>Ga0255058_10000743_pt1 | contig 18676 bp, 19 predicted proteins | sample Cases_109_9_MG_FD_188637 | JGI IMG/M metagenome (GOLD analysis project Ga0255058, IMG submission 188637) | Seawater microbial communities from Amundsen Gulf, Northwest Territories, Canada - Cases_109_9 | ecosystem: Environmental > Aquatic > Marine > Gulf | place: Canada: Northwest Territories... | reverse complement strand
CTCCCGCACCATTTCTGCAGCAATAAACTTTTCCGGCATATCGGTAATGAGATCTTTGGGAAAGTATTGCGGACCTTTTGGCAGGGCTACCTCCATGGCACGAAGCAGTGCCTCCATCTGAGTTCCATGTTTGGCTGAAATCGGGATGATTGCTTCAAAGGAAAACTGTTTTGCCCATGAATCTATTTTGGATAGAAGTGTCGGCCTTTCGACAATATCTATTTTGTTAAATGCAAGAATCACCGGTTTTTTTTGGTTTCTCAGCTTTTTAACCACCAGTTGTTCTGAACCTGGGTCCGGTTTTGAGGCGTCGATCATCAAAAGCGCTATATCCACATCACCCAAAACTGCAAAGGCGGTTTCAACCAATCTGATATTGAACCTGTTTGAAGTACTAAAAATGCCTGGGGTATCGAGGAAGATGATCTGGGATGCCGGCCGCTGGACGATTCCAAGTATGCGGTTGCGGGTGGTCTGCGGTTTTTTTGAGGTGATTGAAATTTTACCGCCGAGCAGCCGGTTCAAAAGAGTCGATTTCCCCACGTTGGGCGCACCGACAATACCAATAAAACCAGATTTAAAGTCCATCGGCTTCACCTTCTTCTTTTTTTCCATTCACCCGCTTGCGATCAAATTTGTTATACCCTCCCAAACAGCATCCTTTCCCAGTCGCGACTTGGTCGAAAAAAGCGTTAATTCACTTTCGTCAACCGAGAGAGATTCGGCGATAGATTTTCGATTCTTCATCCGATTAGATTTTGAGAGTTTGTCAGATTTCGTAATTACCAACATCTTTGCGATATTGAAGTGGCAAAGCCAATCGATAAACTGATGCTCTTCCTCTCCGGGAACACGGCGGATATCAAGGATCAGGATAACTCCTTTTAATGCCTTTCTTGTTAACAGATAGGTTTCGATCATCGGCCTCCATTTTTTTTTCTCGGAGATGGGAACCTTTGCATACCCATACCCTGGAAGATCAACAAATAAAAAGGACGCATTAATTTCAAAGAAGTTAATCAGGCGGGTTCGCCCGGGAGTGGCGCTGGTTTTTACCAGATGCTTCCGATTGAGGAGTGTATTGATCAGAGAAGACTTCCCCACATTTGACCGGCCGGAAAAGGCAATTTCCGGTAAATTTCCGGATGGGTATTGTGGCGATTGTACAGCACTGGTAACAAAATGGGCGGAGGTGATAATCATACCAAATCGTCTTTTAGACAATCTCTATTCTGTCACATATAACATCCTCAAGTTTCGCAACCCCAATTGGACATAGTGCCGCATCTGGTATGGGGTGAATAAAATTTTTTAGAAAAACAATGAGGTAGTCAGTGTTAACCTGTATCCATAAAGTATCAGCCGTGTACAGGCACGCGAAGGTTTGGTTTTTTGCTTTGACATCAGTTGCTTTAAGCCATGTACGCTTATTTCAAGGCTTGTGCCGTTGTTAAAGCGCTCGACATCAATTTTTTCCAGAAAAATTTCTTTTTACCCTTTGCCTGATGTGGCTTTCCTCAAAATATCAGATGCGAAACTTGAGTAACATCTAGTTCCCAAGCAACGACTCCCCTTGCAAATATTTCTCTATCCGGTCCAACCCTATCTCAATGTTTTCCATGGAGTTTGCATAGGAAAATCTGAGATAACCCTCGCCGTTTTTTCCAAAATCGATCCCCGGCCCTACACCCACATGTGCTTTTTCAAGTATGTCAAAGGCCAAGGCATATGAATCAGTTGAAATGTGTTTTGCATTTGCAAATACATAGAAGGCGCCTGTCGGTTCAACGGTAATTCCAAATCCTATTTTCTTTAGCCGGTGGATCATGTAACGTCGACGCTCATCGTAAATCTGTATCATACGGGCGGTATCTTCACCAGCATTTTTCAGCGCAGCCATACCTGCCATCTGAATAACCGAATTGGCTGAAATAAAAAAATTTTGATGGAGTTTTTGAAGGGGGCGAATGAACGATTTTGGCGCCACCAGATATCCGAGTCTTAACCCTGTCATGGCATAAAGTTTGGAAAACCCGTTGAAAACAAACGCATTATCGGTAAATTCAAGAATAGAATGCGCCTCCCCCTCGTACACCAGGCCATGATAGATTTCATCTGAAATGATATGGGGCGAAAATTCGGCAATCGCCCCCATACGGTCCGCTGAAAGTAGATTCCCGGTGGGATTCGATGGAGAATTGATCAAAATACCCCGGGTTCTATTTGTAATCTTCTCCTCAATCGCTTCGGGTCTGTATTGAAATCCGTCCTCTTCGTAAACCGGTACAATAACCGGTTCCCCTTCCGAGAAAATGATAAAATTGGGGTAACAGGCATAATGCGGATCTGAGATGATGACTTGGTCCCCTTTTTCAAGAAGCACAGAAAAAAGAAGAAACATGGCTGGGGAAGTTCCTGAAGTAACAACAATCTGGTCAGGACTTAGCGAAACACGGTATGTAGAAAAATAGTGCCTGCAAATGGCTTCCCTCAAGGCCAGCATGCCGAGGCTGTGGGTGTAGTGCGTATGTCCATCCTCCAAGGCCTTGCAGGCAGCCTCCTTGATACACAAAGGGGTATCAAAATCCGGCTCACCCACCTCCAGATGAATAATATCAATACCATCACGCTCCAATTCCTGGGCCTTTTCTAGAACATCCATCACGATGAACGAAGTAATTTTTCTGGTCCGTGCTGAAATCATCACAATCTTCTTTCTATCCCGAGCGTTTCAGGTTAAAGGTACTAAACCACCTTGTTCAACGGATATTCTATGATCCCTTCTGCACCGTGTTTCAAAAGCTGGGGTATGAGCTCTCTCACTTTATGGGAGTTGACCACTATCTCCACTGAAAACCAGTCGGACTGATACAGCGGTGCAACGGTGGGGGCATTGAGACTTGGGAGCAGCGATATTACCTTTTCAAGGTGCGTGTTGGGAACATTCATTTTAAGGCCCACGAGTTGTTCACCCAAGAGGGCGCCTTTTAATAAGAGTGCGATCTGCTCAATTTTTTTCCTTTTGCCCTGATCCTTCCAGGTCTTGTGGTTGGCAATAAGTTGGGTGTTGGTCTGCATTAACTCTTCTATAATACGAAGTCCATGGGCTTTTATGGTGCTTTCGGTTTCAGTAATCTCCACTACCGCATCTGCAAGCCCGGAGCTTGCTTTCGCCTCGGTAGCTCCCCATGAGAATTCAACCGTTACATCGATGTTCCGATCTGAAAAATATTTCTTTGTATATTGAACCAGCTCCGTGGCCACTTTTTTCCCCTGGAGCTCTTCCGGTTTTTTAATGGGGGATTCGAAAGGGACGGCAAGAACCCATCGCGCGGGTCGAGAGCTTACCTTGGAATAGACAAGGTCGGCAACAATTTGTACGTCCGAGTTGTTTTCGGCGATCCAGTCTTTGCCGGTAAGCCCGGCATCCAGGGTGCCGCCTTCAACATAACGCGACATCTCCTGGGCCCTACAGATGGCGCACTCGATTTCTTCGTCGTTGATCTCGGGGTAATAGCTTCTCCCTTCGATACGAATTATCCATCCGGAACGTTTGAAGAGTGCAATGGTTGCATTTTGCAGACTACCCTTTGGAATGCCCAGTTTTATTTTATTTTTCATCTATGATATATCTCCATTGGATCAATTGCCGGCGTTCCGATGACCTCAACAGCCCCCTTTTCCACTCTTTTGAAAAAACAGCTTCTATAGCCGGTATGACATGCTGCCCCACCGATCTGCTCGACGATCAGAAGAACCGCATCATTATCGCAATCAATCCGAATCTCTTTTACGATCTGTATATTGCCGGAAGTTCCCCCCTTTACCCAAAGCGTCTGTCGACTGCGGCTGAAAAATGTCGCCCGACCTGTCGAAAGGGTCGATTTCCATGCCTCTTCGTTCATAAAACCCAGCATCAGGATTTCATCGGTTTTATAATCTTGAACAATCGCAGGTAATAGACCGTTCATCTTATCAAAATCAAGTTTTATCATCCGATTAGGTTCTCCGATTTATTTTAATCCTTTTGAGAAGTTTTTACCCTTTAAATTGCAAACAATCGCTTCGAATCATTTGAGTAAACATTACTTGAAACAAAGTCAATTTTTTTTTAAAACTTACATAGATCCTTGATAAGCGGAACGATATTTGATAAAATATGGTTCAGACTTCGCTTGAATTGCGAGGCCTGAAGATCCTAGGGTCCTGAAGTGTAAAATTTACGGGCCCAAGCGATTCAAATGTAATTTTTTTTAAAAAGCTATCCATGATTATATGAAATCGAAAAAGAAAAGTGCTTCACAGATCTTAAAAAAAAGGGCTAGGACCCAAAAACGGAAATACATTACCACAATGACCCGCTGGTTCATCTGGACTGCGGTTGTTTTGTCTGTCCTTGGCCTGTTGGGGAGTGCCGGTATCTATTTTTATCTCAGTAAAGATCTCCCTAAAATTTCGTCACTTAAGGATTATAATCCACCCATCATTACAACTGTCTATTCAGATGATAACAGAAAAATAGCTGAATTTTACAAAGAAAGAAGAATTGTTATTCCGATGTCCGAGATTCCCAAAACGCTGATCGATGCCTTTGTCGCTGCCGAGGATGCAAGATTTTATAAACACGAAGGAATCGATTTTCTTTCTATTATAAGGGCTTTTTTCAAGAATATAGAAGCGGGTGCAATCGTTCAGGGAGGGAGCACCATAACCCAGCAGGTTACCAAATCGTTCTTATTAACCCCGGAAAAAAGCTATACACGAAAGATAAAAGAAGCCATCCTTGCGCATCGGATTGATCGAATATTTAGTAAAGATGAAATTCTTTTATTATACTTAAACCAAATATATTTAGGGCATGGCGCCTACGGTGTGGAAGCGGCTGCCGAGAATTATTTTAGAAAATCCGTCAGGGAGCTAAACTTGGCGGAATGTGCCATCTTGGCCGGCCTGCCCCAGGCACCCAGCAAATATTCTCCTTTTAGATTTCCGGAAAAGGCTAAGGAACGCCAGATTTACGTATTAAACCGGATGGTTGCTGAAGGGTATATCGACAACATCCAAGCGACCGAAGCCATAAATGTAAAGCTCGATATAAAACCCAGACGGAACTGGTATATTGAAGAGGTCCCTTTTTATACAGAACATGTCAGGCGTTATGTTGAAAAAAAATATGGTCCGGCCATCCTGTACAATGAAGGGCTCAAGATTTATACTGCGGTAAATATTGAGATGCAGAAAATCGCACGCACGGAAATAGAAAAAGGGTTAAAAGAACTGGATAAACGACAGGGATATCGAGGCCCTCTAAACTTTTTTTCACCGGAAGAAATCGAAACATTTTCAAAAAAACTTCAAATCGAGTTCGATACGATTCCACTGGAAAAGGGAAAGACCGTAAAAGGCGTGGTAATTGATGTAAACGACCGAAAAAATGAGATCACGGTCCGCATGGGAAACGCCAAGGGGATTATCGGTGTTGGGGATATGAAATGGGCTCGAGAACCAAACCCTGAGATCGCCTCCTATGAATCATCTATCAAACATGTGGGTGATGTTTTAAGGATCGGCGATGTTATCCTTGTAAAGGTGAAAGATAAGAAAAAAGATTCGGATCTATGGGCACTCGCCCTGGAACAGGTACCGAAGGTTCAGGGGGCGTTGCTGGCCATCGAGTCGGAAACCGGCAGGGTAAAGGCAATGATCGGAGGGAAGGATTTCAGAGAAAGTCAGTTTAACCGGGCAATCCAGTCAAGGCGGCAGCCTGGCTCTGCTTTTAAACCGATCATTTATGCAGCGGCCCTCGACAAGGGATATACCCCTGCAACCATGATCATCGATTCACCGATCATATTTCAGGATGTCGAGCGTGGCTTCAAATGGAAACCAAAAAACTACAAGGAAAAATTTTTCGGCCCGACCCTGCTTCGCCAGGCCCTGGCCAAGTCGCGAAATGTGGTCACAATTAAGATTTTAAAAGATATTGGGATTGACTATATCATCGATTATGCCAAGAAACTTGGCATCACTTCCAACCTGAGCAGAGATCTTTCCATTGCTTTGGGATCATCGGGTGTATCATTGCTTGAATTGGTTAAGGCCTATTCTGTTTTTGCCAACGGGGGTTTTCGCATTGAGCCTGTTTTTATAACAAAAATCGTTGATCGGAATGGAAATATTCTTGAGGAAATCACCCCTGTGCGAAAAAAAGTTATCGAGAAAAGTACCGCCTACATCGTGACGAACCTCCTTGAAGGCGTAGTCAAACATGGAACCGGCTGGAGAGTGCGGGCGTTGGGCCGACCTGTGGCCGGCAAAACCGGCACGACAAATAACCTTTATGACGCCTGGTTTGTCGGCTATACACCCCGTTATATCACCGGAACTTGGGTCGGTTTTGATGACGGGCGTTCCCTCGGAAAGAACGAAACCGGATCCAGGGCGGCGAGTCCAATATGGCTCGGTTTTATGAAGAAAGTGGTTGCAGGCAAACCCATAAGGGTTTTTCAGGTTCCTGAGGGCATTGTCTTTTCCAAAATCGACGCTCAAACCGGCCTTTTGCCGATTCCCGAATCAAAAAAAACGATATTTGAAAGTTTCAAGGAGGGAACTGCACCCACGGAGTATACCAAGCAGCCAGATGCAATTACCGAGCCGGAAGAATTTTTCAAATCAGAGATGTAACCGACCGCCTTTTTTATACCAGTGTAAATAAATATTCAAGTTCCGCACTGCAGATTTATGAAATCTGGCCCTTTTCATCTGGGTATTTAATTGATTGTTCGATATTGACTACCGATATCCAGAAGCCACCAAAGACTCCATACCTCAAATGCTACTCTTAAAACAGAAATAAACTTAAATATTTGACCGTGTTCGTGAGAGCTCGAATATTTTGCTTTTTAATGCTTGACCAGAAATATATTTTTTGTTTATACCTCGAAACAATTTTTCCATCAGCGTTGCGCTTGCCGAATGATCGACTTTGCAGCCCCGAAAGAAGGGATCGCCAATGCAAAAAAAATTACGCTTCATTTTATATAGCGCCATCGCCATAACCGGTGTATTGGGTTTTGTCTTTCCTTACAAGCATCCCCACTTCTGGTGGCAAAAAATTCCTGTTTTTGATGCGATTTTTGGCTTTATCGGCTGTATAGTCATTATCATATTCTCCAAATGGCTCGGCCACCGTTGGTTAATGAAGGATGAACATTATTATGATTGACATCATCCCGCCGGCGTTTATCTACCTCATCGGTGCGCTCATCCTTCCGATAATCAAAACCAGAAAGGTTCGCCAGGCCTTTGCCCTTCTGTTGCCGGTCATCGCTTTTGTCAATCTGATTCATATGCCATACGGTAATTACTGGACGTATAACTTTCTCGGTTTCGACCTCGTTCTGGGGAAGGTGGACAAACTCAGTATGCTGTTTGCCTATGTTTTTGTCATCATGTCCTTCATCGGTATGGTCTATGCGATTCATATCAAGGAATACGGTCAACATGTGGCTGCCTACCTTTACGTGGGAAGCACCCTCGGTGTGGTTTTTGCCGGTGATTTACTCACCCTTTTCATCTTTTGGGAAATCATGGCCGCCTCTTCGGTATTTCTCATCTGGTACCAAAAAACCAAATCTGCATTGGATGCGGGTTTTCGATATATTCTGGTCCACCTTGCCGGAGGGACTATTCTTTTGGCAGGAATTGTTATTCACGTAACTTTCACAGGATCGACTGCGCTTGTCCGTTTTGACATTCATGAATTGTCTGCAAAATTAATTCTGATCGGTTTCCTGGTCAATGCTGCGGTTCCCCCACTGCATGCATGGCTCTCCGATGCCTACCCCGAAGGGACCATCACCGGGAGTGTTTTCATGACCGCATTTACAACCAAAAGTGCTGTTTACGTGCTGGCCCGGTCCTTTCCCGGAACTGAACTTCTGATCTGGCTGGGTGCGATCATGGCACTTTACGGTGTGATCTATGCGGTCCTGGAAAACGACATCAGAAGGCTTCTCGCCTACCATATAATCAGCCAGGTGGGCTACATGGTATGCGGCGTTGGACTTGGAAGTGACCTGGCCATCAACGGCGCCGGTGCCCATGCATTTTCCCATATTCTCTATAAGGCTGTCCTGTTTATGGGGGCAGGGGCTGTCATCCACGTCACCGGCCGCAGAAGATTGACAGAGCTGCAGGGGCGTAATCTGTATAAGAAAATGCCTGTCACTCTGACCCTTTACATGATAGGTGCTTTTTCCATTTCCGCGGTACCTCTTTTTAATGGATTTATCAGTAAAACCATGGTGGTGGCTGCAGCGGGCGAGTTGAGCCGACCGGTCATTGAGTTAATGCTGCATCTGGCATCCATCGGAACCTTTCTACATACGGGGCTGAAGCTCCCCTGGGGAACGTGGTTCGGATCCAACAAAGGGGTCAAAGATGACATCCCGGATGCCAAGGAACCGCCGTTAAATATGCTTCTGGCCATGGGGATCGGCGCCTTTCTCTGTATCCTAACCGGGATCTATCCCAAGCTCCTTTACGATCTTCTACCCTACCCGGTTTACTATCATCCGTTTGAAGCCGGGAAAGTAGTCGCCATGATGCAGCTCCTTTTATTGACCCTGGCTGCTTTCTGGATCTACATTGATAAGCTGGGCGGGGAAGCGGCTATCAGTTTGGATACCGATTGGTTCTATCGAAATTTCGGCCGGGTTTTGCTCCGATTTTGTAATGAACCATTAAATCGGATCCGGTTGGAAATGCAAACCCTCTTGTCGCAAAAAGTGGCTTTTTTGAGCCGACTGAGTCAAAATCCTTATGTGCCGCTGGAAATACTATGGCGTCTAGTTCAAGGCAAGACACTGCCGCTCAAAGATTCGTTCAATCGGACCTACAGTCCGCACACCTACCGGCTACCGATCGGGGTGGGCATTTGCATGTCGCTTGTTTTTTTTCTCATTTATGGGTTGGTCTATCTGTGGTTGGTATGAGGAAGCAACTGAAATGAGTTCATCTGTCTTAAAACACAATTCGCCTAAACCTCCCCGGACAACCCGTTCTGTCGCTGCCTTTTTTCTTACGTTTTTTATCCTGTTTGGCATATGGCTTCTTTTATCCGGAAAGTTCGACAGACTCCATATCTCCCTTGGTGTCATTTCCTGTTTAATTGTTTCATTTATATCTAGTGATCTTCTATTCACTTCTTCTGATACAAAGGGGATGACGGTGACATGGCTCCGCTTTCTCCAATATATCCCGTGGTTACTCTATCAAATATTTCTCGCAAATATTCATGTGCTCTATTTGACCTTTCATCCGAAAATGATGGATCTGATTGACCCGGAAATTATCCGATTCAAGAGCAAGCTTAAAAGCAATATTTCTTTGCTTACCTTTGCCAATTCCATTACGCTTACCCCTGGTACAATTACCGTTTATGTTTCCGTCTACGGTGACTTCCAGGTCCATGCCATCGATAAACCATCCGGGCAACCTCTTCCAGGCGAGATGGAAGCAAGGGTGGGAAGAATTTTTAGTGAATAATGGACAATCTTTTTCTATATTTTGGATTATTTTTAAGCCTGATCATGGGGTTGTCTCTTTATAGAGCGCTCGTTGGCCCCACGGTTCTGGACCGAATGGTCGGGGTAAACGCCATTGGAAGCAAAACCACAGCCCTTCTGGTGATCATCGGTTTGATATACCACCGGGTGAACATGTTTGTGGACATCGCTCTGGCGTATGCAATGTTAAACTTCATCGCGGTCCTGGCTGCTTCAAGATATTTTCAAAAGAAAAAGGGCTTACATAAAGAAACAGGAAAAAAATAAATGAATATCATTGTGATCATCCTTCTGGCCTTCGGACTCCTATTTTTTACAGGCGGATCAGTGGGTATCATCAGATTCCCGGATTTCTACTCACGCCTTCATCCTGCCGGTAAACTCGACACGACCGGTCTGCTGATGACGATGCTGGCCGCGGCTTTGTACACGATCCAGGACTTCTCAACAGAGTCCCTGTTGACCGGTTTAAAAATCATGCTCATTGTCGTATTTGTGTTTATAACCGGTCCCACGGCCACCCACGCCATCATGGATGCTGGAATCCGGGCAGGGCTTCGACCATGGACAAAAAATGAGAAAGCTGAATAACATATGATCTGGCAGCTCGATCTTGTCATACTGACTTTTGTGATTTTCTGTGGGATCGGTGCCATCACAATCAAGGATCTTCTGGGCGCTGCAATCCTTTTTGGAGCGTACAGCTTCATGATGAGTCTCCTTTGGGCCATTATGGGGGCTGTGGATGTGTCATTTACAGAGGCCTCGGTAGGCGCCGGCGTCAGTTCCATACTCTTTGTTGCGGCAGTTTTTCGCACAACTAGGAGGACTAAAGATTGAAATGGTTCGGATTCATAGCTGTATTTTTATGCGGAAGTCTCTTTATTTATGGAACTGTGGCGTTCCCCGGTTGGGGTGATCCGTTATCTCCTGCCAGCACCCATGTATCTCCATATTACATTGAAAATACCATAGAGGACACCTCTGTACCCAATATCGTCACCGCTGTCCTCGCCGACTATCGGGGATACGATACCATGTTTGAAACCGCGGTGATATTCTCGGCCGGTATTGCTTGTCTGTTCCTGTTGCGGCGGATGAAACGAAAAAAAACAGATTTCCGACATTATCGCCATATGGCAACCGGAATAACCCTTCGCATTGAGCAGGGGGGAAAAATACACCCTACCGCCAAAGAATTTGAACGGATAGATGGATTATGGGTTCCACACGATCTAATAATAAGAACCACAGGCCGATTTATCATTCCGTTTATTCAGATCTTTGCCCTGTATGTTATTGCTCACGGGCATTACAGTCCAGGCGGGGGATTCCAAGGTGGCGTGATCCTTGGGGCGTCCTTCATTTTGTTTGCCATATCCAACGATCTTCGTTCAGCACTTAACCGGATGGGTGAAAGGTTAACGGCTTTCTTTTATACCGCAGGTGTAAGCCTTTACGCCGGCACCGGGGCTCTTTGTATCCTTTTAGGAGCAAATTTTCTAGATTACAGCGCACTTGCAACCATCCTTCTCGTTGATCCGGTCACGGCACGATCCTACGGTATCCTTATCGTTGAAATCGGCGTCGGCATTGCTGTAATGGCAGTCATGGTCATCCTTTATTACAATCTGGTTTCTGCCGGAAAATTTGATGAAGGTTTATAAGCATGGTTGATCTTCTCACGATCATCATTTCAAAATACAATTACTGGGGCTACATCGTTCTGATGATGGTCGGCCTCTATGCCATGATCGTTAAAAAGAATCTGGTGAAGAAGATTATCGGCATGAGTATTTTTCAAACAGCCATTATCTTTTTTTATGTCTCCATCGGTATGAAGAAAAATGCGACCATTCCTATTATAAGTCACGGCCATGATGGTGGTGAACGCGCCGTGCATGCGGTTGATTTTATCAATCCGTTGCCCCATGTGCTTATGCTCACAGCTATCGTTGTGTCCGTTGCAACCCTTGGCGTCGCTCTGGCGCTGGCCATAAAAGTGTATCGGCAGTACAACTCACTTGAAGAAGATGTAATTGATTCTCTGATAAAAGAAAAATGAGCCGTCATTTCCCTGCCCTCATCATCGTTATACCGCTAATATCAGCATTTTTTATTTTTGCTGCAGGTGGGCTGAAAAAAACCTACTGTTTTTATATCGCAGCCGCTGCCCTTGCAATATCACTTTTTTCATCTATTGGTCTGCTTTTGCAAGTACTCCAAAATAAGGTGGTCGTTTACCACTTTGGCGGATGGGCACCTCCCTGGGGCATTGCCTACCGGATAGACTACTTAAACGGTATCGTACTTGTTGCTGTTGCTGCCATTTCCTTTCTCAATCTCGTCGCAACCAAAAAGAGTGTTGAAAAAGACTTCACTGAGAAAATTGGACTTTTTTACACCCTTTACGTGCTTTTCGTGACCGGCATCCTGGGCATCGTGGTCACCGGAGATGCATTTAATCTGTATGTGCTCCTAGAAATTGCATCCCTGACCGGTTATGCCTTGATCGGCATGGGAACGGAACACGCACCCCTGGCGAGCCTGAATTATGTCTTCATGGGGACGATCGGTGCCAGTTTTTATCTTTTGGGGATCGGCTACCTTTACCTTGCGACCGGATCATTAAACATGTTGGACATTGCATCGATCCTTCCAAATATTTTTCAATCAAATGTCGTCTTACTCGCATTTGTGATCTGCCTGACCGGACTTTTCATTAAAATGGCGCTTTTCCCGATGCATGCCTGGCTTCCCAATGCGTATACCTATTCTCCCTCCCCTGCCATCAGCCTTATTGCGCCTTTGACAACCAAGGTCATGGTGTATGTAATGATTCGCTTTCTCCTTACGGTATTTACGCCCTCTTTTTCTTATGGAAGCATGGCGGTCAGCACCTCTTTTGTATGGCTGGCGGTTATCGCTATTGTTGTGGGCTCCATCCTTGCCCTTTCCCAAAAAAGCTTAAAACGGATGTTGTCCTATATCGTGATTGCTGAGATCGGTTATATGGTTGGAGGGGTTTGGCTCGGAAATCGGGCCGGGCTGACCGGAGCCATTCTTCATATCATCAACGATGCAGCCATGACTCTGTGTGTGTTTCTAGTGGCAGGAAATATTTTATACCGGTTGTCGGGAGATTCCTTCGACAATCTCAAGGGCCTCTTCCGAAAAATGCCATTTTCCATGGGTGCGTTTGTCGTTGGCGCCCTTTCCATCATCGGGGTGCCCCCGACCGGCGGATTTTTCAGCAAGTGGTATCTGATTTCCGGGGGTATTGCTGCTGGCCATTACGGTTTTGTGATTGCCCTGCTATTCAGCAGCCTCGTGAATGTGGTTCTCTTTTTCAGAATTTTCGAGATCGCTTATTTTGAACCCTCTGATTGCCCTCACATTTCTGACCGCATGGATGAAGAGGGAAAAATTTTCAATGATGCACCCCTGGGGATGCTGGTTCCGCTGATGATCGTTGCTGTCGGTCTTATTGTCCTTGGGATCTTCACAGACACTATAGTTACAAAGGTGATTCAATTTGCCATACCAGGAGAGATAAGCTGACATCTAACCGTAAATCACTGTGTCAGCCGATTTGGATGAGAAAACCATAAATGGAAACCATCGTATCTATCAAACCTTTTCTCGCGGTAATTGTGTCTATATTGGCGGTGCCGCTGATTGTTTCAACCCGCAGGGCAAATTTTCGCGAAGGGTGGACCTTTCTCGCGGCCTTCGCCAAGTTTTCGATCATTGCTTCCATGACCCCTCTGATCCTTGATGGTGTTGAGATCGAATATACCATCGCACAGGTGTTACCCTCGGTTGCCATTAAATTAAGGGTTGACTCGTTTGGTATGCTGTTTGCCCTTGTCTCTTCCTTTCTCTGGATTGCTACGTCTGCATATTCCGTCGGGTATATGAGGGGGTTAAAGGAACATAGCCAAACCCGCTATTTTAGCTTCTTTGCTCTTTCCCTGTCAGCTACAATCGGGGTTGCCTTTTCAGCAAATCTTCTGACGCTTTATCTTTTTTACGAAATGCTTTCATTTGCCACCTATCCGCTGGTCACCCATCACCAGGATATGGAGGGGCGAAGCTCGGGACGGAAATACATTCTATTTATTGTAGGATCCTCAATCGGGCTGGTTCTTCCTGCGATGCTTTTCATCTATCACATGACCGGCACCCTTGAATTTGCGAATCAGGGGTTTATTGCGGGGATAGTATCGCCAAAACTGATATGGATCCTTGTTCTCCTCTTCGTGTTCGGATTTGCAAAGGCCGCCATTATGCCCTTCCATTCATGGCTCCCTGCTGCCATGGTGGCTCCCACACCTGTGAGCGCATTGTTACATGCAGTTGCAGTGGTAAAAGTTGGGGTTTTTTGCATACTGCGGGTACTTACCGGCGTCTTCGGGACCCAACTGCTTTTTTCCTTTCAAATGGACACCATCCTCTTATATCTCGCATCGTTTACCATCATCACTGCTTCTTTGGTGGCCCTTTCCCAGGACAGTTTGAAAAGCCGTCTGGCCTATTCCACCATCGGACAGCTTTCCTATATTATACTGGGCGCTGCACTCCTCTCCCCCAAAGGAATGATCGGAGGGATGATTCACATTGCCATGCATGCTTTCGGCAAAATCACGCTCTTTTTCTGTGCAGGTGCCATATTTGTGGCAACCGGGACCAAAAATATCAGTCAGATGGCGGGGATTGGGAAAAGAATGCCTGTGACACTTGGCTGTTTTTTCATTGGAGCCTTAAGCGTCATCGGAATTCCGCCGGGGGGTGGTTTTATCAGCAAATGGTATCTGCTTCTTGGCACACTGGAGGCGAGTCAAATGGTCATGTTGTTTGTCCTGCTTTCGAGTTCACTTCTCAATGCAGCATACTTTTTACCCATAGTTTATAAGGCATTTTTCTGTACACCAGAGGAATCGTTGTTTGAAAATAAAATTAATGAAGCACCGCCCTGGTGCCTGGTCCCCTTGACAATTACCGCCATTTGTTCAATTTATCTCTTTTTTTATCCTGAACCTTTTCTTTCTCTGGCAAAAATGGCATCGGTCGGCATCTTTTCGAGGCCATAGTTCGAGAGCGTGTAGAAGGAGTTAAATATGGTATCCAAAAAAGATTTAAGATCAATAGTTATTTTGAGATATCTTACGGATGAGATGTTAGATAAACTGATTCCTGTCACAGAACTGCTTATATTTGAAGAAGGGGAAGTCATATTCAAAGAAGGCAATTTGGCAGATCGGTTTTATATGCTAAAAAGAGGAAAAATTCTCCTTGAAAAGAGAATATCTGATCATGTCACCGTTTCCCTGGGTGCAATCAAACCGGGATATTCCTTCGGGTGGTCTGCCGTACTCGACGGAGGACCGTTTACGTCCGATGCAGTGAGTGCCGAAACAAGTGAAATTTTTTCAATAAAAAGAGAACACATTGTACCTCTTCTTGAAAATGACCATCACATGGGAAATGTATTGACCCAAAGATTCCTCAGGGAAGTTAAAAGCCGCCTGGATCGCCGCACAGAGCAATTCTTGAGGTCGGTAAAAAGCCATCCGGATATGGACGTTCTTTTGGAATGATACGTTTGATCCCATCCGGGATTGAAAGTCCCTGCTATCCTCTTTTTCAATAGTTTTATCTCAAAGAATTAAAGATTTTTCATCCCGCCCGATTTCCACGGATGGTAGCCCTATTAAATGTGGAGAATTCGCTTGGCTTGCATGATCGAATCTGCCATTCATCCATACCTTCAGTTGACATTTTTCCGGGGTTGTTCTATGGGATCCTTTTCCGAACATTTCTTACGTCATGTTGATCGCAGAAGTGTTCGATTGACTCAATAAAAAACGAGGCATTAAGCCAAGGAGATATTTCATGGACAGAGAAAAATTCTTTTTTACATCCGAATCGGTATGCGAAGGCCACCCGGACAAGATTGCCGATGCAATATCAGATTCCATATTGGATTTCATTATCAAGGAAGATCAAAATTGTAGGGTGGCATGTGAAACACTTGTAACCACCGGAATGGTCATTATTGCGGGTGAAATTACGACCACCTGTTATGCTGATATCCCGCAGATTGTTCGGGGCGCCATCCGGGATATCGGATACCATTCATCCCAGATGGGTTTTGATTGGCAAACCTGCTCTGTCATCACCAGTATTGACCGTCAATCGCCCGACATTGCCCAGGGTGTTAACAAGGGTGAGGGGCTGTACAAAGATCAGGGCGCCGGCGACCAGGGCCTCATGTTTGGATTTGCCACGAATGAAACGCCCGAGCTTATGCCAATGCCGATTACCTATGCCCATAAGCTGTGCCGTCGTCTCGCTACCGTGAGAAAGAATGGATCCCTCGATTTTTTAAGACCGGACGGTAAATCACAGGTCACCGTAGAATATGAAAACGGAAATCCAAAACGGGTGGATACCGTTGTAATCGCTGCCCAGCACAAACCGGATATCACCTATGAGGATTTAAAAGAGGCGATCATCGAAGAAGTGATTAAGAAAGTAATTCCAAAGGAGATGACCGATGGGGACACCCGCTACCTCGTCAACTCCACAGGAAAATTTGTGATCGGAGGCCCTATGGGAGACTGCGGCCTTACCGGCCGAAAGATCATTGTTGACACTTACGGTGGTCAGGGAAGCCATGGCGGCGGTTGTTTTTCCGGAAAAGATCCGTCTAAGGTTGACCGCAGCGGATCATACATGGCCCGGCATATCGCAAAAAATATTGTTGCAGCGGGTCTTGCCAGAAAATGTGAAATTCAGATCGCCTATGCCATCGGCGTGGCCCAACCGGTCAGTGTTATGGTAGACCTCATGGGAACCGGCATGGTTCCCAAACAAAAAGTTGAAGAAATTGTTAGGGAGGTTTTTGATTTGAGGCCTGCAGTCATTATTGAATATCTTGACCTTTTGAGACCTATCTATCGTAAAACTGCCGCCTATGGACATTTTGGGCGAAGTGAAGCTGAATTTACGTGGGAAAATACAAATATGGCGGAAGCAATCCGCGAAAAAGCAGGTTTGTAAATAGAACTCCGAAAACCTTTAACCAGGATTAATAGCGTTAATTTGATGGAGATGATAATAGAATGAAATATGATATCAAGGATATAAAACTAGCAAATGACGGTGCACGACGCATCGAATGGGCCAATCAGAGCATGCCGGTATTAAATCGAATCCGTGACAGATTTAAAAAAGAAAAACCTTTGAAAGGAATTCGAATCGGCGCCTGTCTTCATGTCACTACTGAAACCGCCTCTCTGATGCAAACACTAAAGACCGGTGGCGCTAAAGTTTTTCTTTGCGCATCCAATCCGTTAAGCACCCAGGATGATGTTGCCGCGTCCTTGGTTAAAAATAACAAAATCCCCGTTTTCGCCATAAAAGGTGAAACCAACAAAACATACTACAAACATATCCACACGGTTCTGGATGCCGGTCCCCATTATACGATGGACGATGGAGCTGATCTGGTTTCTATCCTCCATTCGGAGAGAAATGACTTAATCAAAAATGTTCGGGGGGGGACGGAAGAGACCACCACCGGTATTATACGACTGAAAAGCATGGCAAGAGAAGGGATTCTACAGTACCCGATCATTGCGGTGAATGACGCCCAGACCAAACACTTTTTTGACAATCGCTATGGCACGGGGCAAAGCACGATCGACGGCATCATCCGGTCGACAAACCGTCTTTTAGCTGGTTCTAGCTTTGTTGTTTGTGGCTATGGCTGGTGTGGAAAAGGCCTTGCGATGAGAGCCCGTGGAATGGGGGCCAATGTGATTGTCACCGAGGTAAATCCGGTGGCCGCCCTCGAAGCGGCCATGGACGGGTTTACCCTGATGCCGATACGGAAAGCAGCAGGGATTGGCGATTTTTTCTGCACGGTCACCGGAAATATCAATGTTATTCGGAAAAATCACTTTATGCTCATGAAAGATGGCGCCATCATATGCAATTCCGGCCATTTTAACGTTGAGCTCGACCTTGATGGGTTAAGAGAAATCACCACCACCACAAAAACCCTTCGGCCCCATGTTCAGGAACATGTTCTGAAAAATGGCCGGCGGGTTAATGTGCTCGCTGAAGGACGGTTAATAAATCTTGCTTCAGCCGAAGGCCATCCTTCGAGCGTGATGGACATGAGTTTTGCGAACCAGGCGCTCAGCATTGAACACATGGTCAAACTGAAAAAACCATTGGCAAGGGATGTTTATCCGGTGCCTGAAAAAATAGATAGACAAATTGCCAAAGAAAAACTGGTGAGCGTTGGGATTACGATTGATAAGCTGACGGGAGAACAAAAAAAATATTTGGCTTCCTGGGACTTGGGCACTTGATCTTCCCGACTGGAAGGCGGGTCACAGCCTGGTTTACGAAGAGGCTAATCAGGGCATTGTTCTTTTGATTTTTTGTATCGCTTCATATTCACTGTCCGCCTCTTCGACGAAACCCTTATCAATTTCAAATACCCGAACAAACTGTTCTAAAGCTTTATCATAATCATGGGATATCTTGTAAGCCACCCCCATGTAATAGTATGGTTCCGGATTATCTCTACTGGCCGATTTTGCTTTCCGAAAAGCATCCTCTATCCGTCTTAACCATTGTTTTTCCAGCTTCACTCTGCCAAGTATATAAAGTCGCATGTACCCGACCTGGGCTATGAGTTTTTGTTCGGTCTCCTTGGCAAATTCATCCGCCTGTCTTATGGACGCCAAGCCTTTTTCAAACTGACCCTTATGGCCATATACCAGGCCCATTCCCACATAGGGAGACGATAATTTTGGATCGAGTTCATTTGCCCTGCTGAATTCTCGAAAAGCGGCTTCAAACTTGTCCATCTTCAGCAATTTCATACCGTTGCGAACATGATGAACAGGCGTATTGAGTCTGGTCTTTGGTGTAAGCAGCTTCGGGCCGCAAGCGGAAAAGAGAAACGCGCTCATCATTGCCACGGCGAAACATTTTATTCTAAATGCCATGATTCCTCCACATCGCATCGAAACGCCCGGCATTTAGGCACAAAGAACCTTCCGCCTGCCGGGGATTTAGTCCTATTT
>Ga0255058_10000742_pt1 | contig 18699 bp, 13 predicted proteins | sample Cases_109_9_MG_FD_188637 | JGI IMG/M metagenome (GOLD analysis project Ga0255058, IMG submission 188637) | Seawater microbial communities from Amundsen Gulf, Northwest Territories, Canada - Cases_109_9 | ecosystem: Environmental > Aquatic > Marine > Gulf | place: Canada: Northwest Territories... | reverse complement strand
TGTTACTGCAGCACAAAAAAGGCTTGGTGCAAAACCACCTCCTGCAAGGACGTATCTTTCTACAATGGGAGAAGCCGGTTTAAAATTTCTTGCCGGTGAGGAGCTGACTACGCTTAACCATTTAGACGACCTTCCTGCAAAAAAACACCTGAAATCAAAAGAACCCGTAAAAGAGAAAATAAACCTTAATGCCGCAAATATGGAAGAATTGGAAAAATTCCTCAAGATTAAAAGCGGTCTTGCAATGAATATTATAAACTACAAGAAAGAGATCGGGGAGTTCGAAAGAGTCAGCCAACTGTTTTCTGTACCTGGTATTGCCCTTAAGGAATATACAGAGATACGGCAGCATGCCGTTGCCATGCCAAGTCCACTGGAAGTAGCAGAAAGTCAATTTGCTGTCGTTGCGGATATCCTGAAACTTCCTTTATTATTGAAACGGAAATTACTTACCCCTGAGCGGATAGAGGCATTGCGGCTTTCAAAAGGTGAAATAATTGCTTATCGGGTACACCACAATTCAGCACGCGGCCCTGCCAAAGGAGGATTCAGAGAACATCCTGAGGTATCACTTGATGAGGTCAGGGCACTTGCCATCTGGATGACGTGGAAATGCGCCATTGCCGGAATCCCATACGGAGGTTCAAAGGGCGGTATTATAGCAAACCCTCGAAACTTACTTGATCGAAAAGACGCATCCATAATCAGAGAATACAGCCGTGAATTGAAGGAGAGAAATGCGATTGGACCACACCTTGACATCCCCGCACCGGACGTCAACACAAATGCTACAAAGATGGCCTGGTTTGTAGATGAATACCTGAAGGCGTCAGTCGAGAAAGAAGATTCGTCTGACTGGTTGACGGATGACACGGAATTGACTAATAAAATCATTAGTGATTTCCGTCCACTTCACAAACAAACTCCCTTTCCTGTTGATACCCCATATCTTGATAAATGTATGGAGGTACTGAAAGAACATCCGGAAATAAAATGCCGGGCGCTTGCCGTGGTTACCGGCAAGCCGGACGACAAGGGGGGATCACTCGGCAGGGCTGAATCAACGGGGCGTGGAGTATTTATTGCCCTGAAAAAAGCTGCCAGCCATAAAAACATAAATCTTAAAGGCGCTACCGCAGCCATACAAGGATTTGGTAATGTTGGCAGACCGCCTGCAAAATTCCTGCATGATGAGGGTGTAAAAGTGGTAGCCATTACGGATGCCAGTGGCGGTATCTACAATCCCAATGGCCTGGATATAGATGCTGTTATGGAACACGTGGAAACGACGGGCGCAGGTTTTTTGAAGGGATTTGAGGGAGGAAGAGACATTACAAACGATGGTATTTTCGCATTGGATGTTGACTTCCTCGTCCTCGCTGCGCTTGAGAATGCTATAGACAGGAATGCGTATAGCGTAAAGGCCAAGGTTATAGTGGAAGGCGCAAATGGACCTGTTACCCCAGAAGGCGATAGAATTGTAACGAGAAAAGGCACCTTTATAACACCCGATATCAGTACAAACCTGGGAGGCGTCTTCGTATCTTATCTGGAGTGGGTACAGAATCTGAAGAACGAGCGTTGGGATTTAGAAAAAATCAATAGCCTGCTTGAAGATAATATCTGCATGATTTTTGATGATATCATCAGGATTTCTCATGAACGAAAGATTGGGATGAGGACGGCAGCTTCCATTATGGCAATAGGACGCGTTGCTGTTGCCGAACTATCTAAGGAAATTGTCAACATGATAACCCACTCCTCCTCTTTAGTGAAGAGGGGAAGGAGGGATTTATTGTCAGAAGACAGACTCCACGTTATACGTAATTATCTTACTTATCTGGGTAATGATTTGATGAAACGAATACCGCTCGACTACTGGACGCTTGTCACATTGATATCAAATATGGAATCCGTAATAACTACCAATAATATCCCCGATGAGAGTATAATAGAAATAACAAAAGACATATATACAGAAGCCATCCACCTTTTCGCCACATTTGTCAAAGCCAAACCGGATAACGATGACCTCTTAATGGCAATGGCTGCCTTGCCCGAGAGTGCAAGAAAGCAATTATAATCGGGTGATAAACGAAACTAATCTCCTTAATTAATTTGTCAAACTTAAAGGTTTGTTAGATATGTGCGATAAATCTGGAACATCATCCCATGTGCGTCCCAGTAATAACCTTCCATTGGCCTTCTTTGCACGTTTTTTCCCATCTGCTCCCCATCCACCCCACTGCTTAAAAAAGAAGGAAACATTTTGTTCTTTACATTGACGTTTGATATTCATTATCCATTCAAGTTTCATCGGACGAGCTTTAGGGCCTGATTCACCACCAACAATGACCCATTGTATGTTTGTCAAATCAAGTTTGCCTAAATCCTCAAGTAATGGTTCTATCGACAAAAAGCGTATATACGCCTTCAACTGACGTAACTTGTCAATTCGTGGTAAACCATACTCTCTGTTTTCGACTGTAACACCGAGCCATACATTTTGTGATACATTATAAGACTTGAAAAATTCCACCATTCTTTCAGCACGTTTATTCAATACTTGAAATGTATGGAAAGGTGCATTCTTCATTACATCAAATACCTGTCGGATATAAGTATCCTGAATCTTTTCATGAAACAAGTCACTCATTGAATTTACAAAATATATAGTTGGTTTACTGCGTCGCAATGGTTCATATAAGCGATGAGGCTGCAGGGTAAGCTTAAACCCTTTCTCATACCCTTTAACACCCATAGCCTTTAAGCGACGTGCCATAGTTCCTGCATAACAGTGTTGACATCCGGGTGAAACCTTTGTGCAACCTGTCGTAGGATTCCATGTTTGTTCTGTCCATTCTATAGACGTTTGTGTGCTCATGCTATTTTATCTTCATTAAAGATTCGCCTTGGTTATAATTCACAAAAAGAGTTTTACGTCTTTCCATGTTTTTAGCGTCGATATTCTTAACCTTGCCTTCATCAAGCAATTCTTTAAATGCTACCTGAAAATCACTTATAAACCAATCGGTTTCTTCAATCATGTCAGCAAATTCCTCAACTCCAAATCGCTTAGCTTCATATGATAACTTACTCAACCAATAATCTTTAACTTCAGACAGTCCAATCTTATCTTCTTCATATTTTATTTTTGTAGATGCAGAAGGAAATTCCCGTTGACCACTCTTCTCAACACGACGTTCCTGTTTAGCCTGCGCACGAACCTTTTTCTGAATTAAATCCAGTTTTTCTGATTCTTTCATGAATACTACTATGCCTAGTGGATGCCGTGTAAGATACACTAGTTCATATTCCGTTCGATCCTTCAGTGGATACAATACCTTCACATAAGCTGAACGTGGTTTTCTTGTGGTGCTTGGTTGAGCACTTTTCAGGCGTTTACGGTATTGTTTCATAAAAAAGACTTCTCTTTCTTTTGGGGTCATACCAGTAGTATCTAAAACTTCACCAAAGATTTCTTTCATCTGTTCTTCAAACTGTGCTTGTGTGTGGGCTCGAAGTACAAAATCAAACATGAAATTTATGAGGTATTCTGAGTTTTGGCGTTGTAAAAGAGGGCGCAATGTTGGAATTTCTATGGCCTTTCTCCAGCCAGTAGGGTCAATGAAGAAGAATGTAAAATTTCCTTCTCCACACCATTTAAGAATATCATCACGAAGTTCATAAAATTCTCCAGGTAAAGCTTTAGCATCCACTTCATCTTCTTTTCTATCTGTCAGGAATGACTCAAGTTTACCGAAACGTTCTTTGTCTTTTTCGATATATAAAGCACGGAACTGAACATTTTCACCACGCTGTTGTAGCCCTTTTTGACACTTTTGCATAATATTTAATGAAATTGCAATAGAGGTATCCCGAAGATCATCACGGCCTTCTTGCCAGGGTCCAGCGAAACAATCAACATCCGAAATACTTTCTTGGTATTTGCCGACAATCATAAAAAGGCGTTCGAGGTAACTCTTAAGTAGGTTATGTTTTATAAAGGTCTGTTCTCTGCCAATATAATCTTCAGGATTCATTTTATCTCCATATTATTACAAATGGAAGAAATAGGATCGAATACTGTATATTTTCAGGAAAGCTTTTTTGTGGCTTGTTATTTTTGGGTTGGAAGGCTCTAAGTACTGTTCACATAATACTTCATTATTGAATCGATAGCAAAATAATTTTTTTACCGTTGGTTCAATCTTTGCAGATAGAGTCAAAACATTTTTTGATCATCTAAACAAGTTTAACTAACTCCTGAATATACTGCCTTAAACCCTCAGTTCCTGCATAACGCACTCCCAATGTTTTGGATTGGGAATTATCAATAGTATTTTTCGGCTGTTTGGGCGTACCTCTGATTTTGGATTTGGAACCACATATCTCTTTGGCCATTTCTGCTATGGACATGTTGTCGATATAAAAGTCTGACAGGTTGTAAACTTTTCCTGAGGAATCTTTGTTGTCAATTGCTAAATCTATGGCATGCGCAACGTCTGTGACATGGACTATCTTACCACCTCCCACAACATCTACATCAACTTCGTTTTTAATGTTCTTAATTAAGTCGTACCACTCAGAGTGGGCCAGATTTGGATCAATACCATAGATACCTACGGGCCGGAATATGGTGGTATTAGTTTTCTTTGACAAAAAGTACGAATGACAAAACGCCTCCACCGAAGCCTTATATGCGCCGTAGTTTGAATCGGGTATCAGTGGGTGTTGTTCGTTGAGTTTGATGTCCGGGAAGATATAGCCGTAAACGGCACAGGAACTGGTAAAGATGAATTGCCTTACTCCATATTGTACAGAGGCATTCAGCAGTTCCAGACTGCCTGATAGATTTACATCCAGGAATCGCTTAAAATCCCTGTTGGCGGCCTCATGAAAACCTGCTCCATTCCTCTCATAAGCCATGTGGATGACTACATCGGCGTCTTGCACAAATTTCTTCAAGGTTTCCCTGTTGCCAAGATCACCCTGAACAAAAGTAATCTTTTCCTCATATCCTTTAAGGTGTGAAATATTGCTGGTGCTCCGTACAAGCGCCTGTATGTGAACATCCCTCTCAAAGAGTTCCTTTGCTACGTAATGTCCCAAAAATCCTGACAAACCGGTTATGGCAATTTTCATGTGTTAATTAAGGAATTTAAGTATTAGGGGATTCAGGAATTAAGAAATTTAGGAATTGAGGGATTAAAGAATTCCTCAATCGTAATTCTTGCTTCTAGTTCTTTTCTGTAAATAAATATATAGGAAATTCAATGTTGATGACACTTCGACTCCGCTCAGTGTGACGTCATCCTGAGCGGAGTCGAAGGATGATTTTTGTCGCGATAGCGACCTAACATGCTAAAACACCTCGTCCAATTTCTTTGAGATCAGTGAAAGGTCCTTGTCTTTTGTCAGGTATTCTACCTCTCCCGGATGTACCTTCAAATCGGTGAGCATCTTCTTTATCTTCCTCCACCCGGTTTCTTTCTTTTTTTCATTGGTTTCTATGTACAAATTCGAGACTAATTCACCCAGTTTTTGCACAAGACGAAGGTCTTTATTGTCGTAAAAATTCCTGATAACCTTTTTCTGGTATTGTGTGTAGCCTTTTTCGTTCTTCTGGTCCATTTCGTCTACTCAGTTTTACATCTTCTTTTAAACGCATATTGCGGCAAATAAGGTATCTACACAATAAACTGTGGAAGATTTGAAAATGTTGATTGGCATTCCCTCCCTTTCGGGAGGATTCCAGTACTGGAATCCTCCCGAAAGGGAGGATTGTCTGACTTCCGCAAGATATTGAATAATTATGCAACCATCGACATTACTTTTTCCCGAAAGGCAAAATCTTCTTGATGGTATCAGCAGCCTTGTCTACTGTATCCTTAGCAGCTTCTTTGACTTTTTCACCCGCGTCTTTTCCAGCTTCTGCTGCCTTTTCTACTGTCTTCTCAGCAGTTTCTCTGGCTTTTCCTCCAGCATCTTTTCCGATTTCTATGGCCTTAACTGGTGTTTCCAGAACCTTCTCAGCCGTTTTCTTGACTGTTCCTGCAATCCCTTTCTGTAACTTTCCTAAATCAAAATTGGTGAGACTGGCAATGGTAGTATTTTTTAGGGCCTTAAGTATAATAAGGCGCACAAAAGATTTAGGGTCTGTTATGTTCTCATACCGTTCGTTAATATTTACGTTAAATACTTTCTCTTTTGGTGGAGTTCCCTTTGAATAATCTTTATATATAACCCTGTCTATCTTCAGCTCTAATAAATCTATCTGGATATCTGGCATTTCAGTTTTTTCCTTTTTTCCATCGTCCGTTTCCACCTCTTCTCCTTCTGTTTCTTTTACAACTTTTAATGAGTTAAGATTAAGCTCGCCAGCTTCATTCTTTACGACCATGAATTCTTTTAGATTTAACCTGACCTCTTCAAGGTGTGCCTTCCCTGCGATAAAGGAGCCCAGGTCATAATCTACATAAATTTCCGGTAAATCTATCATTAACTCATCTCCGAACCCTGGTGGATTATGCAATTGTAATTCATTTATGCCGATTAAGGATTTAAATACACCAACATTCATACTCCTGATACTTAACTTAAGGCCTGTCATTGCACTGACCCCGGCTGTTACGGAAGTCTTAATTATCATATTTTTACCAAAAAATAGTGCAATCAATACAGCAAATACTATAGCCGGAATTATAATAATTTTTCTTTTCATACTATATTTCTCCTTTCATTGTTTAATTTTCATATTTGCAACAAAATTGTATTTTAGTGGTAAGCTCGTATAAAGAATCCAGTTTATCGAAAATTTAGTCAAAAATCTATTCTTTTTATCCTGTCTAAGAAATGGAAATTACATGATACCCAACGCATTTCCAATCCTTTCAAAATGATCTATTGCCCACGTAAGATCTTCCTCACTGTGCGTTGCAGAAAGCATCACGCGAATACGCGCCTTGCCCACAGGTACAATAGGGTAACCTATTGATTGTGCAAAAATACCTTCATCGAATAACTTCTGGCTGAAATCCCTTGCTGTCCTGGCATCACCTACCATAACAGGCGTTATAGGGGTTTTTGTATTGCCGATGTTGAATCCAATCTGTTTCATCCTGTCCTGGAAGAATCCGGTATTTGACCAGAGTTTCTTGACCAGATCATCTGATTCGTTCAGGGTGTCTACTACAGCGATACACGCCGCTACGTCGGCGGCGGTTACGGCGCTTGAAAATAGGAAGGGACGTCCTTTTTGCATCAGATAATCCGTCAATCTTTTAGTTCCTGCAATGTAACCTCCTACAACACCAAACGCCTTTGACATGGTGCCCACTTCAATATCCACCTTGCCGTGCAGATTGAAATGGTCAACAATGCCCCTGCCTCCTCTGCCCAATACTCCCTCGCCGTGTGCATCGTCCACCATGGTAATTGCGTTATATTTTTCAGCTATTTCTACAATTTCAGGCAATGGTGCAATGTCTCCTTCCATACTGAAAACGCCATCTGTAATAATAAGCTTTCGCTTGTTATCTTTCTCGGTTTGAATTTTTGACTGAAGGTCTTCAGGGTTACAGTGTTCATATCGTACTGTTCTGGTCTTAGATAGGCGGCAGCCGTCAATGATGCTTGCATGGTTGAGTTCATCGGAGAAAACAACATCTTCTTTACCAACGACTGCAGGAATAACGGCAAGGTTTGCACAGAATCCTGATTGAAATGATATAGTACTTTCTGCTCCCTTAAAAAGTGCAAGCTTTCGTTCCAGTTCTTTGTGCAGTGTTGTTGTTCCTGCAATAGTCCTGACTGCCGCAGGGCCTACACCATAAGCATCAATAGCCTTTTGAGAAGCAGTCTTTAATTGGGGGCCGTTTGCAAGTCCAAGATAATTATTAGAACAGAGATTAAGCACCTTCTTTCCATCTACCTTAATCCACGCTCCCTGAGGTCCTTCTATTGTGCGGATGTTAATGAGCAGACCGGCTTCCTTGAGTTTATCTAATTCTTCGTTAATAAAATCCAGATTATTCATGATACTTTTTCTTTATAATTAAACAGGTCGCACAAGCCAAACTTTACGTCGGGCAGGAATTTTTGCAGATACCTGCCCGACTTCGTCATTCAGGCGGGCACACAGATAAATTAGTCATTTGTAGTTAGTTAATTTAATTAAGGTATTAGGGAATTCAAGAATTCTGCAATCCCTTAATACTTCGACAGGCTCAGCATGGTGAGTTTATCGAACCATCCTTAAATTCCTCAATCACAATTCTTATGTTTTCAAAATAACCTTCCCACACTTTCCGTCTCTCATAAGTTTTATGCCCTTTTCATAATCTTTTAACGAGAACTGATGAGTGATGATTGGGCCCGGGTCTACGAGACCGGAGGATAAGAAACGCGAGGTCTTATACCATGTGGAGAACACCTTGCGTCCTGTTATTCCATAGATGCGGATTTTCTTAAAAATAATCTCTTTGTTGAGATCGATTGACACACATTTTTCGTAAATACCAAGGATAGAGATTCGACCTCCGGGTGTAATGGTTTTCAGTCCTTGATTCAGGGCCTGATTGTTACCCGAAAATTCAAGGACTACGTCTACACCATTATTATTTGTAGCTTCAAGGACTAGAGGTATTATATCCTGTTTTTTTGGATTAAGGGTTATGTTAGCTCCCATCTTTTTGCTGATATTCAGTCGATAGTTATTGGGGTCTGACACAATGATTAATGAAGCACCACTGGCCCTTGCAATACCAGTGGCAAAGAGCCCGATAGGCCCCGCTCCAAGGATTAAGACCGTCTTTGCAGAGACATCCTCTGCCATGACTGTATCAATGGCGTTTCCGAATGGTTCCTGAATAGCAGCCCATTTATCAGGAATATTTGGATCGTTTTTCCACAGGACATGTTCGGGCAGGGTGAGGTATTCAGCACACGCGCCATCATGGTCTACTCCCAGTAAACTGAGATTTTGACATACTTCAGAATATCCGTTTCTGCATTGGTAACAGTGTCCGCAGAAGATGTGACTCTCGGCAGAAACACGGTCTCCAACATTTACCTGCGTCACTTCATCGCCAATCTTTTCTACTTTTCCAACAAACTCATGACCGATGATACGTGGTGGTGTAAAACGATATTGTGCCCAGCGAGTCCAATCGTATATATGCACGTCAGTACCACAGATAGATGCGAGCGTAACCTTAATAAGCGCATCTTTCGGGCCTATTCGCGGAGCGGGTACCTTTATGAACTCCATACCATTCGTGCGTTTTGTCTTAACTACTGCCTTCATTTATAAGATACCCAACAGGTTTATACGGAAAATTTATATTAGTTTCTTTATGTAAATATTTTGATCAATTTTGGCAAGAAATTTAAGAATTTAGGAATTGGAGAATTCCCTCCTAACAAACTGGCGGACAGGCAGGAATTCCTTAATCCCTCAATTCCTCAATATTATAATTCCGGCTTGTCCTAGTTAGGTTATAGTAGTATATAAATCACAATATATCAATGTTTATCAATTGATTTAAGCAAAATAAATAGTGTATTTAATAGTGTATTTATTTTCATTCCATGTTAAAATTCACATGTTATTTGTGTTGCTTTTCTAACACTCCCTGATACTAAATTGATATGGAGGTAATTATGTTAAATATTAACACAAAACAGTTCTCGATCATCACGTTTCTAATTGTATACATCTTTTTTATTCCCCATATTTTAACCCCTTCCCTTGCACAAGAAACAGAAAAGGCCAGCCCAATGGACCTTGAAATACTTCTGGGTGAAACAACATCTACACCACGAGGAATGTCTGGCGGCTTGAAATTCCAATACGAGATGTCCAAACTACTGGGCGAAAAGGTTGGTCCAGATGATTCAGGAAACGTTCACCATGCAGGTGGGCTTTCAAGCTTTTATACAGGTCCTGAGAAACTCTTTCCCGGAAAGGGAAAGTACGGACATCTCTATAACTTTTTGCCTTTGATACGATGGTACGATCCGGCATACTACTACAACAGCGATACCTTTCATCCGGGTAGTAATGTTGAAGGAGAATTCACAAATAAAGAGTGCGTCACCTGTCACTCGGTAGAGAGTCCCGGAATTGTTACACAATGGAAACAGAGTAAACACGGAACACCACCCAGTGGAAAAGAAGTAGTCGGGTGTGATAGATGCCATGGAAAGAATCACAAAAAGCTCATGATGCCTTCTTATGATCTCTGTGGTGAATGTCACGAAAAGCAATTAAAAGGACATCGTGAAGGTGGTCAAGGTTCGCATGCACATGCCTATCATTTTGAATTGATCGAGCTGGGATGCCAGACGGAAAAACCTGCCGAGGAAACGGCTGCCTGCCTCGGCTGTCATGCAATTGAAAACCGATGTGATGGCTGCCATACACGGCACAGATTTTCTACGGCCGAGGCAAGGAAACCAAACAGCTGTGCGGTCTGTCATTCAGGTCCTGAGCAATATGAGTATGAGATGTACATGCAGTCATACCACGGTATGATTTTTCAGGGGGAAGGACAGACCTGGGACTGGACAAAACCACTCAATGCAGAAAACTATCCCGTTCCAACCTGTGCATACTGCCATATGCCCAAAGGAGATCATAATGTTATCAATACATCAACGGTTTATACATACATGGGAACTTCTCTTGTGGATCGGGGGGCTAACCAATACAAGACGACAAGAGATGCATGGATTAAGGTTTGCAAGGATTGCCATTCGCCCAGATTCGCAAGGGACCATTTAGAGGCCATGGACGAGGCGGTTAAGCTGAGCTTTACAAAATACCGCGAGGCAATGCGCATTGTGATAGACTTGTATAATAACAATCTGATTGATCCCATGCCCATTGACCTTGCCCCGGATTCCACCGGCCACAACGTCTTCAGCCTTTTGCCGGGAAAGGGAGAGATGAGAAAATATAATGTATCTAACATAGAAAGATTAACCTACGAGATGCTGGTCGACATCATTGATGGCATCTATAAGGCCAAGTCACACAATGCTTATTACAGCCCGATATATGGGTATTGGGAATGGGCACAGGACCGCTGGCTTTTACAGATTAAAGATGAAGCCAGCAAACTTAAACGTTTTGCGGAGATCGAGGAGAAAATAGGAATCAAACACACTGCATATTCCTTTTGGAAACACGGAGAGTATACTGATTTATTACTGGGCTGGAAGAGAAAAGAAGAGGGTAAATGAGGTTGTTTCTTTTGAATCTGAAAGGCAATATTGTATTTTTCTACCTGCTGAACAAACCCGTCCTCGCCGGAATCAGTATCTTCTGCCAGTGTCGGTACGGATGAAGACTGGCTGACCGGCACAGAATGACAGGCAATAAAGTAATTGACAGTCCCAACTATTATCTATTATAAAAAATTTATTTTAATACTTGAACACGGATTAAACAAATAGTATTATTACTTTTTGCGGGTTTACCAAGCCAGCATTGTGTATGTCTATAGTAAGCTGGGTTTATTTTCTGAAACTGCTTGCGTAAAACAACTAACAATACAACTAACAATACAACTAGGAGATAAGGATTATATCATGATTACTGTAAAAGAGATGTTGAAGGAGAAAAGTGGTGGTGTCCTGACAGTTTCACCTCAGGATACTGTGTACAAGGCGTTGGAAATAATGGCGGACAAAAACCTTGGTGCGTTAGTAGTAGTTGAAGATGAAAAAGTTGTGGGAATGTTTTCCGAGCGTGATTATGCAAGGAACGTTGTCCTTAAAGGGAAATCTTCTAAGGATACTTTAATCAAGGATCTTATGAGTGTGAATCCATGTTATGTGCGTCCTGAGCAGACACTAAGCGACTGCATGGCTTTGATTACAGAAAAACGTAGTCGCCATTTACCCGTACTCGATGGGGAAAAATTGGTAGGTATTGTGAGTATTGGTGATGTTGTGAAACAGCAGATTGTTGATCAGGAATTTACCATTAAACAACTCGAAAACTATATTGCTGGTGGTATGTAATTTAAGGCCGAGAATCCAACCTGTGTGAATCTTGTAATCTGCCGCAGGGACGTGTTAAACTTTTCCGCTATTATTGCTTTTTTCAAGACTCAGACAGTTATGTCAGGTACATTTATTTAGTATTCTTAAACTATTTAAACATAAAATTGAAGGCATTGTCTTTGTCATGCTATACTGTTTATGCAGAAAAGACATTATGTCGCTGAAAGATTTACCTTCTAATAATGAATTGACATTTTGTCAAAGGCTTTGTTTTCCAGGTGTAAAATTATGAATTTACAAGATTTTCCTATCTTCTATGTTTAGTAATGCTTAGGAAATCTAATCAGTCATTTTAGCCTTTAAATAATTGTTGGTATCACGATTGCGTTATGCCATAATGTAATATAGTGTTAATACTCTATAAAAATAGTTCAACCAAGATTATATTTTGTTTTAAAGCAGTTTAATGTGTAGTTTTCAATGAAAGCGTCAGATTCAGTTTAACGAGTGTGATATGGGGGTGCGAATAGAGATAGATTAGAAAAGGAGACCTCATATTTACAGAAATACTTTTTGTTTTTTTAATGAAAGGTGGGGGATTAATTAATGAAAGCAACAATTGATACGTTTACTGGTGTGGCCGTTGCGAAGGAAGATATGATAAGAAACAGATTCGGACAGTATTGGGTACTCTCAATGCTGGCAGGTATGTACATCGGGTTTGGAATTCTTCTCATTTTCACTGTTGGAGCGCAGTTCGCATCTGTTGGTTCCGCGGCCACTAAGATCATCATGGGTATATCTTTCGGAATCGCCTTGACGCTGGTCGTCTTTGCAGGTGCCGAATTATTTACGGGCAACAATATGGTGATGTTGATTGGCTGTCTCAATGGAAAAACAAGTTGGGGATGGATGCTCTGGTTATGGGTTGTATGTTGGTTTGCTAACCTTGCCGGTGCGCTACTGTTAGCCTGGTGTATGGCGTGTACGGGGTTGGCAGATGGAAACGTTACCGGTAAATTTATCGGGAAGGTTGCCAGTGCCAAAATGAATGCTGGGTTTATTGCCCTGTTCAGCAGGGCTATTCTCTGTAATGCGCTCGTCTGTCTTGCAGTCTGGATGGCAGCGAAAACAAAGAATGAGGCAGCAAGGGTATTCCTGATATTCTGGTGTCTTTTTGCCTTTATCGCTTGTGGTTTTGAGCATAGTATCGCTAATATGACTATATTTGGTGTCAGTCTCTTTACTGCTCATCCTGATACAGTTACCTGCGCAGGCTTTGCATGGAACATGCTTCCAGTTACTCTTGGTAATATCATTGGCGGCTGCTTTTTCGGCCTTGTATACTGGTATGCTACATATGCGCCTAATCTGGGCCTTAAACCTGAAGGTGATGGCGGTATGCCTGTCAGGCTCACTGATTCATCTCAGCAGGTGGTTCCTGGTGGCCTGGTTGTAATAGGTGAAGATGAAAATGAGAACGAGATTTATGGAAAGCTTCCAAGTCAGTCATAACAGAGGCAGTCTTTGAACTGAATAAGGGTTTTGCTTTTGTTGTGATGAGTTTTAGAGTATCAAGTTTAGCAGAAGCACAACCACGGTTGAATGCGAATTTAATCGTGGTTGTGTTCTGTTACTACCTTTAGGTTTAAGTTAGTTAGTGCAAAAAGTCTGAAACTTACAGGTAGTTGCAGATAAAAGTATTATTCCCAAGCATGCATACTCCTTGCATGTATATTACAATAAATGAACAATAAGCATCGGAGAATAAGCATTTTTCGCCTGTCTATTTTTTTTATATTAGATCTTCAATGAGGAGAATGTAACCATGTCGTTATTAGATCAGATAAAAGGTTTGCCCAGAGCACCACAGCCGGCAATACCTGCGAGAGAGCTATGGATTACTTTCATAGGTTCGATAGTGGGTATAGGAATTACTGCGGCTATGGCTTTTAAATGGAACTGTCCTATGTTATTAGGGCCTTTTGGCGCAACGGCAGTATTGATTTATGGTGCTTATAAAGCGCCTCTGGCACAACCAAGGAATGTCTTGTTGGGCCATTTTCTTGGTGCACTAATGGGTGTGGCTGTGTATGACTTTTTTGGTCTCACCTGGTGGTCTCTTGCGCTTGCTGTTACCCTCACAATCGTCTTTATGATGGCGACTTATTCAATGCACCCACCGGCAGGCGCAACTGCATACGTGGCTGTCCAGACCGGGGGATTGGGTGTAGGCTATGCGTATGTAATAAACCCCGTTCTTTTAGGGGCCTTTATCTTGTTGGTAACTGCCATAATCATTAACAAGGCAGGCAAAAGAGATTTTCCGGCAAGTTGGTGGTAATTTATCCTAACAGTGGGAGATTCCCCCGGATAGAAACTAAAAGACTTCTGTTGGGTACAATATATTATATGTGTCTTTCAGTAATACTATAGTCAGTTTGTGGCTAATCTTGAAATTCCAAAAATGTTAAATATCGGAGAAAAATAATGTATATTTCAATTAAGAACCACATCATATTATTGTTGGTTTTCTTTACTTTGATGCCGATTCTTCTATTAAAGATTGTGGCCTACCCGAGGATACATAGCGATCTTGAGAATGTCATCATGGACAACCTTGAGGTTATCGGACACAAGCAGGCAGAATTGGTGTCTACCTGGATGCGAGAAAGAATGAAGGATATTATCGTGATTGCAGCAAATCCTTTCATGTCTAAAAGCGCAAACATTACAAAAAAAGATGAGGATTACAACGATACAGTCCAATATTTGGAGAAGATTGTATCTGAGTATGGTTACAAGGGTGCGTTTGTAAGCAATGACAAAGGACAGGTCACTGTTGCAACATATGAAGAAGGTGTAGGAAGGGACATCTCAAATACAGTTTTTTTCAAAAATGCAATACAGGGAAAAACATTTGCAACAAGTGTAATACCGTCAAAAGTCCCACTTATAAACGAATTTGAGGAGAAAGAGGTTGGGTTGCCAACCATGTTCATCTCAACGCCTTTAAAGGGCAAGGATGATGCGATAGTGGGTGTTGTTACATTGAGGGTTCATGTGGGTATTCTCAGCAATTTAATGCAAAGTTACAAATTTGGGGATACAGGTGAGACTTATCTTGTAAACAAGGAAGGATACATGATTACAGAGTCACGGTTTACCAAACACCTGAAAAAGATAGGAAAGATAAAAACAAGAAGCGCCCTGGAAGTGCAGTTGATTGATCCGAATACGGGTAAATTAACCGCAGGTGTCAGGCAATGTGTTACAGGCGAAGACGGCTCTGATGGGAAAGGCTATAATGATTACGGTGGGGTATCCGTGCTTGGAGTGTGGCGCTGGTTACCTGAATTCAATTGGGGTGTTATTACGGAAATCGATAAGACCGAAGCTTATGGAGCGGCTTACAATCTTAAAAACATAGTCATCGCGTTGTTGTTAGCAATAGCATTTCCCATTTTGTTAGTTGCATATCTGGTTGGTGGAAGATTCTCCAGGCCGATACTTGAGCTAACCAAAATAACCAAAAAGATGGCATCAGGGGATTTATCTCAAAGCGTGGATGTGAAGAAATTGGATAAACCTTTAATCAAAGATGAAATTGGAGAGTTGGCATTATCTTTCAACACGATGTCACAAACTCTAGGTAAAAAGATGAAGGAGACGGCTGAATCCGAGGAGCATTACAGAGAATTGTTTAATTCCCTCAGGGCCGGTATTTATCAATGTGAACCCGGAGTAGAAGGTAAGTTTACATGGGTAAATCTTGCTGCAGCAGAAATTTTCGGCTATAGTTCACCTGAAGAGATGATTGGGACAAAAGTAAAGGATATTTATGTAGAGCAAGGTGAAAGAAAAAGGCTCGTAGAGAAGCTGGAAAAAGAAGGAGTCTGGAAAGACTTTGTTTCACATTGTAAAAAGAAGAATGGCGAGCAATTTTACACTGAACGTACTTCTAATATGGTGCATGATGCAGACGGTAAACCAACTCTTATTCAAGGTATGATCAGGGATATAACCGAGCGAAAGAAACTGGAAGATGAGCAAAAGAAAGCTGCCAGGAAACGTCAGAGTTAAAAGAGTTGAAGGTGTATATAATAAACAGGTAAAAACAAATTTATTAGAAGCTTGTTATCCGGGGAGTTTTAAATAACACCACACAAACTAGCAAGGAGTAGGGGATTATGGGTAATGGAAATTCTAAGGGTCTTTCGGTAAATGCGAAGACCATTATTCTGATATTGTTGTTTTTGAATGTCGGGCTTACGATAAAAATGATAAAAAAATACCAGACCACGAAGGATGCTGGTTATGTAAGGGAACAGACGTTCAAAGAACAAATGGAAAAAAGAGTTCAGAAGGCTTTTGGTTCGGCAGAGGAGTTTTACAAGATTATTGAAGACGCAACAAGGCAAAAAGTGGAAGCTGAGAAGATTGCCGGATCTTTTAAAGAACAAGATACAAAAATAAAACGCATAAACAAGGAGCTTGAACGTGCAAAATCACTACTAGAATATGAAAAGATTCAATTGCAAAGATCAGAAAAACATAAAAGTCAACTGTTGAAATCACTAAAAGAGGGAGTTTACCAATGTGAACCTGGAGTTGAGGGGAAGTTTACGTGGGTTAATCAAGCTGGTGCAGTAATGTTTGGCTACAAATCACCTGACGGAATGATCGGGACAAAGGTAGAGAATATTTACGTGGATCTTGAAGACAGAAAAAGGCTCGTTAGGAAGCTTGAAAAAGATGGGTTCTGGAGGAATTTTGTGTCATTCTGTAAGACGAAAAATGGCGAGCGTTTTTACACTGAACGTACATCTACTATGGTTAAAAATGAAGAAGGCAAACCTATTCGTATTGAAGGAATAATCAGGGATATTACTGAGCGAAAGAAGCAGGAGGCGAAATTGCAAAAAGAAATAGAAGAACTTAAGGAAAAACTAAAAGCAAAAAAGTAAAATATCGTACCTGACAAGCAGCGCAAAAGATAGTAATGCTGCTTAATTTTATATAACGTAAAGAATCTATTATAATTGTTAATAACTTTAATAGTAGACAAATGATTGTTAACTAAAATAATTTCTTTTCAAGTTATTCTTTTAGCATTCTCACATTTCAGAAAACTCCTAATATATAATAGTAGTATTAGTTTGCCAATCCACAAAGCGAAATAGGACTTCATTGAGAAGTGACAACTACGTTATTGATAACTCGAACAGCCTTATTTCTCTTGCTTAAGTAACTGTAAGCAGTAACATTTACCAGAAGCAAAGTGCATACCCCGATTACTTTAATGCCAACCCTTGTTTTTGCTAAAATAGAGTCTTTGCACTATAGACAAACAGCTACTTTGTTGCTATAAATTTTAACTTGCAAAAATGCAAGGAAAAGTTTAAAAGTGAGAGAGGTATTATATCGCTTAAAAAATTTGTTCCCTGATTCAGGAATTGACATTTTGTCTGGTATTTCTCAGATACTTTGCAAGTACTAATATTACAAAAAATTGTAAAAATTTCTTATCACCAATGTTTGGTGGTACTTAGGTATATTCCTGGAGATTGAAAAAGTTGTTTTGCTTTTTGAATGATGTTGGTATCATGATTGCTAGATTATATGATGGCTAATTAAAGGTGTCTATACCGTGTTATGTTTAAGTCTTTTATTAGGAGTTAAATACGGAACGATAATAAAGGAGTTGAATATAATTTTGATTGTTTCTTGCATTCTCACACAATCCAGTCAGGAAAGGAATTTGATGCATTAGTTAAGGTTTGTAGAAGTGGGGATGTGTGCGAGTACTGATGTGTGTATTACAATTTATTAATGATGTAAGTTTTTTAAAAAGTTTTAGGGAGGAATGATATATGGGGTATACAGGTAGAAAGAAGGAGGCCAGTAAGAGTATCAATCTGTGCTGGAGGAATATTCTATCCGGCATAATCATTGCTGTTTTTGTGACTACGATATGCCTTGGCAATATAGTAATGGCACAAGGTAAGCTCAAGCCTGTTTCTAAGGAAGAATTCAAGAAGGGCAAGGACGTTTACGATAAATACTGTGCAGCATGTCATGGGGAGGAAGGTGATGGATATGGCGAACTGGCACATGCCCTTTACCCTAAACCCAGGGATTTCACCAAAGGCCAATACAAGATAAGAACCAATGCTACCGGTTCTTTACCTACAGATGCAGATCTTATCCATGTGATTTCTGTCGGGATCCATGGAACTTCCATGATACCGTGGGATATACTTGAATTAGATCAAATCAAATCAATGCTTCCCGTTTTAAAGAGCTTTTCGGAGGCATGGCAATACAGAGAGCCAGAATCTCCTATAGCCATTGGAAGGGAGGTTCCATCGAGTCAACAGAGTATTGCGAGGGGTAAAAAGCTTTACAATGAGAAAGAGTGCTGGAAATGCCACGGAGAAACCGGACATGGGGATGGACCCAGCAGTTACGATCTGGCAGACGAATGGGAGATTCCTATACAAGCCTATGATTTTACAAGGGCAAGCAAATTTAAAGGTGGTGCTACAAATCATGATATTTATCTGAGGTTTTCAACTGGCATGAACGGTACACCAATGCCATCCTTTGCCAATGAACTTTCAGACGAGGATCGCTGGAGCCTGGTACATTTTGTAAAATCCCTTGCCGAACAAAAAGAAGGGCATG
>Ga0255058_10000741_pt1 | contig 18706 bp, 13 predicted proteins | sample Cases_109_9_MG_FD_188637 | JGI IMG/M metagenome (GOLD analysis project Ga0255058, IMG submission 188637) | Seawater microbial communities from Amundsen Gulf, Northwest Territories, Canada - Cases_109_9 | ecosystem: Environmental > Aquatic > Marine > Gulf | place: Canada: Northwest Territories... | reverse complement strand
GTCCGCCCGCTCGTGCGGCGCCGGAATGCCAACGAGGTCGAGAAGCTCTATCGCTCGGGCTCGCGCCGCTCGACGGCTCATCCGTCGATGCAGTCGAACCGCCTCAATGATTTGCACGCCGACCGTATACACGGGATTGAGCGATGTCATCGGTTCTTGGAATATCATCGAGATCTGATTTCCACGCAGGCTTCGCATCTCGGCTTCTCGGAGGGAGAGGAGGTCGCGCCCTTCGAAGAGCGCCTCACCTCGTTCGACTACCCCGGGCGGGCTCGGGACCAGTCGCATGATCGACAGGGAGGTCACGCTCTTCCCACACCCGCTTTCGCCGACGATGCCTAGCGTTCGACCCGGAAACACGTCGAACGACACGTCGTCGACGGCACGAAGGTAGCCTTCGTCCGTCTCGAATGCCGTGACCAGGTGACGCACGCGGAGCAGCGGTTCGGTCATGCGCCGTTACCTTAGCACCAGACGGCCAGGGCTCACTTATTCATGGGCAGGTTGCGATTTCCACCGCCGTCCCCGGACGCGGCGCCTGCCGAAAGGCGTCGGGCGGCACATCGGGATTTAACGAAATCGACTTCACCCGGACCTGGGTATCGGCCCCGTGCACGCGGTCGACGAAACGAATGTTCGTCGGGAACGATTGGCCATCGACGCTCGTGTAGTCGCCGTATGTAGCCTCCCATTGGAGCTCTCCATCGGCCGCCCGGACGCTCGATTTTCGGAGCGTGAGGCGCTGCTCAGCTGGGGGCTTGTTGCGGTCGGCGTCGTCGACCGAGAACTCGATCTCTTGCGTCAACCCGTCTTGGGCCAAAAGCGAGACGACGTAGTTCCCGCCCTGACATTCCATGCGCTGTTCGGAGGCATCGATCATGGAAGTGTCGCCCGTCAATAGTCGAAGAACGTTCTCTGCGTCGACCTCGATGCCGAGCAAGCGTGCGATGTTCTCTGGACATGTCGGCCCCTGCAAGAACACATTCTCCCGGAAGTCGCTGAGCTGGAAGTTCTCGCCATCACTGGTCAGCACCGCGGCAGGCCCGAGCTGTGTCATCACGTCGAACCGCACATGACTCGGCCGCTCGAGAAACATCAAAACCGTGCCGCGAATGCGGCCTCGGTCGGCCCACTGTGTCACACGCGCCTCGGCCTTGAGCGACTTCCACCCTTGTTGGCGAGCCGCGTGCTCCGCGAGCGCCCTCGCCGGGTCGACACGCGTCTGGACCGGACACTCGGGCGACGACCTACAGCCCACGACCAGGGACGCTAACACTACGACCGCGATGAGCCCCCGACGGGTCACTAGTCGTTTGGCGCTCCCAAGTCGATCCATTCCTCGACAACCTGGATGACCGCATCGGAAACCGTTTGGTTGCCGACGGCGACCGGCATCTCCGAACCGCAGGTTTGGATCGCTCTCAGTTTTTGGATCATGAGAGAGCCCGTTGCATCGTTCGGTATGACCACCGTCCCTTGGCCTTCGCAGTCACCCTCGGCCGACGCAGGCACGTCGAACACCGCGGCATGCGAGTCGAAGGCCCAGTTGCTGGTATCCACTAGATTAACACCGGACAGGTTGAGGGCGGCCAGAGCTTGGGGGCTCGCGCCGCCAGGGATTATCCCATCAGGATTGTCCGGATTCTGATCCGTATTGGAGTTCGCGGGCCCGTGGCAGAGCAAACACTGGTTGAAAATCAAGCTCGCGTAGATCGAGCTCCAGGTAGGATCCGGAAGATCCCCCTGAGGACCGGTGTAGACGCAGGTCTCACCGTCGAGCGTCGGGCACGGGGTCAACTCGAGCTGCTCGCTAGGAGGAAACTCCGTTCGGGCGACAACCGGCGTGGCACAAGCGAGCCAGTTGCGAATGATGTCCTGTGCCTCAGCCGATCCGATCAAGGGTAGCTGTGAGCCGTCTGGTCGAAACCACGGCGTGTCGTCTCGAACACGGCGGCCGGCTTCTCCAGGCGGCATGTTCCCGCGGCGAAGCTGGGAGATGATCCCGCCGCCCCAAGTGGCGGTGCGACTGCGATTGTTCTCGAGGCGCTGAAGTCGTTCGCAGTACGCCGATTGGGTGCCGTCCCCTTCGCAGCTTTCGAGGTCGGCGCACGTCGAGTCGACGGTCGGATCGGTGCAAGCAAGCGCCACGTCGAAGTTGAGGCCCGCGGGGACGCCCACTCGTTCGGACCCCGTGGCCGCCGGCGAATGGCAGAACTGCCCATCGCCACAGGTCGACTGAACCAGCGCCTGACCCTCGTACATAGGAAGCCCATCGGTCGCGCGATATGCGAGATTCAGCGCGGCCGGGCCCTCTATCGGACGACCCTCGTCGGTTGTGCCATCTAGATTACATTCGCCCAGGTCTCGGTCGCAGCCGGCCGAAAGGGAGACCAGAAGCGATAGAAGCACCGGGACGGAATAAGCCAAGTAGCGCCGTGCAAGCATTTCTGCCGGCAAATTGAGTCGCCTCCTACGTCGAGTCAAGTGAGCTGAGGAACGTTATTGGTGCGCGAAAAGCCTGGGGTTTTCCGTGTCGGCTTTGCTGGTGGGCGGAGGTGTGCTAGTTTCGAGACGTGGACGTTGTGCTACGCAAAGTTGGCCGCAAGCCGGGGCGAGCTGTCGTGGGGCGCCTTTTGCGTCCGCCACGCAAGGGGTCTGTCGTCGTTATCGAATTCGCGGACGGCTTGCACGAGTACGTGACCACTCCGGTGAAGCGCGTTCTCCAACTTTGCGGCGAGGACGGCCAAGACACGTACTACCTGCAGACCGCAAACAGTCGCTACCGGCTCGAAGTGCGCTCGAGTGAGTCGGGCGTAGTCGATCAGCCCGTCGCGAACTGAACCTCGTTCGACATCATTTCGCCGAGCTTCGCGACGAGCTCGTCGAGGACCGTCTGCAGCAATGCAAAATCGTTCTTTTTGATCTCGCTCGATCGTTCGTCGACGTAGAGGGCGCGATTGAGCTCGATTTGAACGACGTGTCGTCCCTCACTCGGAGTACCGTAGTGCGCGGTCGTCCAACCGCCGCGATACGGTTCATCGTGCTTCACACTCAAACCCGCTTCACGAAAATGTGCGTCGATCAGATCGATGATGCGGCTATCCGCGGTGGAACGACCGCGAGTTCCCGGAACGACGTCTGCGCGTGGAACGGGCTTGCCTCCAAGTACACGCCGTCCCTCGGATGGCATCGAGTGAGCAGCCAACACCATGACGTGGCCATGCTGCTTCCGGATTTGTGACGCCATCTTGCGCAGAGCGCGATGGTAGGGCTCGTAGTAACGCTCCAGCCTTCGCGAAAACTGATCGACAGTGAGCGGCGCGTGAAGGAGTGGGGTACCGTCGGTGCACGCGCGCCAAACCACGCCCCTTGCTGGGATGTGCCGAGCCTTCGGGTGTCGAGGCACCGCGGCTGAATCGACATCGTCGGGCCCCCGGTTGAGATCGACGACGTAACGCGACACCCGCGAGACCAGGAGAGTTGCCCCAAAGCTCGGCGCCCGGGCGTAGAGTTGGTCGACATAGAGATCAGAATCACGCAAAACCGCCAGCGGAGAGGCGTCCAGCTCGTGCTCTACCTCTGTCGGAATCTGCAATCCCGAGTGGGGGACTTCGACGAGCACCGGGGTGGGCTCGGCTTGCGGCTGGGTCATCTCGACGAAAGTCACGGGGTACTCAAGCGCTGAACGATTCTCGGAATGGCATCTGCGAAGGACTCACCTTGGTCCGAACCAGGCCGCACGCAAGCCCAAGGTAGAGCGCCCGATACACCGGCTCCAGATCCGCCCCTGAGTGCCCCTCTCTCGCTACCAGCCCCGCGAGGGTCGCATCACCGGAAACCGACTCAAGCACGCTTACCCATTCGGGGTCTAGTCGAAAGACCGCCAGCGGTGGACCGTCTTCGCAGCGCTCGACCACCCGCTCACGCAACGGCTCGAGGACCGATTCGATTTCCTCGAGATGCGCTTCGTTCGCTGCGTCGCGCAAGAGCTCGTATGGATCTTGGCCGAGCGGAAAAGTTTCTTCGTGACTTCGGGCGCCGCAAACGAACGCCCACTCGCCGTGCCTCCACCGAAACGACTCCATCAGACGACCGCGTACCTGATCGGTGATTGCCCTGAAGAGCTCGACGGGACGAAGGACGCCGAGCCCCACCAGCGCGTCGCCGAGCCGCCCGCCGTACTTGGGCAAGAGTGCCAACGCCATTTCGATCTCCATGCGGAGACACCGTCCGGTGGCGACGAGGTGCTCCCCGAGAAGCTCCGACTTGTCGGTCGACGCCACGAACTCAGGTCGCCCCTCGACGAAGTAGATCTTCTTTCGGCGATTGCGCTGCCACAAGTGCAGCACCCCGGTCTGTTGCTTGGAGATGATGTCATAGACGACCGGCAAGAGAGTCGCCGCCCGAAGCTGCCCCTGCTTCTCCGCCTGGGCGAGTTCTTCGAGCTTCCACTGGAGACCGGGCGAGGTCACGAATCGAGTGAGCTCCGGAATTCGCGTTGCATCGATATACGTGCCGTCGCGCTTGGCGATCTTACTGCTTCGGCTGTCGATTACTCCTGTCGTAAGAAGCTGGATCAACCGTGGGTAGCTCATGGGGCCCATCTCGCTCCCGTCGGGGAGTAGCACTCGGTAGATCGTGGGCGAAGTCACCGCCTGCGGGCCAATCAGCTCCTGACCGGCGTGGTGCATCAGGTCGCTATCGACCAGGGCAGACACCTCTGCACCGGGCTCGTGGACCTGGGGCGCGTCTCCATCGATGAGCCCCAGTTGAGAAAGCAATCGCGCGAGGCGATCGGGCCCATGTCCCATCCCCCTTCGCCGCATGATCTCGGCGCACGCCTCGGCGAAAGCACCCGCGGTCGGTCGTTCGGCTGGGTCCTTTTGTAGGCCCCGAAGCACCAGCTGCCGGATGTCCTGCGGGATCCTTCGTTCGCACCGTGCGAGCACGCGAAGGTCCGCATCACGGATCTGCAGAAGAACGTTGAGCTCGCTCTCCCCTTGGAACATCGGCTCGCCGATCAGCAGCTCCGCGAGGACCGTCGACAGCGTGAAGACATCGCTCTTGCCCTGGAGCTCTTTGCCGAGCACCTGCTCAGGCGACATGTATCCGAGCTTGCCTCGCACCTGGCCATCCTCGGTGGTCGGCGCGCGGCTTCGGACCGTCGCGATCCCGAAGTCCGTGAGCTTCACGTGACCGGTTCGTGTCAAGAGGATGTTGGCTGGACTGACGTCCCGGTGGACGAACTCGAGTGACTCGCCTTTGTCGTCCACCGCATGATGGGCATAGTCGAGGGCCTGCGCGGTTTGATAAGCGATGTGGAGTGCGACATCCCAAGGGATGGGCGTCTCCGGAGGCCCAACACGGAGCAACCGACTGACGTTCGATCCATCGACCAGCTCCATGACCAGCACGAGGTCATCGCCGAGGGTGCCGAAATCGAACACCTGAACAATGTTGGGGTGTTCGAGTTGGGCAGCGAGACGCGCCTCGTCGATGAACATCCAGACGAAATCCGAATCGCTCGAGAACTGTGGGAGAATTCGCTTGAGTGCGACGCGCTTCTGGAAACCGTGAAGTCCCTCACGACGCGCAACGAAAACCTCGGCCATTCCCCCCGTCGCTAGGCGACGCTCGATGTGGTACGGCCCGAGTAGCGGCCGCTCTTCACTCACACATCCCTCCGTTAGTGACCGACTCCAGTAATATAGGCGCGTTGGGCACCAGCTGTCAGATTACTCCCTTCGGCCGATTTTGCCGTTTCAGCGAGAACGGAACACTTGGGGCTCCCCTTCGTCTCTGCTTATCATAACAATGCCCACTCGGTACGGGGGAACCATGGGGATTGTTCGGAAAACTACGCGCTCGAAAAAGTCCAAAGACCCGCTTCTCGGGAAAGTGATCGCCGGCCGATATCGACTGGAGTCACTTCTCGGAGAAGGCGGAATGGGTGTCGTCTATCGCGCACGACACGTGCTGATCGATCGCGTCGTCGCGCTGAAGCTCATTCGGCCCGATCTACGTGGTGAGACGCACTTGCGTGCTTGGATGGTTCGCGAAGCACGGGCCGCCAATCGAGTCGACCATGCGCACATCGTCGACATCCACGACGTGGGTGAGACCGAAGATGGTGAACTGTATCTCGTGATGGAGTACCTGATCGGGGATTCGCTCTCGTCACAGATCGCCAAAGGGCCGATGCCCATTGCTCGCGCGGTCGACATTCTCGAGCAGATGACCGCGGCTCTTGCCCGTGCACATGATCTCGGAGTCGTGCATCGCGATCTCAAGAGCGACAACATCATGATCACCGGGCGTGGCGGTCGTAAGGACTTCGTCAAGATCCTCGACTTCGGGCTCGCGGCGCTCACACGCGACCCTCGGCTTGCACCGAAGGGCGCTGTCTTCGGAACGCCCGAGTACATGTCGCCGGAGCAGGCCCGCGGCGAAGACGCGATTTCGTCGAGCGATCTCTATGCGCTTGGGATCCTGTTCTTCGAAATGCTGACGGGGCGACTGCCGTTCCGTTCTGGGGACCGCGACGAGCTTCTCGAGATGCAGCAAAAGGCGAAGCCGCCAAGCCCGCGCAAGTATCGCCCCGACGTTCCGGATCAGGCAGAGCGGATCATACTGAAGCTGCTCGAGAAGGATCCAGCGGATCGCTTTCGCGATGGCCACCATCTCAAGGAAGAGCTCAAGGCGATGCAGCGCGCCCTGCCCGCTCGCACTTGGGACGTTGCGGCAGACGTCGCCCCGGCAGCGCCACCACCGCCGCCTCCCGCGAAGGCACCCGGTGTCGTCGAGTGGAGCCGAACCGCAGCCAACTTCTTGCGTGCGGTTGCACGGGCCTACCCGGACGGAGACGCCCCGACTGCCATTCAGGGCGCCGCGGACAAAATTTGGGAGATGGCCTCGGGTGCATCCCGCCTCGAGGGAGAGCTTGAAAGCCATTCGAAGAAGCTCGAGACCATCGAAAAGCGAGGACGAGCCCTTCGCGCTGAAATCGGACGTAAGGTTGAGGACCTCGCTGGCGAAGAGTCGCGCGCCCTCCGGGACGCTTCGGCCGAAAGGGACGTGCTGAGCCACCTCATTTTGAAGCGAAAAAAGTCGCAACGCGAGCTCAAAGCCGCGCAAGCAGCGGTCCAAGCGGCTGGAAACGACGTCAATCGTATTCGCAAGGGTCACGAGGCGCTCGGCGGCGCCCGTGCCGAGATCGAGGTGCTCGAAGGCGTGGCGCGGGACTACGACCAGCGCGCCCGCAACAAAGAAGGCGCGGCTGCCGAGCGTAGGACGCAGATCGAACAGCTTCGCGCGCAACTCAAACGATACAGCGAAGCGCTGGAGAACGACTTGCAGACGGGCCGCGAGCGTATTGCGAACCGAGTTGGCAAGGCGCTCGAATACGAGAATGCATTCGGCGAGGCTTCGGACCTATTGCTAGACCACCTGAGGGACAAACCCGAGTGCCGGGAGCTTCTCGAGGACATCGACAAGCGCCGCCAAGGCCAGGATCCCGACGACAAGCCATCCGAGCTCCAAGAGCTAATGGAACAACACGTCGGCGCAAGATAAAGGGGGACTGTCCCCTTCCTCGCTGGCGCTGAACGCTGGCTCCGCCCCCACAGTCCGCGGCGCGGCCCGAGTCACCGGTTGACGCAAAGTACCTAGTAGCCGAGGTCGGGTTCGAACCGACACGTCCTTGCGGACACCGGATTTTGAGTCCGGCGCGTCTGCCAATTCCGCCACTCGGCCAGAGAAGCGGCGACTATAGCAGGCCCGCCCGAGCCTGCATTCCGGGCAAGGTGCCGGCGGAGCCCCGCGGACGACCCAAAGCGTCGACTTTACGGGGCGGGTTCGCTAGGCTCGTCCCAACTGGGAAGGGCTCCAATATGACGAAGACCGCGTTTCTAGGCCTGGGCCACTACGTACCCTCCAAGGTCGTCACCAACGACGACCTCGCACAGATGTTCGACACGAGTGACGAGTGGATCCAGCAACGCACGGGGATCAAAGAGCGTCGCTACATCGAGGAAAGCGGTATCGGGCCCAGCGATCTCGCGGTTCCCGCAGTGCAAATGGCTTGCAAGAACGCAGGCATCGAGGTTTCCGACATCGACGCGATCATTTTCGCGACGCTCTCGCCCGACTTCAATTTCCCCGGGAGCGGCTGTTTCCTCGGCGACAAGCTCGGTCTGCCCGGCGTCCCCGCGCTCGATATTCGAAACCAGTGCAGCGGCTTCCTCTACGGCATGCAGATCGCCGATGCCTGGATCAAGTGCGGCATGTACAAGCGCGTCGCCCTCGTTGGCGGTGAGGTTCACTCGACGGCCCTCGACTTCAGCGACGAGGGGCGCGACGTCACTGTCCTGTTCGGTGATGGCGCGGCTTGTGCGATCTTGGGGCCAACCGAAGACGAGAACCGTGGCGTGATCGACGTCGAAGTGCACGCGGACGGCAGCGGCGCCAAGGATCTTTGGCTCGAAGGCCCCGCAAGCGCCTACAAGCCCCGCCTCACGCACGAGATGATCGACGACAAGACGGTGCACCCGTCGATGAATGGAAGGCACGTGTTTCGCTGGGCCACGTCGAAGATGCCTGAAGTGAGCAGGTCCGTGCTCGAGCGTAACGGCTTCGCAGTCCAAGACCTCGATTGGGTGATCCCCCATCAAGCGAACAAACGAATCAACGAGTTCGTAGCGCAAAAGCTCGAGGTCGCCCCCGAGAAAGTCATCCACAACATCCAGAAGTACGGCAACACCACCGCCGCCTCGATCCCGCTCGCACTGAGCGAGGCCATCCAAGAGGGCCGGGTCAAGGAAGGCGACCTGCTCTTGCTCCCCACGTTTGGATCCGGATTCACTTGGGGGGCGGCCCTCGTCAGGCTCTAGCGGGCATGGCATTGCCCAAAGCAGACCGCGTCGCCGTGGTGCTCAACGGCAACGCGAGACAGGTGACCGACGAGCTGGTGGAGAGCTTTGACCAGATCGTGGGGACCGGGGACCTGTTCCTGTCCAACAGTCTGAAAGAAGCCCGAAGTATCGCCCGCCACATCGTGCAGTCGGGCTATCCGGTCGTGCTGACCGGCGGTGGCGACGGCACGTTCGTCCAGATGGTGACGTCGATCACCCGAGAGGCGACCGAGTGCGGTCAAGAGTCACCGCGGTTCGGTCTCTTGAGGCTCGGGACGGGAAACTCGCTGGCGTGGGCGCTGGGTGCGGGCACCAGTCGAAAAGGGGTGCTCGCCGATCTCACCCGGCTTCGTCATGATAGCGGTCACAAGGACCTCGGCCTCATCGAGGTCGCAGACCTACTCACCCCGTTCGCCGGGGCCGGTTTCGACGCGCTCGGCCTCAAGCACTTCCACGATGTGCGCTCGATTATGCGGCACTTGCCTTGGGTCGGAAGACAGGCAACGGGCGCAGCATCGTACGCGATCTCGATTCCAGCTCTCACGATTCCGGAGCTGGCCCTCCGCCCACGACTCGAGGTTCGAATCGTCAATCGGGGAGCACCCGCAACAGAGCTCGACCGAAACGGCCAACCAACGGGGCGCTACATCGAGGCGGGCGAGATCCTCTTCGATGGCGACTGCATCGCCGCATTGGTATCGACGATTCCATACTGGGGATTCGGGTTTCGGATTTTCCCGTTCGCCGACGGCCTTCCGAAAGACCGCTTCTGTCTGCGAATCGTCGCAACACACCCGCTTCACATCGCTGCACACATGCTCAGCGCTTGGAAAGGCACCTACCGAAACGACAAGCTGCACGATTTCTACGTGGACGATGTCGCTTTCGAGTTCCCGAAACCGACACCCATCGAAATCGGTGGTGATCCCGGGGGGATGACCGAGTCGATGCGAGCGCGTCTGTACCCGAATCCCGTCAAAGTTGTCGAGTACGACACCCAGTCGGCGGGCTAAACCAGAACTGAGCTGCACCGCGTGCGTAGGTTTCAGAAATATCAGTGAATTTCGTTACCTTTCTCTCAGTAGAGCTGTAATAATACAGACATACCAATGCGGGGGAAGACGACTTGGACGATGCTGGCGGCCGTGGTCACGGCGGCTGTGTTGATGGCTTACTCAGGGGTTTCTGCTGAAACCGTCGAGGGTTCAGTGCGGTCGACGGGTGCCCCAAAAGAAGATTCGACGTCTGGCAAGGACTACTACTGGAGGGTCTGGAACGGCGCGCTGCCCGAACGACAGGTAGCCGGCATCCACGATGACTTGTTGGCGGTGCTCACGGGGAAGTTCACGGGACCACCCATTGGCTGCACGTTTCGTTTCAGAGGCGGGGCGCTCAATCCTTCGACCCTTGCGGCGCGCTCGGGCACGACACTGCGAGTCGAAAACCGCGACGCTTTCACCCACGAGCTCTCGGTCCACGGGCTTCCGGGATTCACGCCACTCGAGTCTGGCCCGAGCACGGTTCGGATGATCCCTGTCCCGGCGGGAGGTCCATGGCGCCTCGGTGACGTCTACTACGGTCACGTCGACGGGTACCTGCACTCGATGCGTGAGCTCGTTGCGTGCGCTGCAGTTTCGTCCGGCGGAAAGTTCCGTTTCGACGATGTGCCACCGGGACCCTACTCGTTGAGGATTCTGCGGGGGACCAAACAAGTCGCGATCCGTCGGGTGACGGTGCGCGCGGGGAAGCCTCTCCAAGTGGATGCGCTGTCACTGAAGAGCGGGAGGAAGTAGCCCATGTTGTCGCGTCTTTGGTACTTGGTTCTCGCGGTGGCCTTGGGCTTTGCATTGGCAGGCGCCTTTCTCAACAAATCGGCCGCTAGTCGCGAAGCCGAGTTTCAACTAGACGAGCAGCTACGGCGTGATCGGGTCGAAGCTGAGCTCTGGCTTCGATTGGACGCGAGACTCCGACTCGACGCGCTTGCTGCGCTCGCAGTCGAACCCGAGGTACGGCAGACGCTTCGCAACTCGAGCAACAAGCGGGGCACACCTGCTCCGAGCGTGCGTAGGCGCCTGAGCAACAAGCTCAACGTGCTCAACGCCAAGCTCGAAGAAGGCAAAGGAGACATGGTCTTCGCGGTCGACGCGGAGGGCGAAGTCGTAGCGACGCTCGACAAGAACGACATGAGCGACCAGCGGCTCGACAAGATGCCGCTCGTGCGAGATGCCCTTCGCGGGTTCATGCGTGACGACGTCTGGGTTTACAACGGTGGGGTGTACCGAATGGCGGCCCGACCGGTGTTCGACGGCGGGCGCTACGTAGGCGCTATCGTCCACGGCATGGCTGTCGGAGACGACCTTGCACGGCGACTAGGCGAGAAGCTACCGAACGCAACTGTAGTGTTCTTCTTTGGCGACGAGGTGATCGGTGCGCATACGGGCGGCGTGACAGCTCCAACGCGCAGCGAGGTCAAAAACGGCCTCGCTGGAGTAGTCGCCAACATGTCCGATACCGAAGGCTCGGTGGAGATCGACGAACGCACTCGGGGCATCGCGTCACCGATTCGAGGAGGGGCAGCGCACGCCCACGTCGGCTACATGGTCGGACGCAACGGAAGCCGCGCAGGCCTCGGCGGTCTCTTTGCCAACACCTCCTCGGAGGATGTTGCATCACTTCCTTGGTGGGCGATCATCGGCATTCCGCTGGTGCTTCTCGGCTTAGGGCTCTTCTTGCTCTACATGGAGCATGACAAGGCAGTCGGGATTCTGCGCAAGTCAAGCGCGGGACTTGCGAAAGACGAGATCAGTGGCCTGCCCGCTGGTGAACTGCGGCGTCACTACCGCAACATCGCGGAAAACATCAATACTGCGTTGCAGGCCGGTGTGGGCTTCAAGAAGGACTCCAAGCAACGCGCCTCAGTCAACCTGGACGACATGCTGAGCTCCACGCGCGATAGCACGGACACGGGCTACTTCGGATTCGAGCAAGAAGCGCCCACCGCGAGGCGCGCTTCGGTGGACGAAGCAGTCGAGAGCTCCGCCCTGAAGACAAATGGCACGTCGACTGCGAGGCCGGAGAGAGCGACGACCGCACGCCCGAAAGAGACTCCGACCGCGCGGCCCAACAGCGCACCGACGTCGCGACCAAGTCGCTCGCAGTCTTCACGCCCACCGGCGCCGATGCCACGGCATCGCCAGGCGCTAGCCGCAGGAGCCGAGAGGGACTTGACACCTCCGCCGGACGATCCGCCGACTCGGCCACGCGCGATCGTCGACGAGTACGAGGGGTCATACGATGATGGCTTTGGCGATACAGAGCAGTCGACGCAGGTCACACACATCAACCAAGAGCTTCTCGAGAAATCGAGCCCTGGCGAGGAAGGCGAAGAGGCTCACTTCCGTGAGGTGTTCGACCAGTTCGTCGCCACCCAGAAAGAATGCGGCGGCCCTGTGGCAGGCCTCACCTTCGACAAGTTCGTCAGCAAACTTCATGCCGCTCGCGAGCAGGTGATGAAACGGCACAATGCGGCGTCGGTTCGCTTCACGGTATACGTGAAAGAAGGGCGCGCGGCGCTCAAAGCCAGCCCGATCAAACACTGAGTTGACCCCCGGGAGCGTCGGCTCTACCTTGATGCATGGTCCCTCTGTTGTGCAGGTGAGGAAGGAGTAGAGAATCCCTGACTAGGTCGAATGGGGAACTTCAGCGTACGTGGTGTGCGGACCCGGCTAGCTTCATCGGGGTGCCTTAAGCGTACGGTATCTGTTCCCACCTACTAGTACGGTAGGGATTCGACTCGACATAAATCCCACGGCACAACGGTCAGGACTGCTTTTTGAAGCCCCGTAAAGCGACTTGTCGCCACGGGGCTTCGGGGCTTAACAGGGTCAGTGTCGCTTGCGCTGAACGCTGTCGCTGTCGGTGTCACTGTCTACTGAATGGGGGATGTGAGGCGGGCCAGGCGGACGCCGAAACGGAACCACCAGGGCTTGCGGTCGTATTCGCCTTCTTCCATCAGGCGAGCATGTTGGAAGTCGTTTTCGAACATCTGTTCGACCTCTGCGACGAACTCTGGCTTGGATATCGCGGCGGTGATCTCGAAATTGAGTCGGAACGAGCGGTTGTCGAAATTCGCAGTGCCGATCGTCGCGACGTCGCTGTCGATGAGCATCACCTTTTCGTGTAGGAAGCCATCGAGATAGCGGTAGAATTTCACACCGGTTTGCCCGGCCTGGTCGAAGTAAGAATAGGCAGCGAGGTACACCAACATGTGGTCGGGGTTGTCAGGAATGAGAACCCGCACATCCACCCCGCCCAACCCAGCGAGCTGTAGTGCCACCATCACCGCCTCGTCGGGAACGAAGTACGGGCTAGCGATCCAAATGCGCTCCTTCGCGGAATGAATGGCGTGCACAAACATGAGGCTCGCCGTTTCGAGGTCGTCCGCGGGACCGGTAGGAATGATCAAAACACGGTCATCGCTGCTGTTGGGTGCCGGATGGGCTCTCCAAGTCAGCGGGGGCACCGTGTCGGCAGCCCAGGCCCAATCCTCGCAGAACGAGACCTGCGCCTTGAGCACCGCGGGGCCTTCAATGCGAACGTGTGTGTCGCGCCAGTGCCCGAACTTCGGACTCTTGCCGAGATACTCATCTCCGACGTTGTGCCCGCCGATCCATGCCATTTTGCCATCGACGACCACCACTTTGCGGTGGTTGCGGAAATTGATCTGGAACCGGTTGCGCCGGCCCTTGCGCGTGTTGAACTCCGTGACTTGGGCACCGGCGTCGCTCAGCTCCTGCAAGTAGCTGTTGGGGAGCTCGTGGCTTCCAACCTCGTCGTAGAGGAAATAGACGCGAACTCCTTCCCTAGCCTTGGCGATCAGGTGATCTTTCACCTTTCGTCCGAGCCCGTCGTCCTTGACGATGAAAAATTGGAAGAGGACATAGTCTTTGGCTTGGTCGATGCCCTCGAGAATGCTCGTGAACGTGGCATCGCCATCGATCAGCAAATCGACTCGGTTTCCGCCGAGCACGGGCATGCCGGCAAGCGCCTCCGCGGCGCGTGTGGCCTCGCGCCGATCGGCGTCCGCGACCCGATACTGCGCAGTCGTCTCGATCGCCTCCCGTTCGATGTTCTCGTTCCTCCCGTCGGCGCTGCGCCTCGCAGTCACGTACCCTTGAAACTTGCTTCGGCCGAGCACCCAATACGCAGGCACAGCCAAGTAAGGAAACGTAATGAGGGAGACCGCCCAGGCGATCGCGCCCTGCGAGGTGCGCGTACTCATCACCGCGTGAATCGACGAAATGAAGCCGAGCGTGTGAAAAACCACCACCACCGCAGCCACTAACATTCGTCTTCTCCTCTTTTTATTGTTCCGCGGTGGCTCATCGAACATCCGAAGGACTGGTAGTTATCGGCTCCGCGCGCCGCTGTCTAGACCTAGCCACCCGGAGCAGAAATCGCTGGACATCGCTGTACGAGAAGGGCACGGTTCGCAGCCAAAGCTACCTGCATCGGAAACGGGAGAAGACGAATGCGAAGCCAAGTTTATCTACTAATGGTCCTGTGCGCAGGCACGGCACTTACCCTTGGTTGCCAGCCCCCCGAGGAAGCTGCTACGACGGAGCCGGCTGCCGAAGCGCCCCCAGCCCCCGCTCCGGATCGGGTCGCGGATGCGCCCAGTGAGGCGCCGAGTCCCCGCGGCGAGACCGGCGTCGCTCCTGCTTCGAAAGCCCAAGGCAAGCCCAACATCGTCGTGATCTGGGGCGACGACATCGGCATCACCAACCTCAGCGTGAATACGGAAGGGCTGATGGGCTACCATACGCCCAACATCGACCGCATCGCGCGCGAGGGCATGAAGTTCACGGACTACTACGCTGAGCAGAGCTGCACGGCGGGACGCTCGGCGTTCATCACCGGCCAGAGCGTATTTCGTACGGGATTGAGCAAGGTCGGATTGCCCGGCGCCACACAAGGCCTGAGCGACAAGGACCCGACGATCGCCGAGTTGCTCAAGAACCATGGCTACGCGACCGGGCAGTTCGGCAAGAACCACCTCGGCGATCGCAACGAGTTTCTGCCCACCGTGCACGGTTTCGACGAGTTCTACGGCAACCTCTACCACTTGAACGCGGAGGAGGAGCCCGAGGAACACGACTATCCGAAGAACCCTGCCTTCAAGGCCAAGTACGGACCGCGCGGCGTCATGGACTGCAAGGCCAGCGACAGGGACGACAAGACAGTCGATCCGCGTTTCGGCAAGATGGGCAAGCAGGTGTGCAAGGACACCGGTCCGCTGACCCGCAAACGCATGGAGACCATCGACGACGACATCGCGGCGCGAGCGCAGGATTTCATGCAGCGCCAGGCCAAGGCCGACAAGCCCTTCTTCCTGTGGGTCAACTTCACGCACATGCACTTGTGGACGCACACCAAGCCGGAGAGCCTCGGCCAGGCCGGAGAGTTCCAGTCGCCATACCACGACACGATGATCGACCACGACAAGAACGTCGGGTCAGTCCTCGACGAAATCGATAAGCTCGGCATCGCCGAGAACACAATCGTCATTTACGGGACGGACAACGGTCCGCACATGAACGCCTGGCCCGATGGCGCAATGACCCCGTTTCGTAACGAGAAGAACACCGGGTGGGAGGGCGGATTTCGCGTGCCTTTCATGGTGCGCTGGCCGGGCAAGATCAAGGCGGGCACGGTCTCGAACGAGATCATGTCGAACCTCGACTGGGCGCCCACCTTGCTTGCGGCCGCAGGGGAACCCGACGTCAAGGAGAAGCTCCTGAGGGGCCACAGGGCCGACGGCAAGAAGTTCAAGGTGCACCTCGATGGCTACAACTTCCTCCCCTACCTCACGGGTCAGGAGCAGACCGGCCCCCGTATCGAGTATTTCTACTTTTCCGATGACGGAGACTTGCTGGCCCTGCGGCACGGCAACTGGAAGGTGCATTTCAAGGTTCAAGACGAGCCTGGAACTTTGCGGCTCTGGCAACGGGAGTTTGAGAACCTTCGATTGCCGTATCTGTTCAACTTGAGGACGGATCCATACGAGCGCGCCACCATCACCTCGAACAACTACTGGAACTGGTACATCCGTCACGTGTTCCTGCTGGTGCCGGCGCAGGAGAAGGTCGGGGAGTTCCTCTCCACGTTCAAGGAGTACCCGCCGCGCCAGAAGGCTGCCAGCTTCACCATCGACCAGGTTCTGGAGACGCTCCAGGACGCACACGGCAGGTAAACCCTCGATGTGACTCGCGCCTGGGTCTACCCTTTAGCTAGGGCCGTTTAGTTCTGGACCTCGTTGCGAATCGGCCGGCCGGGATATACGTCTTTGAGGACCTTCGAGTCCTTCACGACGATCGTGCCGTTGACCACGACGTACGGAATTCCTTCTGAAGGCAATCCACCATTCGCAGGGGTCGCAACCTGCTTGACCGTCGCGGGGTCGAAAACGGTGATGTCCGCATCAGCGCCGACCTGCAGACGGCCTTTATTAGCCATTTGCGCTATGCCGTTGTCCACCATGAACTTGGCCGGCATGTAGGTCATCTTCGAGATCGCGAGCATCAAGGGCATGAGACTCTCTTCGCGCACCATTTGCAGCACCACGGCATGGGTCCCAGCACCCCTGGGATGGCCGTTGACCGCGTCGTAGGGCGTATCCCAGTCTTTCACAAACGAGCCGTCCGATTTCATCGCATACGGAAACGCATCGCTGCCGATTAGGCTGGTTGGATGCGCGAGTGCCTGTGCCACGGTTTCCGCAGTGGCATTTTTGAACGTGACATTGGTGAATGGTGCTGTCTTCACTAGCTTCTCATAACGTTTCTTGGTCAACGGTTTCATCGTGGCTATCTCGACGATGTCACCGTAGTCATGACCCATGTTGTTCTTGTAGTTGTCCGGATGGAGATAGTCCGCGGCGACAATGGTCGCGCCATAGCTATAGGGGTAGATCTCGCTAATGACCTGGTGGCCGTTGGCGTAGGCCTTATCGATCATCGCCTGGCAGTATGGCGTCAAGGCAAGGCACTGCGCCGTCATGTGCTGGACGATCAAGCCGCCACCGCCCGCCAGTACGGCAGCCAACTGCTCATCCGTCCCCAACATGCCACTGGCACCTTGATCCTGACCGGAAAATCGCCCGTGAAGTCCCAGGAGGAGCCCGTACTTCCCCGCAATCGCCTGAACGCCGTACGTCTCTCTCGAGGTAATGCCGTCGACCATGTAGCCCGTCGTAAGCCCCACGCCGAGCGCTCCCTCTTTCACGCCCTGTTCCACGAGGGAGAGGATCTTCTCTATCTCGGCATCGGTCGCTACGTGGGTCGACCAATTCATCGTGGCCCCGGTTATTTTGGGCTGGTCGAGGTCATTCATCGATGCGCCGGCGATCGACTTGAACTTTGGGTTTAATACCATTTCGCGCGCGCCCATGACCCCGGCAGTGGCGCCATAGTTGGTTTGTGACTTGCCTTCCATGCTGTCGTACCACTCACCGACCGGCATGACGCCACCCTCGAGCTCAAGTGGTGTCGTGATGCCGTCGCGAAGTGCCAGCTTTTGGCCAAACGGCGTCAGCACATTGTGGTGATGCGTATCGATGAAGCCAGGGGCGACCACATGACCCTTGGCGTCGATGGTCTCGCTTCCCTTGATTGCCTGCTCTGTGACGGCGACGATCTTGCCGTCCTTGACGCCGACATTGCGTACTGCGTCCAGCTTGCTCTCCGGATCCATGACGCGCCCGTTCAGGATCACGAGATCGAGGTCCTCTGGGATCGCGGTTTCGCTGGGGGCCGGAGCCGCGGCCTCGCCTTTGTCCAGTGCCGCGTCTGGCGTCTCCACGGACTCTTCAGAAGCAGGCTTGCAGCCGACGAGTACCAGCACGCAGCTCAACGCAGCTGCTACACAATAACGAGTCATATCCTTGCCTCCTCCAGATGTTCGAAGCCGCCATAAGACCAAACTCACCGCGTGATTGCAAGCCGCGCCGGCGATGTAGGCGAGCACGAGCGCCAGAATGTCTGGTCGGATCTCGACTGCGGGTAGGATCCCTTCTTATGGTTGGAAGGACACCCGATAAGGCCTGGGGCGCCACACGGACCGTCGCGATCGCGATGTCGGCGGCCGCACTACTTCCACAACACCATGTAGCTGCCCAAGGGGTCGGCGCGGACGACGACGAGAGCGCCGTCGAGACTGCCACCATCGAGTTTGGCGATACGTTCGACTGGGTTCGAGTGGTGTCTGGCGAGTGGCTCAAGGGCGAGCTCAAGGGGATGCGTGATGACAAGCTCGTGTTCGAAAGCGACAAGTTCGACACGCAGTACATCGATTTTACCGACGTCACCGAAATTCACTCACCCCAGGTCAATACCTACCTCTTCGGTGATCGAACAAGCGCGATCGGTCGAGGTGTCATCACAGCGGACAAAGTGATCGTCGAGACCGATGAGGGGATCAAGATCTTCGATCGCAGCAAGCTCGAATCGATTATCCCCGGTGGCAAACGCGAGAAGGACTCGTGGTCGATGAAGCTCAGTTTCGGTTTGACGCTCAACAGGGGCAACAACGACCAGCTGACCTACAACACCACCTTCAACGTTCTTCGCGAAGACCAGCTGACACTTTTGAACCTCAACTACCAGGCGAGCTTCGGCCGGACAAGCGGTGTGCAAAACGTGAACCGTCACCTCGGCACATTGCTCTTCCAAGTGTTTCTCACGAGGCCATGGTTCGTGGCACCCGCGTTTGGTCAGTTCTTGAACGACCGGTTCCAGAAC
>Ga0255058_10000740_pt1 | contig 18706 bp, 19 predicted proteins | sample Cases_109_9_MG_FD_188637 | JGI IMG/M metagenome (GOLD analysis project Ga0255058, IMG submission 188637) | Seawater microbial communities from Amundsen Gulf, Northwest Territories, Canada - Cases_109_9 | ecosystem: Environmental > Aquatic > Marine > Gulf | place: Canada: Northwest Territories... | reverse complement strand
TGAAGGCCCGGGTCCTGAGACTGGCAGAGCGTGCGGGAATCCCCGTGGAGCAGGTGCTAGAGACGGATGCCAGCCGAAGAACGGTAAAGGCGAATGCCTATGTTACCGGCTTCGGCCGGACTAAGCGTATTGTTCTCTATGATACGCTCGTGAAGCGAGCCTCTACTGATGAGGTTGAGGTAGTCTTGGCCCACGAGATCGGCCACCGGATGTATCACCACATTTGGAAGGGGGTAGGTCTTTCCGTCCTCGCGTTTTTCCTGGGTTTCGTTATCGCCGCACTGGTCCTCCAGTGGGGGACCACCCGGGGTCTCCTCACGCATTCGGCCGATCCCGCCGGGCTCCCTCTGCTCTTATTGACCCTTTTCGCTCTGAGCCTTGTGACCCTTCCACTCCAGAATGCCATCTCTCGAGGGTTCGAACGCCAAGCGGATCTTGCGGCGCTCGAGCTTTCGGAAAATCGCGACGCGTACGTTAAAGTGGAAGTAGATTTGGCGCGATCCAACCTGGCCGATATCACTCCCCCCGGCTGGGCCGTCCTTCTCCTGTATACGCACCCCCCGGTTCTTGAGCGTATCTCGGTCGCGGAGCAGACGTAAGATATCCCCCCTACCTTGACTCTTTCAAAATTCTGTGGTACCTGACCGTGATAAGGACGCTATTGGGTCCGGAAAGGGGAAAGAGGAGATGGAGAATCCTGCCCGTCTCGAGCAGGCGGAATTCTTCTTTCAGGAGGGTTATCGACATCAAATGAATGGTGATCTCGATGCGGCCGTCGAGCACTACCGGCGCTCTATCGAGCTCTATCCCACTGCAGAGGCCCACACCTTTCTGGGATGGGCGTATAGCTTTCAGGGAAAGATCGATAAAGCCATTCAAGAGTGCGAGATTGCCATCCAAGTCGACCCCGATTTTGGCAATCCCTATAACGACATCGCGGTCTATCTTATGGAAAAGGGGGAGTACGACGAGGCCATCCCCTGGCTCACGAAGGCCATGGAAGCCAAACGATACGAACCCCGACACTATCCCCACATCAACCTGAGCCGTGTATATGCCAAGATGGGGAAGACCTACGAGGCCATTGCCGAGGTTCGAAAGGCATTGAAAATCGAACCCGATCACCAGGGGGCTCGCCGAGAACTGCACCGCCTGATCGGCATGCTTAACTAACGGACCGACCCCCCGGGACCTGGAGGATTGCGTTGCGGGTCCCGGGGTCTTTTTTTCTGAGGGGGAGGGCTGGGGCTGGAACAGGCACCTCGGAAGAATTCGGGAGCAACTGGCCCGGCAGACCTGGTAGTTCGGGGCGGAACCCTTCTTAATGTCTATACGGGGGAACTGCTTGAGGGCTGGGGCGTGGCGATTCGCGGGGAGCGGATTGTCGCTTTAGGCCTCGACCTCAGCCATCTCATTGGTCCCGAGACCAAAATTGTCGAGGCGGCAGGTAAGTATCTCACCCCGGGTCTGATTGATGGACACACCCACCTAGATAACATCCAAAGCCTGCATGAGTTCCTGTATGAGGCCGTGCCAAGGGGACTCACCACTGTCATTACAGAGTTAGTCCACGTGGCAAATGTAGGAGGGGCCGCAGCCTTCCGGACCTTCCTGGCGGGTCTCGAGGACCTCCCGATTCTGGTTTACACCACCGCTCCTTCTATCTCCCTTCTCTGCTCTGACCGGGGGGATGGCCGGTCGGCCATTTCATCTGACGAAGTGGCAGACCTGCTGGAGCACCCTCTCGTGCTGGGGCTCGGGGAGGTCTACTGGCATCTCGCACTGCAGGCCCCGCCCGACCTCTTGTCCTTGATCGATAAGGCCCGTCGTCTGCGAAAGCAGGTGGAGGGGCACGCCGCCGGGGCCCGCGGGTGGAAGCTCCAGCAGTACATGGGCCTCGGAATCGGCTCCTGCCACGAGTCAATCACACCAGAGGAGGTGATCGACCGGCTTCGCCTGGGGGTACATACAATGGTTCGAGAGGGTTCGGTGCGGCAGGACCTAGGCGTCCTGAAGGAAGTGGTCTCGTCCGGGGTGGATCTCCGGCGTCTGATCCTGGTAACCGATACTGTCTGGCCCGATGACCTCTTGCGCCGGGGCGTCATGGACCATGCGGTCCGCCGTGCCATCGAGCTCGGTCTCGATCGCGTTGCGGCAGTCCGGGCGGCCAGCCTCTCCTGTGCCGAGCACTTCGGTCTCGACCACCTGGTGGGAGGCCTTGGTCCGGGCAAGTATGCCAACCTCTTGGTAGTTCCGGATCTTACGCGGATGGAACCCGAGGTGGTAATTAGTAAGGGTAGCGTGGTGGCGCAGGACGGAAGATGTCTCGTAAGGGTCAAGGGAAATTCTCAAATCCGGCGGGTTCTCCCCGCGCCTACGTTGCCGCACCCTCTCACGCCGGGGGATCTCAAAGTCCCTGCGGACCGCTTAGGTGGGTGGACCCAGGTGAGGGTTCTAGGCATTGCGGGACCCATTCTGACACGGGAACTCACACTGTCACTGCCGGTCGAGGGGGGAGAGGTGATCATGGAGCCTCAAGCGGATGTTCTGAAGGCTGCCGCCTTTGACCGGAGAGGTCTTGGGCAGAGGACGGTCGGGTTCGTCAAAGGATTTGGCCTGCGGCAAGGGGCGGTTGCCTCGAGCCTTTCCTACGACGTGAGCAATCTAGTGGCCGTCGGGGCCCGGGATGCAGATATCGCCCGAGTTCTGAACCGATTGGTAGAGATCGGCGGCGGCTTTGTCGTAGTGGTCGATGGGGAAGTCGTAGAGGAGCTCCCCATGCCGATCGGGGGGATCATTAGCGAAGAGTCGGTCCCGAAATTGGCCGAGAAGCTCGATCGAATAAAGCGGGTGGTCAAAGACCTGGGCTCACTGCTTCAGGATCCCCTCCTCACCCTCCAGGCCCTTACCTTCACCGCGATTCCGGCCTTGAGGCTCAGGGAGCGCGGGCTTGTCCAGGTCAAAACGGGTCAGATAGTCCCACTGCTGATAGAGACTTCCTAACCATCCCTAGTGCCGCACCAACTAGCGACCGATGCCCGTTGACCGTTATCCGATGACCGTAAGGGACCAAGGGGTCCTTTTTCGGTCGTCGGTCGTCGGTCCACAGTCAGTACTAGGGGGGCAGGCCCCCCTTCGGCGCTCGGCGTTCGCCTCGCTGAGCACCCCCCAGGCGTAGGGAAGCCTTTCCCTTACAACCCCTCAGTGCCTCTGGCGGAACCCGGGGATGGTTAGGAAGAATTAGTTTGGAGGGGCCCTCGGTGACCCCATCCTCCTTGAGAGGTGGAGGGAGGACATCGGTGACGTATTGCCACAGAGGCCTCTTTGTGCAACACTCGGCCTACTTTTTCCATCGATCATAATCCTATGTTGTCCTATAGAAGGGAGGTTGGCCATGGTGCTCAAGAGAGATTTTTCCATTACGTATTACGGCCACAGCACGTTCAAGGTTGTGAGCCCCAAGGGGAAGCATATTCTGATTGATCCCTGGGTTATGGGAAATCCTGCCTGTCCCGACCGTCTGAAGAGTGTTGACAAGATTGACCTGATGCTCATCACCCATGGCCACTTTGATCACATGGCCGATGCGGTCGCCCTCGCCGAGGCGCACACGCCAAAGGTCGTGGCTATCTTTGAGATAGCGGCCTTTCTCGAGAGCCGGGGGGTGAAGGACACGCTGCCTATGAACATGGGTGGGACCCAACATGTGGAGGGTGTCGCGGTAACCATGGTCCCGGCCTTCCATAGCTCTGGCATTCAGGATGAGGAAGGCCGTTTGGTGTATGGCGGGGATCCTGCCGGCTATGTCGTCACCTTGGAAAATCGTTTTACCTTTTACCATGCTGGGGATACGCAAGTCTTCGGAGATATGCGGCTCATCGCGGATCTCTACGAGCCTCAACTCAGTTTTCTCCCCATTGGAGACCTTTTTACGATGTCTCCGAAGGAGGCGGCCTATGCCTGTAGACTCCTAAAGCCCAAGTGGGTCATTCCGATGCATTACGGCACCTTTCCGCCCCTCACAGGGACTCCAGCAAAGCTCAGGCAGGCGACCAAAGGGATCAGGGGGCTGAAAGTGATCGAGATGAAGCCCGGCGACACCATCAAGTAGGGGAGGCTAGGGCGGCTCAGGGAAACGGCCGTCGTCGGCGGAAAATTCCATGGGTAGGCAGATCGGGAAATTCTGGTTACGCGCGGTGCCTTAAGATAGGTGATCAGAGCGGCCACCCCCGCCTTCGCTTTGCTTCGGCGGCGGGGCCCGGCCGAACGCAAATCAGTTTCCGCCTTCCTCGGCCTTGCTCCCCTCGCCCGTGCAGTGTTGGAGGAATCAGTAAAGATTTCCTTACAGTTGTGCATGGCGGGTTTCTAGTAAGAGTGCGTCTTTCCGTGAACCGTGAACCCTGAACCGTGAACCAGGAGCGGAGATGGCAGAGATTATTGAGGTGGGGCATAGTCCGGATCCGGACGATGCCTTCATGTTTTATGCGCTCACGGCAGGGAAGCTCGAGACAGGCGACCTGGAGTTCCGCCATGTCCTGCAGGATATCGAGACCCTGAACCGCTGGGCAATGGAGGGGAAACTCCCCGTGACCGCCATCTCCCTTCACGCTTACGCCTATGTGGCTGACAAATATGCCCTGCTGCCTCACGGTGCGAGCATGGGAAGGAAGTACGGGCCGATTGTGGTGACACGAAAGCTGCTCGGCTTCGATGACCTCCGCCGTGAAACGATTGCGATCCCTGGAACGTTGACCACCGCCTTCCTCACCCTGCGGGTCTGCCTGGGGGAGTTTCCGTATGCGGTTGTCCCCTTCGAACAGATCCTTGAAGCGGTGGCCGAAGGACGATACGGTGCAGGAGTGATCATTCATGAGGGGCAACTGACATATCAGGATCATGGGCTCGTAAAAAGCTTGGACCTGGGAGTCTGGTGGCACGACACAACGGGGCTCCCGCTACCACTTGGGGTCAACGCCGTCCGGCGGGATCTGGGAGAGGATAGAATGCGACAAATCGCTGGCCTCCTCGAGGCGAGCATCCATTATGCACTCGAGCATCGGCAAGAGGCGCTGGGGTACGCGATGGGTTTCGCCCGTGGGATGGACCGGTCTTCTACAGACACCTTCGTAGGGATGTATGTGAATGATCTGACCCTGGCCTACGGGCAGGAGGGCCGGCGCGCAGCGGAAACGTTGCTCGAATGGGGGTTCAAAGAGGGGATCTTACCCCGTCAGGTTGCAGTCCGCTTTGTAGAGTAGGGGGTGTGAGCCTGGCCCCCGACATTACAATTGGTGGAGGATCCTGGTAAATTCCGAGAGATGACCGGGGGGAAGTTCCGTTTGAGTGAGGAGTTCCTGCTGAAAGGCACCTGGGGCGTCATAGATCCGCTCGTTCAATTCGGCGACGCAAGTGAGGACATGCTCGATCCGATGATCCACGATTCCGCTGAAAAGAGCCAGGAGGAGACTAAGGATGGGATTATCCGCTCGGACATATCCGTACAGATCGTATACGATGTAACTCTCGCCACCCAGATCGAACGAGTCGTACCTTAGGACGACCACCGCCCGACCATATTTTCCCTGGGCTAGGACTACCCGTTTTTCGTCGTCAGCATAGACCACCTGGAGGCGGGCCCATCCCCCCTTCGGGGTGGTCGCCTCGTAGACTCCTTCATCTGTCTGCTCGATCACGTAATCGGTTAAGTCCATGATTCGACCGAGCTGGGAAGCGAAATCGAGGTGGTTTAGAAGATATTCGTACACCTCGCGGTGGCCTCTAAAGACTGCCCCTTTCTTCTCATCCACATACGAAGCCCCTTGTATCACCTCTTTGAGTTCCTGAGCACTGGAGTCATGGAGGAGAGAGTCGGGGATGACCCTGGATTGCTCCACGGCACCGCCCAGGCCCCACGGAGCAATGGCAAAAGAAAAAGTGAGCATGATTAGAAAGATTCGACGCATCGAGCACCTTTTGAGGGCGGTAAAAACCATTATGTTGTAACTTATTGCTATTTAAGTGCCAACTTAGAAAGCGAACGATTCGACGTTGATTTTGGTGAAGGCCTTGCGGTAGAATCCCGTGGCTGTTTGCCGTTCAGATAGGTTATGGGAGACCAGCGAAGGGGGGGAATGGTGAGCAACCCATTGAGTGGTTGGGCCCTTGTTCTGGGCGCGTCGAGCGGGTTCGGGGAGGCCACGAGCCTGGCCCTGGCTCGAGCGGGGATGCACATCTTTGGCGTTCACATGGATCGGAAGGCCACCCTGGCCAATGTTGAGCGGATCGTGGGAGAGATCCGGGGGATGGGGCGGGAGACCCATTTCCTTAATATAAACGCCGCAGACGAGGAAAAGCGCCGGGAGGCGTTAAATCAAATGGAAAAAGTTCTGAAGGAGCGAGGCAAGGAGGGAGGGGTAAAGGTCCTCCTCCACTCATTGGCCTTCGGGACACTCAAGCCTTTTGTCGCAGCGAACCCGGCCGGGGCCATCAACAAGGTCCAGATGGACATGACCGTGGATGTCATGGCGCACAGTCTCGTCTACTGGGTCCAGGATCTGGTCTCGCGAGGACTGATGCGTGAAGGGGGAAGAGTCTTCGCCATGACGAGCTCTGGCGGGCATCGGGTCTGGCACACGTATGGCGCTGTCTCCGCCGCCAAGGCTGTCTTGGAATCGCACGTCCGACAGCTGGCTCTGGAACTGGCTCCGATGGGGATTACGGTCAATGCGGTCCGTGCCGGGGTGACCGACACTCCGGCCCTCCGGAAGATCCCCGGTCATGAGAAGATGATCGAGGGGGCCCAGGAGCGCAATCCGTTTCACCGTATTACGACGCCTGCCGATGTCGCAGCCGCAATGGTAGGGCTGTGCCAACCGGGGGTGTATTGGGTGACGGGTAATGTGATCGGGGTGGACGGGGGAGAGGATATCGTAGGGTAGCGTATTCTCGTCCGAAAGCCGGTCTTCCAATATATTCTTACCGCTGAACGGTCGCCGAGACATGCGCTAAGTTATGGCCTGCAGGCCTGAGATCGTGAATGATGTGTCACGCTGAGGGGGACGGTTCGGGGGGCTTGCTGAGGATTGCCAGGAGCTCCTCAGGTCGGCTCAGGTCCTTCAGCAGGTGGTCGGGAGACGCCTGAAGTAGCGTTTCCCAGGAGTCGCCGCCAGTCGCCACAGCGACAGTTGTTGCGCCCGCTTCGCGGCCACAGGTGATATCCAGATCGGTATCGCCAATGACGACGACCCTCATATCTTTCTTCGATTCGCCCATAATGCTTCTTCCCCGCTCGATCGCCTTCTGGATGAGCGCCGTCCGGTTCTGTGCGTCCGAGCCGAATCCCCCGAAGGAAAAGTAGCGATTCAGGTCAGCGCGGCTCAGCTTGATCCGGGCCGCAGTTTCTAGATTGCCTGTGGCAAGACCCAACCGGAACTCCGGTCGACCGGCAAGCATCTCGAGCAGGTCGGGCAGTCCTGGCATGATACGGTAGCCCGGTGAGTGACGCACTTCCTCTTGCAGATAAGGAAGATACCGACTACAGATCGCCTGGATCTCCGCCGGGGTGGGGAGCCGGCCAAACCCGGCAGTAAAGAGGTCCTCGATGATGTCCGGATCCGTCCGGCCGTGAAACCGAATCCCGTCAGTGAGCGCTTCGATGCTGAACAATTCGCGAAACGTCCTTTGAAACGCTCGAATCCCAGCCCCTCCGGTGAGGATAAGTGTTCCGTCCACGTCAAAGAGCAAGAGAGTAGTCATCAGTAGATCCTCCCAAGCCTCAAGAGGGGTCAGCGCCTTTCGCCGGCGCCGAACAGGATTTCGCCGAAGTGGCGCAGGATCCTAGCGGTAGCCCCCCAGATCGTGTGGGGCCCCTCCCGACGGACGAAGACCCGGACCTTTTCTCTTTCCCTCTCCCAGACCTCCTCATGGAAGGCCTGCGGGTCTTTGAGGAGCTGCAAGGGGAAGGAGAGAATCTCAGCGATCTCCCTCGCTTCGATCTGAAAGGGATATCGGGAGGGGATAACGCCGACCACAGGGGTGATGAGGAAATTGGAGGTGGCAGTAGAGGTATCGTCCAGCTCTCCAAACACCTCCACATCCTTGGGATGGATGCCTATCTCCTCATGGGCCTCTCTCAGAGCCGTGGCGATTGGGTCTCGATCTTCCGGCTGCCAGGTCCCGCCGGGAAAGGCGATCTGTCCTTGATGCGTCTTGACATGATCCGTTCTCTTGATAAGAAGAATTTCAAATCCTCCTTCACCGTGGTAGAGAGGGACCAGCACCGCTGCCTGCTGTTTTCCCTCGGAGGGCAGAGATGTTCGTTGGCGGCCTGTGATGATGCGGCGGATTTCCTCCTTCTCGATCATACGTACCTCTTGAACCAGGCAATACTCAGCCGGACAGCCTCCTCCCGGTGTTTAAGGTTGCTGAATCGATGGTCTGCGCCCACCATGATCTCGAGGGCTTTCGGCTCCTTGGCCTGTTCGTAAAGGGCCCGGCCGTGACGGTGAGGGATCAGTTCGTCCTGTTCCCCATGAATAATCAGGCAACGGGGGATGCCAGCCGGGACCTCTGCAAAGGTTCCCTGTGCCAGCTCTTGAAAGAACGCGGCGCCGAGCCCGTGAGCCGTTAAGGCTTCCTTCCGGGCTTGCAAATCCCGAAGATGAACCGGAGTTGCCCAGAGGGCGGTGGCCATCACCTGGGGCGCCTCGGCCGCAACAAAGAGGGCGATATAACCTCCGAGGCTGCTTCCCAAAAGGAAAATACGTTCGTCCAGTGCCGGGTGGTCCCGAAGGTGCGAGAGGACTGCCTTGAGGTCACTGATCCGGCCGGCAACGGTGGTGTCCTTGAGCTGTCCACTACTCTCACCGCACCCTCTGAAATCAAACCGAAGGCAGGCAAATCCTGCCTTGGTGAGCCGCGCTGCAAGAAGCAGGTATTTGTCGCTCGCTTTTGCGCTGAGGAGACCGTGGGCGGTAATCACGCAGGGCCACCGGCCCGCACCCGGGAGGTGCAGCACCCCATCGAGCCGCTCTCCCTCGGACCAGGTGAGCAGCGGCTCAAGCACCAGTCTCCCTCAATTCTCGGATTTCGTGGTGGGTCCAGAGGGCCTGTTCTTCCTGACTCAGTTCTGCAAGATCCCAGAGGTTTACGATAATGTACCGATCTCCTGAAATTCCGGTCGCCCATCGGTAACGGACATATACTGGGTGGACTCCCTCCTTTATCAATCTTGCCCGCCTGGTCACAATGAGATCCGGGTTCACCTCGATGTCCGGATTCTGCCGGTAGAGGTCGAGAATGGCTGGGCGGAACCGGAAAAGCTCGTCCTGGTTAATTCCTTGATAGAGGAGATTTTTGTAGGCGCCGAAATCCTGCTTTGCTTTGTCAAAGCGGGCCTTGAGAATTGATTGGGACGGAAGGACATACGTGGACCGGAGGGTCTGGGGAACCGATCGATCGAGCACGCCGGGATCGGCAAGCCCCACCCGGGGCTGGTAGATCTCCACAAGCCCCTCCTGTGCCATGTCTCCCAAGAGCTTGAGGACTTCCGTCTCGGAGATTTCAAGAGATTCGGCGACAGTCAACGCCGGGATCAGATTAAATTGCTCCTGCCAGTACCCGACGAGATAGTCTAGAATCCGTTGGTGCTGAAAATCCATGAGTCATTTTGGAGAGTGCTTACCGCTGGATTTCATCTCTGAGATGGTTGAGCACCGGCGATTCCCAAATCAGCATACCGGATCATTTGAAGGTGCGCAAGTTGTGATAGGAAAACGGTGTGTAGCATCAGATGCGGTTTGCTTGACGCTTCTGAAGACGGCTGCTATGTTATGCTGAGATTATGACGTAGGCCCTAAGGGCATTTGGGTGCTGCGAGGTAGCGGATGCAGGTCGGCGAGCGGATGAAGACGGAATTGCTCCACGTGAGCCCCTCGGATAGCGTACGAACCGCTTGGGGACTCCTGCGGGAGCATCAGATTCGCCACCTGCCGGTGGTGGAGGACGGAAAACTCGCGGGTATCATCACGGATCGGGATATCCGGCTCGTCTTTCCATCGGCGATTACGGCGGGCCAGAGAGAGCAAGATCCGCATGACGCCCTCGAAAAGGTTTCGGTGCAAGAAATCATGTCGAGACCGGTCGTCACGGTGACGTCGGAGACCCCCATTGCCGATGCCGCGCGCCTTCTCCTCGAACGTCGGATCGGCGGCCTTCCGGTAGTGGAGGGAGAACACCTGGTGGGGATCATTACCAGGGATGACATCCTCGCAGCCTTCGTGGAGATCATGGAAGCGAGGTATTAGAAATTAGGCCCCCAACCGGACTCCTCCACCGCCCGGAAGATGTCGGTATCGCTTACGATCCCGATAATCTTACTGCCCTGACGTACCAAGACCCGTCGGATCCCCTTCTCGCTCATCAGCCTGGCCGCGTCCGCGAGGGGATAGTCAGGGGGCACGGTAATGAGGCTTGTGGTCATGACGTCCTGAACATTCAGCGTCTTGGGATCTTTCCCATGCGAGACAACCTTGGAGATGATGTCCCGCTTGGTCATCATCCCCTCAGGCTCCCCGGGCGTCGCTGGCGTGACCATGAGGCTCGAGATACCTTTCTCCTGCATCTGATGTATTGCCTCCGCCACGGACTTGTTCGCTTCGATGCTCACCACCGGGCTCTTCATGATACTGGCCACCGTGTACATGGGTCTCCCCCTGGATTGTGCTCTGGTTAGCTCATGCTTGCGTGAAGCTTCACTGTATTCAGGACGAGTTCCGCTGATCGGACCATATCATCGAGCAGCAGATACTCCCGCACCGTGTGGACCTCTCGCTGCCCAGTCCCCACATTAGCCACCTCGAGCCCCTTGGCGCAAAGAAAATTGGCGTCGGAGGCCCCGCCCGTTCGCCAGAGGGTGATTTCGCGCCCGAGAGTATGGGCGGCGTGTCGAACAAGTTGGACAATTCGAGCCTCCTCAGGAATGAAGAGCCGATCATAGTCCCGCTGGACCTGGTACGTGACTTGGCCCCGGTGGGTCGTCCCGTCCAGTGTGAGCTGGTGCTGGCCTGCCGCCTCCTCGAAGCAGCGGATCATGTGCTCGGTCTGGGCCTTGAGTTTGGCCTCGTCGTGGCTGCGCGCCTCCCCGTGGACGGTGACGGCGCTGGGGATGATGTTAATGGCGATACCGCCCTCGATCGTTCCAATGTTCGCCGTGGTCTCGTCATCTAGGCGGCCGAGCCGCATCCCCGCGATAGCCTCGCTGGCTATCCGGATCGCATTGATCCCCCTCTCAGGACAGACCCCGGCGTGAGCCTCGAAACCCTGGAGGGTGAACTGGAGTCGATTGGCGGCCGGTGCCCTGGTAATCAGTCGATCGGGATCGCTGCTGTCCAGTATGAGGCCGGTGCGGGCATGGAGGCGGGAAACGTCCAGGTGTCTCGCCCCAAGTAGGCCGCTCTCTTCGCAAATGGTGAAAACGATCTCGAGCTCTGCGTACGGGACTTTTTCTTTCTGAAGCGCCCGGAGCACTTCACAGATAATGGCGATCCCGCTTTTGTCGTCCGCCCCCAAGATCGTGGATCCGTCGCTTTTGATGAGATTCTCCTCAACCTTGGGCTTGATCCCCTCACCGGGCCCAACGGTATCCATATGGGCACAGAGTAGGAAGGGAGTTCCCCCTGATCGGGTGCCGGGAATGCGCGCGATGAGGTTTCCAACCGTTCCGCCTACCATCTGATCCGTCTGGTCAAAGCTCACCTCGGCTCCCAAAGAAGTTAGCTCCTCCTTGAGGTGCATCGCGATCTCTCGCTCCTTCCGGGAGGGGCTGTCGATTTGCACCAGCGTCAGGAAATGGTCGCGCATCCGGTCACGATTAATCATGCGTTTCCCCCGCATTCTCAGGATTGCGTGCCCCTTAGGATACTATACGGGTTGGGAGGCCGCAAAGGGAAAGGCCGATCAGACAGCCAAGGCGGCGACCCGCTCGCGGAGTCGGGCGGCAATGACTTCATACAGGTCGGCTTCGGGAGGGATCGGACCTTCATCGAGGAGTTCTTGCACTGTGACCGGCGGGCCAAAGACGATTGTCAGGGGATGGAGTCGGGGAAAGCGCTTACCCCGAGGCCAAATGTCGAACGAACCGAGGATCCGGACCGGAAGCAGGGGAAGATTCAGTTCCTTGGCCAGAATGGATACCCCTTTTTTGAAGGGCTTGATCTGGCCGTCAATTGAGCGCGCTCCTTCGGGAAAGACACAGAGGAATTCCCCCTGCCTCAAAACATACGCTGCCGCTTGTAGCGCCTGAAACAAGTAGGTATCGGCATCCACGTGGATAACCCGATACGCCTTGCCAAACATGGCGGTGACCGGATTTCTGAAGAATTGATGAAAGCCCAGAAAGTTCACCTGACGAACAAGACGGAACTCAAGGGCGGCCCCGAGGGCAAACCCGTCGACGTAGCTGGCATGGTTGGGAGTGATCAGATAGGGGCCCCGATCCGGCACGTGGCTCAGGCCGTGGACCCGGAAGCGGCAAAGCAGACGGAAGACGAGGCGTAGGAGCTTGTGGGAGAGAAAAGAGACGGCAATAGCCCAGGGCTTGTTGCTCTCTGCGATCTCGGCCCGGACACTTTCTGGGGGCTCACCTGCCAAGATCTCGTTCCACGGGCGGCGGCGGGCCTCTCGCTCTTCCTGGATGACCTCTGGGTGTTCAGCCAGACACTCCTGTACCTTAACTACCAGATCTCGCACTGTAAACAGCGCGGGGCCGGCCTCTGCAGGGAGATCGATGTCGAACAACTCTTCGAGGGCCACCATCAGCTCGATCCGTGATAGAGAATCCAGGCCGAGGTCCAGTTCCAAGTTATCGTCGAGACGGATTCCTTTCTTCTTCCGCGCCACGACCGGGAGGTATGCGAGGACTTTCCGAGTGACCGGGCTTTCCCAAAGGTGCTGGTCTGCTTCCGATGGTGGTAGCCCTTCATCCACTTCGACTCGCAGGGTTTCTCCCCTGAGATACATCTCGTGAACCAAGTGCCGTTGGATTTTGCCCAACCGGGTCCTGGGAAAGGGGTCTTTCACGATCCGGAGCTGGGTCGGGCGCTTGGAAGCAGGAAGCTCCCGAGAGAGGCGGTCCATATCCCATCGGATCACGTCCTCGGAGTTGGCGAGTCGTTCAGCCCTGAGGTGGTCGAAGTTGGGGACGACCAGCGCGGCCACCCCCTCTGTGCGGGGGGTGCCGAGCTCGCCGACCCCCAACAGACAGATCTCTTTGATATAGGGGCTCTTCAGGTAGTGGGCCTCTACCTCCTCAGGGTAGATGTTTTTTCCCGTGGAGAGGACGATGACCTCCTTGAGCCGTCCTGTGATGAAGAGATACCCGTTGGCGTTGAGATACCCGAGGTCTCCCGAAAGAAACCAGCCTTTCTGGAAACTCTGGGTGGTTCCTTCCGCGTCCTTGAAGTAACCTTGCATCACGTTGGGGCCCTGGATGGCGATCTCGCCGAGTCCCTCCGGATCCGGCTGCATGATTCGGACTCGGACACCAGGGAGCGGCACGCCGACCGACTCAAAGCGGGACTCGGTCATCGGAGTGAAGGTGACGGCCGGGGAGGTCTCGGTGAGGCCGTAGCCTTCGAGGACGGTGAAGCCCAGACGGTAGAAGTCCCGGCCGACCGTGGGATCGAGCTTGGCGCCCCCGCTCGTGAGGATCCGGAGCCTGCCACCAAAGCGACGATGAATCTGAGTGAAGAGAAGGCGGCCGGCGTTCATTCCGAAATACTGTCGTGCGCCGCCGGCGAGACCCAAGAGAACGTTGAAGAGAAGTCGAATCGGCCGAGCCCGCTTCTTGACCTCCTGAAAGACCCCTCGATGGAGGAGGGAAAGGAGCTGGGGTACCGCCACAAGGATAGTGACTCCGGTCTCCTGCATACATTCCAGTAGATCAGGAGGCTTCAGGCTATGGAGGAAAGTGACCCGGGCCCCAAGGAGGAGGGGCACCAGAAACGTGCTCATAAAGGGGTAAACGTGATGCAGCGGCAAGAGTGCCAGCACGTTGTCCTCAGGCCCGAATACCTGGAGGTCCCTCACGGCGGAGGAGTTCGACAAAAAATTGCTGTGGCTGAGCATTACCCCTTTGGGGATTCCGGTGGTCCCCGAGGTGTACAGGATTGAGGCAATCGCCTCCGGTGGAGGAGAAGGTAGTGTGACATTCTCGGTGTTCTGCAGAATTTCGGAGAGGGTGTGAACCCCCGGGAGGGCCTTCTCATCTAACAGGATGATCTCGGGGCGGGGAGAAAGGCGAGCGATGAGCTCATGCACCTTGGCCAGTTCGGTTTCCGAGACGATGATAGCCCGGCTCTCGGAATGGCAAAGGAGATTTTCCACCTCCTGTGTGTCCAGTTGGGCATCGAGAGGGACCGCCGTGGCTCCAGAAACCACGATTCCCAGGTAGGCAACGCACCACTCCGGCCGGTTTTCAGAAAAGAGGGCGACGCGATCCCCAGGGGTGATCTCGAGCTGGAGGAGGAAAGTCGCGAGGCAACGCGCCTGATCTTCGACGTCGCCGTAAGTCCATCGTACGTATTGGCCGTCTCGCTTGATCTGGAAAGCGACCCGGTCCCGAAAGAGGGTTACCGCCTCAAAAAACTGGACGGGGATTGTTTGGGCTGCTAGCATGCCACGATGATAACAGTTTCTGTGATTGCCCACAATCAGAGGGGGGAGAGCGTGTCGGAGGCGTCAGTGAAAGGGAAGAGCATCATCTTCGTCGCACTGTTGATCCTTGTCTGGAGCGGCTGTGCTACGCAAGAACCTCTCCCTCCCGGTCGTGTGGGGGAAGTCAGAGGAAAGGTAGTGCGTGTCGAGAGAGAGCAGGGATTAATTGCTGTCGGGACCAACTTGGAGGACGGGGGACAGTGGTTTCAGCTCAGGCCCTTCACCGCGGTGAGCGGGGCCGACGTTTCAAGTGCGAGTGCGTTGAAGGTCGGAGAGAGGGTATACGTGCGCTATCTTCAGGAACCGGCAACAGATCCTCCAGAGGTCCTCAGCATCACGGTGCTCCGGTACACGCTTAAACCAACAGGGAAAGGGCTCGGGAGCATCGGAATTCCTGGCTTCTGATGTGCCTGACACGAGACCCTTAACACGCAGCCTATCGTCTCTGCTACGGAAGTTCTCAATCTCCTTTGGCGCCGAACCCAGATAGGGCGGGTTACCTCACGCCGCGAACTGCCAGGTTCAAAGTAGGGGAAATTTCATCAGATCCATGAGCCGGTCCACATGCTGGTGGGCCACGGCTAAGAGAGTCTGCCGGTTCTCGCCGTCGGCCGGCTCCTCGTGGAGGAGAATGTACATAGCACCCTTCAGCGCCGTCAAAGATGTATGAACCTCGTTGACGACCGTCGCCAGGAAGTCTGTCTTGAGCTGGTTCTGCTGTAATGAAGCGTGAAGCTGCGCCTCGAATTGACCGGTCTCCAGGCGCTCGGGATAGTCTGAGAGTTCATTGGAGGGTGTTGTCAGCTGGTCCATTTCTCGGCCCAGACGGTCCGCAGCCAGTTGATAGGCCGCCACCAGCTGTTTGAAGGTCTGGACAAAGGTTTTCAGGTCTTCTTCCATTTTCTCTATGTGGCAAAACTATCTTCCCGGGGATCAAATCCGCAGTGGTCTACGCGCGGCCGGAACCCCTACGTTCCGTTGTCGCTGCTTGTCTTCCCTGGCGACTCTTCCTCCTGATCGAGGACTTCCTGGAGGAGGGCACCGATGAGGAAGAACTCCTTGTCAATGTCGTCCTTAGTGAAGCGCAGGCCGTGAAGGAAGTCTTCCCCCACGGTCGGTGTGCGGGTCCACATCACCTCGGTCTCCGCCTCCATCAAGGGAAGGGTCAGCCCGGTGGGGGTCGCCACAAGCACGCGGGTCCGGGGATCAAGTGCCTGGGGAAGGGTGATCATCAGCCCGCCGTCGCTGATGTTTTGGGCGCGACCTGGGAGGCGGGTATCCGGGGGAATGAGGCAGGCGATCTCGAGGTCGATCGGGATGCGGAGGGAGGACCGAGGTGTCGAGCCTGCCTGAAAGGCCATAAGCTGGTCCCAGATCCGATGGTCTGTCCCGGCCCACTTGGTGAACTTGAGACCCATCTGGCCCGGGGTGCCTGCGCCCGTCCAGACCACCACGGCCTCGCTTCGGGCGTTCTGCCCTTCAGAATTCACGAGGATATTCGTGGGAGTGCCTGGTGCAAGGGTCTCCGGGACTTCGAGCAGCAGCCCGCCGTGGCTCACGTTGCGGGTCAGACCCACGGTCCGGTAACCGGGCACCGCGGAACTCTCGCAGAGGGCCGGCATGCGTAGTGGAAACCGGGGATGCTCACGGGTTTCAGTATAGCCCATAATCCTCGTATCCCATGCAAGGTCCAGACCGAATTCCCCCTTTTTCAGGTCTCCGAGGACAAATAGGCCTTCCGAGCGTCCATTGCCCCAGGAAGCAGGCCGTCACTTGAGAGCGGTAACAAAGAAGAGGTGAGTAACTTCCCGGATAGCATATAATCAGAGCTGTGACTGGAGCTTCGGCCACGGATCGCAGCGCGCCTGAGCTCTGTGTGTGTCTCTCGAAGACAATAACGACCGATTTGAGTCAGGGTGTGCACGAAGTGTTGATCGGCGGATCAGGGCGAGAGGGAGGGGTTTATGGAAGTGATTCGGGGAAAGGATAGCGAGGCTCGACGCGGGGAGAGATTTACTGGGACGGCGTGGGTCGGGACGCCGCTCAAAGCGCAGCGGCCAGCGGGCATGAGAGTGTTCCTGGTGTTTTTCGAGCCCGGAGCCCGGACACACTGGCACGTACACGAGGGTGAGCAGACCCTTTATGTTGTTGCGGGGACAGGCCGGGTCCAGAAATCGGGCGACCCGGGGAGGGAGATCGGTCCTGGAGACATCGTGTACATCGCCCCGGGGGAGAAGCACTGGCACGGGGCGGGGCCACAAAATTCACTCTTGCACCTCGCGGTCACCACGGGTGGAGATACTGTGTGGATGGAGGAGGTGACGGAGGATGCGTACACGAAGGATTTCAATTGAGAAACTTCTGCAGTGAAATAAGCCATCACAGAGGGGATGGGTGCCGGTCTGAGCGTGTGCAGGCTAGAGCGGCAAGCTCATGGCCTGGCCCGACTGGGCGCTGCGTATTACCGCCTCGGTAAACTCCATGTACCGCGCGCCGTCCTCGAAGCTGGTGCACGTAACCCTCTCCTTGCCCCGGATCGCGTTGACAAACTCCTCCTCTACCCGCCAGCCTCCTCGCTCCTCCTCGGGGACGTCGACCGTTTGCAGCTCTTTGTCCCGCCGCCGTCCCCCGGAAATCTCGAGGGTGGAGGTATCAAGTCTCAAGGTGCCCTCGGTGCCGAAAAGCCACACCTCGTTCGTCGGCGCTAGGCCCGTGACAGCACTGAAGCGGAGGTGGGCGATCGCTCCACATGCCAGATTCGCGATAATATCCACGTGGTCTGGCACTGTCACCGCCCTGAGGACCCCACTTGTGTCCTTCCGGTGAGGAACACACACCTTGGTCATGGCCATTACCCGGGTCGCGGGCCCCACCCAGCGCATCATTGACTCGTACCAGATACCCATGGTCAGGGTGTTGAAGCCGCTCAGGTCCGCATCGTGCCTCCAGTGTAAGGGGCTTTCCCTGTCCACAAAGTTCGGCTGCACCGCCCGAACCTCTACTGCCAGAATCTCTCCACAGTAGCCAGCAGTGATGAGCTTCTGGATGGGGCGGTCGACGGCCAGGGTGTGCGGCGCGGGGACCACCTGGGTTACAAGATGAGGGTGCTGGCGGGCTGCCTCGAGCATGGCATGGGCCTCTGCCGCATTCAACGCCATCCGTGCTTCGCACAGGACATGTTTGTCGTTTTCTAGTGCCGCGAGGGTGACCGGACAGTGCATGTATGGCCACGTCCCGATGCAGATGGCATCGGTGTCCTCGGCCTCCACCAACTCCAACCAGTTATCATACACTTTGGGGATCCCGGACTCCCGGGCTACGGACTCACTCGACTCCCGGCTGCGGTTAGCCACGCTGACAATCTCTACGCCCGGAATGGCCTTGAGCCCGGGGATGTGCTTCAGTCGCGTGTTCGCTCCCGCGCCGACGATTCCCACACGGATCCTCTCGATGTCCATGGCATCTCCTTTCTGATGGAACATAGCTCCCTTGAGACAAGAGCAGTTTAGGCTTGACAGAGGATATACCTATAGGTGTACAAATAGGGTATCTCCATGCGACCCTTCGCCTTGTCGCGTAGGTGACCGATGAGGGGAGCGGAAAGCTCCCCAAAGGCAGGGCAAAATGAAACCGGGGTGAACATAGCCCCCGGGCCCACCCGTGGCAGTTTTGGTGGCGCACTTGACACTCGGACGCCCTCCGGGGCAGAGCACGGCCCGGAGGGCACTTTCATTTTTTGGCCAGCAGGTTCACCCACTTTACCACGAACCGCTCCGAGGGAAGCAAAAGGACAGGTGGAATTTGATATAGGGGGGTTGCCAACGAACGAGACTGTGTCTTTCTGAACAACAATGGGAAGTAAATAAAGCGGCTTCACCGCACCCGCTGGCAGGCAGAGACGGTAAAGCCGCCCGCTCCCGCCCAAGGTTAGAGGTGTGCGCCTCTATCTTGGGGCCGAGCGTTTTTGTTTATAGCACCCTGGCAAAGTTGAGGG
>Ga0255058_10000739_pt1 | contig 18732 bp, 18 predicted proteins | sample Cases_109_9_MG_FD_188637 | JGI IMG/M metagenome (GOLD analysis project Ga0255058, IMG submission 188637) | Seawater microbial communities from Amundsen Gulf, Northwest Territories, Canada - Cases_109_9 | ecosystem: Environmental > Aquatic > Marine > Gulf | place: Canada: Northwest Territories... | reverse complement strand
CGAGCAGCGTCGGGTTCGTGATGCTGGTGTACGGCAAGAAGCAACACCGGCCCCTCCAACTGGCAGGCGGCATCATGTTGCTGGTGTTTCCGTTCCTCGTGTACGACGCCCTCTGGCTCGGGCTTCTCTCCGCTGCCATCTGCGGGGGGGTATGGGGCGGCGTCAAAGCAGGACTCTAAACAGCATCATCTAGCTTCCGATCCATCCCGCGATCCGGCCTCGAAACCCATCTGACGCTGTTTGGACCGGTTCGGCGTTGACCTGATCCGCCGTATTGCTCGGTTTGCGCGGTGTGGGTCGTAAGGTCGCTGAACTGCTTCACTATTTGGGGGACAGCGTGTCCCCCTTGTGCAATGAAGGTTTCATGGACCGGATGATTTTGGTTGGGGTGCTGGTTGCGTTTTCGTTTTTGGGGGGGTGCGCCGGCAGTCCTGAAGGCGAACAAAACATCGAGGCGGCCGAAGACTTAGAAGAGAGCGCAGGCGATGAGGCCGAGCTCATCGGCGACAACCCGAACGACATGGAAGGTTGGGGCACGCCTGGGGGAGAAATCGAAGCCGAGATGGAAGCCGAGCCCTACCCTCAGTGAAATGATTTTTCGGAAGAAGGACGAGCTCGAGGATCTCCCGGTGCAGGCACGCGAACGCCTCGCACAGATCGTCGAGCAGTATCTTACAGACGTAGACGACGCGACGCGGAGGATCGTGACTGCGGTCGCCGGCCTGCTCGCAAAAGTCGCGTACGCCGACGGTGACTACTCCAAACAAGAAGAAGTCGCCATTCGCGCAGAGCTCAGCCGCGTGCATGGATTGAGCGCGGCCGGTGTGGATGCCATCTGTGGATTGCTCGCAGACCACATCAGCCAAGTTGCCCTCCTTGGAGATCACGACTGGATTCGCGACCTACGCGAGCTCGCCACTCGCGAGCTCCGACTCGAGATCCTCGAGGTGCTGGTCGAGATGGGAGTCGCAGACGAGGTGCTCAAGCATGAAGAGCAAACCCAACTCCGCCGCATCGCCAAGGCCTTGAGCCTCACGCAAAACGACTACAACGCGATTCAAGCGAAGCACCGCGATAAACTATCAACGCTCCGCTAGCGTCGAATCAACGAAGTGAGCGGATCTTTTCGCTTGTGGTCCGCTGTACTCGGACTACGTCCTCCGTACTACACCGGTACTCGTGCAGCTCCATCGACTGCGTCGACTCCGCCACGCACTCGTACAGCTGTAACCTCCTCCTCGCTCCCTCCCTGCGAGGTAGGCGATAGTGTGGGGGCGGTGGGGCGGGACCAATTGCCCGCCGAAGGCGGTCCGGTCGTACCTCTCAGTCGCTCTCTGCGGGGGCGCTGGACCACAAACGAAAATCTCTCGCACACTACGTTCTTGTTTAGCTCGTTTGCTGGAGCATCTGTCGCATCAAGCCGTTCAGTAGATTGATCGCCTTCATAGGGCGGAGCATCACTTTGAAGTCTACGATTTGACCGTCAGCGTTCCAGCGGATCATGTCGACACCGTTGACGTGGATGCCCTGCACCTCGACGGTAAACTCGAGCACGGCGTCAGACTCGCCGACCACTTCTCTTACATAGGTGAAAGTGTCGTTCGCCAACACCATGAAAGCAGCGGAAAGGTACATCTTGGTCAGAGCCTTGCCCCTCTGCGGGGTGTGAACGACGGGGGAGTGAAACACACAGTCGTCTGCGATGAGAAGATCCAAGGCCCCCACGTCTTTCTCTTCGATTGCGCGGTGCCAAGTGCGAAGCGTTTCGTTCATAGGGCCTGTTGTAACTCTTCTAGCGCTGCGGGAAAAGCGTCGGTAATCAGATGTGGGTCGGGGATAGCGTCGGCGTCGGTGATGAGGGCGAAGGCTACGTCTCCACAATAACTCCAGGCGGTGATGTTCATGCCCACGCCTTCGATGGCTGGCCCTACAGAGTAGATGGTTCGAAGACGCGCGCCTGCGATGTAGAGCGACTGGTCGGGGCCTCGTACGTTGGAGATGATGAGGTTTGCCGGGGGCCGCATGTGGTCCGCCACGCCTGAGGCCGAATACGCTCGAAAGAGCCAGCGGTACGGCCCTGCGGGCGCAGCCTCACTCCAGTCGAGCAAGGTCTCGAGGCCGAGTCGCTGTTGCACCTTCTTCGATTCCGAGGTGACCTGATTGATCGACCTGAGTCGGACGAGCGGATCGCTCACATCGTTGCAAAGTGAGGTGAAGAGGTTGGCGACCCGATTCCCGGAGAAACGATCCTCGTCGCCAGGCGTCGCCACCGCGATGGGCACGCTGACGATCAACGGTCGATCGAGATGTTCGCCGCGCGCGTCGAAGAAGCGATTGAGCCCCCCGGCGACGATCGCGAGCACGACGTCGTTGAGCGTAACCCCGGCGGCATTCTTGACGGCCTTCATATCGGCCAGCGAGAGCGAGACCGTGGCGAACGAGCGCTGCGGCGAGAGCTTGCGATTGAATACCGTACGCGGGGTCAGAAACGGAGTGGGCACAAATCCTTCTCGCTCTTTCAGGTGCGTGAGAACGTTGATGCCACCGCTGACGGTTCTCTTGACGAGCGGTCCAAGGCGACCGGCCTGCTCGCGCTGGTCTCGGAGTGCATCGAGGATCAGACGCCCACTCGACGGAATGGGCTCGGGAGTCCACTCCGGCGGGGAGGCAGACAGGTCGTCTTCGATCGGCTCGAGCTCCATCATGCGCGAGAGCATGGCGACGGACGCTGCGCCGTCGGCGAGACTGTGGTGGATCTTGGTCACCAATACGATCCCACCGTCCGCTAGCCCCTCCAACAACCAGAGCTCCCAAAGCGGCCGATCGCGATACAGCTGACGACTCGCGATGTCTCCGATCATTTCGTCCATCTCGCGCTGCCCACCCGGCGACGGGATGTGCGCCCGGTGCAGGTGTCGCGAGAGATCGAACTTGGGGTCCCGGATCCATACGGGATGGTGCAAAGCCCCAGGGACCTCCACCGGCCGGAGCCTCATGCGCGGAGCCAGATGAAGCCGGCTCTCGACGACGGCCCGCATCATGTCGAACACGTCGGAAAACGGGATCCGACCCGGTAGGTCGATCACGGTGACCTTCAACGTGTGCATGTGGACGCTCGGCGTCTCCATGTAGAGAAACGATGCGTCCTGGCCTGTGAGCCGTTCCATGAAAACTACCGATCCAGGACGGAGAAACCGGCGCTGTGAAGCCGACCGTCGACGAACGGGCCCACTTCGCGCGACCAGAAAAAGCTCACATGACCGCCTGCGAACCAACGAATTCCGGGTTGCCCCCAGTGCTCCCAAAGGCGTTCGGCTTGCTCGGGCGTCGAAACTTTGTCGTCGCTCCCAGCAAAAATGAACAGATTATCGACGGATGTTTGCGGCATCACGGCCAAGGGCGACACGAGCTCGAACAACTCTCTCGTGGTCACACCGAGCACGCCGAGCTCTTCGGCTTCTTGTCGCTGATCGACCGGAGCGTGATGCACGAAGAGATCGGGAATGTCACAAATCGGAATACCGGCGATCACCACGTCAAGTTTGTCGAGGCCCGAAATGAGAGCGGAGATGTAGGCACCCATCGAGAGACCGTACAAGCCAACTTTGGTCGCACCTTGAGCGCGCACCCACTGAATCAAACGTCGGGTATCCCACACCGCTTGCGAGATCCCGTGAAACGAATCGAGCATCTCGTACGAGAGCAGGGACGCGATCGGAAGGTTGGGGGGCTTTCGCGGACCATGTAGCGGCAGCACGGGCATGATCAGGTTCAGACCAAGCTCGTGGTGTAGCATCTCGGCTCGAAATCCCGCGAAGTCGGAGTATGGGCCGCCGGTGCCGAGACCGTGGAGGCAGATCAGCCAGGGTCGCTCGGGGCCCGCGTGCCGAACCACCCAGGCATGAGCGGTCTGATTGCGGTCGTAGTTGTTCCAGCGCCCGCTCGACGGGTCATCCGATGGGGCGGTGTAGCCGCTTTCGAACGAGAGCCATTCGAAGCGCATCGAAGGGTGCCAGGCGGGCTGGATGGCCGGCGATTCAAGCGCCGGAGGCACCGCGTGAAACGCACTCGGGGCGGCAGCCGTGCCGTTTCGATAAAGGGCGTGGGCCGCGGCGATTTCCTCGCCGACGCGGGCCAAGTCTCCGGCACCCGGGTAGCGGTGCGGTCGACTCATGGCGGAAAGGAAGAAACGATCGACCGATCGACCGGCCACGCGTGCAATGCCAGTGTAGGCATTACGCCGCCGCAAACGCATTGCGGCGCCCGATGAGCTCGTCCGCTTCTGGCGCCACCAACGTCGCGTTCGTCCTGACGCTGCGTGAGGGGCCGGCCCGTACCACGGGAAGAACCGACGAACGACGCGCGACCACAGACCAGAAACCAGCATATCTTCTCCGTCTAAGGTTGCGCGACAGACATTCGCACGTCGCACATTGACCCAGGTAGAACATGTACTATTTTCAGGCAGCCTAGTCGAACGGGCTTCGCGAAAGTCATGCACCCGATGATGACCCACCAATCAGACAGCGCCGGGAAGAAAGTGCCAGCGGCTGTAGCAAACAAAATTCGGCAGCTCATCGGCGCCGGCTTCCTCGACCGTTGGGCCGCTGCAACAAAAGAAAGCCTCAAGGCGCCCGCACGGCAGTTCGATCCCGAGTTCATGAAGAAGCTGGTCCCGAAGATGGACACCTTCGTGAGCTACTTCGACGCAGAGGTGCACGGCATGGAGCGCGTACCGAAGAGCCCGGTTCTGATGATCGGAAATCACTCCGGAGGCACCATCACCCCGGATACGAGTGCTGTTTACGCAGCCTGGTACCGCACCCGTGGGTTCGACGACCCACTCCTCGGGCTGGCGTTCGACGCGATGTTCGCCGTCCCCAAAATGGGCGAATTGATGCGCAAGATCGGCCAAATGCCAGCGAGCATGGACAACGCAGAGGCGGCGCTCGCCGATGGATGCTCGGTGCTGCTGTACCCCGGCGGGGCCCACGAGGTGTTCAGGCCCTGGAAAGAGCGCAACAAAGTTCTCTTCAAAGGCCGCAAGGGCTTCATCCGTCTCGCACTCATGGCGCGGGTGCCGGTCGTTCCGGTGGTCGGACACGGTGGACACGAAACGACGATCGTCCTCACACGCGGGGAGCGCATTGCAAAGATGATGGGCTCGGACAAGGTCCGCATGGATGGCGCGCCTATCTTGTTCCAACTGCCCTGGGGGCTTTCCAGTCCTGCCATGCCAGGCGTTCCACTCCCCGCGAAGATCACCGTACAAGTATGTGAGCCCATCAACTGGAGCGAGTACGGGCCCGAAGCCGCCGACGATCCCGAGGTGCTCCAACGCTGTTACGATGAAATCACCTCGGTGATGCAGAGCACGCTCGACCAGCTCGCGGCCGAGAACCCGCGCCCGATCGCGACCCGTCTCAAGAAAGTGCTGCGGAGATAAACGACGACGCCATGTTTCTCGGGGCACCGACGATAGCCTGGGCGTTCTTCGGCGTCAGTTTGATCGGCGCGGTGTTCACGGCGAATGCCTTCGTGCCGGTGCGTCACATCCCGGCGCTCTTCATGCCGAGCTTCTTCGGTTCTTGGTTGACTGCCGAGCTCGCCATCCACCACGTGTTTTGGCAGTCGATCGCCACGATAGTCTTCATCGAGCTCGGCGCGTTGGAAGGCTGGCCCGGGTGGCTCGGGCTGCTGGTCACCCTTGGCTCGTGGCTCGGGCTGTTGGTCCTGTTCTCGGACGGGAATAGGGCTCGGAAGACGTTCACGAAGGCACTCGCAGGGGTCGGCTCGGTGCGCGACACCAAGCGCATCCCGCGTCGCCACCTCGTGCTGCCCTTCTACAAACGGCGTCGCGGCGTGAAGGTCACCGAAAACATCATCTATCGACGCGTCGCCGGCACGACGCTGAAGCTCGACGTCGTGGCGCCCGCCGAGCGGGTCGAAAACCGCCCGGCTATCATGCAGATCCATGGCGGCTCGTGGATCATCGGCGACAAGCGCGAGCAAGGCTGGCCGCTCATGTCGCATCTGGCGGCCAACGGCTGGGTCTGCTTCAATCTCAACTATCGATTGAGCCCAGGCGCCACCTTTCCTGATCATCTGGTGGACCTGAAGTACGGGCTCGCCTGGATCCGGGAGCATGCCGACGAATGGGGCATCGACCCAAACTTCATCGCGGTGACTGGCGGCTCTGCAGGCGGGCACCTCGCGGCCCTGATGGCGCTCACGGCAAATGACCCCGAGCTCCAACCTGGTTTCGAAGAGGCGGACACGTCGGTGCAAGCGGCGGTGCCGATCTACGGCGTCTACGACTTCACTAGTCGGCTCGGCGAGAACCGACTGCCCTTTTGGTACAAAAGGCTCGAGTCGAAGATCATGAAAGCGTTCCGCGAGGAAGAGCCCGAGAAGTTCCGCCGCGCGTCACCGGTCGAGCAGATCCACCCGGACGCCCCACCCTTCTTCATCATCCACGGCAACCGCGACACCCTAGCGCCCGTCGAAGAGGCCCGGGAGTTCGCCTCGGAGCTCCGTGATATGTCGCGCGCACCCGTCGTCTACGCGGAGCTGAAAGGCGGCCAACACGCCTTCGACCTCTTCTGCTCACCGCGAACCTCCCACATGCTCATCGCCGTACTGAAGTTCCTCAACGGCACATACACCGAAGAACGCCTAAGCAGACCCCCTGAAACCACCGTCACCGGCCTAGCCCACGAACAACACGTAGCCGTAAGCGTCTAAAAGGGGACAATCCCATTCCTACTCGATGACGGAGTTGCTTACCCGCGGGTCGCCGTTGGCGACACCCCAAATCGCGCCCGGGTGGCGGCTTTGGCTGGGATCTGCCAAGACGCGCGCTTACGCGAAAGCGTGGGGTTAACGCTTGCAGAGTAAGCTTAGAAATGTGGCGATCATCGCCCACGTCGATCACGGCAAGACGACGCTGGTCGACGCGATGTTGCATCAAACGGGCGCCTTCCGAGCCAACGAGGCCGTGCGCGAACGCGTGCTCGATTCCAGCGACCTCGAGCGTGAGCGCGGGATCACGATTCTCGCCAAGCACGTCTCGATTCGCTGGAGGGACTACAAGATCAATCTGATCGATACCCCGGGTCACGCAGACTTTGGGGGCGAGGTCGAGCGAACGCTCCGAATGGCCGACGGAGCGCTATTGCTCGTCGACGCGGCCGAAGGCGCCCTCCCTCAGACCCGATTCGTACTCTCGAAGTGCATCGACCTCGGGCTTCCGGTGGTGGCCGTGATCAACAAGATCGACCGCAAAGACGCTCGGCCGGACGAAGCCCTCAACGAACTGTTCGACCTTTTCTGCGACCTCGGTGCGACGGACGAGCAAGCGGATTTCGCAACGGTGTATGCGATCGGCAGAGACGGGATTGCAAAGCGGACGCTAGAAGACGATTCGACAGACCTCACACCTCTCTTCGAAACACTCGTCGAATGCCTTCCTCCGCCTCGCGGCGACGCGACTCTTCCCCTCCAACTGCTGGTACACAACACTATTCACGATGACTATGTCGGGCGGATCGCGATCGGGCGCATCCGCGGAGGTACCATCAAGCCACTCGAGAACGTCGCGGTCATCGGCCACGACGCTACGGTGGAGCGCAAGGTGGGTGCCCTGTGGGGCTTCGAGAACCTCGAGAGGGTGCGCATCGAAGAAGCGGCGGCCGGCGACATCGTCGCGATCTCCGGTATCGCGGAAGTACACATCGGCGACACGATCACACACCCGAGCCACACGACCCCGCTCGAACGCATTTCGGTCGAGGAGCCGACGATCAAAGTCCGTTTCCTGATCAACACATCCCCATTCGCCGGGCGCGTGGGCGATTTCGTGACATCCCGGCAAGTGCGCGAGCGGCTCTTCAAAGAAGCCCAGCGCAACATCGCGATGCGGGTCGAAGAAACCGACGAACCCGATTCGTTCATCGTCTATGGGCGCGGCGAGCTGATGCTCGCAATCCTGGCCGAAACCATGCGCCGTGAGGGTTACGAGTTCGCGCTCGGGATGCCGGAGGTCGTCATTCGGACGATCGAAGGACAGAAGTGCGAACCCGTCGAGACGGTGGTGGTCGACGTGCCGCAATCTCACGTCGGAACGGTGACCCAATTGCTGGGCGATCGGCGGGGCGTCATGGGCAAGATGAGTCCGATCGGCGCGAACCGAGCTCGTGTGGAGTACCGTGTGCCTTCACGGGGGTTGATCGGTTTTCGTTCGATATTCTTGACCGAGACGCGCGGCGAGGGGCTTCTCAACACGATGTTCGAGGGGTGGGACCCGTACGCCGGCCCACTTCTCCGACGCAAGAACGGCGCGATCGTCGCCGACCGTCTGGGCACGACCACGCCGTACGCGCTCTTCAACCTGCAACCGCGCGGCAGGCTCGTCGTCGGCGCCGGCACCAAAGTCTACGAAGGCATGATCGTCGGGGAACACAACCGACCGAGCGATCTCGATGTGAACTGCACGCGTGAAAAGAAACTGACCAACATTCGCGCGGCCGGCCGGGACGAGAATGTCGTCCTCACTTCGCACCGCGAGCTCACGATCGAAAGCGCGCTCGACTGGATCGACCAAGACGAGCTCGTCGAGGTAACGCCCGACGCGGTGCGTGCGCGCAAGGCGGTGCTCGAATGCAATCGTCGCCCGCGTCGCGACGGCCCGAGGAAAGGCTAGGGTGGGTCGTGGCCAAATCGAAGCGAAAAGGTGGGGGTCGCTCCAAACCCGACCGGGACGCGCTCAAGGAGGCGTTCTCGGACGTAAAGCCACTTGGCGGAGGGTCGAAGAAGCGTGTGATGCCTTCGGTCGATGAACGCCCTGCGGGAGGCCCGCGTACTCAGGCGCCGCACACACCGACGGAGCCACTTCTCGTTGAGCGCGACGGCGACGGGGCTGTGCTCGGCCGACGCAAGAAGGCGCACCCCAGCATCACCGACGCGTTGGAGGACGCGCGGCTCGAAGTCGAAGCGGAATGCGACCTTCACGGCATGACCGTAGCGGAAGCCGATCGCGAAATTCTGCGATTCGTGCGCGACCACCAGCAGCGCGGGGACCGCTGGGTCCTGATCATCGTCGGCAAAGGGCTACACAGCCCTGGTGGCAAAGGCACGCTCGAGGAGCACGTCGTCGGCACCCTCAGCGAGCGCGCGGCGGCACGATACATACTGGCATTCCGTACTGCGCCCCGACGTCATGGGGGCACGGGAGCTCTCGCCGTTCGCCTGGTCGATCGCTTGTGACAACGGGGACTGGCGTCCGAGATCAGCCCTTACTGATCTTGCCTTCTTTGTGGGGATGGTGGCTACGGCACTTGGAACAGAACTTCTTGATGTGGAACTTTTCCGGCATCGTGCGCCGGTTCTTGTCCGTCACGTAGTTGTCTTTCCCGCAGTTTTCGCAGCTGAGCTTGATCAGGTCTCGCATGATGGTCCTCGCCCAAGAGCCCGGAAGGGGGCGGAGTGTAGCGGGGGGGTTGCTTTGGTCAAATGGCGCCGCAGGAGGCCTGGATCCAAGGGCCCGATCCGATATAACTCCACCTAGATGCTCGAGATATCCTTCCCACTCCGGACCTTCGCCGCCGTCGGTCTGGTCGTGGCCTTTTTCGCCAGCCCAGCTCTCGCTTTTGAGGGTGAGCTCGAGGCCAAGCTATCTGGCCAACCGGGAACCTCGATGCAGGTGCATGCCTGGTACTCCAATGCGGGGGATGTCCGGATCGACACGTCGGGCAAGAGCGTCGACGGCCAGATGATGCGCGGCTCCACCATCATGCCGGCCGCGGGAAACACCTATTACTCGATCTCCCACAACCAAAAAGTCATCGTCGAGGTGCCCTATGCGGCATTGCGCGCATCGAGCGGAGATGTCGCTGGCAGGGGGCAGGATCCGAACCTCGAGATCAAGAAGCTCGGAGCCGAGATGATCAGCGGAGTGGAGACCGAGCACGTCCGGATCCTCGATAAGGACAACAACGCGACGATCGACCTTTGGATGACGCCCAAATACCCTCCCGACCTATGGACCCAGGCGTTTCGCGGTCGGAATCTCGGGCTCGAATTGTCTGACGAGGAGCGAATGAAGGCGATGAAGAAGTACGGCGTCGAGCCAGGCTTCTCGATGAAGATGAAAGTGCGGCAACCCGGGCGCCCCCCAGTGGAGTTCCTGGTCGAGAACGTCAAGCGGACGAAGGTATCCGCAAGCACCTTCGCCCTCCCCTCCGGCTACCGGCGCGTGAAGGGCACGGACGAGCCGTCACCGCCCAAGACTCCCAATCCTTGACCCCGGTGCGGCTGCGAAGTAGAGCCGCCATGGGACGGCGAGTTTTGGGGCGCCGTAAAGGAGTATCGATGACCAAGCAAGTGCTCACGCGTGGGTTGATTATCATGTCCGCGCTTCTCGTTCTGAACGGCTGCAACAAGGACAAGTCCAACACTGCCAAGGACGCCAAGAGGGGCGACCCGGTCCTGGTGCTCGACGCGGGCCAAGAGCCTCGTGCCGAGCTGCGGTACAAGGTCGTCCAAGGAACGACGACGACGTCCAATATGGACTTCGGTCTCGCCTCGCTCGCCACGTCGTCTGCTGGCTCGGAGCTGAGTGTCGTCCCGGGTGTTCGTTTGCACGTCGTCTCGGGTCCATCGATCCAATCGAAGCGCGGCACACGGTTTGATGTCCGCATCGTCAAGTCTGAAGCGCTCGTTCCGGAAGGCATCGACCCGGAGGTTGCCCGTGACCTCAACCAAGGTGCGTCGGTGCTGAACAACGTCGGTGGCTGGGTCGAGATCGACGACAGGGGCATCATTCAGGCGAGTGAGCTGAACGAGCGCGGCAAGCGCTCCGACGTCCCCGTCCGATTGCTGGTGATGATCATCAACGCGCGTACCTCACTGTCCCGCGTGGTCTTGCCGGCGGAGCCCGTCGGTATCGGCGCCCGATGGGAGGCGAAGAAGGAGCTTATCCTCTACGGCTTCAAGGTCAGCCAGGTCGATACCTACACCCTGACCGAGAAGGTCGGCGACGAGTTGAAGATCAACGTCGCAATTCAGCAGACGGCCCTTCCACAGACGGTCACCTTCGATGAAGAAGGGATCGAGCTCTCTGTCGAGTCCTTCAGCATGAACGCGAGTGGCCAAATCATCGCCAATCTCAACGCTCTCGAGGCAAACGCCGCCGCAAGCGGTGAGTCGTCCGGCATCTTGAAGGTTAAGACTGTCGACGGCACCGAAGAGGTCGAGATCGATCGGGCGTTCCAGGTTCGGATGACCGTCACCTACGACCCGGGGGTGGCTGCTGCTGGGGCTGAGGCGGTCGAAGCCGAGCAGGGCGGCAAGTCCGGATCCCCGTACTAGTGGGATCGTGGCCTCTTCGACTGCGACTGCGAAGAGGGGTCGTCGATCACCACGGCCAGGTACGGTAAATTGCGGAACTTCTGCGCGTGGTCGAGGCCGTACCCGACGACGAAGACATCGTCCACCGTGAAACCGAGGTAGTCGATCGCGATCTTCTTCCGTGTTCGGGACGGCTTGTGCAGCAGCGATGCGAGCTTCAACGACGCCGGCCGACGCGTGATGAGGTTCTGGTTGAGATAGGAAGCCGTTAAGCCCGTATCGACGATGTCCTCGACTAGAATGACGTGCTTGTTCTCGATCGAATGACTGAGGTCGGTTGTAATTTCGACGACGCCGCTGCTGTCCTTGGCGTCGCCGTAGCTCCGCACCCCGAGGAAATCGACCGAAAGGTCGAGGTCGATGTGCCGCACGAGGTCGGCGGCAAAAACGTAGCTTCCCTTGAGCACGGGAACCATCACCAGGTCTTTGCCGAGATAGTCTTGCGTGATCTCATGGGCGAGCTCGATGACCCGCTGAGCAATCGTGTCTGCGTCGATGAGAGGCTTGATGGTCATGACCGACCGCTTAGTTCGCCGAGAATACGATCGGGAACTTCGCGGAGCCACCCCCGGACGAAGCCGGGAACCGCCAACGCCGAATCGACGCCTCCATGCACTCGCTGAGTCCACCGGGCCCGGTACCGGCGACGGCCACACTCAACACGCGACCCGAGGCCGCCACATTGAGCGATACGTTCATGCGAACGGCCGTTGGCGACTGCTGCCCACGGATCGCCCGCTGGTAGCAGCGCTGAAGACGCGGTTTGTTGGTGGTCACGGTGGCGCTGACCGCTTTGGCGTCGAGCGGATCGCGCTTGCTCTTGGTGCTGCCAGATTCTGCTACGTCGATCTTCGCCACCCCGGCGTTGCCGCTCGAACCAAAGTCTGCCAGAAGCTCTTGCTCCTTGGCATCGAGCGAATCGTCGCCGAGCTTCTTGATACCTGTCGACGAGGCCTGCGCGGTCTTGGATGGACGTTTCGGCCGCGCCTGCCAACGGGGTTTCGCCGGTCGCATGGTGGGCCCATCCTCCGTGGGCTTGGGCGGCTCGATAACGCGCGCCGGATCGGTCGCTGCGTCTTCGGCGGTGCCTTCTGCTGCGATCCCCTCTTCGCTTTCTGCGACAGCAGCCTCTTCGAGCGCTTCGGCTTCTTCTAGGTCGGTCGCCTCGGCTTCGTCGATGACCTCGGCCTCTTCCGCGACAGCGACATCTTCGAGCGGGTTGGTCATCTGGGCCGGTGGCGCGGCTTTCGGCGCTTGGTGGACCGGAGCGCTAGGCGACGCGAGGAACTTCTCCAAAATCTTGTCGCCATACTTGTCGAACGCCAACACGGCGACCACGCCCGAAAAGACAGCCACGGCAACCATCAGCGCCCAGACCCACGCGGGAGAACTGGTTCGCGGCTCGGTGACGATGGGCTGCGGCGGAACGGCCGGCACCGAGAACGATTCGTCGGGCGGCTGCGGAAGCCCGGAAAAGGCGCCCGTAGACGGGGCGGAACGGAAGATCGGCTCCGGACCAAGCGAAGCGGGCGGCTGCGACATCTCACCGAGCGCAGCCGGAAGCCCCGACTCTGGCTGGAGCGCGTCGGTAGGCGGCAAAAATTCGACGGACACCTCCGATCGGTCGCCCAATACGTGGAGCGGCGGCTTCGGCGGGACGGGCACCGAAGGAGGCTCCGGCGTTTCTTTGATGGCTGTTTGGGCTTCGACGAACGGCGGTAACGAAGAAAACTGGCTGCGCATCGGCGGACCCGAGCTACGGCGCTCGTAGAGCAAGGACATGAGCTCGGGAACCGTCGCAAGCGGACGCCACTCGTCGAAACCCTCGCGCCACACGAGCGAATATTCGTTCACCGCGCCGGCATCTACTTTGTGCGCCATCTCTTCAAGCCTGATCGGGCCGATCGGCACGTCGTTGACCGACACGTGCCATTCGGCCTTGTCGATTTTGCCGACACGAGGCGAGCTCCCACGACGCGAGCTCCCACCGACTTTCGACTCTATGGGTACGGGCGGCGCCAGCCCCGGATGCTGCCCCACGAGCGCACTACTCGCTGCAGCGGGCGACGAAGACATGCGGCGCGCAACCGAAGACGGACGGCGCGGTGGAACAGAAGATTGCCGACGACGAACGGGCGAAGACGGCCGCCGCTGCCTCGCGGTTGCAACCTCGCGACCAAACGGCACCGGCTCCGATCGCCGGGTCACCTCGTCGTACCCATATGTAGCGCCCGCGGGGACCGTGATGTCATCCCGCCTACCGTCGATCAAGATCTTGTTGTCGCACTTACGACACGGAAAGCGCACAACCCGACCGACGACCTTCTCGTCGGAGATCTTGTATTTGGCGTGGCAGCTATTGCACTCGAATCTCATGAGTCTCGTCGGTTGTGGGCAAGCCCACTCAGTTGCACCGATTCCAGCTTGACATCGACTGAATCGTAGCGCGAATTGGTGTACTTATTCAATGGGAATGCAATAATTACATGCCCGAGAGCACATAATATCGGTCCTGGATGTCGTCATAGAGGAGCACCATGCGGTTCTCACCGATACGACGGGACCAGCGTTCATCCTCTTCAGCGTAGGCGATTCGAAAGCTCGCACTGTACCGATAGTCCACCATAATTCGGTCCATATCGCCTCCGACGGAGCGATACTTGATTTCGTAGCGGACGTCGGTGACCCGCTCGCGCCAGCTGCCGAGCTTGATGCGCAGCGCTCGATAGTCGATGTCGTCATCACCCGTAGGGGTGCCATTGTCGTCCAGATACTGGGGATGAGCCATGGCGAGCAGCGCGCCGACATCCCGCTCCTCCACCGCCCGGCGATAATTCTCCATGAAGGTGATGATCGCCCGGTTCCCGGGGGTGTCCTCGACTGTGGTGTTTGGGATGTTCTTCTTGCAGCCCATAGTCGTCGAGGAGACAACGAGGGCGCAAAACACCCCAAAAGCCAAGCCACCACGCATAGAACCCATCACGAAACGAACGCTCCTTCTAGCCGCGACATTCCCGATTATCCACTGGGCGCTAGTGAATCCCATAATCTTTGATCTTGTAAAGGAGAGCCCGATGGCTGATCTCCAGCAATTTCGAGGCCGCCGTGCGATTTCCACCCGTCTTTTCGAGGGCACGACGGATCAGCGTTTCCTCCATGAATCGGGCGGTCTTCTTGATCGACAACTCGCCGGTAGCGAGACTTGCAGCAGCTGGATCGGTGGGCTCGCGCATGCGTTCGGGCAGATCTCCCACCCCGATCACGTCGCTTTCCGAGAGAACGATCGCCCGCTCGATCGTGTTCTCCAGCTCGCGCACGTTGCCCGGCCAGGGGTAGTTGAGCAGGAGCTTGCGGGCCTTCTGATCGACGTCGCGGATCTTGGTACCGAGCCGGCCGTTGTTGCGCTCGATGAAGTGCTCGGCGAGCAACATGATGTCGTCGCGTCGATCACGTAGTGGCGGTACGTTGATCTGCAGTACGTTCAATCGATAGTAGAGGTCTTCGCGAAAGCGTCCTTCCTCTACCTCACGTCGGAGGTCGCGCACGGTAGCTGCAATGACGCGTACGTCGAGCTCCTGATCCCGGGTCGCACCGACGGGACGCACACGGCACTCTTGAAGCACTCGAAGCAGTTTCACCTGCAACCCGAGTGGCAACTCTCCGATCTCATCGAGGAACAGGGTGCCTTGATCCGCTTCGGTAAACAGCCCTCGCTTGTCCGCGTGCGCATCGGTAAACGCCCCTTTCTTGTGACCGAAAAGCTCGCTTTCGAGAAGCGCCTCGGGGATCGCACCGCAGTTGAGCGGAACGAACGGCTTGTCCTTCCGCGTGCTTCCAAGGTGGAGTGCGCGTGCAACGAGCTCCTTGCCCGTGCCGCTCTCGCCTTGGATCAAAACGGTGGTCTTGTAGTCCGCCACTTTGCCGATCGTCGAGAAGACCTTCTCGATGGCTTCACTCTTTCCGAGGATGTCGTGGAAGGTTTGCTCCTTGCGCATTGCTTCCTTGAGCACACGGTTCTCGCGACGGAGCGCCTCGCGCTCTTCGGCTTTGGTAAGCGCGAGCAACACCTCGTCTTGCTTGAAGGGCTTCGAGATGTAGTCATAGGCACCGGCTTTCATCGCGTCGATCGCCATGTCGACCGAACCATAGGCGCTCATCAGAATCACGGTCGCAAGCGACGAACGTACTTTGAGCTCGGCACAGAGCTCGAGGCCGGTCATCCCACTCATCCGCACGTCGGCGAGCACGAAGTCGGGGTCGAAGCGCTCGAGCTGTTCGAGGGCGGTCTCCGCCGAGTCGGCAACGTCAACTTGGTAGTTGTGCTTCCTGAGGAGCGTACGGAGCACGACCCGGATGTTTTCTTCATCGTCGACGACCAAAACGCGGCGCATCACAGAATCCTATACTTTCTGCATAGCAGACCTAGAACTCTGAAATAAGTAGCATGATTCCGGTGTTTGGCGGTGTATTGTGTACGGGAACGCTGACGGGAATAGGTGTGATCTCATGTGGTTGGGTCTCGTGCATCGCACGGGGCGTCGATGTGAGGCCAGCTGTAAAGTTCCCGCTCGATTGGCTTTATGGGGCCCTAGTGGGTATGATCACGCTGTCGGGTACGGAGGGGAGACATGAAGGTTCGCTTTGCTTTTTTAGTGGTGCTGGTGGGGGTCATCGCGACTGTTGGGAGCTGCTCCAACAGGCCGCTCAATCCCCTGAATCCATGCACGATCAACGGTGTCGTCCAGAACGTGCCGGTCAATCCACAGAGGGCGTTGGACCTTCTGTTCATCATCGATGACTCGCCTTCGATGCTCGAGGAACAGGACAAGCTCGCGGAGCAGGTGCCACGGCTCGTGAACCTTCTGCTTACGGGCGGCGCAGCCGACCCGAGTGCCGTCGGCGAGTTCCCCGCGATCGAGAGCCTGCATGTGGGCGTCATCACGCCGGACCTCGGCCACTCGACGGAGCCGCCGCACAACTTCACCGCGGGCGTCGACCCGGGCGATGACTTCAATCCGAGCAACGCGTGCGACGCAAGCGGTAAAGCGGGTTTCATGCAGGTCGAAGGCCGCGTGTGTGACGCGCAGACACCACCCGCAGGGACGCTTTATCTCAACAGGCCAACAGACGCGGACATGAGCTTCGACGTTCAATTCGTGCAGGACGTGGAATGCATCACGGGGCAAGCCGAGGGTTGCGGCTTCGAGCAGCAGCTCGAGAGCATCCTTGCCCAGAGCCGCAATTCGGCGAACAGCGGATTCAGCCGCGACGATGCACTGCTCGCCATCATTTTGATCACCGACGAGGACGACTGCTCGACGACGGACCCTCGCCTCTTTGACATAGAGGCGCGGCCAGGCAACCCCTATCAGGGGCCTTTTCTCGACCCTCCAACGAACTTCACGAAGTTCAACCTGCGTTGCTCGGAGCACAGCAAGGACGACACCGTGGACGAAACCAAGGTTTTGCAGCCGATTCGACGTTACATCGACGAGATCGCTGCGCTCAAGGCGGATCCGAGCCAGGTGGTCTTCGCCGCGATCACCGGCATTCCCGAGAAGCCCGAGCTTGATCCTGGGCTCTTCAACACAGAGGAAGATCGCTATCAGGCGATCCTAGACCATGTAGACATGATGGAGGTCCCGAACCCGGCGGAAGCCGCCGATCTGAATCAACAGCTCACGCCCGCCTGTGGCTCTAGCGCGGCTGACTTCGCCGTCCCCGCACGTCGCATCGTCGAGACGGCCAAGGGTCTCGCCGAAGCGAACACGGGCGTGGGCACCGTCGTCGAGTCGATTTGCGCCGCGGACTACGCGCCGGCGCTCAATGCGATCGTCGACCGAATCGCAGCCGCGCTTCGTCAGCTTTGTCTGCCCCGACCACTCATTCGCAACTCACAGAACGTCGTCGGCTGCGAGGTGCGAGAGGTTCAGCCCGAGGGCGTGACCTGCGCGGACGCTGGACGTGGACGCGAGCCGGAAGCTGTCTCGAACGAGGACGGTCGGGAGGTCTGCCGGATCACCCAGCTGCCTGGCAGCGAACAGATCGGCGTTCCGCAAGGTCTTGGCTGGTTCTATGACGACTTCACAGCGGAGACCGTCGACGCTTGCGCCTTCAACCCGGAGCAGCAACGCGTGAGCTTCACCATGGGGTCAGAGCCGCAGTCGGGTACCCGCATTCGCTTCGAGTGCTTGCAGACCGCACCGCCGCAGGATGTCGACATCGGCTGGCCATGCGGCAGCCCGACCGAGTGTGAACGTTCAGCCGAGTCGCTCAACGAACAGTACGACCGCGACAACCTCTCGCTCGCGTGCGATCCGGACACCAACACATGCCAGCTCAGCTGCACGAGCAATGCGCAGTGTCCTGGCGGCTTCAGCTGCTTCGACGCAAGCGACGACGGCGCAAGTTACTGTGTCAACCCGACCTGCACGCTAAACTAGTGTGCGGAGGGTTTTCCGATTCCCGCCCAGAGGCTCTGATGGATGCTGTTCAGAACCGCCTCGGGATCTTTCCCTACGTCGCACCCCCCGAGTCGGTCATCGATCATCAGGAAGGCGGCGCCATGCACTGCGGACCACGCGAGAAGTCCCGCGCTTAGCGCGCTCTGCTGCAAAAGGCCCTGCTCCTCGCACGCGCGCAGGCTCTCGGCGAACGCTTCAAACGCGGCGTCTCCGGCCTCGCGAAGCTCGGGGACCTCGCGTGCGGGGTTCCAGCCGAACATCAGTCGGAAGAGCTCCGGGTGCTTTGACGCGAACGTGAGGTAGCCGATCCCCGCCCGACGGCAGCGTTCTTCTCCGTCGACGCGCTGCCCCTGCCCATCAACCATCGTGGCGCGAAGTCGCCGAAAGCCCAGGGTGGCCAGGGCCGCTAGAAGCGCGTCTTTGTCCTCGAAATGGCGGTAGGGAGCTCCCGGGGTGACGCCGAGCACTCGGCCAAGCTTGCGCAAAGAGAGACCCGCGGGGCCTTCCTCCTCGAGCTGCTTTTCGGCTGCCTCGAGCAAAGCCTCGTGTAAATCACCGTGATGATAAGAGTTTTTTGCTTTCAAGGTCTGCATAGTACCTTAATTACCAATTGTTGTAAACAGTGTTGACATTCAAAGTGAACGCCGCATACAAAGTATACACCGGATACATAAGGAGGCCATCATGAACAGTCAACTACTCACCATCGGAATCGTTCTCTCCCTGGCCACCTCGGCCTGCACGGGCCTTGGCGTTCAGACGGGCCCCACCCTCTCGAGCCAGATCTTCGAAGAACAGGGGCTCGGAAACCTCTGGGGCGAGGCCACGGACACGGCGCCGGAGGGGGTCGTGCGGGTCGAGC
>Ga0255058_10000738_pt1 | contig 18737 bp, 16 predicted proteins | sample Cases_109_9_MG_FD_188637 | JGI IMG/M metagenome (GOLD analysis project Ga0255058, IMG submission 188637) | Seawater microbial communities from Amundsen Gulf, Northwest Territories, Canada - Cases_109_9 | ecosystem: Environmental > Aquatic > Marine > Gulf | place: Canada: Northwest Territories... | reverse complement strand
TAGACGACGTCATCGGCGTCGAAGCTCGAGCCATCGTGGAAGACGACGTCGTCGCGTAGATCGAACTCGAGGGTCACGTTGTCGACCCACTTATAGGAAGTTGCCAGTAATGGCTTGAATTCACCGGTATCCAGATCGCGAAACAGCAGCCCGTCCCAGGCCGTGTGGCCAATGACGACCAGCTCACGGATGTTGCTGTAGAACGGGTCAGCGACAGAGGCGTCGCGGTCGGTGGACCACACGAGGGTGTCGTTGGCCTTGCCGGCGAGTGCCGGGTTGATGCCTACCAGGAGTGCAAAGGCGATGCCACAGAAAAGGCGATAGAAAAGGCGTGATTGGGCGTGCGTCATGGTTGTTCCTCCTCCGCCACCATTCCCTTCGGTAACCGGGATGGTGGCTGATTATTATGGGAAACGGCCCCCGAGCGGGGCCGCGGCCAGGATTGATTATTCGCCCAGATGGGGGCCATTGCAACACACGGGTGTTTGTGCCCGCCCGCCCCAGGCAGGCGCACGGGGTACTACCATGTGGACCGGCCGGCCGTGAAGGGACTCAGCGCAGCCAGCACCACGCGGTGTACCGGTGTATCGACGCCAGTCTCACGCCCGAGCCTACAGACGGCGCCCGACAGCCACTCCAGCTCCAGTCGCTTGCCACGCTCCAGATCCATGAGCATCGATGCCTTCATCGCGTCAGGCAACGTGCCCATGATGTTCACGACCTCGTCGACGGCGTTGTCGGCCAGCCCGACGCCTCGCGCGCGCGCAACAGCGCCGGCCTCGTGGGCTGCCTCCTGCATCAAGTTCCAGGTTTCCGGATTATCGCGAATGGGTCCGGCGGCGAGGCGCGTGAGCGCGGTGATGGCGGAGAAGCTCGCCAGCAAGAGAAACTTCTGCCAGATCGCGATGTTGATGTCATCGCAGAGCTGCGCATCGATTTTCGCTGCCGTTGCGGCGGCAAGAAACGTTTGCAGTCGTTCGCTCTTCTGTCCATCCAGCTCTCCGAACTCGATGATGGCGAAGTTGGTGTGATGTTGGATGACGCCGGGGGCGGCAATTTCGGCACTGATGCGTGCGACGCCACCGACCACGTGCGGCGCCCCGAGTATGCGGCTCAGTTGCTCTTCACTGTCTACACCATTCAACAGTGAAATCACCGCCGTGTCGGCGCCGATTAACGGCTTGCACAGCTCCCCCGCGCTTTCGGTGTCGTAAAGCTTGGTGGCAAAGAGCACGATGTCCACCGGACCGATCTCGGTCGGGTCATCGGTCGCATCGGCAGGGTCTATGTGAACATCACCGAGGGGACTCTGCACCCGTAGTCCGACTTTGCGCATCGCGTCCAGGTGCGCGCCACGCGCGATGAAGGTGACGTCGTTCCCCGTGGCTGCGAGCCGGGCGCCGAAATAGCCGCCGACACCGCCGCTGCCCATGATCGCGATCTTCATGCTGGGCGTGCGAGAATGCGCATGACGTTGTCGACCAGCCGGTGCCCGATCTCGTCTTCGAGGCTGAGAATGGATTCCGGGTGAAACTGCACGGCGGCCACCGGTAGCTGCGCGTGCTCGACACTCATGACGACGCCTTCCGCAGTATCGGCCGTCAGCGTGAGTGCCTCGGGGAGCGTGTCGCGTTTGGCGATCAATGAGTGATAGCGCCCGGCATCGAATTCCCGTGGATGTTCTGCCAGCAGCTTACCGCCCAGCACGCGCACCGTAGAAGATTTGCCGTGCATGGGCTTGGGAAGAATGTCGAGCTGCCCGCCAAAGTACTCGACGATGCCTTGCAGGCCGAGACAGACGCCGAACATCGGCAGCTTTGCCGCAATCGCTGCTGCGATAGTGGCGTTCAGGTCAAAGTCCTCCGGACGACCCGGTCCCGGTGACAACAGCACCAGGTGCGGCGCTTCCTCCGCAAGTTTGCCTAAGGGAAACCCTGACCGATAGGTAATTACCTCGGCGCCGGTCTCGCGAAAATAACCCGCCAGCGTGTGCACGAATGAATCCTCGTGATCCACCATCAACACTTTTTTGCCGGTGCCCGGCCGCTCGTTGACTTCAACACGCGTTTGGGCAACGGACTCGTCGCCGTGCCGGATGGCATCGAGCAGGGCCGAGGCCTTGAGGCGCGTCTCCGCTTCCTCGGCGTCCGGGTCCGACTCGAACAGCAATGTCGCGCCGGCACGCACCTCGGCAATGCCGTTGTTGATGCGCACGGTACGCAGCGTGAGCCCCGTGTTCATGTTGCCGTCGAAGCCGACGAAGCCCATGGCGCCGCCGTACCAGCGGCGCGGCGAGTGCTCGTGGTCCTCGATAAACTGGATGGCGTGTTGCTTCGGCGCCCCCGTTACCGTGACCGCCCAGGTGTGGGCGAGAAATCCATCGAGGGCGTCGAAGCCCTCGCGCAGCGTCCCTTCCACGTGGTCGACCGTGTGAATGAGGCGCGAGTAGAGCTCGAGCTGGCGGCGGCCGATCACGCGTACGCTGCCCGCCACGCACACGCGCGACTTGTCGTTTCGATCGACGTCGGTGCACATGGTGAGCTCCGATTTCTCTTTTTCGGAGTTCAGCAGCTTAAGGATCTGCGCCGCGTCTCCGATGGCGTTCTTGCCCCGCGCGATGGTGCCGGAAATGGGACAGGTCTCGATGCGTCGGCCGTCGACACGTACGTACATTTCCGGTGACGCCGCCACCAGATACTCTCTTTCGCCCAGATTGATGAGCGCCCCGTAGGGCGCCGGGTTGCGTTTTTTCAATCGTGCGAAGACTTCCGAAGGCGATGCCGGGCAGAGCTCGAAGAACGTTTGACCGGGCACCACCTCGAAGAGGTCGCCGCGCCTGAAGGCCTCGATGGCGGTGCGTACGGTGGCGGCATACTCTCCGGGCGCGTGGTCGCACTCGCGTTCCACGGTGTCCGCCGGCGAGTAAGGCTCGTCGGCGCCATCCCGGGCCATGCCCTCGGTGCTCGCCCCATCGAACTCGAACTCGTAGCGGTGAGTGGTGGCCTGCTCGCGGCGGTGATCGACGATGAGAACTTCGTCAGGCAGATAAAGCACCAGATCGCGTTGGCCGGCATCCCGCGTCAGGCGCTGGCGCACGGATTCGAATTGGAAGGCAAGCTCATAGCCGAACGCACCGTAGAACCCGAGGTAGGGGTTCTCCGAGCGAAAGGCCGCGCTGACGGCGCGCAAGACCGAGAATACCGTCGGCTGCCGGCTGCGCAGCTCTTCGGGAAACCACTCGTCGGATTCGCGCACCGTTCCACTTATGCCGTTCTCCGACACATCGAGTGCTGCCAGCGCGTCGAGATTTTCGAGCGCCTTGCCGATGGCTGTGAGCAGTAACGCCCCGCGGGCATTCAATGCGTCGAAGCTGAACGCGCGTCCGCGGGTCGTGAAGGCCAGCGGTGGATCGACAAAACCGATGTCCCAGCGCGTGTAGCGGCCGGGGTATTCGAACGACGACGTGAGCAGCACACCACGGCGGCGGTCCAGGGACGATTGAAGTGGCAGCGCGGCGCCGGCGTAGCGCTCGACGCGCTCGCGATGGTGTATGCGGATCCCGCCGGGGGTATCGACGCTGGTGGCTTTATCTGCTTGTTTCGACGCTGTCATTACCGTGCCTCACTCGGTCCCCGCAGGGGTCCGGTTCGGTGGGAGATCACGACGGTGAAGGCGGGATAAAAAAAGAGCCGCCAACACCGTGGCGGCTCCGGGATTCAATACTTGTACGCGCCCGCAACCGCCCCGGATTCAGGGCGACCACCAAACTCGCGCGATGAGAACTCGGTTCTCGGGCATGAAACTAGCCTGACATCGGATGCCGGCCACTGTCAAGCTCGCCCCTGCAGGGGACGCACCGCAGTCGGTGCGGGATCGTTACACCTCCAGCGCCATTCCATCACGGCCCGGGTCGGCGCCCCCGGACCATTTGCCGTTGTCTACCTTGATGGCGTGCACGCCGGCGAAGGTGTAGGAGAGGTAGCTTCGGGCGACTGCATAGCCCATACGCTCGAGCGCATCGCTCACGAAATGCGGTATGCGGTTGCAGACATCGATGACATCGCTGTTGGCGCTGAAGCGCGGGGCCGCCACCGCTTCCAGTATGGACATGTCGAAGTCGATGACGTTGAGAATTCCCTGCAGCACGCCCATGGTGATCCAGGTGCCGCCGGGTGCGCCGATAATAATGCGGAGATCGTCGTCGTCGAAGACCATGGTCGGCGCCATAGCGGTGAAGCGGCTTTTGCCCGGCGCGATGGATCCGGCGTGCCCCGGGCGCGGGTCGAAGACGCTCATGCAGCCGTTGTACATGAAGCCCAGGCCTTCGCTGACGACGCCAGACGGCATGCCGAGCGAATGGGTGAGAGCGACGGCGTTGCTATTCTCGTCAATGACACAGATGTGCGTCGTGTCGCGGGATTCCGCCACGCTTTCCAGACGCACCACATGCGCCTGCTCGCCGCGGGCGATGATCTCCGCGAGCTCCGTCGCGTACTCCTTGTCGATGAGCACGTCGGTGGGAACATCGTCGATATCGGGATCGCCGATGCGAGTGTCCTTGTCGATGGTGGCGTACTTCATGGCCTCACTGACGACGCGAATGTATTCGGGCGTGTTGTGCCCTATGTCGGCGAGATCGAAATTCTCGAGGATATTCAGCATCTCGAGCACCATGACGCCGCCCCCGGGCGGTTGATTGCTGGCGACGCGGTAGCCGCGGTAGTCGCTCCAGATGGGCTCGATGCGCCGCGTGCGATAGGCGGCGAGATCCGCTAATGAAAGCAGACCGCCGTTGGCCTGGATGTCGGCGACCATCTGCTCGGCCATGTCACCGGTGTAGAAAACGTCCGCACCGTCTTTGGCAATGCGTTTGAGACTCTCCGCCATCTCGGGATTGCGTAGGCGCTCGCCGGGGCGCGGTAGCTCGCCGTCCTTGCAGAAATAGATGCGCCGACCGGCCGGCGTAAATGCGAGCTTGTCGCTGGTGGCGACGCGGCCGAAATCGTGGGGCTTGGTCCAGAATTCGTATACGTGGGGGCGCACGACGAATCCTGCGTCGGCGTGCTCGACGGCTGGCTGGATGACGTCCTGCCAGTCAAAAGTGCCGTATTCGGTTACCGCCTCGAAATATCCCTTGAGGTTGCCCGGTACCATGATCGACTGGTAGCCAACCTCGTTGACCCGACCCCTAAGGAAGAAGCCGAAGCCGTCGCGCGCCTCGCCGACTATGCGATCCGCCCACATGTCCTCGCGGGCGGCGCCCGGCGCCTTGGTGTGAAAATCGATGAAGCCGTGAAAGCCTTCGCCCGGAAGATAAAGGTGCAGGGTGCCGAAACCGGCGATGCCCGTCATGCAGGGGTCCACCACCCCCTGCACCAATGCGCAAGCGATGGCCGCATCCACGGCGTTGCCACCGCGCTTCAGGGTCAGGGCGCCGGCTTCCACTGCCTCGGGCTGGGGCGCGACGATCATTCCGTGGGTCATGTTTGGCTGATTCCTGGGTCCGTCGGTTGGGCCGGGATTGCTTGTTTAGGAGGGGACAGTTTAAGGCGTCGGAGCCGCAAGAAGGGGACAGTTTAAGGCGTCGGAGCCGAAACGGACGCTGATCTCTTAAACTGTCCCCTTCTTGCGGCTCCGTCGCCTTAAACTGTCCCCTTCTTGCCTTAAACTGCCCCTCCTAAACGTGGCTGTTGGGCTTCGCAAGCTCAGCCCAACCTACCGCCCGGTCCGGGGATCGCCTGTCTGTTAGCGCACATTCCCCATGTCTGACAATCGGCGCGGCGCCGGCGGGGCCGGACGGGGCCCAAGTGTGACGGCGTCCACACTTCCAGGTAAGCCAGGGGCGTTCGCAGGCCTGCCGGAACCTGCTAAAGTTGTAAGCGCCGAGACATGCATGATTGGAATGACTCCTGGCCCGTGACCGCAGGAGATCTGGGCAGGAGGATCCACGGACACGCCAGAGTCCGCTGTCGATCACTCCCCATCAGCCTATGACGCCGAACCACGAGCTGGCACTTCCCGCAGGAACACAGATCGACTGTTTCGAGATTCGAACGGTGCTCGGCACGGGCGGGTTCGGCATCACCTACGGCGCCTACGACAATCGCCTCGAGCGGCGCGTCGCCATAAAGGAATACTTCCCCTCGGGGCTGGCCTTTCGCGGCTCCAACGGCACCACCCTGCACCTCGGTGCTCAGACCGATGGTGATGCATACGAGTACGGATTGAAGCGCTTTCTCGAGGAGGGCCGTGTGCTCGCCAAGTTCCGCGAGCCCAGCATCGTTCGCGTCACCCAGTTCCTGGAGGCCAACGGAACCGCGTACCTGGTCATGGACTACGAGGACGGCGAGGCGCTGTCTGCCCACCTGGAACGTGTCGTAACCCTGGATGAAACCGAAATCCGGGATTTCGTCGTGCCCGTTCTCGAGGGCCTCAGTATCGTGCACTCGAAGCAGTATCTGCACCGCGACATCAAGCCGTCCAATATTTTCCTGCGCAAAGCCGGACGCGCCGTGTTGCTGGACTTCGGTGCCGCGCGGCGCGCGCTCGAGGAGCAGAGCGCGGCCATGACCGTCATGCTGACGCCCGGTTACGCGCCCTTCGAGCAGTACAGCAAAGGCGACAAGCAGGGACCCTGGTCGGATATCTATGCCCTGGGCGCGACCATGTACCACTGCATCGTGGGGGCCGCGCCTACGGCGTCCACCGACCGCCTCACTGCCATCTACGACGCCGAACCGGATCCCGTCACGCAGGCTTTGAAGATCATTGCGCCCCGCTGCAGCCCGGTCTTCATCAAGACCATCGAGTGGATGTTGAAGCCTCACGCCAAGGACCGGCCAAGGGACGCCCAGGCCGTTCTCAACGTGCTTCGTCCCGTCCGCGAGACACAAGCCAAAAAGGGTCAGCCGGAAGCACGTACCATCATGGCGACTGACACCGACGTCGACATTCTGCTCCCCGAAGGCGCCGCCGAGACCGTGTTCATGCCCCGGACGATCAGTTCTTCCTTCGCCTGTTCGCCGGCCATGGTGGCGGCTCTGGAGAAGGCGCTGGAGGAATTCGTCGGTGGGCTCGCGCGCCGGGTGGTGGCGCCAGCGGTGACGAAGGCGGCAAATTTCGACGAGCTCACGAGCTTTCTCGCCGGATTCATTCTCAGCGACGGCTCCCAGGCGCGCTTCACCGATAAGGTGAACAGGTTGCGCGAGGCGGAGCGCGAGGGATCCCTTCCCAGCGCCCCCGAAGGGGACCGCCAGCGCATGGGGTCGTCGCCTGAAGAGCCGCTGCTCGATCTCGACGAGCAGGAGCTCAAAACGGCCGAGCAGAGCCTCGCCCATCATATCGGTCCCATCGCCCGTATCATCGTCAAGAGGGCCCATGCCGAATGCACGACCCGGGACGCCTTCTACGATCGGCTCGCCGAAGAGCTCACGGATCCGGCCGAGCGCGACGAGTTTCTGAGTAATTTGAATTGAGGGGCAGATTTCGAATCTGTCCCTTTCCCCGTCCCCGTCGATATTCGGACTAGACTCCTAGTGGCAATTGGATTCGGCATACACAGCGAGGCAGCATGAAGTTAAATGCAAAATTCAATGCCGTGATATTGGCAATCTTTACGGTTGGATTGCTGGTAACCGGGTATCTTTCCTACGCGATTCTCAACGCCAATGCACACAAGGATGCGCTGGAGCGCGCGACGTTGGTCATGGAGGCGGCCACCGCCATGCAAGCGTACGCCCAAGCCGAGGTCGCACCTTTGCTCGTCCCGCACATGGACGAGAAGTTTCTGCCCCAATCGGTGGCGGCCTACGCTGCAATTCAGGCCCTGAACAGGTTGGGCGACAGCGACTCCGACTATATCTACAAGGCGGCAGTCCTCAATCCCACGAATTCCCGCGACAAGGCCTTCGAGTGGGAGGCCGATGTGGTCGAGGAGTTTCGTGCCAACCCGGGTGCCAAGAGAATCGTCGGCGTGCGCCCCACGATGCGTGGCGATTCATTGTATCTGGCGCGGCCGATCACGATTACGGACAATGCCTGCCTCGCCTGTCACGGCGATCCCGCAAATGCGCCGAAGACACTGCTGACGAAATACGGGCCCGCTAACGGCTTCGGTTGGAAGCTCAATGAGATCATCGGCGCGCAGATCGTTTCCGTACCCCTGACCGGGGCCCTCGAGGAAGCACGACTCGCCTTTGTGGTCTTCATGGGCCTGCTGCTGGTCATGTTCGCGACCTTCATCATCGTTCTCAACACGATGTTGAAGAGCATCGTGATTCGTCCCGTCACCACCATGTCGGAAATTGCCGATCAGGTCAGCAAAGGCGATCTGGACGTGCCGGCCTTCGATGTCAGTGGCAAGGACGAAATGGCAACTCTCGCGGGCTCCTTCAACCGCATGCGCCGCAGCGTCGAAAAGGCCATGCGCATGCTCGAAAAATGACCGTGGCCGAGGCCACGCCAGCGCTGCCCTGAGACTGCCGGCCCGGGGCAGAGCCGCATGAGAACGACTCATGCGCTGGCCGAGCAAAGGTCGTTTGCGGGCATTTCGCCACGGCGTTATCGTGCGCTACGATGTTTCTCGACAGTCGACTCTGGCAGTTCACCGTGGGGCTACGCTGGCGCATAGCCGCGGCCGTATCCGTGGGCTTGTTGGCCGCCCTGGTGGGAATCGGTCGGCTGGCGTTGCTCGGATGGCTGCTGGCCCAGGTGTTCGCCGGGGCGCCTGCGGAGTCGCTGATTCTGCCGGTAACTCTGGTGGCAGTGGTCATGCTGCTTCGGGGCGTCCTCGAATATTGGCGCAACATGATCGCCCACCGCACGGCCGCGTGCGTGCAGCTCGCATTGCGCGAGCGCCTGTTCGACAAGGTCGTCGAGCTGGGCCCCGCCCATTTCGGTCTCGAACGCACCGGTGACGTGTTGCTCGCCATGGTGGACGGGGTCGAGCAGCTCGAGACCTACTTCGGCCAGTACCTCCCTCAGCTGTTCGTCGCGGCACTGACACCGGTCATCGTGTTCGCGCTGGTTGCGACCCTTGATCTCCCCGTGGCCCTGGTGATGTTCGGCTTTGCACTGGTCACGCTCATCGCGCCGTCGGTATTCCAGAAGTGGGACAGCAGCAACAGCCTGCGGCGCCAGCAAGCCTATGCGGACTTCGCGGCGGAGTTTCTGGACGCGATCCAGGGCTTCGCCACCCTCAAGGCCTTCGGGCAGAGTGCCGCGCGGGCGAGGATTCTGGCGAATAAGGCCCACGAGCTTTTTCGCACCACCATGTGGGTGCTTGCAACCAATTCGCTTTCCCGCGGCATCGTCGATATGGGTCTCGCCGTGGGCGCGGCGGCGACCCTCGGTTACGGCGCCTATCGTGTGAGTTCAGGAAACATGAGCCTGGAAGTGCTGCTCATCGTGCTCATGATGGGCATCGAGGTTTACAGGCCGCAGCGCGATCTGCGCACCCTGCTGCATCAGGGCATGGTGGGGCTGTCCTCGGCCAAGGGAATATTCGCGGTGTTGGACGCAAAGCCCGCGATTACCCCGCGCGACGACATCGTCGCGCGGGAGGAAGCCCTCGCGCCCACCGTCAGCTTCCAGAAGGTGCGCTTCGCGTACCCGGGCGGGCGGCGACAGGCGCACCAGGATCTGACTTTCAGCATCGGCGCCGGGGAGCGTGTGGGGATCGTGGGCGCCAGTGGCTCCGGCAAGTCGAGCATCGTGCGTCTTCTATTGCGCTTCTACGATCCCCAGCAGGGCAGCGTGCGCATCGGCGGGCGCGATCTGCGGGATCTTCGCCCGCGAGACGTGCATCGCAGCATCGCCGTGGTCAATCAGGATACCTATTTATTCCACGGCAGCGTCGAGGACAATCTGCGCTTCGGTAACCCCCAAGCGACTCAGGAAGAGCTGGAAGCCGCGGCCCGCGCCGCCAACGCCCACGGTTTCATCGACCAGCTCCCCCAAGGTTACCAGACAATCGTCGGTGAGCGTGGCATCCGCTTATCCGGCGGGCAGCGCCAGCGCATCGCCATCGCCCGGGCATTGTTGCGCGACGCCCCGATACTCGTTCTCGACGAGGCGCTTTCGGCCGTGGATGCGGAGAACGAGGCCATCATCCAGGAGGCCCTGGATCGGCTCATGCGGGGCCGCACGACGCTGATCTTCGCCCATCGCCTGTCCAGCGTGATCGGCGCCGACAGGTTGCTGGTGCTGGAGCAAGGAAGGCTCGTGGAGTCCGGCAGCCACGCGAGCCTCATGAAAGCGGGTGGCGTTTATCATACGCTGATGGCGGCCCAGGCCGCCGAGAGCGCCGGTGCCGACACCGCGCGCATTGTCGGCAGGCCCGCCGAGGATCGCGCCTGCGCCGCGCGAGGCGTCGACGAGGCGGAGCATGCGCACCTGGAGCCCACGGACGCCATCCTGCGTGCGGAGGGCATGGGCTGGTTGGATGCTTTTCGCGAGCTCTTCCGTCACGTGCTGCCGTGGAAGGGCAAGCTCGTTGTCGTGTTCTTTCTCGGTGTCGCGCGGGTGTTCGCGCTGATCGGCGTCGGTATCGTGAGCGCGCTGGTGGTGGCCGCGGTCAAGAATGGCGCGCCCTTCGAGCATTTTCTGGTGATTCTTGCCGTGATTGCTCCGCTCGCGGGCATTCTTCACTGGACGGAGTCCTGGATCGCCCACGACATGGCTTTTCGCATGCTGGCGGAAATGCGCATCGCGTTATTCGAGAAGCTCGACAAGCTGGCACCTGCCTACCTGCTGCGCCGCCGCACCGGTGATCTGGTGGCTATGGCGACCCATGACGTGGAGCTGGTTGAGTTCTTTTTCGCGCACACCGTGGCGCCGGCTCTGGTCGCGGTGCTCGTTCCCGCGCTGGTGCTCGGAACGCTGTTGGCCTTCGGCTGGCCGATGGCGGTCGCGCTGCTGCCCTTTTTGCTCATCGTCGCCCTGAGTCCGTTTTTCATGCGCGCCCGTATCGATGCCCTGGGCTCCCGGGCCCGTGAGGCGCTTGCCGGCCTCAACGCCCATGTGGTGGACACCATCCAGGGTCTCAACGAGATCATCGCCTTCGAGCACGTGGCGCGGCGGAAGAGCGAGATGATCGCGCGCACCAAGCGCAACTTGAGCCTGCGCGTACCGTTCTTCAGAGATCTCACCATCCAGATGGCGCTGTTGGAAGTGGCTACCGGCCTTGGCGGTCTCGCCATCGTCTTCTCCGGCGCCCGGCTGGTGGCGGCCGGAGAGCTCGCCGCGGGCATGCTGCCCCTGCTCACGCTGCTCGCCATGGCGGCATTTTTGCCGGTCTCGGAAATCGCGCACATCGGCCGTCAGCTCGCCGACACTCTGGGCGCGACCCGCCGGCTGTACGCCGTTCACAACGAAAAGGTCGCGGTGACCGACGGAGTCGGCGTGCCCCTTCCCACCGGGCACGGCGGCGCCTCTCTGGAGTTTTCGGATGTGGATTTTTCGTATTTCTCCAATCGCCGATTGGCTCTCGCGAACGCGAGCTTTTTCGCACCGGCGGGCAGCACGGTGGCGCTCGTGGGATCGTCGGGCGCCGGGAAAACCACCGCCGCGCATCTGCTCATGCGCTTTTTCGATCCTCAGAAGGGCGAGGTGCGGTTGAATGGCGCGAACCTGCGGGAGTACAAGCTCGACGCGCTTCGGCGTCAGATAGCGCTCGTTACCCAGGACACCTATTTGTTCAACGAAACTCTGCGCGCGAATATCTTGCTGGCGCGACCGGACGCCGGTGAGCAGGATATTCGCCAGGCGGTGGAGCGCGCGGCCCTTGCGGAGTTCGTCGATGCCCTGCCCGAGGGGCTGGAAACCCGCGTCGGCGAGCGGGGCGTGCGCCTTTCCGGGGGACAACGACAACGGGTCGCCATCGCGCGTGCGTTTCTCAAGGATGCGCCGATATTGATCCTCGACGAGGCCACGTCGCATCTCGACGCGGTGAGCGAGCAGGCGGTACGCTACGCTCTGGAAGAGCTGATGGCGGATCGTACCACCGTGGTCATCGCGCATCGCCTGTCGACTATTCGCAACGCCGACCGAATCGTCGTCCTCGACGCCGGGCACGTCGCCGAAACGGGCACCCACGACGAACTTCTGTCCCGCCGCGGCTTGTACAATCAACTCGTTGGCCGGCAACTCGCCAGCGCTGCAGCGGAGTAGTAGTCATGCACCGACGTGTATGGGAATTCGTATCCATCGTCGTAGGCAGTTTTGTAGTCGCCGCCTGCACACCGGTGCCACCGGCCGGCGAAGCGGTGTCATTGGCGCCCGGATTGACTACCTGTGAGGATCCACGCCCGCAGGTCTGCACGCTTCAATACCAACCGGTCTGCGGGTTCTCCAGCGCCGATGAATTCAAGACTTATTCGAACGCCTGCTCAGCTTGCTCGGACCAGATCGTGACCGGGCACCGTCCCGGTGCGTGCGAATGATCTTTTGGACGGTCCGGAATTAGATGGAGTCTGAGCTTCTCGTTATTGTCTTGATTATTTTTCTGCTCGCGGGGACGGTCAAAGGAGTGATCGGCTTCGGCCTTCCCACCGTCTCCCTGGCCGTATTGACCGTCGTCGTCGAGCTTCCCGTGGCGGTTCTGCTCATGGTCATCCCCTCGGCGATCACGAATATCTGGCAGGCTGTCGACGGACCTCACTTCTTGGATCTGATGCGCCGTTTCTGGCTGATGTTGCTGGCGAGTGCGGTCGGCGTGTGGTTCTCCTACGGTCTGTTGCTGGTCGCCAATCCCAAAGACATGACCGGTGTGCTCGGAGTCGTCCTGTGCGTCTACGCCGCGGTCAGCCTGCACCGCGGCCGGTTGATTCCGCGGCTCACCCATGAACGGTTCGTGTCACCCGCGGTAGGTCTTGTGACGGGGGCATTGGCCGGTGCAACCGGTTCTCTGGTCATGCCGATGGTTCCCTATCTTCAAGCGTTGGATCTGGAGCGCGACACGCTCGTCCAGATGATGGGCATCTCGTTCGCGGTATCGACCTGTGCCATCGGTCTGGCGATAGCCGATCACGGCGGTTACGATAGCAAGTTGGTGTTGCTCTCGCTGGTGGCTCTGGTACCGGCGCTGGCGGGGATGAAGCTCGGACGGTTGTTGCGACGGCGCCTTCCGGAGCTCGTGTTTCGCCGTTGCCTGTTCGCCGGGCTACTCGTTATTGGAATTCGTCTTATCTGGAAGGGTTTATATTGATCCGGATCGTGCCGGGGAGGGTATCATGACCGATGGGGTAAATGGCCGGTGTCTGTGTGGAAACCTCCAGTTCGAACTCAAGGGACAACCGCTGTGGGTTGCGCACTGTCACTGTGACAGCTGCCGTCGGAACACCGGATCCGCTGTGGCGACATTCGTGGGATACAACAAAGAGCAACTCGCCTATATCTGCGGCAAGCGGAAGTTCTATGCATCCTCGCCCGGTGTCCAGCGCGGATTCTGCGCCGATTGTGGCACGCCCATGACCTATGAGTCGGAGCGATATCCCGACGAGGTGCATCTGCATGTCAGCACCCTCGACAATCCCGGTGCGTATCGGCCTCAAGTGCACGTTTTCTTTGCTGAACGCGTACCCTGGATGGACCTCGAGGATGATTTGCCTCGCTATGAGGGTCTGGTGCCCGGCGCCGAGCCAGTATCCTGGGGGCCGTTACATGGCCGTTCCGAGGTTGGCAATTCATAAGATTCCAGGGTAAATCGCCGATTGCGGGCATGCGCAGGAATTGCACCTTGCATGGCTTGGCGAATACTATGTGCCTGCGCCTCGAGGCGCGCCCGATTGGAAGCTACCACCAGACAGAGTTTTGCACGAGAATCGAGCCGGCCCCGACTTTCGAGAGGAGGGTCCTGGGGTATGCGTTCGAGAGGAAAAATCATGAATATATACGTCGGCAACTTGCCGTACAGTGTTTCCGAGGATGATTTGCGAGCGGCGTTTGCCGATTTCGGTGAGGTCTCCAGCGCGAACGTGATCATGGATAGAATGTCAGGACAGTCGAAGGGATTCGGATTTGTCGAGATGCCCACCGATTCCGAAGCGGAAGAGGCCATCAATGCTTTGAACGACAGCGCGTTCAATGGCCGCAATATCAAGGTCAATCAGGCACGCCCGCGGAACGAGCGCTCCGGAGGCGGCGGCCGGCCTCGCTACTGATCCGTTCCGCTCGGAAGCGGAAGCGAGCGACGGCGCCTCGCCGTTCGCGAATTCCAGCCGTTTTCCCATGACGGTTGCTAGACGGTCGCTTTGGTGATCGGCGGTACGAGGGGACGAGGGAGAGCTTTGCTACCGTCTCGGTATCGAGAGTAGCCACGCGGGTAGCCGTGATCCTCAACGTGTTGCCGGCACGGATGCTCACGCCGTTGGTCAAGGCACGGTCCGGTTCCTGACTGGATGCTGACAGCAGGCGGATCCGCGCTGGATCAACCTCCGATTTCAACCTACCTTTGATAGAAGACCCGCGAGAAGAGACATCTCGTTTACGGGCCGCATCCCCTGGAGTCGTACCTGAGGCCGATATGGAAGCGAAGGAGCTCGAAAACGAAGAAGGGACTACTGCGGCCGAGTATGCTCTAGGAGTGACCCTTACTCCGGATTCCAGGAGGGATTTACTCCCCGAATTTCGGTTGATGAAAGACGCCATAATCGATTGGGCATCGAAGCGCGGCGATAGCGGCGTTCTTATCGTCATGAACGTGGTAGCCACCACCGACATCCATGAGGTCTTCGACGATTTGCTGGCGAAGGTCTATGCACAGGCGTCGAGCTTTGGCGCTTTGCTTCAAACGCGCACCTTGCAGGTGACACTTCTGGATCTGGACGGGAACGAGTGCGGTCAGTACGAGGTGGAACCACCCGACGCCACGTAGGAACCGGGCGGGTTGACCGAGGCGGTATGCCTGCCGGTGGTCGGATATTCCAAAGGCTGGCCGCTAGTAGTATGTTCTGATCTCGTTTTCCGGCAGGCGATTGTTTACAGGTGGCTACCCATGGGAATCGAGCGGCAGATCAATCTGGCGCGCTATCCGATTACGGAGCTGGACAACTCGCCCGGCGTCGCCTTGGTCGAGCGATGCAGGAGTCGGCTGTGCGACCAGGGCGCATACGTGCTCGAGGGTTTTCTGCGCCAGGAAGCGGTTGCAACAATTCTCGGTGACTTGGACGGCGTCCTGGAAAACGCCTTTTACAAGCCGAAGACGCACAATCCCTATCTAGCCCCGGCCGACGGGGATCTTCCCGCGTCGCATCCCCGAAACCGTCAGCAGCTGACCAACTCTGCAACGCTCGCCTACGACTTCATCGCCGCCAACAGTACCCTCGAGCGAATCTACCGGTGGCCGCCGTTGCGCGAGTTCATTGCGCGGACTCTTGGCTTTGAGGAGCTGCATCCTTATGCAGACGCGCTCGCCGCGGTCAACGTACTGGTCTATCCGCCGGGAACCCAGACAGGATGGCATTTCGACAATGCACACTTCGTTGTTACGTTGATGCTGCAGCAGGCACAACGGGGAGGTGTTTACGAGTACGCCCCCTTTATCCGGGCTCCGGACCAGGACAACTATCCGGCCATCGAAGCCGTTCTGGACGGGGAATCGGAATCTGTGCACACTCTGGAGCAGAGTGTCGGCGACCTGGTGGTCTTTCAGGGTCGTTATACTCTGCACAGGGTAACCGAGGTCCATGGCGCCGCACCGCGCGTTATCGCGGTGCTGAGCTATGACGTGAAACCCGGGACGCGCTTGACCCCGCATACACGAAAGACCTTTTATGGACGATCCCACCAAGGGGATCCTCTGGCCTGATTTGAAACTAAGGCACTTTTGTGGCCTTCGCGATCGGTGCATACTGCAAGGCACCTCGGGGGAGTGGCATGCGCACACTGGAACGGCTTCTCGTCAAGTTCACGATGTCTTTGTGTAATCTCTTCGATGTGACGCCACAGCATCTGGAGGAGCTGCGGCAGAAGAAGAAACGCCCACCGCGCCCGGAAGAGAGATACGACTACTTCGAGGCATGAAGCTCGTTGCCAGCCCGCCCGCAGCTTTCCCCTGCAGCTTTCCATCGAGGCGACATCAATGACCAACGCTCAGCCAGGCATACTGGAGCCCATTCCCCGGCTCGCCCGCTATTTGACCTTTTCGCAAGTCCCGGAGGCGGATCCGCGTGCGGCATTGGCGGCGCTTGCCGAATTCGTGGATGGCGAGGAGCTCGTACTGGGGATCGGTCAGTCGCTTGCGTTGCACCTCGGGTGCGAGATCGACGGGCTGCGGGTGTTTCCCGCTCACGCCGGCGCCGGCTTCGAAGTGCCGTCCACACCGGCCGCATTGTGGTGCTGGATTCGGGGCAACGACCGCGGCGACATCCTGCACTGGAGCCGGCGGGTGCAACGGGTCGCGGAGCCGGCGTTTGGCCTCGACGAGGTAACCGATGCCTTCCAGTATCGTGCGGCCCTGGACCTGACCGGATACGAGGACGGCACTGAGAATCCGAGTGGGGACGATGCCATCGGGGCCGCTCTCGTCGGCGGACGCGGTCCCGGTACCGACGGCTCGAGCTTCGTTGCGGTACAACAATGGGTGCACGATCTCGACCTGTTCGAATCGAAGCCGATCGCCGCGCGCGACGACATTATCGGTCGTCGACAAAGCGACAACGAGGAGCTGGCGGACGCGCCGGAATCCGCGCATGTGAAGAGAACCGCGCAGGAGAGCTTCGACCCGGAGGCCTTCGTCCTGAGGCGATCCATGCCGTGGGCCGACGAATACGGCGCGGGGCTGCACTTCGTCGCCTTCGGCAAATCATTCGACGCGTTCGAAGCGCAACTCCTGCGCATGATCGGCGCCGAGGATGGCGTCGTGGACGCTTTGTTCAGCTTCACCAGGCCCGTGTCGGGCGCCTATTTCTGGTGCCCGCCCCTGGAGAATGGACGACTGAATCTCGGTTTTCTGGGCATGTGACGGCGTTGCGATGACGACATAACAGATGCTGGTTCGCACGCACAGGAACAGCGACCTACCGGGGATTTCCCGTCTCTACTACGACACCATCCATCATATCAACTCCCACGATTACACCCGCGAGCAGGTCGACGCATGGGCGCCGGCGGTCCCGGATGTAACTTTCTGGAAGGAGCGCTTCAAGAAGTACCATGTGTATGTCGCCGAGGAGGACAGACATGTCGTCGGATTCACGGAGTTGGATACGATGGGCCATATCGATTGCTTTTTCGTGCATTACCGATGGCAACGGCGCGGTGTTGGTACCCGCTTGATGGATCGTCTGATGGCGACCGCCGACAGGGAAAAGATGCTGCGCTTGTTTGCCGAGGTCAGTATCACGGCTGTGCCCTTCTTTCGGGACCGTGGATTTGCCGTCGTCAGAGAGAATGAGACGATTCGGCGGAACGTGAAGCTCAAGCAGTTTGCCATGGAGCAATGGCTGATGACTTGATGGATGATCGCGCCGCATTGAAAGAACACCGCAATCGAAGCGTCATCCCGGGGGCGGCGGTGATGGCTCTCGGCGGACTTGCGTTGGTGATCGCCGCCGTCGAGTATTCCGTGCACGTCGGCATTGCCGAACCCGCCGATGGCGGTATCAATATGTTTGGACTCAGTTTCGGCACCACGGCCTACGTCGCCGGTTACACGACTGCGGGCGTCATCCTGATCGTCCTCGGAATTTGGAGAATCTACGCCGCGCGTTCATGAATAATCCAAGTTAAGCGAATCCGTCGAGGGGAAACTCCGGAAACGCCGGAATCGAGCGATGGCGCAGCAGAATGACATCCAGGCTGTTCAAGGGTTGGTAGAACGCCATGAAGTCCTGCCGGAGTCGTGATGGAGGCACCTGCTCACCGGTTTTTTCTCGCACCATCTCGAAAAGCTCACCGATGCACCGTGACCCGTCTATTCCCGCGGCCAGATCGGCGCTGAATTTTCCAGGCTCGAAGCGCACGGTGGAATGCCGGTACTTGATTGCGCACTCTCGTCCCGCCGCATCATGGAAATGCCGCGCGAGGTTGCTGGAATCGAAGTAGAGAAAGAATGGCACCATATCCAGATCGTTCGGCGCCGCGATCCGCCCTGCGGCGGTCGGTGCAGCGTAGAACGAGTGACAGGTGATCATGCAGTTTATTGCCTCTGCGATCGCCTGTTGTTTCGGGCGGGAAAGTGTCGCGACATGGGAGCGCAATGCGGGATCGGTGATCCATACCATGGGGTTGTACAGATAGCGGAAACTGGGAACGTTGCTCAAAAAAGACACGAATTCGATTAGGTCCAGCTGTTCCTCAGCCAGTAGTGCATAGATCTCCATCACGTTGTACGCGCGGTCTTGTTCGTGAAGAAGCGTGTCGTACAAATTGCTCACATCTTCGAGAAAAGACACGAGCACCTTTTTCGGGTCGCCACCACGCAGCAGCCAGTTCGTCCGTGGCAGACTTTGCAACACTGCGCGTGTGTGCCGGGTTTTCAGTTTTCGGTCGTCGACTCCCTGGTTGACGAGCCGCATCAACTCCTGTCCGGCGTATATGCTGAGTCTGCCCATCCGTCCGTACAACATGAGACTCATGGCGCCTTCCGGCGCCATGACCGAGCGCAGCGCTGCGAGTCCGCGCTCTGGTTCCGGCAGGTGGTGCAGCACGCCGGTGCAGCTGATCAGATCGAAGGGAGCGAGGTCCAGCGACGCGATATCCAGAATGGAGCCATGATGCCATTCGATATTGTCGAGATT
>Ga0255058_10000736_pt1 | contig 18762 bp, 13 predicted proteins | sample Cases_109_9_MG_FD_188637 | JGI IMG/M metagenome (GOLD analysis project Ga0255058, IMG submission 188637) | Seawater microbial communities from Amundsen Gulf, Northwest Territories, Canada - Cases_109_9 | ecosystem: Environmental > Aquatic > Marine > Gulf | place: Canada: Northwest Territories... | reverse complement strand
GATTCGTGTTATGAAATTCTTCATCGGCGTTACTCCTTGATTTTTGTAACTGCCAGTCTTGAAACCCAATGATTTAATCCTGCCTGTCATTTACTGCGCCTCGTCGGCGCCGATGTCGGACGCACCCGCAGCGGGAAGTCGTAGATCGTTGTCGAAGTCCCAGCTCAGCCGAGGCATCGTCGGCGAAGTGGGCACCGGGGTGGGGCCACCCGCGTCGATGGCAAACGAACCCGTAACCAAGTGGTAGTCGTACAGTTCACCCTCGGGATTGTTGGGGTTCGTGTCCGGCTCGACCAGCGACAGCGGGCCGAAGGTGACCTGGATGAAGTTGCCGCCCTCGTCGAAGGCACCGGCCGTCTGCAGCGTCGTGAACTCCGGAATATTCAGGTTGTCGCGGGCACCGTTGAAGTAGCCGTTGACGAACGCCGGGTCACCCGTGATGTTGCTGACGTCATAGCCGGCCGTGTCGGTGAGCAGCGAGAACTGCGGGTCCAGCAGTTCCAGCTGGACTATGCGCCCGTCCAGCACCGCCAGGTCGACCGAGTAGTCGTCCACGATCACCATTGCCACGTCGCAGGTCGGGTCGTTAAGCGGATCTGTTGGATCCAGACAAGTCGCCGGAACCAGGCCGGTCTCGATGAAGTCCAGCGTGTCCGGGTCATCGAAGTTCGTCCAGTAGAACGAGCGGTTCTGGTAGACGATGTTGTCGCGCAGCTCCGGATCGGAGAAATCCGTCAGCACCAAAGCCGCCAGGCCATCGCTGTGCAGGCGCGAGACTATGCCCGCCGGAAGTGCCGTGGTAACGTTTGGCACGCCCGGGGTAAAGGCTTCGGCCGTGGTGGACGTGGACTCGTTGTTGGCCACGGTGTTGTTGCGGATGCTCACCCGCAGGGCGTCCTGCAGGGAGATTCCGCCACCGGCCAGGCCCGCAACGTTGTTTGTGATCATGTTGTTGAACACCTCCACCTGGTACCACTGGGTGGAATCGACCGGATTATCTGCAACGTCCTGGCCGTTGGCGTTGGAGACGCGGATACCGCCGCCATCACCGGCGCCCGCCAGGTTGCCGCGGATCACATTGGCGTCGATCGTGACGCTGCCCGATCCCGGGGTGACGACCGCGCCCATAAGGGGTGCCTGGCCGCCGACGAAGATACCGCCGCCGGACTGGGGCCCGGCCTGGGCGAAGGACTCGTTGAAGATAACGTAGTTATCCTCGATCAGGCCGCCGTCGGAGACGCCCAGGTGGCCGATGCCCGCACCATCACCCTGGGTGAAGTTGCCGCAGATCCAGTTTTCCTGAACCTTGTAGGCATCGGCGCCCGTGTGCAGCGAGAGGCCGCCGCCCGCGCCACCGAGGCCGCCGTTCTTGGCGACGTGGTTGTGGTGGATGCGGACGTCGTCGTTGAGCGCGTCGTCGTAGACGATGTCGCCGCCCACGGTCTCATGGCTCAACTGCGGGTGCCCGACGCGGATACCGCCGCCGAAGACGCCGGAGTTGGCCGTGAGGCGGTTGTTGCCGATCGACAGGCCCTCGTTGTAGCCGTTGACCACGATGCCGCCGCCGGTGCTGGCGCCGACGATGGTGAAGCCGTCGATGCGGGCGTTCTGGTTGGAAAAGTTTTGAGGATTGCCCGGAGTAGAAGCCGGGTTCTTGCCGACCACGAAAATGCCGGCCCCCTCCTCGGTCGGGAAGAGCACCTCGTCCAGGGCCGGGAAACCGGCTATGCCGAGCGCCTGACCGGGCAGCTGATCAATCGAGCCGTCGCCAACCAGCGTAGCGACCTTGCTACGCCAGTCAATAATTTTTTCGGTGGGTACCTGGCGGGCGTTGAGGAACACCGCGCCCGCACCCCAGCCCTGCAGCTTGACCGGCTGCGACATGACGACCAGCTCGTCGTAGCTGCCGGGCGCGACCAGAATGAGTGCGCCCGGGGCCGCGGCGTCGATAGCATCCTGAATCGGCGTTGCCGGATAAGGAGCGGGGGTGACGCGATGCACGACGTCGATTTCAGTACCGACCGTCAGGGTCACGCCGATCGCCGACTCGGTGCCATCGCCGTTGACGACCACGACCTGATAGTCGCCCTCGGGGAACGGATCGGGCACGTCGGCCGTAATCGTGCCCTGGCTCCACTGGTTGTTAGCCGGGTTTAGCGCTACCCGGTTGCCGGCCGCGTCCTCCAGGAAAACGTTCCCGAGATTCGGGCTGAAGCTGTAGTTACGGCTGATGTTCTTCTGGTTCAGGTTCACGCCGTCCCATTCGGGGTTCGGCACGTCCACCGCGCCCATGGACTCGATGCGGATCTGATCGCCCGGCACCACGAAGGGCCCGGTGTCGTCCGTACGCGTAACCAGCCTGATCATGGGTGTGTGCGTGGGCCGCTCGCAGTCCACCGGGAACGCGCCCGGGGTGGTGAAAGAGGCGATGGGGACCACCGGGGTGTCCAGGTAAGTGACAGTGCCCGGCATGTATTGGAAGGTGTAACAGAACTGGCTGTACTGAGGGTCGAAGAACGGGTCGAGCATCAGCCCGCCGCTTCCATCGGGGATCGGGCCCGCGTCGTTCATGCAGGAGACGAGCATATTAGGCGACATACCCGAGGGCTGCGGCAGATTGGCCGTGTAGCTGGAGGGCACCACCAGGTTGTAGCGGCCGTAGACGTCGCCGTAGACCCGGTTCACCAGCTTGCCGTTCCAGTCGTAGAAGGCGACCGGCAGCAAGGGCGGCGCGAACTTCTCGCCGAAGGACGGGGAGTTCGAATTGAACTCGTTGGCCAGGTCGTTGAGCATAAAGCCCGTGATGTTGCCCACCACCGGCACGTCGGTCATCACGAAGAATTCCGCTGCCGCATTCTGGCCCGCGCTGAGCGGCACCTTTTTAAGATCGCAGAGCGGACGAGGGTCTCCCGCAAACGGCGCGCCGGCATCAGCCGGAGCTATGCCGTCGATCAATTGATCAAGAGCACCGCTGCCGTCCTTAGTGGTCATACTCAGATAGGGAGGCACATCGCGCACGACACCGACACAGGTCGCGGCGAGGGCCGCGGGTGACGGAATGTACTCGTCGCCGAAGTCGACGTTCTTGTCCTCTTCCTTCATGAGTTTGTAGCCCGGCGGTGTCGTTGACTCGACGATGTAGTCGCCGGGGATGAGGCCCAGTTGCAGCTTGTCTGAGTCTGGAACGCCAGTGTCTGGATCGGTGATAGCGTCGTAGAAATCCTGAATCGCCATGGCCGCTTCCGGCTGGAACAGGGTCAGGTGAACCATGTCGTAGTCCGCAAAAGCATAACCGCCGTCGAAGACGCCGGGCCGAACCTGATTGAAGTTCCTCAGGCCGTCGAAGCAGCGATCGTCGGTGATCGCCGGGACGATCGTACTTGCCGGCGTGTTGTTCTGGCCCTGGCAATCGGTGGGTAAGCTGTCGTCCCAGCTGTCGGTCCAGGTAACCTGGAGGGCGTCGCCGAGGTCGAAATCGCCGTCGGTGCCACTGTTCTCAACATCCTCCGGTCCCATGGTGCCGCCTTCCGACCAGCCGAAGGGATAGTTGTCAACATCGGCCAGAGTCACCACGCCGTCGCCGTTGATGTCGTCGATGACGTCGTCGTCCAGATCCCGAATGTCGTCGCCGTTCCAGTCGACATCGCCATCACCGTCCGGGAAGTCACCCAACGGGAATGAGTCGATGTCGCCATCGGCGTAGAGCGCGAGCTGAACTCTGGGAACACCCGCTTCCCACTCCTCGGCGGCGGCGAGCTGCGGCTCATTCTCGGCGCGTGTCGTGGCGTAGTAGACGATGCCAGAGATACCGCCGTTCTCGCCCACGTAGGTTGGCGGGGTACTGCTGAAGTCGAAACTGACGTAGTCGACCTTGCCGAACTGCATGACGCTGGTCTGGCCAAGGAAGCCCTGGAAGCCGGTGGTCAGGACCTGGCCCACCTCGGTGCGGTACGGCAAGCCGCCGTTTTCGGACTGGGCCTGCGGAGTCATCTCACCAAAGTCGGGGAATCCTTCTATGCCGCCATAGGTAGGTAAGGAGGGCGAAGTACCCTTACCAGGAATTTCGCCGCCAGCGTCCACAACAAACGTCGCGCCGGTGGCTTTCTTGTTGGCGAAGCTCACCTCGGCCACCAACCAGTGGAAGAACGGGAAGACCTCGTCAAACGGTGCCAAGCCATCGTTGTCAGTCGGGAAGTTCTGGTAGATGGTGCCATCGCGCCAGCGCAAAGTGACATCCTGGCTCTCCGGACCAATTCCGATTTCACCGTTACCCAATCCGAGTTCTCCGCCATCCCAGAAACCATCCTGGTCATCATCCTTGAACACCCCGGTGTTAAGGCGGGCAAACCAGTTGAACACACCGATATCAGGGCCGAAATCACAGCCAGGGTTCGCCGCAATACCTGTCACTGGATCCACGTTACAGTCAACACCGTTAGCATCCACGGTGAGTCCCAGGGTGGCGATGACCACGTCCAGGTTGGCGTCGAAGACCTTGAGCTGGTAGTCGCCGGGGGCTACGTCGGCGATATCGAAGCTACTGTCGTCAGCACAGGGCGCGGCGTAGAGGCCGGCGCCGACGGCGCCTGCCGTGCCTTCGTTCAACGCAACCCAGCAGCCGGGGAACGGACGCCCGCTGTACATTTGGGTCGCAGGCGATCTTGAGAGGTGCATGTCGGTGATGGTGCCGCTGAGAGTCGCTCCGCCTGCTGGAAGGGCGTCAAAACCGCCGTCCAAAGTGGATTTGACGAAGCCGATGAAAACATGCGGTCCGGGCGGGCCGAACTCCACGAAGAAGGGTGGCTCGTTGGCCTTCACCCAGGCGTCGATGACCTTGGTGCCCTCGATGGTGGAAGACTGCTGCCAGTTCTCTCCGGTGGGCGGGATGGCGACGATGCCGTACTTGCCCGGGGCGAGGTTGCGGACAGTGAGCAAACCGTTCTCGTCCGGGGCCAGGGTGCCATCACCCAGGATAGCCACGATCGCGTTGCCGTCGAGATCGAAGCAGCCGTAATTGGTGTTAATGTCGAAGTCCGGCTGCCCGTCAGCATCACAGCCCTTGACGTAACTGGTACCCAGAGGGTTGCCATAGGCATCCTGAATCACCTGGCCGCCGGCGATGCCGTAACGGCCCGCGGGTTCCTCGACGAGGATATTGAACTGGGTCCAGTCAATGGGAATGGGACCCACTGCGCTGGGCAGGAACGAGGGCGAACTCTCTTCCGGCAGGTCGGGCATGCCGTTGACCGGGAAGTTGTCGTGGAACAGCATGAGCGTGATGGTGGCGGTGGGGATCGGGTGTTTCTGGACCACCACGGTCACGTCGTCGGCCTGATTACCCATGCCGATCTGGACCGGCTGGCCACTGATACTGTAACCCGAATACGGCAGCACCGAGGCGTAGTAGCGCCCGTTCGGGGCGTTGATATTCACGTTATCGGTGTCTGAGTTGCCGGTGAGGCCAACGCCGTCAATATCCTTCGCGATCGGGTGGTAGCTCGCATGGAAGCCCATCGCCAGCAATTCGTCCGCCGTGGTGGCGGGATCGTTCGGGTCCACCGGGAAGGTGGTGTCCTCCTGCAGAATCCAGCGGAAACCGTTGACCGGGTTGCCGTCGTTATCCACCACATACAGGGTGAATTGCGCTGCCTGGACAGCGGCGGTTGCCAGAAAACCAAATATCAGCAAGCAGAGTTTGCTTACAAATCCTAAGCCGTCAGGTTGCCTGTTTCTCATTTCCGACTCTCCCAGTATGCAGCCGCGCGTCGCGACCGTATTTTTCTGTTGTCCATACCCGGCAGCGCTCGCTGCCTGGTCTTAGTTTCTGTTGCCGGCCTGTCGCTGACAGATGCACCAGACCATGAATATTCATATTCCGTTGACCAGTCGCCGAAAGACCGCGAGTGCCTGCTTGCCGACTTGTCTATGCCTGAATTCATCATCTTTTCCGGCCCTTGTTGTTTTCGTCGTGCATTAATCATGCGAAACCTTGGCGGTACGATAAGCGGGCCCGCACAGAGAGTCCCTGCGGTAAAATCCGTGAATCGCGGGGGCAAGGACCGTAATCGGGGGTAGGGTATTTACGTAAACCGGTAGGTACACGCCGCCTGATCGGCCGGCGGATCGGCAATTTCCGGGCAGCCTGTACGGCTTCCCTGGCTGTACATTCTTCCTGCCGAGACAACTGCACCGAACAGCAGCATGAGTACAATCCGGGATTGCCCCGGCAGGGCAGCCAGACCGAAAATTATGATGGGACATAACGCGGTCTGACAGCATCGACCGGCGTATTCCGTGCGATAATGGGGTGTTTCCCCTAGTCGATAAGCGGGATATGCCTCTTAGTCGGGCCCGCCCGTTCCCTTATAATTTGCGCCTGAGGTGTGCAGGGTCCGTTACATCTTTGGGCCCAGGTAACAAAGCAGGAATTCTGATCTTGAGTACACAGCCAAAAAAAGTAATGATCGTTGACGACCATACGATCATGCGAGACGGACTTCAGGCGCTGCTGTCTTCGGAGGCCGATTACGAAGTTGTCGGAACCGTACCGGACGGAAAAACGGCAATCCGCAGTGTCGCAGCACTCAAGCCAGACATAATCCTCATGGATCTCTCGATGCCGGGAACCGGCGGTATCGAGGCGATAGCGCATATCAAACGGCAGCACCCGAATGTCAAGATAGTGGCGCTTACCTTCCATAAAGAAGACAAATATATTCACGCCACGCTGGAGGCCGGCGCTGACGCGTACGTGCTCAAGGACGATAGCCGAACGGAATTGTTTACTGCGCTTTCGAGCGTCCTCAAAGGGAAAAGTTATCTGAGCCCCAGCATCTGCGACCGGGTTGTCGCCGGCTACCTGGCTGGCGGCGACGCCAATGCGGAACAACCGTCGTGGGAAATTCTGACCCACCGGGAAAGAGAAGTCATCAAACTGATTGCCGAAGGAAACAAGACCAAGGAAATCGCGGAGTACCTTTCACTGAGTCCGAAAACGGTCGAAAAACACCGCACCAACCTGATGCGCAAACTGGACCTGCACAGCGTTTCAGCGGTTACTGTCTACGCTATCCAGAACGGTTTCATCACCCATTAAATCGAGGTCGGCTGGCAACCAGGTGGCCCGTATCCTGACGCCTTTGCCAGGCGCGGATTCGATCGAGAATTCTCCACCGGTAACCAGCACGCGCTCGCGCATATTACGTAATCCCAATCCAGCACTGCCTGTATCCGCAGCATCGCGCGTAGCGGCAAAATCAAAACCGATGCCGTCGTCACTGATCTCGAGTCGCAGCCCGCCATCCGCCATGTTCACAGCGATCTTTACATCAGCTGCCAGGGAATGCTTGGATATATTGTTCAGTGCTTCCTGAGCAACCCGGAAGATTGCGATCTTTACAATGTCGGGTATGTTCGACTCGTCCGCGCAGGCTTCGCACACTGCTTGCAATTCACTGCCGTCCGAGCGGAATTCATTGCACAGCCAGTCCAACGCGACGCACAATCCGAAATCTTCCAGCATGGACGGCGCGAGATTGCTGGAAATTCGCCGGACTTCGTCAACCACGCCCTTAATCTGGTCAACCACTCCCTCAAATGAGCTGAGGTCCAGTTCCGGTTGTAACCTGGACAGTCCCTCTACTCTGTCCTCAATGTGGTACTTGATGACGCCCAGAGACTGCGCGATGCTGTCATGTAACTCGGTAGCGATGCGCTTACGCTCTAGTTCCTGGGCCAAAATGACCTCGCGACTGAAGGATCGATACTCTCTGCCATAGTCAGCGAGATGACGCCTCTCTCCGGTTTGCGTTCCGTCTTTGTCATCATTGGCAGAGTCTTCGAGGTCGACGCCCTGCTCATTCAGGAGCTTGACCAGCGCGTGCTCGCGCTCGACCAGGGCCTCGTATTCACGACGGTGCTTGGTAATGTCTGTAATCGTCAGCAGAGCGTGCCGGCGGCGGCGATCGTTCTTGATGCCCCTGGAAGTCGGTGGCCTGGCCAGGTTCAGCCGCAGGAGTTTACGCAGCTGTTGATCGTCTACCTCCCATTCGATAGTGTCTCTCGAAGACAGACTGCTCCATGCTTTTTTCCAGAGCTCATTGAATCGGCAATCCCCACTGCAGTCCGGATGCAGTTGCCCATGCAGCTCGGATTGCTCATCCTCTGCCAGTATCGAGAAACCGGTTCCGGCAAGACTCCTGTTGATATTGAGCACGCGCGACTCTTCGTCGAGCAACACGACGACTTGCGGCGCCAATTTGATGCCGGATGATCTGGGCTCTGTAGTCACTGCGGTCACTTGCGCTGCTGTTCTAATCGTTGGAGCGTAAGGCGATGTATATCACCAAAAAATAGTAGCATGGTCGCGATGTTAGGCATGGTCGGAATGTGAGGATTGTGACGGCAATCTCGCGCGAAAACGGACCTGAGTACAGCTGATGTGGCTGCAGTTAATGTGGGTGCCGTTTATGTTAAATCAAGGCCAGTTAAAGCACGCAGGGTGGGTCCCCGGGCTAGCTGTCGAAATCGATTCCGGCCAGTTTGCGCTTCATTTCCTCGGTGGCATCACGAGCCTCGGCGAGGTTCGAGATCGCTGTCGGCGTGATCAATACCAGCAGTTCGGTCCGGTTGCTGCTGGTGGTCTTGCTGGAAAACAGCCGTCCGATGCCCGGAATACTGCGTAAGCCGGGTACACCGGATTCCGATTCGCTCTCGTTATCGCGAATCAGGCCGCCCAGGACAACGGTCTCACCGCTCTGCACGGCAACACTGGTGGTGATGCGGCGCTGGATGATGGTCGGGGAATCGATGCCAGAGGTCGTGGTCAGATCGACGTCGTTGACATCCTGGGTTATTTCCAGCATCACCATGCCGCCGGGATTTACCCTCGGGGTGACTTCCAGCAAGACACCCGTATCGCGGTACTGAATGGTACTGGTTATCAGCGGATCCGTGCCGGAAGTGGCCAGGCTGGTGGTTTCCGAGGTACGGATCGGAACCTGGTCACCGACCTTGATGGTCGCCGTGCGGTTATCCAGTACCATCAGCGAGGGGGAGGAAATCACGTTCAGCCTCGAGTCCGCAGCCAGCAGGTTGAGCACGGCCCGCACATCGCCACCCTGACCTTTGACGGTATATGAGAAACTGGGGTCTACGGATAAGGGGAACAATTCTCCGAGACCCTGCTTGCTCGAGGAACCGATATTGTGATGGAAAAACCATTGCAGCCCGTAACTCAGTTCATCCGTGAGCGAAACCTCTACAATCGTCGCTTCAACAAGAACCTGCAGCGGCAGCACGTCCAGGCGCCGAACGGCAGACTTGATTTTGGCGTAGTCCGCGCGTGACGCCATGATGACCAACGCATTATTCTCCTCATCGGCGATGATCCTTACTTCGCCAACCCCGGTTGTGACGGCGTCGTTGCCGGCCGCCGCACTCTGCCCGGCGGATCTCATCGACGCAGCATTCACCGGCGCGTTTGCCGCGGCACGGGGTGACGGAGAACGGGCGCCGCTACCAGGGCCGGCCCGCGACCCACCAACTAACTCGCGTCCACTGAACAGCTCAGACAGCAATCCGGCCAGGTTCTCCGCCCGACCGTTCTGTACCGGGTAGACGTACATATTCTGTCCTGCGGTTTCATCTGCCCGATCGAGGCGTTCTATCCAGATCCTGGCTTCATCCAGGTACCTGCTCTGTTTGCTCATCACAATCAGGGCATTCAGCCTGCTGACCGTAATAAACTGAATCATTTCCGCCAGCGGGCCGTCCGAATCGGCGCCGAGCAGGGTCTGCAACTCCCCGCGGACACTCTCAGCCTCGGCATTTTTCATCCGGAACAGCCCAACCGACATGCCCTGCATCTGATCGATGTCGAAAACGTTGACGGTTGCCTGCGCCTGCTGGAGCTCGATCAGTGCTCCGCCGATGAGCAGGAGATTGCGCGTGGAATCGACCTTCAAAATACTGCTTTCCGGCAGCATCGGCTCCAGGATCGACTGCATTTCCGACGCCGAGATAAAGCGCAGTGGCACGATGAGCAGCTGGAAACCACGATCGTTCGCGAGACCGATCTGCGGTGATATCGCCCCGCTGAAGGCCTTCGAGTCCGGCACGACGGAATAGATGCCGTCGGATTTCCGCAGCACCGCACCGTTCATCCTGAGCAGCACCTCGAGCGTCGGCAGTACCTGATCGATGCTCATGGGGCGGCTGGTGGAAAGAGTAACAGTGCCCGCAACAGCGGAGTCCACCATATAGTTGACGCCGAGCATGTCGCCGAGGACGGTGTTGACGACCTCGCGAATATCCGAGTTCTCGAAATTCAGGACAATATCGCCGCTGGCACTAACCGACGACCTGGCATTGCGTCTCGCGGCTTGGGTGTTGATGAAATTCCCGGTACCCGGTGATATTTCGGTCTCTACCCTGAGGCGAGCATCAGTATCGTCCGGTTCGGGGAGTAGCGTGACAGGAGTATCCGTCGTGGCCGTGTCGCTTGCCTGCTTCGATGCCGTCGGGTCTGCCGCATCCGTCCGGTTGATCCGGGATTCAACCGTCTGCCTGGTTTCAGCTGCGGTGCCAGCCTGATTGCCGGTAGCACAAGCGTTCAACACGCAGATCGCTGCGACAGCAGACACCCAGTTGCTTGTTTTCTTGCTCATGCCGGGCCTTCCTGATTGATCGACGCCGCCGGCCCGGTCTTGCACGTTGTACCAGCATCAAACCCGGACCGCGAGCCGCTCATGCGCATCGTTGAACTCCACTGTTCACCCTAAATTTGGCAGCGAAGTCAGATTAGACATCATCATATCCCGCAGTATTCGCGCTGCGGAATACACGTAATAACCTATTCAAGCTGCGGGTATTTCCCCATTCTGTACCGCGGGTATTACCCCGCTAACGACGCCGTGGTTCAGCTTTGGGTTTGCTCTCGTGCAACTGCAATGTGACGGACTCGCCGGCCGAGCTGAAGACGATGCGATCCGGCTCTATTTGCTCGAGTTGCCATCCGTCCAGCGGCATACCCGCCTGCAAGCGCACGGTCTTGTGGTCACGAATACCTTCGACGTGCACAAATGAGTTTTCTCCGGCCACGACAATTCCAGTAAGTTTCCACTTGTGAGCTAACTGGACCGCACGCACCGATTCCACGGTTTCGTCATTCTGTTGCGGTGGCCGCCGCGAGTCGGCAAAAAGTGGCCGTTCCACAACTTCCCGGTAAGTAACGACCGGCGGAATTTGCAGGGTCGCCGGTACCGCGCTCGCCGTAACCGGCGCCGTCTTCGTGCCGATCGCAGCAAGGCCGGCGGATTCCGCATTTACGTCGAATCCGATCAGGTAGACTTCGGCAGCGATGATGGTGGACAGAACCGCACAGACCACCAGCATCGACCTGGAATACAGCGAAATGTTTGGCCGCATGGGCATTACGCCCCCTCCCGCAGGTAGCCGGTCATATCGAAGTTCAGGTCCAGGGAAATCTCCGGCGCGCCTTTCGCGGCCCTTCCACGTACCGGTCGGGCGCTGATGACGAGATTGTCGAGAAAAAGCATGGGCCTGCCGCTTTCCAGCGCGTACAGAATCTGCCAGGAAGCATTCAGGTCAGCGGTCAATCGAACTTTGAGGCTGGTACTGTTCGATTCATCCCCGTCATCCCGGGTCAGGATCTGGGTGCTGGTCAGCTCGCCGCCATTGCGTTCGACGATTTGCTTGAGATACTGCTGCATCCTGGCCGACGCGAGCGCCGGCGTCTCTCCTGCCACGTAATACGCCGCAGCCGGGCTGCGGCGCTTCAATAACGCCAGCTCCTGCTCCAGCGATTCCTGACTCTCAGCAAGCTGCCGGTAACGCACGATCTGACTTTCCTTACGCTCTATCAGCACCGACTGCGAAACGTACAGCGATACCAGTGGATAGCATAGCAACCAAAGAACGGCGGTCGTGGCGACCAGCAGCAGAAAAAGTGCCAAGTATCGAGACTGGAGTTTCGACATGACCATCATGCGCCACCCTTTCCCGTTTCAACCTGAGCTTCAATCACGAAACGATCATTCGAGGTGCGCGGATTTTTTGTCACCGGTGACGAGAATCGGACATCGCGCAACAGCTCGGATGCCTCGATCAGTCCGATCAAAGAAGACGCGCCTTCGGATTCACCGTGAATCCGCACCGTTGTGCCCAGTATCTGGACCCGCGCCAGCCAGGTATCATCCGGAACGATCCGCGTCAGCTCGTTCAGTAAGCGGATTTTTGTCGGCATGCTGGCCCATTTGTCCGCAAAGAATCCGCCTTGACGCACCGCTTCGGCGATTTCGTCGCGTGTCTGTTCAGCAACGATGGCAGCCTGGCTCACTTTGCTGGTCTCGTCGTCCAGACTGATCAGTTGGATTTTTTGATGCACGAGCGGATAGGCAATCGCAACCGCCGCCAGCAATGCCGCAAGCGCGGTTAACGCCGTTGGCAAGAGAGTGCGTTTGGATGCCGTCGCGGCACGCCTGTCGGGCGGCAGAAGATTCACCGGTGAGACGGTTCGATCTGACGACCCGGCGCCGCCGCGCAGCGTTACCTTCGTTGGTACTATTCTCCGCTCTTTCAACCGGGCAAGAATATCGTCGACGGTCTTGCGCAGTGCCACGACGAGATCAATGTTGATGACCCGGCGACCTGCATCACGGCCGGTGACACGATAGTGGAAATAAACGTCGTCCTTCAGGAATGGCGTCAGCCGGTCCATCTCGTAGCCCAGTACCTCTGCAATTCTGTCTTCCGTGCCGAATGGCAGTGACACCTGCCGGTGAACAGCTTGCGCGGAAGACAACTCCACGACCACCGCATCTGCCTCCGGGTATGCCAGCGGCCGGTCCGATCGGGCTGTCTCAGCTTCCACGGCAGACAGGCTGTCGAACCTTATCTTGTCGAGTTGCTGGCGTTCCTTTCCGTGCACCAGTTCCACCGCCATCTCACGCTCATGGACGGTTACGAGCAGGATCTGTTCCTGATGGTCGAAAGCCTTACGGATGCCGGCCGGAACAAAATACAGAATCTCTCCGCACCACCAATTCCAGAGCCGACGGAGCAATGATTCCGCATCGTCTCGTGGCGTAAAGAGTCCTGGTGCCAGCGTCTGCAGGTTCATTCGATCAACCCCTGAATATCGTCTTCTGCGGCATCCGGAAACAGTCTTTGCTGTGGCTGACGCCATTGCAAAATACGATACGGTCGACCAACTCCGATAAGCGTCATGCTGATGGTCGCCTCTGCCTGGGACACGATCGTGTCGCCGACACGGGCTTCCACTTGCACCGTAAACGCGGATTCGCCGCCAGCCGATTTCAGGTTATCGAGACCCGAGATGGCCGCGAGTACCTGAGGCGAGGCATGCAGAGGATTGACGCCACGCTGACCTGAAAAAACAGTCAGTGCCGGCTCGATAGTGGCAAAGATCTCCGCGTCCATGCCGAGTACGAGGCGTAGCTCATCCACCGAATCGAACAATCCGTCCTTGGCGCCGTACGGCAGCCCGGCAGCCCGGTAATCACTGTCTTCGGCGCCGTTCAGGCGCCGGAAATCATCACTGTCTCGCCAATCGAGTATGGCATCGGCCAGCAAGTCCGCCTGATCCACGTCGACACCTGCCTGCAGCAGCAGGTTGTGCAACAGTTGTGCCGGCGCATGGTTGATATCGATTTTGCCCGCTTCGTCGAAGGTCGCGATACGCACCCGGACACTGCCGATGCTCAAGCTCCTGATGCTGCCGTCCGCAGGCCAGCGGGCGGTCTGTGGATACAGCAGATTCATGGCGGCCAGTTCAACACCGCCTTCGGCAGCATACTGCGCTTGCAGCAACGCGATTGTGTTGCCGACGATCCGGCTCTCGCTTCTGACACTCGCCGACAGTCCGGTCGCTACCACGGTCAGGAGCGCGACGATCCAGAGGACGCTGACCAATGCGATTCCCTGCTCAGCCTGTTTCGCTGTCGCTGCCTGCCGCCGTTTTTTCGTGACTGGCGGGTTCATGACTCGCCGATTCCCGAAGGCGAGGTCGCTTTGATAGCGACGATCAGATCAAGTGCATCGCTGTCCGCACCGTCACCAAAGTCAACACTGAGTCGCACCAGATCGGGCAGTCTTTCGACATGCTCCCAGTCACTCGACCATGGCCCGATGTCGCGCCTCAGCGTGTCAAAAAAACTGAACTGCGCGCGGGAGAAATTTTCCAGTAAAATAACTTCATTGGCTTCGAGATCGTTCGCAGCATGCTGAAACGTATCGAGGTACAGGCGGTAGCGCATCGTCAGCCTGCCGTCACGACCGTCAGGATTCGGATCGTCTTCAATCCGCAACGAGATGCGATATAGTCCGCCGCCGGCCGCAAGCCCCGGAACCGGCGCGACAAAGTCCAGCTGCTTCATGTCGGCGCTGAAATCCAGCTGCTGCGGATTTTCGCTGTCCCTGTTGAAAAGCGGCAGTGCGAGCTGCAATTGACGCCGCAACGCCCTTTGCGACTGGTGGAACGACTCGATCGCAGAGATTCGGGATTGAACCGCATCGACAGTTCTCATACTGAAGCTCATGCTGTTCATCAGGAGGCCCAGCACCATGCCCATAATGGTCAGCGCAACCAGTAGTTCGACCAGTGTGAAGCCGCCGCTTGTGAATTTTGTGGGTGCCGCCGGCATCAGCCCGCTTGCCCTGTTGTCAGGCGAACCGTACTGACAGATACCGACCGCGGAGTCCCCGCCGCGTCGCTCCAGCTGACGTCAACGCTGACGATGACCGGCATGTAGCGCGCAGGTAACCCTTCGAGGAAGTACTCTTCTGTCGGTGAATACGATACCTGCCATTGAAACTTTTCGTCTGCCGCACCTGAATCACCGACATCGCGACTCGTCACGCTGGCGGCGGCAAACGTCAACTGAGATTCGGCAATCATCAGAGCACGGCGATATTCGCCGGTCAAAGCCGCTTTGCGCGCCGCGCCGCCGAAAATCTGCAGGATGACACCGTAACTTGCCGCCAGGATAGACAGCGCCACCAGTACCTCGAGCAGTGTAAAACCAGCAGATTTTTGTCGGCGCGACCGGAACATGTCAAAGCACCCTCACTCGTCCGGTCAGCCAGTCAACAGCAATGGTGTAGCTGCGTTCGTTGGCCGAGACCATCAGCATGCCCCCGGAGGCGGTGCCGTCAGGATAAAAACGGATGCTGGTGTCCCGAGCCACCACGTATGTTGCGTTGCTCACCACCGCCACATCGATATCGGCCGGCCACTGATATACGCGCCCATCCGGGCCTGACTGCAAGGTATGATCTTCCGTGTCCAGCACCAGTGCAGCCGTCCTCGACTCGGTGATGGAGCTGTTTCTCGCCTGCCGTAATACGGCAGCAATCTCCTGCGTGCTCTTGCGAAGTTGCAGATGTAGCATCGCGCGCGAGAACTGCGGCACGGCAACGCCCAGCATCGCCACCATGATCATGAGCGTGACCAGCAGCTCAACTAAGGTGAATCCGCGTGCTCGTGCAATCATCATCGTGCTGTACCGGTAAACGGTCGCTATTGCCAACCCAGGACATCGCGGTCTTCACCTTCGCCGCCTTCACTGTTGTCCGCACCCAGGGAATAAAGGTCGAACGGACCGTTTTCACCAGGAGACCGATAAAGATAGTCATTTCCCCAGGGATCCTTGCGAATGGTTTTTTTCCTCAGGTACGGGCCGTTCCATTGCTCGGCCTCGCTCGGCTTGTCGACCAGCGCCAGCAGGCCCTGGTTACTGGACGGGTAAGATCCCACTTCCAGACGGTATACATCCAGGGCACTGCTGAGTTCCTCGATCTGTAACATCGCCGTCTTGGTCTTCGAATCACCGAGGTGTTTCATGACCCTCGGTCCGACCAGGCTAGCCAGCAAACCAAGAATAACCAGCACGACCAGTAGTTCGATCAGCGTAAAACCTTTGCTGTTGCGCTGCTGCGATTGCGCCTCTCGTGAAATCATTGCAACTCTCCTTTGCCCTAGATCGGCAAGTCATTAATACTGATGATGCCGATCAGGATCGACATGATGATGCCCGCGATGATGATGCCCAGGCCGATAATCAGCAGCGGCTCCAGCATGGCCAGCATGCGTTGCACCTTGATCGCCACTTCGTCGTCGTAGACAGCCGAAATGCGCAGCATCATGGCGTCCACATTGCCGGATTCTTCGCCGACCTTGATCATCTGAATCGCCAGGCCGGGAAACACGGTCGCCTCCAGCAAGGTATCGGACAATTCGCCACCCTCTTTGAGGCTGGTCGCGGCCCCGGCGACGGCAGCCGCCATGGCCCGGTTGGTCAGTGTGTCACGGGCGATTTCGAGGCTCTGCAGGACGGGCACGCCATTGTGCAGCAAGGTCCCCAGGCTGCGGCTGAATCGCGCGGTTTCGACTGCGCTGATCAAAGGCCCGATCAGCGGCAGGCGCAACATGACTGCATCTACCTGGTGCCGCTTTTCCGGAATGGACAGGAAACGCATGGTGGCCATGCCGGCTGCCGCGATTGCGAGCAGACCCAGCCACCAGTAACCGGCCAGAAAATCGGACACCGTCAGGACGAAGCGGGTAGCCAGCGGCAGCGCCGCCCCCATCTCTTCGAATATCGGCCGGAATTGCGGCACGACAAATGTCAGGAGTATGACGACAGACAGCCCGGCAACCAGCAACAGGATCGCCGGATAGATCAGCGCAGAGACGATTTTTTCCCGCAATGCCCGGCTGCGTTCCAGATATTCCAGCATCCGTTCAAGGCCCTCGCTCAGCGCGCCGCTGATCTCGGCCGCCCGAACCATGCTCAAGTAAAAACCGGAAAAAGTGCTTCCCTGCTCTTCCAGCGCCGCCGAGAGGGCTGCACCGCCCCTGACAGAAGCCTGAATGTCCTGGACCAGTTTGCGGGAGGCGGGCTCATCTTCGACTTCCAGCATGATATCGAGGGCCCGATCGAGCGCTGTCCCTGACGCCAGCAGCAAAGCGATCGATCGTGTAAATCCGACTATATCGGGCTGACGCGATTTGCGTTTCAGTGACGGCATTTTCAGTGCGTTGCGCTTGACCCGCCCTGAAACAACCTCTTCTGCCAGTATCGGAATTCGTCCGCTGTCCTGCAGACGACGGATCACCGCGGCCGAACTGACCTCGTTCATTTCACCCTCGTCCGCGACGCCATCGCGCGTCACCGCCTTGTAATAGTAGTTCGGCATGCCTGCTACCCGTCCTGTACTACGCGCAGCACTTCTTCCATCGAAGTAATGCCAGCCAGCGCTTTCTCGCAACCATCCTGGTAGATGGTGCGCATGCCGCCCTGTATCGCCGCCATCTCGATCTGCCTGGCGTCGTTCTGTCCATGCACGAGTTTGCGTACCTCATCGTTCATGATCAGAAGCTCCAGGATCGACTGGCGCCCCCGGTATCCTGTCGCATTACACTGATCGCAACCTATCGGCCGGTATAGAACGATGTCGTCCTTATCCGTGCATTGATCGAGCTTCAGCTCCCTGACGAGCTCGGCGGCGGGCGTATAGGGCTCGCGGCAGTGCTCGCACAGCTTGCGCACGAGCCGCTGACTAAGTACGGCATTGACCGTGGAAGTCAGCAAATAGTCTTCAATACCCATCTCGAGAAGCCGGGTCACACTGCTGGCCGCGCTGTTCGTATGCAGGGTGGACAGGACCAGATGACCCGTAAGGGCCGACTGCACACAGATCCTGGCTGTTTCGAGATCACGCATTTCGCCAACCAGTATGACGTCCGGGTCCTGGCGAACGATTGAGCGCAATACGCTGGAGAAAGTCAGGCCAATTGCAGGTTTGACCTGGATCTGGTTGACGCCTTCCATCTGGTACTCGACCGGGTCCTCGGCAGTGATGATCTTGCGCTGCTCTGTATTGAGCAGATCGATAGCCGCATACAAGGTCGTCGTCTTGCCGCTGCCGGTAGGACCGGTAACGAGCATCATGCCGTTGGGTTGCCGCAGGACCTCGAGGAACGAATCACGGACGGACTCGGAGAAGCCGAGCGAGGTCAGGTCCAGCTTCACATCACCGCGATTGAGGAGACGCATCACGACGCTTTCGCCGTGCATGGTCGGTATGGTCGAGACGCGAGCGTCGACATCGCTGCCCTGAATCTTCAGTTTGATTCTGCCGTCCTGCGGCAGACGTCGTTCCGCGATATTGAGTTTCGCCATTATCTTTATTCTCGAGATTATGGCGGCAGCAAGTTTCTGCGGTGGCGCTTCGACGTCATGCAGCACTCCGTCGATCCGATAACGGACTTTCAGCTGCCCTTCGAACGGCTCGATGTGAATATCCGATGCCGTAGCTTCGTTCGCTTTCTGTAACAACAGATTAACGAGTCGAATGACCGGCGCCTCGCTGGCCATGTCCTTTAGCTGCTCGACATCCAGGTCAGCGCCATCATCTTCACTTTCATCGGTGTCAACGATTTGTCCCAATGCCGACTTGCCGTCTCCATACAACTGCTCGATGGCGCGTTCAATATCCGACTGGGCTGCAACGGCGCGCACAAGCTGTGCCTCGAAAGCAAGTTGCAGCGCGTGCAGTGCATCGCTGTCTCCCGGATCGGCCATAACCAGAACCGCATCGCCATTCTCGTTCTTTATTGGAACGACCGACCTGTCGCGAAGAAATCTGGGGGAAAGAGCGGCTTTTGACTCGGGCAGGTCGAGCAAATCTGCTTCACTCACCAGCGGTAGGTCGAATGTC
>Ga0255058_10000735_pt1 | contig 18784 bp, 23 predicted proteins | sample Cases_109_9_MG_FD_188637 | JGI IMG/M metagenome (GOLD analysis project Ga0255058, IMG submission 188637) | Seawater microbial communities from Amundsen Gulf, Northwest Territories, Canada - Cases_109_9 | ecosystem: Environmental > Aquatic > Marine > Gulf | place: Canada: Northwest Territories... | reverse complement strand
TACTACAATTGAAGACCGGCTCACGTGTAAGGCCCGTTACAGTTCGGCACAGCTCTGAACCTATTGGCAGGCATCGACACAGTCGTTGCAGAGAGGTCACTCCTCGAATCGCCAGATACGGACGCGGTGCTAAGATTGCGGCGTTTGAAGCAGAGTAGGATGGCCCCTTGGGAGCCATAGTGGAAACGATCACCAGGAGCGCGTTCCTCGACGAGCAGTTTGCCTCATCGTCAAACCTCTTCCGTGCCGATCTGGAGGCGTACCGCAACCACGCTCACCGTGTCCTCAACTTCGCTCTTGCCCTCTCCCCGGTGCTACCGAACGCACGTCGTAAGCTTGAGATAGCCAGCTACTTTCACGACCTCGGAATCTGGGCCGACTCAACCTTCGACTATATCCAGCCATCGGCCAGGCGCGCCCGGGAGTATCTCGAGGCGAACGGCCTTTCGGCATGGAGCCTTGAGGTGACACGAATGATCTCGGAGCATCACAAGGTCAGATCGGCGCACCACGACGGTCCGCTCGTCGAAGCGTTTCGAAAAGCGGACTGGGTGGATGTATCCCTCGGTCTCCTCCGGTTCGGACTTTCGGGGCCGTTTGTGTCCGAGGTCAGGCGGGTCTTCCCGAACCAGGGATTCCACCGGCGCCTTGTGGAACTCACGCTACAGCGGATTCGCCGTCACCCGCTAAGCCCACTTCCTATGTTCAAGTGGTAGAGTCGGCCGGTCCGGTCGCGCCACCCGACGGTGAGCGGCCGAATGTCGCACGCGTGCCGGGAGATTAGCTGGCGGGAGTGCATGGGAGTCGAACCCACCTGTCCGCCAAACGACGGACACACCGGTTTTGAAGACCGGGAGACCCACCGGGGCCTATCCACTCCCGCCGATAGCCTCGTACCTCGCGCCTCCCGCGGTCAAGTGCAGGCGCCGGGGGAAGGGCCAACTAGACAGTGTCGTGTACAAGACTCTATGATTTCCGAAACCGGTCGTCCCTGAGGGCTCAGTGAAAGGGGGAACTCGTGTCTCGCAACACTAGTCCACACAACCTCGTGCCGACTGCCTACTTTCCGCAAGCAGCGATCGTCGTGATCCTCGCCGCCGCACTCGTTGCGGGCCTGTTCGCCGCCGTCAGCCTGGCGGGTGCAGCAAATGAGGATGCCTCTGCCGACCACCTTTCGGACGTTTCAGGAGAACCCGTTGACATTTTCAGCGGGACCTTCGCCCAGTTCGCCGTGTTCAAGGATTTCATACCTAACAGCGCTGCGAGCGTCACCGTAAGCCTTCAGTGTCAGAGCGGCTCGGTCAGTCCGCCCACCGCGCAGGCCAGCGAGGGTTCTCCGGCGCTGTTCAGCGTTGACGGCTTTACGGGCGATCCGATCTGTACGGCCACGGAGTCGCCCATCCCGGCCGGCTATTCTTCGAACGGTACCTGCACCGGCAACCTGCTCGGCAACTTCAACTTTATCCCTGCCGGAATAGCGGGCGACTGCACGATTGTGAACATCGAGACCTCGGCCATCTTCGAGGTTCACAAAGACTTCATCCCAGATAGCGCCGCGAGTGTCACTGTCAGCCTATCCTGCGACACCGGTAACGTCAGCCCGCCGAGCGCCACCGCGAGCGAGGGCTCGCCGGCGTCGTTCACGGTCATCGCCTTCACGGGCGACCCGCTCTGCACAGCGACTGAATCACCGATCCCGTCGGGCTACTCGTCGAGCGGCACCTGTTCCGCTAATCTCCTTTCGAACAACCCCATCATCCAGCTCCCGGACGGCGACTGCACGATCACGAACACTGAGCTGACGCCGACCCCAACTCTGCCCCCCACGCCGAGTCCAACGCCGAGTCCAACGCCGTCCCCAACGCCTAGCCCCACTCCAACACCTTCACCGACGCCCACGTCGCCGCCGACGGCATCCCCGACTCCAAGCCCGACGCCCACCCCAACGCCAACGCTGCCACCTGTTACCGCCGCTCCGGCAACGGCGACACCAGGCGCGACGCCGGCTTCGTTGCCGCCAACGGGCGGCACCTCAGGCGGTGCGGACCAAACGCTGGTCTGGATGCTGGCACTGGCCCTCGGCGGCCTCGTTGCCGGCGCGACGTCCATGGCGCTCGTCCGCGCGCGGCGCTAGGCTCCGGACAGACAAGAACGAGAGAGCTCTGATTTCGCCGGGGCTCTCGGCGCGTTGTGTGCCCGACCTGAGGGCGGCTGTGCGTGTGAGAGAGCCAACTGGACATCGTGGTGTAAAAGACCCTATGATTCCACAAACCGGTCGCCCCGGGGGGCCACTGAAAGGGGGAGCCTGTGTCTTCTAACGTCAGCCCACACAACCTGTTGCCGATCCATTACTCTCGCGTAGCGATCGTTGTGATCCTCGCCGCCGCTCTCGTCGCGGGACTGTTCACCGCCGTCAGCGTGACGGGCGCCGCGAACGGGGATGCCTCTGCTGGCCACCTCTCCGAAGTGGGAGAACCGATCGAGACATCAGGTACGCTCGGCGCTCAGTTCTCGGTGGGCAAGGACTTCATCCCCGACAGCTCCGCCAGTGTCACAGTCAGCCTTCAGTGCCAGAGCGGCACGGTCAGTCCTCCCACCGCGCAGGCCAGCGAGGCCTCTCCGGCGCTGTTCAACGTTGACAACTTCACTGGCAATCCGGACTGTACGGCCACAGAGACGCCGATTCCGGCCGGCTATTCATCAACCGGCACCTGCACTGCCAGCCTGCTTGGCATAATAACCCGCATCCCCGCCGCCCCGGCCGGTCCTCAGTGCACGATCGTGAACACACTGACAACCACGGCGTTCTTCATCGATAAGGACTTCACGGACGATAATCCGGCGTCGGTGTCGGTAGTGGCAACCTGCACGAGCGGCACGCTTTCGCCACCGAGCCCACAGTCGGCATCCGAGAGCGCCCTGGCCAACTTCACGCTTACAGGCTTCACGATTGGAGCCACGACCTGCTCGGCCACTGAGAACCCGGTACCGGCGGGTTACACACAGGACGACTCTGATTGCCAGAACGTGCCGGTGGTAAACAACGGCGAGCACGGCTGCACTATCGTGAACACTCCGGCTACGCCTACACCGTCCCCTAGCCCAACGCCGAGTCCCACGCCGTCTCCGACACCGAGCCCCACGCCAACGCCTACACCGACGCCGACCCCTTCGCCGACGGCATCCCCGACACTGAGCCCAACTCCAAGCCCGACGCCAACACCGACGCCCACCCCAACGCCAACGCTGCCACCTGTTACCGCCGCTCCGGCAACGGTGACACCAGGCGCGACGCCCGCTTCGTTGCCGCCAACAGGCGGCACCTCAGGCGGTGCGGACCAAACGCTGGTCTGGATGCTGGCACTGGCCCTCGGCGGCCTCGTTGCCGGCGCGACGTCCATGGCGCTCGTCCGCGCGCGGCGTTAGCCCCGAAACGACGTAGAGAGAGCCCCCCGTTTTCGGGGGGCTCTTGGTGTGGCGGTCTACTCGACGATCGGGTTTTCGGTGGCGATCCAGATCGGCGACTGCGAGATGTCGATGAAGCGCTTCTCGTCCTGCAGCAACTCGCGGCCGGCCTGGCGCCCCTCCGGCGTTCCGGCACCCGCCGTCACGTCTTCAGCGCTGTCGAACCAGAGCTCGGCCACGCCGTCGAAGGGCTCGGGCCCGGGACGCGTGGCGCGCAGCACCTGGATCGCGGGGTCATCGCTCGTGTGTACCTGCACGTAGCGCCGGATCCTTAGAGCGTCCGAGTGCTTCTTCACCAGCGGTGCGTGGTTCTTGCGCCAGTAGCGCTGGAACTCTTCACGTGAAAGCTCGGGCAGGCGGCGCAGGCAATAGACGAGCTTGATCACGCGCGACTGTCTTCCGCGAAGCGCCCGAAGGAGCGGTTGTAGTGAAGCAGCGGCTCATTGCCGTTCGACTCCGCCGTCAGCACTTCGCCGATGAGAATCGTGTGGTCGCCGCCGTCCGGTCGCGAGTGGACGCGGCACTCCAGGCGCGCGGCGGCGCCGTCGATCAGCGGGATCCCGGTAGCGCGGCCGGGTTCGGAGGGCGTGCCGTCCCACTTGTCGATCGCCTTCGTCGCGAAACGCGCCGCGATCGGCGACTGACCCTGAGCCAGTATGCTGACGCCGAACTGCTCGGCCTCCATGAATGCGGCGTGGCAGTCGGCGTCTTTCTGAAGGCAGACGAGGAGAAGCGGCGGATCCAACGAGAGCGAGCTGAAGGCGCTGGCCGTGAAGCCAACGGCCTTGCCGCCGCTATCGAGCGTCGTCACGATGGTGACGCCGCTGGCGAAGCGGGCCATGGCGTCGCGGAAGTCTGTCGGGTCTGGTGGTGCGTTCATTCGTTAAACTCAAGCTGTTCGGTAACGTGCAGTTTCGTATCCCGCGTTGGCCTCGTCAACCTCAAAGGAGTTCTCATGGGTGCACTAAGCGGTAAGGTAGCGGTCGTCACAGGAGCCGGCCGCAGGCGTGGAATCGGCCGTGCGATAGCGCTGCGTCTCGCGCAAGACGGCGCGGACGTCTGCGTCAGCGCGGTGCACCGAGAGCCGGATAGCTTCCCGGAGCACGAGCGCGAGGCCGGATGGCGCGGCGTCGAGTCCGTAGCCGATGAGGTGGAGGCGCTGGGGGTACGCTCGCTGGCGGTCGACTGCGACGTGACCGACGCCGTCGCGGTTTCGCACCTCTTCGCAGAGACCAAGGCGCAGCTCGGCCGCCTCGACATCGTCGTCAACAACGCCGGCCTTGCCCTGGTGGCCGGGGCGAAGGATCTCTGGGAGACCAGCGACGACGAATGGCGGCGCGAGATCGACGTCAACCTGAACGGCGTCTTCTACTGCTGCAAGGCGGCTGCAACCCTCCTCATCGAGCAGGGCGAAGGTGGACGCATCGTCAACATGTCTTCGCTCGCCGGGCTCAGGCCGCAGCCTCAGTACGGCGGATACACGCCGGCCAAGTTTGCGGTCAACGGGCTGACGCAGATGCTGGCGCTGGAGCTGGCGCCGCACAAGGTCACCGTCAACGCCGTCCTGCCCGGCAGCACCGACACTGACATGATGGACGGTACGTTCCGGCGCACGGCGGGTCGCATGGGCGTTCCGTTCGAGGCGGTGAAGGGTGGTGTGGCCAACTTCATCCCGCTCCGCCGGCAGGCAAAGCCCGAGGAAATCGCCGGGGCAGTGGCCTACCTCGCCTCGCCTGACGCGGAATACGTGACGGGTCAGATCATCTCGGTCGACGGCGGCGCGGGCCTGCGCTAGATCTTGCCGATGAGGCTCTTGACCAGAGCGTTGGTGCGCGCCAGTGATGCCTTCGCATCGCCGTCAGTCGGGAACGCCGCGGCGACGAACTCGGTTGCGCCGGCGGACGCCATGTTGCGCAACTGCTGCTCCACCTGCGCTTCGTTGCCAACGATCGCCAGGTCCTTCGGTCCGTCAACGCCTTCGAGGTTGAGAACGCGCTGGTAGTTCGGCAGCGCGCCGTACACCGCGAACAAGTTGGCGGCCCGCTGGCGGGCCGTGTCCGCGTCGTCGGTGACCGCGATCGGCAGGGCGGCGACGATGCGCGGCTGCGGCCGTCCGGCGGCTTCGGCGGCCTTGCTGATGCGTGGGACGATGTGGCTCTCGATCGTCTTCGGGCCGGTCATCCAGAGTATCGTGCCGTCGGTTCGTTCGCCGGCCATCTTAAGCATCACCGGACCGAGCGCCGCGATGAGCACGGACGGTGGTTCCGTTGTTGGCACTGAAGCCTGGGCGTTGACGCGGAACATTTCGCCGCTATACGAGACCATTCCGTCCGTCAGGAGTGGCTGTACGACGTTGAGATACTCGCGCATGTGCACGGCCGGACGTTCATAGGAGAGTCCCCACATCCCCTGGACGACTGGCGCGTGCGAGAGGCCGAGGCCGAGGGCGAAGCGGCCGCCTGTCGCCGCCTGCACCGTGAGCGCTTGCTGCGCCATGATCGTGGGGTGGCGGACGTATGTCGGGACGACGGCCGTGCCGAACTGGATGCGGCTGGTCTTCTCGCCGGCCAGCGCGATCACCGTCAGCACTTCGGCGCCGAAGACCTGGCCATACCAGATGCCGTCGAAGCCGTCGTTCTCCGCATCGACGGCCGCCTGGACATGGCTTTCGATCTTGGGCGAGCCGCCGTAATTTGTTGATATCTTCATGAGTGAGCCTCCTACGAGGGAGAATACCGAGCGTGATCGTAGGCGTCAAAGCAATGGCGGAACATCCTGACCTTTCCGTAACCCTGATTCCATTGACAGATTTCCATAATGAGCTAAGCTGCACCTGAAGGCCGAGTTCTCCGGAAATCCGGAGGAGCGGGGGACCCACCGCCCGCATTCTGGGGTTAATCCGCCACCGGCGGAAGGGCAGTGAACCTCTCAGCTCTAACCCGACAGCTAACCCCGTAGGCCACTGAGAGGGCCGCACGTCGCACCCCCGTCGCCGGCGACGCAAGGTCCGCAAGATAGGAGTTCTGCGCATGCGTTACTTCCCTCCCCGGGCGCGCCAGAACCTTGACCTCGCGCTGACGCTGAGGTGTTGCCCGCACTGCATGGGGGACCTCGAGTTCCGCTCTGACTTCACGGGTGAGTACTATACGTGCCTCCAGTGCAGCAAGCGGGCAGAGCAACCCGCCAGCGTTGGTCACATGGCGGTTCACGCGCCGCACAGTCGCACGTCCCTCAATCGCCCCGGCACGGTGTTCAACTGAGCGCTCCGATTGATCCGGGGCCTGGTTCTCAGTGACGGGATGCAGGCTGGCGTCAGCTTGGTTGCCTTGCCACCGCAGTCCGCGTCGACCTGATCGCGGTCGCTACGCACGGGCGCTCAGAATCGCCGTCCGCTCGCCGCAGCGAGCGGTTCAGTCGATACGCTGAAGGCCGTTCAGTCGCGGTTTAGCACCGCGCCTGAGATACGCCGTCGCGCAGCGCGGGGGCGTTCCACAGCGGCGTGACGCGCCGCAGATCGGACTCGTGAGTCGTGCGCTCCGGGTCTGGCCGCTGTTCGGTGTGCGGGCGGACCCGACGTGCCTCATCCTCGCGTTCGCGACAGATGCTCTGGACCAGCTCTTCCGATATGAAGCCGAGCATTGTGCTCTCCCTTCCGTGAGTGCGGCCGCCCTGTGACGTACCGCCCACATATACCGTAAGGCAAGAGGCTCGGGGTGGCTGTGATTTCTATCACAAAGTATGGGCGCAGCGTGTCCTCAACCCGATCTTGTCCACGCCCCCGTAACTCTGGCGGCTGCAACGCGATCTACTGAAGTGGAGTGCGTACTTTGACGGCAAGACCACTGCGGACTCAGATGTTGCGCGTCGGCGTCGGCCTGGTCGCAGGCGCAATCGTCCTCCTGAGCGCGCGCGAGACCCTGGCCGCGAGTGTGACAGTGGTGGCGGAAGACGTCACGGCCGCGTCCGGCGGCGCGGTTGAGCTCACGCTTTCCGGACACTCCGATCTGGCGATCGGTGCCTTTGGCATCGACGTTCTCTTCGACGAGGCTCTGGTGACGCCGCACTCCTGCCAGAGCTCGATCGCCCTCTGCAACACCAGTGCACAACCCGGACTTCTGCGCCTGAACAACGTCAGCTTGCTCGGCTTCAGCGGCGACCTAATGTTCGCGACGATCGTCTTCGAGGCCGTCGGCCCGGCAGGGTCCACGGCGCTGATCGACGTCGAGGTCACCGCTCTCGCCGACACCGTCGGCATCGACATTCTCAACCAGCTCAGCGTCACCGACGGCTCGGTCACGATCGATGGCCTGGCGCCACTGACGCCCCCGGGCGATGCGAACTGTGACTCGACGCTGACCGCTGCGGACGGCCTCGCCGTCATCGCCGACCTTGCGGGCGCGTACGAAGCTGGCTGCTTCGGGCTCGCGGATGTCAATTGCGATGGCAGAGTTAATGCCGCCGACGCACTGACGATCTTGCGCGCGATCGGCGGTCTGCCGCTCGGCCTGCCGCCGGGCTGCGCCACCATCGCCTAACCCAATTGACACGGGCGCTCTCGTTGGCGGACAATCCGCCCGCATACTCAGTCATTGAGGCGAGGCGTAGCGTGAGCGTCGGCGATTACCTGCGAAAGAACCTGCACTTCTGGCACTGGTATCCGCACTTGCTCTGCGAAGGCCTGACGGAAGAGCAACTTCACTGGCAGCCGGAGACCAATCCGAACCACATCGTCTTTGCGCTCTGGCACGCCTATCGTTCCGAAGACGAGATTATCCATGGCTTGCTGGCGCGCCGTCAGTCCGTCTTCGCGCGGGACAACTGGGCGCCACGGCTGCCCGTCGAGGAGCCGGGCAACCCACCGTATGGCACGGGTCTCGACCGCGAGCAGATTGCACGCATCCGCCTCGATCTCGATGAGATTCTTGCTTACGCCGAGGCCGTCGGCTAGGCGATGAAGGAGTACGCCGACAGCCTGAGCGAGGCGGATGGCGCCGAAATGATCCCGCTGCCGTTCTTCGAGCCGGTTTACCCGATGCTGGACGAGATGAGCCGCGCGGAGGTGCTCAACTTCTTCTGCATCGGCCACACGGCGGAGCACCTGGGCGAGGTGCAGTACATCAAGGGGCTTCTTGGCAAGATCGGCGCACCCCTTTAGAGGACCATGAGCCTGCCTGCTGCCGCTCGTCTCATCGCTCCGCTCGCCGTGCTGGCGGCGTTGGCGCTCGCCGGTCCCGCGACGGCTGCCTCGCCCGGCGCGCTGGAGCAGTCATACTACGCGGCGGGCGAGGTGGTTGTAAGCCTGAGCGGCGAGTCCGCTGACGCAGAGTCCGCGCGTTTGGCATCGTTGGTAGGCGCTCGTGTTGAGCGCGTGTCCGCGCGCGGTGGTTTCGCGACGCTCTCGCTGCCGCCGGGCCGGGAAGCGGAGGCGATAGAGCAGTTGCTCGCGGATCCGGCGGTTGAGTCAGCCGAGCGGAACGCGCTCAAGCAGCCGTCGCGCATCCCCGTCGACGAATACTTCCCGCTCCAGTGGAACATGAAGATGATCGGGGCGCCCGAGGCCTGGAGCACCTCGTTCGCCTCTGGCGTCACGATCGCCGTCCTCGATACCGGCGTCGCGTACGAGAACTACGAAGAGTTTGGCCGCTCCCCGGGGCTTTCGCAGACGAAGTTCGTCTCCCCGTACGACGCGACCGATGACACGACCCACGCCAACGATGAAGACGGCCACGGCACTCACATCACCGGGACGCTCGCGCAGGACTGGGACGCTATCGGTGTCGCCGGTCTGGTTCCGCACGCTGCGATCATGCCCGTGCGCGTCTGCCGCCAATTCGGCTGCTCGGCCGATAGCATCGCTGCCGGGGTGTACTGGGCGGTCGATCATGGCGCGGACGTGATCAACCTGAGTCTCGGCGGGGCCATCGTGACGAAGATCGAGCGCGAGGCGTTTGCTTACGCCGAAGCGATCGGCGTCGTCGTCGTCGCGGCGGCCGGTAACGGCGGCGGCGACCTCATCGGCGATCCGGAACTCGACTTCCCGGCCAGAATCGAAACCGTCGTCTCCGTGGGAGCCGTGGACCGATTCATGGATCGCGCCGGCTACTCGAGCTACGGCGCGCACGAAGGCGAGGATGGTCTTCACGTCATGGGACCCGGCGGGATCAAGGACGAGGCCCTCAACGGCGACGGGATCCTCCAGAGCACGTACGCCTTCAGGTGCGAGGAGGGGCCGGAGGACTACACGCAGTTTTCGCTTTGCAGCTTCTTCGGCACGTCAATGGCGACGCCGCACGTCAGCGGCATCGCCGCCATGCTGCTTTCGGTTCACCCGAACCTGAAGCCGGTACAGGTGCGGCAGGTGCTTCGCTGCGCCGCGTTGGACCTCGGCGATCCCGGGTACGACGCGGAGTACGGCGCCGGCATGGCTCTCGCCCCGGCTGCGATAGCCGACCAGGACGAAGACGGCACCGTCGACTGCCTCGATGCGCGGCCGTACCTCACCGCCTCAATCGGCAAGGCGGACGTGCGGCCTGCCGAGACGGTGAGCGTGCCGCTGGACGTCGCGGCGTGGTGGCCCGGCGTGACCACCTACGAGGTCCGCGTCTCGTTCGACCCGGCGGTCGTCGAGGCTGTCGGCTGCGCGCCGCGTGAGGAGACCGTCTGTGTGGTTGAAGACGGCCTCGTCACTGTCTTCGGGTCGCCAGCGTCGCCGCTATCGGGGAACTTCCGGCCGGCGTACATCGACTTTGAAGCATCGCGCGACCTCATCGCCTTCAGCTCGCTGCACCTCGTCCTCACGGCTCTGAGCGCGCGCGTGCCGGACGTCGGGTTGCAGCTGTTTACAGAGGACGGCTCGGTCCGCATCTCGGATCCGGGCCCGACGCTGGCCGGCGACCTCGATTGCGACTCACAGGTCGGGCCACAGGATGTTATCGACGTCCTGCGAGCAACGGGCGGCAGCCACCTGCCGCTCTGCGCTGCGCAAGGCGACGTCAACTGCAGCGGCGATGTCGACGCCTTTGACGGTCTGGCGATCGTTGCCCATATAGCGGAGATAGCACAGCCAGCGCTCGCGGGGTGCCCGGAGATCGGCTCGTCGCTGGCGCCCGAAGTCGAGGAGCCTGAGTAGGGCCGGTCGCACGCGTGCTATTCTAGGTGGCACCACAGACGGAGGTGCCCCATGTCCCAGTACGCTGACCTGCTATACGACGTCGACGCCCACGTCGCCACGATCACACTCAGCCGGCCTGATCGCCTGAACGCGATCTCCGTGCCGATGCTGGAGTCGATCTCGCAAGCGCTGCGCGACTCAGATGTCAACGACGACGTCCGCGTGATCGTCATCACGGGCGCCGGACGCGGCTTCTGCGCTGGTCTCGACCTCAAGGACCTCGTCGCCGGTACCGGTATCGGCTCCAACGGCAACCTCGCCATTCAGCGCTTCGATCTCAACGCCAGCCCGCCGGTCGTGCTTCACAACACCGATAAGCCCGTCATCTGTGCCCTGAACGGGCCCGCTGCCGGCTACGGCATGGACCTCGCTCTCGGCTGCGACATCCGCATCGCTTCGACCGAGGCGAAGCTGGCTGCCGTCTTTACGAAGCGTGGCATTCTGCCGGAGAGCGGCGGCGCCTGGCTCCTGCCGCGCCTCATCGGCTGGGCGAAGGCGTCCGAGATCGCCTTCCGCGGCCAGACGCTGAGCGCAGAGGAGGCCCTGGATGTCGGCCTCGTCAACCACGTCGTCGAGCACGACAAGCTGACGGAGTTCACGGCTCAGATAGCGGCCGAGATAGCGGCCAGCGCGCCGCTCGCCGTGCAGGCCACCAAGCGCATGATGCGCCTGGCGATGGACGAGACGTTCGAGGCCAGCGTGCACCACGTCTTCCTGCAGCTGCTGCCGCTGTTCCAGACCAAGGACTTCCGCGAAGGAATACAGTCCTTCCTCGAGAAGCGCCAGCCCGAGTTCACGGGCCAGTAGGCGTGCCGCGCTCGGTCGACGGGCCCGTCGACCTCGACGACCTCGAGGCTCGTGTCCTCGCCTGGGGTAAGGCGCGCAAGGACGTGCGCGGGATTCTTATCCTCGGTTCGCGAGCGCGCACGGATCACCCGGCGGACGAGTGGTCGGACATTGACTTCGCGATCGCCGTCAAGGATCCGGAGCGCTACATGCGAGATCGCCGCTGGGTCGCCGACATCGGGCAGACGGCTGCCAGCTACCGCGATCCGAACCCCGGTGGCGTCACGCTTCACACGCTGTTCGCCAGCGGCGTCTACGCTGACTTTGGGTTCATCCCGATCGCGGACGTGCGTCAGGCGGTCACATTCATGCCTTGGGTGCGCCGGCTCGCGCCCGTGCTCGACCGGCTGCCCGCTTCGATCGCATCCGGGCTCGAGGAGCAGCTCCAGGAGAGCGGCGCCTATCTGCAAACGGGTGTGCGCACGATCCTGGACAAGGACGGAGTGGCCGAGCGTTTTCTTGGTCTCTTGACGCCGCTGCCCGAGGCCACGGCGTCCCCTTCCGCGCACGATTTTACCGAGGTCGTGAGCGAGTTCTGGTTCAACACGGCGCGGATCGCAAAGCACCTCCGCAGGGGCGAGCTGTGGTATGTAACCAGCAACGATTGGAGCAACTACATGCAGCCGTTGCTGCTGCGCATGATCGAGTGGCACGCAAAGGCTCGTCATGGCTTCGACTACGAGACCTGGCGGGACGGCCGCTTCCTGGAGGAGTGGGCCGATCCGGCCACCGTCGCTCGCCTGAAAGGGACGTACGCGGACCACGACGAAGACGCGGCGTGGAAGGCCCTGCTCGCGACGATGGACCTCTTTCGTGATCTCGCCAGAGACACGGCCAAACGGCTCAACTTCGACTATCCGTCTGAAGCCGACGACACAATCACGGAGCAGGTCACGCGGCTGCACTCCGAGCGAAGGTGACAGCTTGACGATCGGATGGTCACCCGTGACGCTGGGCGTATGAGCGAAGCTCCTCGTCCAGACTGGAACGCCGCCGTCTACGACCGTATCGGCACGCCGATGCGCGGCTGGGCGCAGCAGGGCATCGATGACCTCGAGCTGCGCGGCGATGAGACGGTTCTCGACGCGGGCTGCGGCTCTGGCTCCGTCACGCTCGACCTTCTGGAGAAGCTGCCGGACGGCAAGATATACGCCGTCGACAGCTCGCCGGACATGATCGCGAACCTCAAGAAAGAGCTCGCCGGACGCGGCATCACGAACGTCGTCGCTCTAAACGCCAGCCTCACCAACTTCACGCTGCCGGAGAAGGTCGACGCCGTCTTCTCGAACGCCGTCTTCCACTGGGTCCCCGACGACGACGGCCTATTCGGCTCACTCGCGCGAGCGACGAAGCCGGGTGGACGGTTGCGGGCGCAGTGCGGCGGCGCCGGCAACATCGCCAGGCTGAGGGAGGCGACGCACGACGTCGAGAAGCGCGCCCCCTACTGCGAGCACCTCTCAGGCGACAGCGAATTCCGCAAGTACCGCACGGTCGAGAAGGCGCGCACGGCGATGGAGCGCAACGGCTGGCGCGACGTGCGGGGCAACCTCTTAAAGGCGCCGGTCACGTTCGAGGACGATAAGGCCGCGGTGCTCTACCTGCGCACGATCATCCTTCAGCACCAGGCAGCGGCGCTCCCGGAGGAACTCTCCGATGGCTTCCTGCGAGACGTCATCGCCGAGACCGTCGAGCGCTTCGGCGCTCCGTTCAGCGCCGACTACGTGCGCCTCAACCTCTGGGCGACCCGCGCCGGCTGAAGCCGCCCGGCGTACAATCGCCTCGTGGCACCCGAATTTACGCCCGGCTCAGTGGACTACGAGCGGCAGGCCGGGTCCTTCTCGCGCGGCCGCGCCCTGTCGGACGATGCGACGGCCGCCTGGCAGGGGGTCGCTGAGCGCTGGCTGGCGCCGCTCGAGCCGGCTCACGTTCTGGACCTCGGCTCTGGCACCGGGCGCTTTTCGCCGCTCCTGGCCGAGTGGCTCGGTTGCACCGTGACCGGTGTCGAGCCGTCGGCAGGCATGCGGGCCACGGCGCTCCGGGAACGCGCGCACCCATCGGTCGAGTACCTCGCTGGCGATGCGGCGTCGATCCCGCTTGCCGACGGTGCCTGCGACGCTGCCTGGATGATGCACGTCGTTCACCACGTGCCGGATCGTCCGGCCTGCGCGCGCGAGCTGTCGCGTGTGCTACGGCCCGGCTCGCTCGCCCTCGTCATCGGCGCGTACACGATGGCTCGCCGGAAGATCTCGCTCTTCCGCTACTTCACGGAGGCGCTGCGCATCATGGACGAGTTTCCGCTGGCCGAGCAGATCATCGCCGACTTCGAGCCGGCAGGCCTGCGCCACGAGGCGACCGAGGCCGTGAGCTACGTGACCGCGCCAGACCTGCGCGCTGCCGCCGAACGCACGCGCCTGCGCGCGGACACGACGTTGCAGCTAATCAGCGACGAGGAGTTCGTGCGTGGCCAGGCGCGGTTGGACGCCGCCGCGGAAGCCGAGACCGACCCGCAGCCAGTCGTCACGGAGGTCGACCTGATCGTGTTCCGGCGCGACTGAGGCTCGCTCAGTCGCCTAAGGCGTCGCCGAGGCCGTTCTCTTCGTTCTCGAAGTCTTCGTCCGAGTAGTTGCCGTGCTCGCGGCCGTTCCAGACCGTGACCACGAAGTCTTCTCGGAACGGGTCGTTCGTCAGGACGAAGCGCTCATCGATCTCGCTGATCAGCGAGCGAATCTCCTCCTCCGTCATGCTGGCGAGGACGCAGATGGTGCCGTACGTGACCGAGGCGCTGTAGTGTAGATCGATGCGGCCGACTTCCTCGTCAGCCAGCTCGATGATGAAACTCTCGGACGTCATCGTCCGGTACTCGCGGTCGAACTGAAACGTAGCCATCAGCGGATACGCGGTGCCTGCTACGGCCTTATCTGGCCGCTACCGAAGACGATCCACTTGTAGGTGGTGATCTCGCGCAGGCCGACGGGCCCGCGGGCGATCGTCTTCTGGGTGGAGTCGATGATCTCGGCGCCCAGCCCGAACTGCGCGCCGTCGGTGAACTGGGTGCTGGCGTTGACGTAGCAGACGGCGCTGTCGACCTCGTCGAGGAAGCGCATCGCCGCCGAGTAGTCCTCGGTGACGATCGCATCGGAGTGGCCGGTGCCGTGCTCGTGGATGTGCTCTAGCGCCTCGTCCAGCGAATCGACGATGCGGATGGCCGCCGTCAGCGAAAGGAACTCGGTGTCGAAGTCTTCCGGTCCGGCCGCGACGGCGTGCCCGGCGTTCGCCTCCTGGAGGATCACCAGTGCTCGTTCGTCGCCGCGCATTTCGACGTTTTTTCCCGCGAACGCACGCGCCATGTCCGGCAGGAAGGTCGGCGCGACGTCGGCGTGAACGACTACAGTGTCGAGCGCGTTGCAGATACTGACCTTGCGTGTCTTGGCGTTGAGCGTAATGGCGACAGCCTTGTCGAGGTCGGCCGCACGGTCGACGTACGTGTGGCAGACGCCGATGCCACCTGTCAGCACTGGCATCGTCGCGTTCTCGGCAACGAAGCGGATCAGCTCCGCGCCACCGCGCGGTACGACGAGATCGATCGTGTCCTTCATCGTCAGTAGCTCGCCGATCAGGCCGCGGTCGGTGTTCTCGATGAGCTGGACGGCCCCACCGGGTCCGCCTGCGGCGGTGATCGCCTCTCGCAGCGCGCTGGCGATCACCTTGTTCGAGTTGATCGTCTCTTTGCCGCCTCGCAGGATGCAAGCGTTGCCGGACTTCAGGCAGAGCGCGGCGATGTCGACGGTCACGTTCGGGCGTGCTTCGTAGATCGCGGCGATGACGCCCAGTGGCACGCGGCGCCGGCCGACCTGCATCCCGATTGGGAGCAGCTTCATGTCTGTCATCTCGCCCACCGGGTCGGGCAGAACGGCGACGGCGCGCGTGTCGGCAGCGATGGCTGCGAGGCGTTCGCGGTTCAGCGTCAGGCGATCGATGACGGCGGGCGTCAGGCTCGCTTGCCTGGCGCCTTCGACGTCGATTTCGTTGGCGGCGATGATCTCGTCAGCGCGGTCCAGGAGCGAATCGGCGATCCCTTCCAGCGCGCGGTTCTTGATGTCGGTGGACGTGCGCGCCAACTCTCGGGCCGCTCGTCGCGCGGCATCGCCCTTGGTCTGGAGTTCGTTCGCGGTAGTGGTCATGGCTCTCCCGTCAGCCACCTACCATGCGGCGCGGCTAGCCGTGCCGGCGCTGCCAGCGGGTCTTTTTCAGCATCTTGCGGTGCTTGTGCTTGCTTATTTTCTTGCGCCGCTTCTTGATGACTGAGCCCATCTATCCTCCAGAGATATCGCTTGAGACGCGGCACCGCAGTTGCGGCGGCCAGGATGGTCTTCCTGAGCCTCGTGCGAGGCCTCGTCCCTATGTCAGGCCGGCTCGAACTTCAGAAGCGCGATCCCGGCTGTTGTCATATCGTACACAGCTTTGACCGGCATTTCCACTCGAACGTCTTCTGGCGCGCAGCCGACGACGTTCGTTTCCACGCGCGGCCCTTCCTCCAACTCGACGATGGCGAAGACGTACGGAACGTCCGGCTGGAACGCCGGGTGCATCGCCCGCCGTATGACCGTGTACGTATAGACGCGCCCGCGGCCGCTCACTGCTTTCCAGGTGAGCGCTTCCGAGAGGCAGTGAGGGCAATAGGGTCGTGGATAAAAGACGTATGTGTCGCAGCTGTCACATCTCTGGAGGCGCAGTTCACCCGCCCCCAGGCCGTCCCAGAACGGCTGCGAGAGCGGGGACGGCCTTGGGAGCGGCTTCCGGGGCTGATCGCTCATACGCCAAGCACCAGCGACGACTGTTCGCTCATGATTCCGCCGTTTCCGTTCACGAACGCCAGCTCGCAGTCCGGTACCTGGCGTTCGCCGGCCCTTCCCTGGAGCTGTCGCACCGCTTCTGTCACGTGTGACATTCCGCCCGCCAGGCCCGGCTGTCCAAACGACAGCTGTCCCCCGTGTGTGTTCAAGGGCAGATCGCCCCGGAACGTCAGGTCATGCTCCTCGACGAACGGGCCGCCGCGGCCTTTCTCGCAGAAGCCCGCGTCCTCGAGTGTCACGACGACGGTGATCGTGTAGCAGTCGTAAACCGAGACGAGGTCGATTTCAGCAGGCGTGACGCCGGCCATCTCGAACGCCAGCGGAGCGGACTGAGCTACGGGCGACGTAGTGATCGAATCGACCTGGGCGAGCATCACGCCGCGAGTCGCCTCGCCGGCACCCAGCAGCCAGGCCGGCGTCTGCGCGCTCGACCCCGCCAGGTCTGCCGAAACGACGACGAACGCAGCGCCGCCCGTGCACGGCCGTACTATCTCGTACAGGTGCAGCGGGTCGACGATCAGGGGCGACGAGAGTACGTCGTCGATGGTGAGGGGATCGCGATAGAGCGCGTCAGGGTTCGCCCCGGCGTTGGTGCGCTGGTCGACGGCCACCTTCGCGAGCTGTCGGCCGGTCGTGCCGAACTCGTGCATGTGACGCATCGCGATCTGCGCGTATCCGGAGTTGGCGCCCATCGGTCCGTATGGCGCTTCGAACTCGCGCAGCGGCAGCTGCTGCGTTGGGCGCTTCGCCCGCGGCGCGTAGAACGTACTGACGTCGGAGGCCTCGCCGCTGACACAGAGCACGGCGCGGCAGAGGCCGGACTGGATCGCCGAAGCCGCGCGCCAGATCATCCCCGCGGCGGATGCGCCGCCAAGGTCGACGATGTTCGCGTACCGCGGGTGGATGTCGAGGTACTCACCGAGGTGCGACGGCCACATCGCGACCATGTCCACGATCGGTGGCGCAACGAGGAGCCCATCGATGTCGGAGGGCTCGAGGCCGGCGTCGAGGATCGCCCCGCGCGAGACGTCGGCCCAGATGCTCATCGTGCTCAGGCCTTCTGCCGAGGCACGCGGAGCCATTTCGGCGATGCCGGTGATGGCGGCGGCGCGCTTGAGGCTCACGCTACAGGATCACCATGTTGTTGCGGTGCAGCACCTCGCTGCCGTAGTGGTGGCCCAGCACCTCTTCGATCTTGTCCGAGTGGATACCCCGAATGCGCTCGATCTCCTCCGAGCTGTAGTTCGTGATGCCGCAGGCGATCCGGTTGCCGTGGCCGTCCACGATCGACACAGTCTCACCGCGTGAGAAGGCGCCTTCGACTTTCTTTATGCCGGCTGGCAGCAGGCTCGCTTCCTTCTCTCGCAGCACCTTCGAGGCGCCGTCGTCGACGACGATGTCGCCCTTCACTGAGAGCGCCGCCAGCATCCAGCGCTTGCGGCTCTCCATGCGGTCGACAGCGGCCGGGAAGTGTGTGCCCAGCGCTTCGCCGTGCGCCAGGCGCTTCAGGGCGTCCGACTCGTGTCCCGAGGCGATGAAGACGTCCGTCCCGCCGCCCGTGGCCAGCCGCGCCGCCTGGATTTTCGTCGCCATGCCGCCGACGCCGTGGCCGGTCGTGCCGCCGGCGAGCGCTTCAATCTCCTCGTCGATCGTCTCGACGCGCGGGATTAGCTCGGCGGCGGGATGCACTCGCGGGTCGGCGGAGAAGAGACCACCGATGTCCGTGAGGATCGCCAGCAGGTCGGCGTCGACCAGGTTGGCGACGAAGGCGGAGAGGTTGTCGTTGTCGCCTATCTTGGTGCCCTCGATCTCATCGACCGCGACGACGTCGTTCTCGTTGACGATCGGCAAGACGCTCAGCTCCAGCATCGCGAGCAGCGTATTGCGTGCGTTCAGGTAGCCGACACGGTCCGCCAGGTCGCGCCGCGTGAGCAGCGTCTGGGCGATCGTGATGTCGTGGCGGGCGAACAGCTCCTGGTACGCCTGCATCAGGTCGCTCTGGCCCACGGCCGCCAGCACCTGCCGAAAGGGGATGTCCTTGCGGTCCTTCAGGCCCAGCCGGTGGCGTCCCGTAGCGATGGCGCCCGACGTCACGATGATCAGCTCGGCGCCCTGTTTGTGCAGAGCGGCGACCTGGGCGGCGAAGTCGGCCATGAGGTCCATGTTCAGGCGGTCGGTGCCGGCGGTGAGCACGTTCGTGCCGATCTTGGCGACGATGCGCTTGTACTTGAGCGCCGGGGCCTGATCTTCGTTCTTGTTGCTCATGGTCTCGTCCCGAATTGTACCCGCGATCGCGGCCTGGAACACCGCGGCTCAGAGGTTGCGGGCAGCCTGATCTGATCGTCTCGATCTGGTGGTGCGGGGCCGTGGCCTCGGCAGGGCTCAGCCGCGCGTGGGCGCGGCCTTCTTCTCGAGTTCGTCGAGCTCTTGCTCCCAGCGCGTGAAGAGC
>Ga0255058_10000734_pt1 | contig 18790 bp, 14 predicted proteins | sample Cases_109_9_MG_FD_188637 | JGI IMG/M metagenome (GOLD analysis project Ga0255058, IMG submission 188637) | Seawater microbial communities from Amundsen Gulf, Northwest Territories, Canada - Cases_109_9 | ecosystem: Environmental > Aquatic > Marine > Gulf | place: Canada: Northwest Territories... | reverse complement strand
GCGAACGGTGATGCTCGCTCAGGGAAGGACCTAGCCCCGCTCAAACCTCTTAAACTTGATGCGGTGAGGCTCGACCGCAGCATCGCCTAAACGCTGCTTCTTGTCCTCCTCGTAATCGGCGAAATTGCCTTCAAACCACTCCACATGGCTATCGCCCTCGAACGCGAGAATGTGGGTCGCGATGCGATCGAGGAAGAAGCGATCATGGCTGATGATCACGGCGCAGCCGGGGAAATCCTCTAGCGCCGCCTCGAGCGCCGACAGCGTTTCAGTGTCGAGATCGTTGGTGGGCTCGTCGAGCAGCAACAAGTTGCCACCCTCTTTGAGCAGTTTGGCGAGGTGCACGCGGTTGCGCTCACCGCCTGAGAGCTGCCCCACCTTCTTCTGCTGGTCTGGCCCCTTGAAGTTGAACCAGCCCACGTAAGCGCGACTCGGCATCTCGCGCTTGCCCACCATGAGCTGGTCTAGCCCGCCGGAGATTTCCTCCCACACCGTCTTTTTGTCATCGAGGTGATCGCGCGACTGATCGACGTAGGAGAGCTGCACCGTCTCACCCAGCCGAATGGTGCCGGCGTCGGGCTCTTCCTGTCCAGTGAGCATCTTGAACAGCGTCGTCTTGCCGGCGCCATTTGGCCCGATTACGCCGACGATACCGCCGGGCGGCAGCTTGAACGAGAAGTCGTCGATCAGTAGCTGGTCGCCGAAGCCCTTCGTCAGACCATCGGCCTCCACGACAAGGCCGCCCAGTCGCGGTCCCGGCGCGATCTGGATTGCCGCGCGGCCCGCCTGTTCTCGCCCCGCCGCCTCCGCGAGTTCCTCGTAAGCCGTGATGCGCGCTTTCGATTTGGCCTGGCGCGCCTTTGGCGAAGCGCGTATCCACTCCAATTCGCGCTTCAAGGTGCGGTGCCTGGCATCCTCCTGGCCCTTCTCCACCTCAAGGCGCTGGGCCTTCTGCTCAAGCCAGCTGGAGTAGTTGCCCTTGTAGGGAACGCCCTCGCCGCGATCCAACTCCAGCGTCCACTCGGTGATGTTGTCGAGGAAGTAGCGATCATGTGTCACCAGGATCACGCAGCCCGTGTACTCCTTGAGGTAACGCTCCAGCCACGCGACGCTTTCGGCGTCCAAGTGGTTGGTCGGCTCATCGAGCATTAGAATGTCGGGCTTCGACAGTAATAGCCGCGTCAGCGCGACACGGCGACGCTCGCCACCTGAGAGCTTGTTGACGTCAGCGTCTCCCGGCGGACAGCGCAACGCGTCGAGCGCCTGTTCCACTTGTGTATCGAGATCCCACAGATCCTGTGCGTCGATGGCGTCCTGCAGCTTCGCCATCTCCTCTGCGGTCTCGTCGGAATAATTGGTGGCAAGCTCGTTATAACGATCGAGCAGCTCCTTCTTCTCTCCCACGCCCTCCATAGCGTTTCCAAGCACGTCCTTTTCGGGATCGAGTTCGGGCTCCTGGGGCAGATATCCGACTTTGATGCCGTCGGCAGCCCATGCTTCGCCGGCATAGTCAGTAACCTGTCCGGCCATGATCTTGAGCAGGGTTGACTTACCCGAACCGTTAAGCCCGACGACGCCAATTTTGGCGCCGGGCAGGAACGACAGCGAAATGTCCTTCAAGACCTGCTTGCCCCCGGGATAGGACTTGGACAGGTTCGACATGTGATAAACGTATTGCGGCGTGGCCATCGATTGGCGCCTCTGCATATCTGGTGTGATGGGGATTGGCGGCTTTCTATCCGATCGTCGCCGTTTGCTCAATGCATCGCGGATTCGCTACCAACGCCAGCCTAAGATCGGGACGCCCGTGAAGAAGAAGCGTCCGAGCCCCACAGTGAATACAAGCGCACCCCAAAGCGTGTGCTCAAAGAACACCGCCCAGATCGACCGCGTTAGCGCATAGCGGACGGCAAACAAGGTCCCCGTCGCCATAGTACCCAGTACGGCGAGCTGTGTACCGATCACAATATGGCCGAATCCGAACAGTGCTCCATTCATCAAGATTGCCAGCCACCAGGCTTTGCCGAACAACGGGCCGTAGCGGTGAAAATAGAACGTCCGATAGACGAATTCCTGAACGACCACCGACATCGCGGGATAGAGCAGCATGATACGCATGTAAGTCTCGGGCCGGTTGCGCGGAAACTCGAACAACCAGCTCGGGTGATAGTGCCAAATGTAGAGCGCAACCGCCCCGCCGCCGACAACGAAAACCGCCAAGATCGACAACATCGTGCGCCAGCCGAACCCGCGTGTCAGCTCGCGCTTGAGGGAAAAAGTCCGGTCAAGAAGCAAGAAAGCCATCACGACGGCCAGCACCGGCACCAGCGCAACGAAAACCGGCAGCCGATGGTCATGCACAACCGACATCATGGCGAGCGGAGCACCGACGTAGAGAAGCGCCAGCTCGACGGTGAGCCACGCCCGGCGCAGGGGCGAAGGCTTCGAAATGGAAAGCGTACCCCCTGCCCTAAGCGCCTCTTTTGGAAAGAAGATGCTCCCCACGCCCTGTCACCCCCTGGCTACGCGGAGCAGCGCTGACGCCAGCGTTGCTCAATCTGCCCGGCAAGTTCGTGTGCCGAATGCACAGGCTCGTAGCTCCAATCGGGGATCGCGTCGAGGCGGTCCGGCAACGGGCGGGTCGCACCGCGCGCTTGCAGCGCGGCATGAAAGCGGCCGAACTTGGCTGAGCCGCCCGATGGCGTGAAGACCAACACAGGCCGCCCCGTCGCGCATGCTTCTCCCGTCATATTTACGCTATCGGCGGTAACAACGAGCAGGTCCGCGTGCGCCAGAAAGTCGGCGTAAGGGTTGGCGCCTTCCCCTTTCCATATAATGCGCGGCCAATCCCGCGTTGCTGCATCGGCCGCATTGAAAAGTTGCGCGTGCGTGCGCCGAGAAGGCGTGACGAGAAAACTCGCACCCAATTTTCCGAGCGATTGGAGGGCGCTTTGCAAGCGGGCATCATCGTCTTCGTTGAAATTGTAGATCCCGTTCTTTCCCCCCAGAACAACGGCCACGCGTGGATGCGGCAGAGTGGCGATTTCAGCGGGAACGTTTTGGCGCAGCTCGGTAAGCCGCTTGGCCGTAAAGCTATGCGGTGCTGTCAACGTGGTGATGACGTTGGCCCCGCGCAGACGATCGTGTTCGGGAACCCAGATCACGTCTGAGGTACCGAGCCCTGTTTTCGGATCCAGCATGACGATGGTGAACGTCTGAGACCCCGCCCGGCGCCGCAGGGCGCGCATATAGGGAACACTGCGGCGGCCTAACGAGATGGTAACCTCCGGCCAAGGCGGCGCGAACAGCGATCCCGGTTGCCCGAAGCGTTCCCCCGGCGCCACCGGCCCCCAAGGGGCCGCAAGCTTCCAAATGCCTTTCGGCGAGACATGTTTCATTTCGTAGTCGAGACCCAGCGCCTCGGCCACGCCCCGCACCTGCACGTCCATGCCGGCCATTCCCGCCGTGATGATCCACGCCCGCGCCCCAGCTAGCGGGCGAGGAGCAAAATCAGTAGTGCTTTTCGGGTCGGTTGCCATCGGACGTTTTTCTCCCCGCTGGCGACAAAAGAGTCGAGTCCTCTTCCCGTCGCAGGAGGGAATGATCGCCTCTCCAGTCGCAAAACGCCGCTAGTGTGGGCTGCTATAAGTCCCCGTGTTAGTTGTGCAAGCCGGGCCTGCGGCGCTATGCAGGGCCTCTGCTGACGTTACCCGAGGAAAGCCCGTCCCATGCCCGTCCGCCTCGACGCCATTGACTGGCGCATCCTCAAAGAGCTGCAGGGCGACGGCCACATGACCAACGTGGCCCTTGCCAATCGCGTCGGCCTTTCCGCACCACCGTGCTTACGGCGTGTGCGTGCGCTTGAGGAAGCCGGCCTCATTGCCGGCTACACGGTGCTCTTCGACGAGCCCGCGCTTGGCTTCGAGCTTACTGCGTTCGCTATGGTCGGGTTGCACAATCAGGCCGAGGCAGAGTTGCGCGCGTTCGAGAATCTGGTTCTTGGCTGGCCGTTGGTGCGCGAAGCCTACATGCTCTCGGGCGAAAGCGATTTCATGCTCAAGTGCATCGCCCGCGACCTGCCGACATTCCAGGAGTTCATCTTAGACAAGCTGACGGCCGCGCCCAACGTGGCGAGCGTCAAGACGTTCCTCACCATCCGCCGCGCCAAGCGCGACCCGGGCGTTCCCATCACTGTGCCCAGCGATCCTGCAAAGTGAGCCAGCCGCCGGTTACTTCCACTCGATCTTGAGAATTTCGTAAGAGCGCGCGCCTTTGGGTGTCACAACCTCGACGCTATCCTTCTTCGACTTACCGATAAGCGCACGCGCGATCGGCGAGGAGATGGAGATTTTGCCTTCGCGCACATCGGCCTCGAAGTCCCCAACGATCCGGTATTTCACCTTCTCCTCGGTGTCCTCGTCGATAAGCGTGACTGTCGCCCCGAATTTGACCGTCTTGCCCGACAGTTTCGACGTGTCAATCACGTCGGCGCGCCCCAAGCGATCTTCAAAGTCGGCGACCCTCGCCTCATTGAGGCCCTGCGCTTCCTTAGCGGCGTGATATTCCGCGTTCTCCGAAAGATCGCCGTGCTCACGCGCTTCCGCGATTAGTTGAATGATACGGGGACGTTCCTTTGACTTGAGGCGATGAAGCTCGGTTTCCAGATACTGGAAGCCCTCAATGGTCATCGGCACTCGTTCCAATGTCATTTCCTAACATCTCCCATAGGTCTGGCAGGGCTGCCAGAACCAGCTACACACACTGTCTCGCAACTCGTGTGGAACAGACCACCCCGCTCGTGCGGTCTAGCGGTCCAGTGGATCAGAGTGCGCGCGTCACAAAACTTTGCAGGGGCGCAACTCTCAAAGTGCCCGCTTTAAGAGCTCTTATGGCCCGTGTAACCGCGACCGCACCGGCTAAAGTTGTATAATATGGGATATGACGAAGCAAGGCAGTCCGCCGGATGTCCTTGCTGTCTGCCAAGGCCTTTGAGCCTTCCGTGGTGTTGAAAACAAGGTCCACGTCGCCATTCTTCATCGCGTCGACAATGTGTGGGCGGCCCTCTAGAACCTTGTTAATACCCTGACATTGAACGCCGTTTTCCTGCAGGTGCCGCATTGTGCCCCGCGTGGCAATAATCTTGAAGCCCATGCCCTCCAACTCCTTCACCGGAGCGACCATCCGGTCCTTATCCTTATCTTTCACGGACACGAAGACGGTGCCGCCGGTGGGCAGGAGTTGACCGGCGCCGAGTTGACCCTTGCCGAATGCCATGGCGAAATCGCTATCGATCCCCATAACCTCGCCCGTGGAGCGCATCTCCGGACCTAAGATCGGGTCAACACCGGGGAAACGTGCGAACGGGAACACCGCTTCCTTGACGGCGACGTAATCCAGCTTGGCAGGCGTAAGTCCAAAGTCCCGCAACGGCTTGCCGGCCATGACCTCGGCTGCGATGGCAGCTATGGGCTTGCCAATGACCTTGGCGACAAACGGGACCGTGCGGCTCGCCCGCGGGTTCACCTCAAGCACGTAGACCTGGCCGTCTTTGATCGCAAACTGCACGTTCATGAGACCGACAACCTTGAGAGCCCGTGCAAGTTCTTCAGCTTGGCGGCCCAGCTCCTCGATGACATCATCGGTGAGCGAGTATGGTGGCAGCGAGCATGCGCTATCACCTGAATGGATGCCTGCCTCCTCGATATGCTCCATGACCCCAGCGATGTATGTATCGGTACCGTCGGCCAAGCAATCCACGTCGACTTCGACCGCATCGGTGAGGTAGCGGTCAATGAGTAGCGGCCGTTGCTTCGAGACAACAAGTTCGGAGGGCCCGTCGAGCGTTAACGATAGCCGTGCGATGTAACGATCGATCTCTGTGCCGTCGTGCACGATTTCCATGGCACGTCCGCCAAGCACGTACGAGGGGCGGATCACCACCGGATAGCCAATGCTATCGGCCACCGCGCGCGCTTCCCCTGGTGCGCGCGCGATGCCGCATTGCGGCTGCTGCAGTCCAAGCTTCTCGATCAGCGCTTTGAAGCGGTCGCGATCCTCCGCCAAATCGATGGCGTCAGGCGAGGTGCCCAAAATTGGCACACCGGCAGCGGCAAGCGGTGCGGCAAGCTTAAGCGGCGTCTGGCCGCCGAACTGAACGATCATGCCCTTCACCGAGCCGCGCGCTTTCTCCTTGGCGATGATCTCGAGCACATCCTCTACAGTGAGCGGCTCGAAATAAAGCCGGTCGGAGGTATCGTAATCTGTCGAGACGGTCTCCGGATTGCAGTTGATCATGATCGTCTCGTAGCCCGCCTTTGTCAGCGCGAAGCAGGCGTGGCAGCAGCAATAGTCGAATTCGATACCTTGGCCGATACGATTGGGGCCACCACCCAAGATGATGATTTTCTCAGCCGCGCTTGGGTCGGCCTCGCATCCAGGCGAGCCTGGCAGACTGCTTTCGTAAGTCGAGTACATATAGGCCGTGGGCGCGGCGAACTCTGCGGCGCATGTGTCGATGCGTTTGAATACCGGCTCCACACCAAGGTCCCTGCGCTTCTCACGCACATCCTTCTCCGCCACACCGGCAAGTTGAGCCAGCCGTGCATCCGAAAAACCCATCGCTTTTAGGGCTCGAAACTGCGACTCGGTGGCTGGAAGGCCGTGCACCTTTACGCGCGCTTCCTGGTCGATGATCTCCTGTATTCGCGCCAAGAACCAAGGATCGATTTTGCACGACTCATAGACTTGCTCGTGATCGAAGCCGAGCCGCAGCGCTTGGGCAACCTTCAACAGCCGTTCAGGTGTGGGCTTGGATAACGCAGCGCGAATGACGTTCTTGTCGTCATCCAATCCCAGTCCTTCAAGCGTGACGTCGTCGAAACCGGACAGCCCGGTCTCCATCGACCGCAGCGCCTTTTGTATGCTTTCGGCAAACGTTCTGCCGATCGCCATCACCTCGCCGACCGACTTCATGGAGGTCGTGAGTGTGGAATCGGCGCCGGGGAATTTCTCGAAGGCAAACCGCGGAATCTTCGTGACGACGTAATCAATCGTCGGCTCGAAAGAGGCTGGAGTCGCACCGCCCGTGATGTCGTTGTCGAGTTCGTCCAGAGTGTAGCCCACCGCGAGCTTCGCTGCGACCTTGGCAATTGGGAAACCCGTCGCCTTGGAGGCGAGAGCGGACGAGCGCGACACGCGCGGGTTCATCTCGATAACGACCAGTCGCCCATCTTCCGGGTTGACGGCGAACTGAACATTGGAGCCGCCGGTCTCAACGCCGATCTCGCGCAACACCGCGATCGAGGCGTTGCGCATGATCTGGTATTCCTTGTCGGTGAGTGTCAGTGCCGGTGCAACTGTAATGCTGTCGCCGGTATGCACGCCCATGGGATCGACGTTCTCGATCGAACACACGATGATGCAGTTGTCCGCATGGTCGCGGACCACTTCCATCTCGAACTCCTTCCATCCGAGCACACTCTCCTCGACCAACACGTGGTTTGTTGGCGAGGCGTCGAGCCCACGCTCGATCAGCTCGAAATACTCCTCACGGTTGTAAGCGATGCCGCCGCCGGTACCACCCAGCGTGAACGATGGGCGCATGATGGCCGGCAGGCCGACGTGCTCAAGCGCAGCGCCCGCCTCCGAGCGATCGTTCACCATCTTGGAGCGCGGCGTCTCTAGGCCGATCTTCTTCATTGCTTCGCGGAAGAGCTGGCGGTCTTCCGCCTTGTCGATCGCTGGCGCCTTCGCACCGATCAATTCAACTCCAAGCGCCGACAAGATGCCCTGCTTCTCCAGCGTCAGAGCGGTGTTGAGCGCCGTTTGCCCCCCCATGGTTGGCAACAGCGCATCGGGGCGTTCGGCTTCCAATATCTTGGCGACGATTTCCGGCGTGATCGGCTCGATGTAGGTCGCATCGGCAAGATCAGGATCGGTCATGATCGTTGCCGGGTTCGAATTGATCAGCACAATTCGATAGCCCTCGGCCTTGAGGGCTTTGCAGGCTTGCGTACCTGAGTAGTCGAACTCGCAAGCTTGGCCGATAACGATCGGGCCGGCCCCGATGATGAGGATGGATTTGATATCCGTTCGCTTGGGCATGAGGCGGCCTTTTATTGCCGATTAGCGGATTTGGCTATAGGTGACCTCATCCTGGCACCTGGCCATGCACAACCTGCCGTGCTGGCAGCGGGGCCGCAGCCAGCGGCCCCGCTGCCAGCGCGCTCACTGGTTGTGACAGCATTACTCCATCGACGTCTGCGGCAGATTGATCTCGATGTCGACTGGATAGGTATACTTCGCTTCAAAAATTGGCGTATCGAGACGGTTGGCGCGCCCAAACACGCTGCGGACCGGTAATCCGGTAATGGGATCCACATAAATCACCCGCACAGGGCGATCGGGTAGCTTGGGCTTGTCCTTGGCCTGCGATTTCTTAGCGGCGGGATCATCATTCTCGCCCTGATAGGCCAGTAGATCACGGCCATCGACCGTTACCTTACCAAGGCACTCAAAACTGGGGAGCCTACGCTCCTCGTCGTCGCCAACGGTCTGGCGCATCTGATCGACCAGCGCACCGGTCGTCTGCGGATTCATGGCCTGCCAATCCCCATCTCTCCGGCTCCACGCCTTTTTGCCGATGAGGATCGTTTCGACGGGTTTGGGGTCGCCGACGGGCCCGATGATTTGGCGCATACGATCGGGCAGCAGATAGTCGACGACCATGTGGATGCGACCTTCTGAGGTTAGCATCACCGAATCCATACGAAAACTGCTCAGATTGCGCTGCTTCGCCAGCGCGGCGGCTATGTCGTTCTTGCAGTCAGCGTAGGCCGCGGCACTCATTGCGAAACAAGCGGCAACTGCCATAACAATTCGGCGCATCAGTTTCTCTCTCCTCATATTTCAACCATGTGCGCTTCTCGCAAGCGCACCTCAAGCTTCGTTCAGCGTCGCACATTCCTATCGGCCGGCACCTTAACTTCCTATCGCATTTTCACGAGAGGCGCATTTGGATGCCCCTCAATAACGATATTAGTCGGATAGGTGTAGACGCCTTCGAAAATCGGGGCCACGTCCGGATTCTTCTCCTTTACGACGTTGATCGCGGGCAAGCCTGTGTTCGGATCGACGTAGATCGTGCGACGCACGGGCCCCTCGATAAGCGAAGCCTTGGCAGGTGCGCCGGGTTTTTCGATGCTGCGATAGGCAATGTACTCCTTGCCGTCGACGGTAACTTTATCGAGGCACTCGAAGTCGCCCACCACCTTGGGCGGATCGATCGCGGCCTCGCGTACCTGCGCGATGATGGAGTGTACCAGTGCCGGCATCAGCTCTTCCCATCGCCCGCCTTGATTACTCCAAGCGCGCGTGCCGACAAGCACGGTTTCCAGCGGCGCGGACTGCCCCGGTGCCACAATGATCTGACGCATCCGGGAAGGGGGAACATATTCCGCAGTGATCTCCACAGGCCCCGTCTCTCCACGCAGTTTCGCAACCATGCGAAACGCGGGTGACGTGCGTTGCTTGGAGAAGGCCTCTTTGACCTGCGCCTTGCACTTCTCATCGGCAGCCACTGAGGGCGCCGCCAATAGAGTCAAAACCATTACACAGGCCGCAACACAGCGATGCATATGCTCCTCCGAGTTAACCCGCCACAGCGGCCCATTGTTATTGCCCTCACGGGTGCGCCCGCGGTGCTTGCTTACAATATAACCGAGCATCGGTGCACCTTCAGCCCCGCTGGGATTAACGTTTCGTAGGAAAAAGGGCCAAATGCCTTAACGATCACGCGTTCTTCCGGGCTCGCATGAGTTCGACAAAGCGCGCGAAAAGGTAATGGCTGTCCTGCGGTCCAGGCGAGGCTTCCGGATGGTATTGCACGGAGAATATCGGCTTGCCCTTGACCCGGATGCCGCAATTCGAACCGTCGAAGAGCGATACGTGCGTCTCCGCCACGCCATCGGGCAGTGTTTCACGATCAACCGTGAAGCCGTGGTTCATGGACGTAATCTCGACTTTTTCCGTCGTGAAATCCTTCACCGGGTGGTTCGCGCCGTGGTGCCCCTGGTGCATCTTTTTCGTCTTGGCGCCGAGTGCCAGTCCCAGCATTTGGTGGCCAAGGCAAATGCCAAACACGGGCAGACCAGAGGCCACGATCTTTTGGATCTGCGGCACGGCATACTGTCCCGTTGCAGCCGGATCGCCCGGACCGTTCGAAAGGAACACACCGTCGGGTTTGCGTTCCAGGATATCGTCAGCCGCCGCCGTTGCCGGCACGACCGTTACCTTACAACCCGCGTTGGCAAGGCAGCGCAGGATGTTGCGCTTCAGTCCGTAGTCGATTGCAATCACATGGAACTCAGGGTTCTCCTGCCGGGGGTATCCTTTGTTCCATACCCAGCGCATTTCATCCCAAGTGTAGCTCTGCCCGCTCGTCACATCGGGCACGAGGTCCATGCCGTTAAGACCCGGCCACGCAGCGGCCTCAGCTTTCAGCTTGTCGATATCGAATTTGCCATCAGGATCATGAGCAATGACGCCGTTCGGCAATCCTTTTTCGCGAATGCGCGCGGTGAGCGCTCGCGTGTCGACGCCTGAGATCCCAATGATGCCACGCACCTTGAGCCATTGGTCGAGGTGCCCAGCCGAACGGTAGTTGGAAGGATCGGTAATAACAGCACGCAGCACGCATCCACGCACGCCGGAACGCGCCGCCAGGTTCGACGTTTCCGTATCTTCCAGGTTGGCCCCAACATTACCGATGTGCGGGAACGTGAAGGTGATGATCTGCCCTGCATAGGAGGGATCGGTCAGGATCTCCTGGTACCCGGTCATCGCCGTGTTGAAGCACACCTCACCGACCGCGGCCCCCTCCGCGCCCAGGCCGATCCCTGCGATCACCGTTCCATCCCCCAACACGAGCCTCCCCGTCGAGGGGGCATCAGCCCAAGGGGCGGGCGAAACAGACGGCCGTGGCGACGTGCTCATTGCAATAGCGCTCCAGGCACCCGCGCAAGCTTGTCCTGCGCTCACCTGTTGAGCGCCTCATCGGCATGCGGGACTCGATGGCGGAATGCGCGCGGGAACCTAGGAGAACCGCGTTGCCTGGTCAACTGGCGCCGTATCGCTGCTCGGGACGAACAATGGATTGGACACGCCAGTCCTGAGATTCTCCAAATGAGCCACATGCAAACCGGGGCAGACTCGTAGTCTTGAACGCCGCATAGTGCGATACTTCTACTCGTCACAAGAAGAAACGGAGCCCACCTATGGCCCCCGCAAAGACACCGCTCACCAAGTCGCAGCTTCTCGGACTGGGCGCCATGTCCATGGGCGTGCTCGTGATTGCCAACGATTTTACCGCCCTTTCGGTGGCGCTGCCTCACATCGAGCGGGACTTTAAGTCCGACGTCACCACCGTGCAGTGGGTCATTAACGGCTATGCACTGGTGTTCGGCATCCTCATTGTTACGGGCGGGCGCTTGGCGGACATGTTCGGCCGGCGCCGCATCTTCTTCATTGGCGCAGCAATTTTCGCCGTGTTCTCGTTGCTTGGTGGCTTCGCGCCAGACGTCTGGCTTCTGCTGGCCTCGCGCGGCCTGATGGGCGTTGGCGGGGCGATGATGTGGCCGGCCATCCTGGGGATGACCTATGGGCTCTTGCCCCAGAGTCGGGCCGCAATTGCCGGCGCTCTCATCTTAGGTGCGGCCGGGTTCGGCAACGCGGTCGGCCCTTTGATTGGTGGCGTGCTGACCGATCTGCTGAGCTGGCGGTGGATCTTCTATCTCAACCTTCCCGTGGCCGCCTTTGCCGTTCTGGTCACGTGGTGGATCGTTCCAGCCGAGGAGCTGGACGAGACCGATCGGCGCATCGACTACGGCGGCGTCGTGACGCTTTCGATCGCGCTCTTCTCGCTACTTCTCGCGCTTGATTTGGGCACGGACCTGGGATGGACCGATCCCATGATCGTCACCCTGTTCACTGTGGCCACGTTGGGTCTCATCGTCTTTGCCTTCATCGAGCGGCACGCAGGCACTAAAGCGCTGATCCCGGACGACGTCCTGGCCAATCGCGCGTTCTTCTCCGCGTTCCTGGCCACGTTGATGAACTCCGCCATCTTCTTTGCAGCGCTGATTTATCTGCCGCAGTTCATGTTCAAGGTGCTGGGCTTCAAGGCGATTGAGTCAGGCGCTGGCCTGCTGCCGGTGATGGGCGTATTTGCGTTGACGTCGTTCGTCGCCGGACCGCTTTATGAGCGTTTCGGTGCCAAGGCGATCGTCTCCACCGGCGCTGCGTTTTTGGCGACAGGCATGTTCATGCTGTCGCGCATCGAGCCGACGACGACATTCCTCGAGCTTATTCCCGGCATGGCCGTGCTCGGCATGGGCATCGGCATGTTCTACTCATCCATCACGACTGCGGCGATCACCTGCCTCGACAAATCGCGTGCGAGCCTCGGCGGGGCCATCATCTACATGGCCCAAATTGCCGGAGGGGCCATCGGCCTGGGCTTCAACACCGCTATCGTTGTTTCGGCGACCGACTTGACCAACGGCATAGGGACCGCGTTCCTAGTGGATTCCGCTCTCGCCGTCTGCGCGCTGGCCGTGGCGCTCTTTTTCATCGGAGGCAGGATCGACCGGGCGACGTTGCAATCTCTTGTGCACCGCCATCGCGCCCACGGCTAAGTAGGGCCAGTGGCAGCTTGAGCCCAACGGTTCTGCCTTTTGGGGCGCTATAGCGCCTTTTTCCGCTCGAGCCGGCAAAGGTATATCCTGCGCCCAGCAATGATCCAAAGTGGGCGCCGATTACGATGAACGTCCTCTGGCGCGGCGACATCCTGCAAAAGCTACGGCTCGTCTCCGGGCTCATTCTGTTTGCGTTCGCCGCAACCCACTTCCTAAACCACGCGCTGGGCCTTGCCAGCGTTGAGCTGATGCAAAACGTCCAGCAGTGGCGCTGGACGGTAACACGCTCGTGGCCCGGCACGATCATCCTCCTGGCCGCCCTCATCACCCACGTAGGGCTCGCACTCTACAAGCTTGGCGGCCGCAAAAATCTCCGGCTTCCGCGTTGGGAGTTCATTCAGGTCGTCCTCGGGCTGACGATCCCGTTCTTCCTGTTTCCCCACATCATCAACACGCGCATTGCGCACGTATATTTCGGTGTGAATGACATCTACGTCTACGAGCTTGCGCGGTTATGGCCGGCGAGCGCAATCACACAGAGCTTTTTGTTGCTCCTCGTTTGGGTTCACGGATGCATAGGTATCCACTTTTGGCTGCGCCTTTATGGGCCTTACCGGCGGCTCATGCCGGTGCTCTTGGCAATTGCCATTGTCATCCCTCTAGCTGCTCTGGGCGGCTTCATGGTTGCAGGTAGCAGCGTCGCCTCGGCAATCAAAGTCCCGGCGCTGCTGAACAACCTCAAGGAACAAACAAACTGGCCAGGCCAGGAGGACGGTCAGACTCTGGCGTGGCTTCGCACGCTGGTGCGCATCGAGTTTGCAGCCCTCTTGGCTGTCGTCGCGGCCTGTATCGCGTGGGCGTATTTTGCACGGCTTGCCGGACCCAAGGCTTCAATCAGCTACACCGGTGGTCCAATGATCAAGGTCCCGCAAGGGCCCACTCTGCTCGAAATCAGCCGCATGTATCGCGTTCCTCACGCCTCCATATGCGGCGGACGTGCACGCTGCTCGACATGCCGGGTGCGCATCGAGCGCGGATCGAACGACCTTCCGCCGCCGGAATTCCCAGAGGCAATTACTTTGGGAAGCATCGGTGCGCCACCGGGCGTCAGGCTGGCCTGTCAGATCCGCCCGAAAGGCCATCTCTTTGTTACGCGCCTGTTGAACGCGGCCACCACGGGGCCGGAGGCCGTCGAACTCGACGAAGCCGACTCAGGCGGCGTTGAAAAACGTCTTGTCGTCATGTTCGTCGATTTGTGTGGCTTCACACGTCTGTCGGAAAAGCGCCTGCCGTTCGACATCGTCTACATCTTGAATGAGTTCTTCGGCGTGGTCGGCACGACCATCGCCGCTCATGGCGGCTGGATTGACAAATTCTTGGGTGATGGCCTGCTTGCCGTGTTTGGACAGCATGATGGATTTCAAACGGGCTGCCGCAAGGCTTTGCGGGCCGCGCGCGCCATCGACTACGCGCTCGATAGCATCAACGAAAAGCTGGAATCCGAGCTTGGCCAGCCGCTTGAAGTCAGTATTGGGATCTCTGGCGGCACGCTCCTGCTCGGCCGCATCGGCTACGGCGAGGCTGTCGACTTCACCGTGATCGGAACCCCAGTCAATATTGCAAGCCGCCTAGAGGAGCTTGCCAAGGAGAAAGGGTTTCAGATCATGCTGACGCGTGACGTCGCGCGCGAAGCCAGTTGGGAACCCTCAACTGAGTTCACAATGGCGGTGGATGTCCGCGGCGTTGGGGAGCCTGTCGAGGTGATCGGCATTCCACGCGGCCGCGATTTGGCTTCCAACATCCTTGCGCTTTCCGACGAAGACAAGGCCACTCATAAGCCAAGGGGATGGATACAGGGTCTCTGGCGCGGCGCTTGAGCGTTACACCGCGCCCATGTCTCTCCTCAACCGTCGCAGGGAACCTTGACCACCATATTGAGATAGGGAACCGAGATCCGGCAGGTTCGCTTTGAGCCCGAACGCGACTTGCCCTTGTCGCCGCTCATGTTCGCGACAATCTTGGTAAGCGGCCCCTTGCGATTGGCCTTCGTCTCAGGTTTTGCTGCTGTCTCGACATTCTGTGGTTCCGTGACCTCAGACTTCACCTTTTGAATGGTGGCCTTCGTCTTCACTTTTGGCGCGCTGTTGCCGGTTTTCGCCTCTGCTTTGTTGGTCGCGGGCTTCGCCTCTTTATTCGCCTTCTGCGAAGTCTTAACCGCTTTCTCGGACACGTTCGCGGTCGCCGTTTTTTCGCTGCCGGGTTTGGCGCACTTCGTGAGGCCGACCGGAGCGCGTTTCCATATCATCGTCTCGCTCAGGAACTTGGTTCCTGCGTAGCCCATAACGCGCAGCTTCTTCGAACCAATGGGCTTCAGCTCCACGTCGTACATCGAGTCGGCCTCGGGGTCATAGATCCAGCCGCGATCCCACGTTCCATTACGCATCTGTTTGGCGTCACCGATCACTTGCACGCCGCACGCTTCCGAATTCTCCGCGTCTTTGAGCCAGGCAATGTGCCCGCACAGCCGCGCGCCACACTGCGTGATCTCAACGCCGCCGCGTCCAGTGTGATCGATCCAAAGCCCAAGCGGCGCCGGACCGGCCAAAGCACTGCTGGCTGATATGAGTACGGCAGCGAACGCCGCAAATGGTAAGGCAGACTTAGTCGTCCACATGAGTTCGTCCCCTATGCTCTGTCAGGTCCAATAATCGGCAGACGGTGCCTCTCGCCACGCTAATGACGGTTCTGCACCTCTGGCGCTTTTCCAATGACCGAAACCAGCGTTCTGCGCTGTTCCCTAAGAAACAAGCGACAGTGCTGCGTGGGGTGACGACTACCGGGATCGCGCCGGGCAAATCCATTTTTTGCGAATATCGCCGTCGCCACATCGATGCTCTTGCTTTGGCGCCCCCCTCGGGCCTACATCTCCCCCCTCATGACGAGGAAGGGCACCATGCGCGAGCAGATCAATGCCGACCTGAAGGTCGCGATGAAAGCGGGCGAGAAAAATCGCGTCGGCACGCTGCGCCTTATCAGCGCCGCCATCAAAAGTGCCGATATAGATGCGCGCCCGTCCGGTAAGGATAAGATTTCCGATGAGGACATCCTTGGCGTGCTCTCCAGGATGATCAAGCAACGCCGCGATTCCATCGAACAATTCACCTCAGGCGGTCGCCAAGACCTCGCTGACAAGGAGCTGGCCGAGGTGAAGATCATCGAACTCTATCTGCCCAAACAGATGGATGAGGCGGAGGTCAAAAAAGTCGTCGCAGATCTTGTCAAGGAAGTCGGCGCGGAAAGTCCAAAAGACATGGGTAAGATCATGGGCGCGCTCAAACAGCGCTATGCCGGCCAGATGGACTTCAGCAAAGCGAGCGCCACCGCCAAGGAGCTGCTCAAGTAACAACGCCTTCGCGATGAGAGATCTAAGCCGCGCGCTCTAGATCCTCGTGATCTGTCCATCCTTGAGCTGGAACAGCACGTCCTGCGGCTCGGCAAGGTGCCCGATCTCGCCTATCGGAAGTCGCCCATAAAGGCCACGCAGGACACGCTCCACGCCGCCGTGCGTCACAACGACCATGGACCCGTGCGCCTCGCGCAACCAGTCGCGGGTGCGGCGCGCCACCATCTCATAGCTCTCGCCGCCCGGCACAACGTAGGTCCACATGTCTTGATGGCGCTTCTCCCATTCGCCGGGAAAGCGGTGCTTGATCTCGTCGATCGTGAGCCCTTCCCACTCGCCGAATGAGATTTCCGTTAGGCGTTCATCTGTCTCGATCTCGTAACCCGTCAAGGGCATCTGGTCGCGAATGATCTCGGCCGTATGCACGGCGCGTCCCAGCGGGCTGGAGACGATGCGCAAGGCCGTGCCGGGCTCGATTACTTCGCTCAGCACCCGCCCCTGACGATGGGCCTCGGACACTCCAATCTCCGTGAGTGGTGAATCCGTGCGGCCGTTGAACCGGTTCTGGCGGTTGTACTGGGTCTCGCCATGCCGGATCAGGTAAATGAGCAGCGAGGGATTGAGCGCAAATTCGGACATTGTGTCAGCTCGGTATGGGCTGCGGCGGGGCCATAGCGCCCCATTTTAGGCGCGTTAGGTGCCAGGGTGAATATGCACACCCTCGTGGACGATCTCTGGCTGACGGACATCAAGTGTCCAAATTACGGGCGTCTTTGTCGCCCCCGCACCTGTTCAAAGCTGGGATAAGGGCGCTCAAGTTGCGCCTCCTGACAAGCGAATCAGGGCAGAACACGGTTTGTTCCGATTCGATGCTGAGCGAGCCCATGCGCTTTCCGCCCCATTTCCTGGATGATATCCGCGCCCGGCTGTCTGTCAGCCAGGTCGTCGGCCGCAAGGTCGCCCTCAAGAAAAAGGGCCGCGAGTTCGCCGGTTTGTCTCCCTTCAAGGTGGAGAAGACCCCGTCCTTTTTCGTCAACGACCAAAAGGGCTTCTATCATTGCTTCGCTTCTGGCGAGCACGGCGACATCTTCACCTTTGTTATGAAAACCGACGGGCTCTCCTTCCCCGAAGCGGTGGAGCGCTTAGCGGAAGAGGCTGGGCTCGCGATGCCGCAAATGTCGGCGCGCGACGAAGCGCGCGAGAACGAGCACGACCGGCTCTATCGGCTGCTCGAAACGGCGGCCAAGTTCTTTGAGGCAAAGCTTGCCACGGGAGCTGGTGGCGAAGCGCGCCGCTACCTGGAAAAACGCGGCCTTCGCCGCGAGACGATCTCTGCATTCCGTATCGGCTATGCGCCCAACGACCGTTCCGCCCTGCGCCAGCATCTCACCGAAGCTGGGTTCAGTGCCTCCGACATGGTTGCATCGGGAATGCTGATTGCCGGTGACGATATTCCCGTCGCCTATGATCGCTTCCGCCACCGCGTCATCTTCCCCATCACCGATCTAAAGAACCGCGTCATCGCATTTGGAGGGCGCGCGCTCGATCCAGGCCAGCCGGCAAAATACCTCAACTCTCCCGACACACCGCTGTTCCACAAAGGCCGCCTTCTCTTCAACGCCTATAGCGCGCGCACACCGGCACACGAACGTGGCCGCATTGTCGCTGTCGAAGGCTACATGGACGTCATTGCACTTAGCGAAGCTGGTTTCGCGGAAGCAGTGGCCCCGCTGGGCACAGCGCTCACCGAGGATCAGTTGAAGCTTCTGTGGCGCATGACGCCAGAACCGATCCTGTGTTTCGACGGTGATGGCGCCGGGCGCAAGGCCGCGTTCCGGACCGTCGAAACCATCCTCCCCCTGTTGAAGCCTGGCTTCAGCGTGCGCTTCGTGTTCCTGCCCGATGGTCTCGACCCCGACGATCTCATTCGCCAGAAGGGCGCCGATGCGTTTGCCTTGGAGCTAGAAAAAACACACGCGTTGTTCGACGTATTGTGGGAACGCGAAGAGCAGGGGCATGCGCTATCCACGCCCGAACAGCGTGCCGCCTTCGAAACCAGGCTGCGCGCCATGGTGGCCGTTATCGGCGATACGACCGTACGCACCCACTATGAACGCGAGCTGCGCGATACGTTGTGGACACTCAATCGCACCATCGCGCGTGAGATCGCGCGCGGCGAGGGCTCGCGCCGCAAGAACACCGGCGGCGGCACACGGCGTAACAATGTCACGCCTGATTGGCGCCTGCGCGAGCGCGCCCGCCTCGGCGCCGGCCAGCAGACGCCGCTCCAAAAGCACCTCGCCGCCAGCCCCGAGCTCGCCCAACGCTCCGAATTATCCCCAGCGCGCGAGGCCCTCCTCGTTAAGACTGTCCTCAACCACCCATGGTTGATTGAGGACCATGCTGAGCAAATTGCCGGCCTAACATTAGCCTCCAGTGTGGTTAGCCGCCTGCGAGACGGCATTCTGACGCTCCACGCCCTTGATAATTCCCTTGACAGCGAAGCCTTACGCACCCAATTGAGCAGATTGGGCCTCGACAAGGTTGTAGATCTCGTCGAACGCTCGATTACGCATAGAAGCGATCGTTTCGCAGAGCCCAATGCCCCGCAGGCTGAGGTGGAAGATGGCTGGCGCCACACCCTCGCGCTGCATGAGTGGCACGGCTTGCAGAAGTCGCTCGAAGCTGCCGTCCA
>Ga0255058_10000733_pt1 | contig 18792 bp, 16 predicted proteins | sample Cases_109_9_MG_FD_188637 | JGI IMG/M metagenome (GOLD analysis project Ga0255058, IMG submission 188637) | Seawater microbial communities from Amundsen Gulf, Northwest Territories, Canada - Cases_109_9 | ecosystem: Environmental > Aquatic > Marine > Gulf | place: Canada: Northwest Territories... | reverse complement strand
CGTGATCCAGCGATTGGCGAGTGAGCGAGTCTCCCGCGCATCGTGCCCCGGCTGCTCGGATGACGGGCCGACCCATGCGATCTCGCCGTTGAGGATTGCGAGTGCGCCTTCTTCAATCACGCCATAGTCCGGCGCATCGTCTCGCAGCGTTGCGATGCGTGCGTCAGTCAGGAGCAGGTCCCAGTCGGCCATCCGGTGTCACCTTGAAAATTGCATTGCAATCGGTCCTAGTCTAACCTGTATATACAACTTAGCGGAACCTCGATGGCCACAATTTTTGCACAAAAAGCACTGTTACCCGCGGGCTGGGCCGACAACGTTCGCCTGTCCGTGGAGGAAGGGCGTATTGAGTCGATTCGCTGTGAGGTTCGCCCGGACGATGGCGATGTCCTGGCCGAGTGCCTAATACCGGGACTTTGCAATTCTCACAGCCACGCATTTCAGCGGGCGCTGGCCGGCCGCACCGAGGAGCGCTCGCCCGCAGGACAGGATAATTTCTGGACCTGGCGTGAACGCATGTACGAGCTTGCCGCTGCGATGAGCGCGGATCGTCTGCGAGCGATCGCCCGCCAGGCCTATGTCGAGATGGTCAGCAGTGGTTACACGAGTGTGGCCGAGTTTCACTACCTGCACCGTGAGCCCGGCCGCGATCAGGGCGACGACGTCATGTTCGAGGCCATCCGGGATGCGGCGCAGGACAGCGGCATCCGGCTGACGTATGTCCCGGTCCTTTATGAGCGTGCCGGCTTTGATCAGCCTGAAGCGAATGTGTCACAGCGCTTGTTCGCACTCGATCTGGAAGGTTTCCTTGCACACCACAAGCGTGTCAGCAGCCAAACCGCGGATCGCTTGTCGGTCGGCATCGGCGCGCACAGCATTCGTGCCGTAAGTCCCGCAGCGGTCGGCGAAATTGCAGCCGCGGCGAAATCAGCCGGCTGCCCTATGCATTTGCATATTGCGGAGCAACAGCGTGAGGTCGACCAGTGTCTTGCGCATCATGAACGCCGTCCGGTGCGCTGGTTACTCGAGAACTACGATGTCGATTCAAGCTGGTGCCTGGTTCACGCGACCCACATGGATGCGGAGGAGATCGAACAGCTTGCCGCGAGCCGCGCCGTGGTCAGCCTGTGCCCGAGTACCGAGGCGAATCTCGGCGATGGTTTGTTTCCGCTGGGTGACTACCTGCAACACGATGGCCGTATTGCGATTGGCTCAGACAGTCATGTCACGATCAACCCGTTCGAGGAATTGCGCTGGCTGGAATATGGCCAGCGTCTTGCAACTCAATCGCGCAACATCGCGTCTCGCCGTAACAGCCACGTGGGACGGGAGCTGTTTGAGCGCGCTGTGGAGGGCGGCGCGGCGGCTTGCGGCCTCGATACGTCCGGCATTACAGAAGGCGCCGCAGCGGATCTCGTAACGCTGTTCGGAGAGGATCCGATGCTTGTCGGCCACGACGATGCATCGCGACTCGATGCGCTGGTTTTCTCGGGCTATCAGCTGCCGATCGAATCAGTCATGGTCTCGGGCGAATGGCTCGTTGTCATGGGCGAACATAAGGCGCGCCAGGAATCACGCGAGGCCTACGCGCAAGCGGTTCGCGATCTGGGCGTATTCGGAGATCGTGCATGAGCGTGCAGACCAAACCTCGCTACCAGCAACTCAAGGACCTGATAATTCAGCGTATCTCGACCGGTGACTTGCGACCAAACGATCGCGTGCCGTCGGAGAACGACCTTGTCGAAGCCGAGAGCGTGTCACGCATGACAGCGAATCGGGCATTGCGCGAGCTAAATCAGGAGGGCTACGTAAAACGAATTGCCGGACGCGGTACCTTCGTAAGCGATTTTCGCTCGCAGTCACACGTACTGGAAGTGCAGAACATCGCCGACGAGATTGCTGCTCGCGGACGCAAACATTCCTGCCAGGTGTTGCGTCAATCGCGCCAGCGCGCGCGCGGCGAGATTGCCAAAGCGCTGCACGTCGATCAGGGGGTCAGTGTCTTCCATTTGCTGCTGGTGCATCTGGAGAATGACACGCCGATTCAAATCGAAGACCGGCATGTCCTTGCGGACTTTGCACCGGCATGCCTTGAGCAGAATTTTGAGCATGTGACACCGAGTGCATACCTGACATCGATGGCGCCGCTGCAGGAAGCCGAGCAAGTTGTTCGTGCGCAAACGCCGAACGCGGCTGTTCGCGCGCGCCTGCAAATGGACGACGACGAGCCATCGCTGGTCGTAATCCGCCGTACCTGGTCAAAAGGGCGGCCGGTAACATTCGCTCGATTACACCATCCGGGTAGTCGCTATGAATTGGCGGGGCACTACGCGCCGCCGGGAACACGCAAGACGACATCGGCCGATGTCGTCCAGCTGGAGTCACTTAAACGATGAACAAATCAGGAATAATAAGAGCGCCAACGGGCACGAAACTTTCTGCGAAGAGCTGGTTGACCGAAGCGCCGCTGCGAATGTTGATGAACAACCTCGACCCGGAGGTCGCCGAAAGACCAGAGGACCTGGTCGTCTATGGCGGGATTGGTAAGGCCGCCAGAAACTGGGCCGCATTCGATGCAATCGTCGCAACGCTCAGGAATCTCGAGGACGACGAAACCCTGCTGATTCAATCCGGCAAGCCGGTTGGCGTATTTCGCACACATGCCGATGCACCTCGCGTCCTGATCGCGAACTCAAACCTGGTACCGGCGTGGGCGAACTGGGAGCATTTCCGGGAACTCGACCGCAAGGGTCTGATGATGTTCGGTCAGATGACGGCAGGCTCCTGGATCTATATTGGTAGCCAGGGCATCGTGCAGGGTACCTACGAAACATTCGTCGAGATGGGCAGGCAACACTATGACGGCGACCTTGCCGGCCGCTGGATTCTGACAGCGGGTCTCGGTGGAATGGGCGGCGCGCAGCCGCTGGCTGCGACAATGGCGGGGGCGTCCATGTTGGCGATTGAGTGCCAGGGCGATCGAATCGACAAGCGACTCGAAACCGGCTATCTCGATGCGCGTGCAGAGTCGCTTGATGAGGCCATGGCCCTGATCAATGATTCAGTGGCGAGCCGCAAACCCGTTTCAGTCGGACTGCTCGGCAACGCGTGCGAGATACTTCCGAAAATGGTGAAGCGCGGCATTCACCCCGACGCGGTCACCGACCAGACGTCTGCGCACGACCCCGCAAACGGCTACCTGCCGCTCGGTTGGACAGTCGAACAATGGTACGAGCAGCGCGAGATTGATCCGGATGGCGTCGCACGTGCTGCCGCGGAGTCGATGGCGGTGCATGTGCGGGCCATGCTCGACATGCAGCAAGCGGGTGTTCCGACCTTCGACTATGGCAACAACATTCGGCAGGTCGCGCTGGACCAGGGCGTAGACAATGCATTTGATTTTCCGGGCTTTGTGCCGGCCTATGTCCGGCCGCTGTTCTGTCGCGGCATTGGCCCCTTTCGCTGGGCGGCGCTGTCCGGCGACCCGGAAGATATTTACAAGACCGACGCGAAGGTCAAAGAACTTATCCCCGACGATGCAAACCTGCACAACTGGCTGGACCAGGCACGCGCGCAGATTCAGTTTCAGGGACTGCCGGCACGCATCTGCTGGGTCGGCCTCGGGCAGCGAGACAGGCTCGGCCTTGCGTTTAACGAGATGGTCAAAAGCGGCGAGCTGAAAGCGCCCGTGGTCATCGGCCGCGATCATCTCGATAGCGGCTCGGTTGCAAGCCCGAACCGGGAAACAGAAGCGATGCGGGATGGGTCGGACGCCGTGTCCGACTGGCCATTGCTCAACGCGCTTCTGAACACGGCGAGCGGTGCCACCTGGGTTTCGTTTCACCACGGCGGCGGTGTGGGCATGGGTTACGCCCAACACGCCGGTCTCGTCATTGTTTGCGACGGTACTGACGCGGCGGCCAAACGCATTGAACGCGTTCTCTGGAACGATCCGGCGACGGGTGTCATGCGACATGCTGATGCGGGATACGAGGATGCGATCGACTGTGCTCGCGAAAATGGGCTCACCTTGCCAATGATCGATACGGGTACAGGGTCATGAAACTAATCATCGACAATCAACTCGTCACGTTGAATGTGTTGCGTCAGGCCTGGCTTGAGCCGCCTACAGTGACGCTTGGCTCGGAGGCGAAACGCCGCATTGCGGAGTCCAACGAGTTCATCGACGAGGTCGTCGCGGGTGGCGAGCGGGTCTACGGAATCAACACGGGCTTTGGCATGTTGGCGAACGTCCGTATCAGTGACGACGAACTGGGCCAGTTGCAGGAAAACCTCGTGCGCTCGCATGCGACCGGTGTTGGCGACGACCTCGGCGACGATATCGTAAGAATGCTCATGCTCATGAAAGTCATCGCACTCGCGGAAGGATTTTCCGGCGTTCGACTGGAGCTTGTCGAGGCGCTTTGCGCACTCATTAACAACGAGATATATCCACGAATTCCGTCAAAGGGATCCGTTGGCGCGTCGGGCGATCTTGCGCCGCTCGCACATATGTCTGGCGTGTTGATCGGCGTCGGTGAGGCGCGCGTAAACGGCACCGTGGTGCCGGCGCAGACCGCGCTTGCGGAGGCGGGGATCGAGCCGCTCGTGCTCGCACCCAAGGAAGGCCTGGCGTTACTGAACGGTACGCAGGTATCGACTGCATTGGCGCTCGCAGCAGTGTTTCGAACGGAGAATGTTTTGGCCGCGGCGCTGGTTGCCGGGGCGATGTCGGCTGACGCCATCAAGGGCAGCGATACTCCGTTCGATCGGCGCATCCAAAGCGTGCGCGGACACGGCGGTCAAATCGCGGTCGCCGCAGTGTTGCGAGAGCTCATGCGCGGCAGTGAAATTCGTGCCTCGCACCTGGATTGCGAGCGCGTGCAGGACCCATATTCGATTCGTTGTCAGCCGCAGGTCGTCGGCGCATGCCTCGATGTGCTGCGCCACGTTTGTGCCGTTCTCGAGACCGAAGCCAACGCTGTGACCGATAATCCGCTGGTGTTCGTAGATACGAACTGTGTGCTGTCGGGTGGCAACTTTCACGCCGAACCCGTCGCACTCGCGGCGGACTATCTGGCACTTGCGATCGCCGAAATCGGCGCGATTTCGGAACGTCGTATTGCCTTGCTCATCGATCCGCACATGAGTGGTTTGCCCCCGGTCCTGGTCAGGAACGGCGGCCTGAAGAGTGGGTTCATGATGGTGCAGGTAACGGCAGCGGCACTAGCATCAGAAAACAAATCGCTCGCGCACCCGGCGAGCGTGGATAGCTTGCCCACATCGCTGAACCAGGAAGACCATGTCAGTATGTCGACATTCGCGGCGCGCAGATTGCACGACATGCTCGATAATGTTGAGCACATCGTAGCGATCGAGCTGCTTTCGGCTGCACAGGGAATCGAATTCCATCATCCGAAGAAAAGCTCAGAGCCACTGGAGAAAGCGCTCTCGGCATTGCGGGAAGTGTCGCCGCCGTATGAAGATGATCGTGGGCTTTCCGGAGATATCGCCCGCGTCGCGTCGCTTATCGGTAGCGGTACGTTCTGCGAACATGCAGCATCGGTATTGCCGGCACAAAACGCATGAATGAACTTTTTTCTGTCCACGAGGGATCCACGCCGCTGCTTGTCAGCGTGCCGCACGACGGTCGAGTCCTGCCTGAGTTCATTGAGAAGCGCATGACAGCAGCGGGAAGGGATATTCCCGATACCGATTGGCACGTTGCGAGACTTTACGACTTTGTTCGTGAACTGGGTGCATCGATCTACGTCGCCAACTATTCGCGTTACGTGGTTGACCTGAACCGGCCACCCGATGATGCGGCATTGTACGAGAGCCAGGTTTCCACGGGCATCTGCCCGGACAAGACGTTTGCAGGAGACGATCTTTACGCAGACGAGGGAGGCCTTGGCGCGGGAGAAGTCGAAGAGCGTATCAATACGTTCTGGTCGCCGTACCATCAGTTTATCGAGACGAAGCTGTTCGCGCTGCGCCAGCGATTCGGTTATGCGCTGTTATGGGATGCGCACTCGATTCCAAGTCAGGTACCGAGCTTGTTCGATGGAGAGCTGCCGATTCTGAATATTGGCACCAACAATGGCGAAAGTTGTGCTCCGGAAATCGCCGACGATGTCTTTGGTATCGCGACGTCGAGTGACTACGACTCCGTCATGAACGGCCGCTTCAAGGGCGGTTACATCACGCGACACCACGGTGATCCGCAAAACCATGTGCATGCGATCCAGCTCGAAATCGCGCAACGCGCATATATGGATGAAGACTCGAGGGAACTTGACGATGCGAAGGCAGGCGAACTGCGTGAGTCGTTGCGATCGATGCTGGAACGCTTTCTTGTCGCCACAAAGCGACACTGCGGGTGACTGGAAATTCAGGGTAGATTCAGGTCGATCACGATAAACTTTGCACGGCGTATGAGCTATCATTGCGCGCAATTGGACCCCCTACGGGCGAGTGGTAAAAAATCATGAGTATCAAGAAACTGCGAATTATAGGAATCCTGGTAACGGTGCTGTTCACCGCGTCGGCAATGGCTTCGTCGGGCCGGAAAATCGACGAAGAGGCTAACGGTGCCCTTGATACATTCAAGGAAGAAATCAGCGGCTCTGAAGTGTTTATGAACCAGGCGGCCGGCTATCTGATATTTCCGAAAGTGTACAAGGTCGGCATCGGCATCGGCGCTGAATCCGGCGAAGGCGCGCTGCGCGTCGGTGGAACGACGGTCGATTACTACCGCACGACAAGCGGCTCGATTGGGTTTCAGCTGGGTGCACAAGCGAAGTCGATCATTATCGTGTTCATGACGCAGGAAGCGCTCGATAAGTTCCGCAACTCCGAGGGCTGGAAGGTCGGAATCGATGGCTCGGTTGCCCTGATAGATATTGGTGCCGGCAAAGCGATTGACAGCCACAACATCAAGGATCCCGTCGTTGGGTTTATCTTCGGCGCGAAAGGGCTGATGTACAATCTGACGCTTGAAGGATCAAAGATCTCAAAGCTCGACAAGTCAGAGTCAAAAGCAGCTTCCGAGTAGGAAGCAGCAGGCGCTGCGCTATGCGCGCAGCCGCTTCCGAAAAGTCTGGGATGTGCGCGGCGGCGGATTGTATGCCGTCGGATATATTCTTAGCTTTCTCTTTTTCGAAGCGCGAACCGTCGTTGAAGAAATATCGGAAAGCACGGGCCTTGGTGATTTCCTGAGGGATCAGCTGCTCGGATTTGTACTGCGCTTCGCGACCGACTCCCTGGCCAACATGGTCAGGGCCCTGATTTGGCCGGCCTACGTCGTGGACCTGTATCCACGCTACGGCATTATCGCGCTGGTCATCGCGTTCATCGCATTTCCGAAATACCTCAAGAAACCCATCGAGAAGGCGCTATTCGATGAGTAGCAGCGGTGCTTGCACCGCAACCGTCGCACTGGGTTGAGGGCAGACGGCGAGCGCTCTCCCTCATGGCTCGCTAACGCTGCGGTTGGACGGTGCCTGCGGCACCTCGCCTTCGGCGCCTGTCGACCGGCTTCGCCGGTCTCGGAGTACTTCGGTCGAACATCTCCCCGTCTGCCCTCAACTCGAACGATAACTCACGGAGCGAGCACCGCCTTGTGCATTCGTTCGGAATGCAGGCCGTGCGGGTGTGCTTGTTTGCGAAGCATTAAGGGAGCGTAGCGAGCAGCGAGCAAACAAGTACCCCGCAGCGACCTGCATAGGCGGCCGGGGGTCGCGGGCTGGGCCCCGCTCCTACGATGCCTCGATGATGTGTCCCTGGCGTTTCGCGCGAGCCTCGAATCCGTCCTGCCACTTGGAGCGATGCGACGCCGGCGTGATCTGCACAGCCGTGACTTTGTATTCGGGGCAGCTGGTTGCCCAGTCGCTGTATTCCGTTGTAACGACGTTCGCGCCGGTCTCAGGATTGTGGAAGGTCGTGTAAACCACACCGGGTTTTACGCGCGTGGTAATCGTTGCCCGCAGCGTGATGTCGCCCTTGCGACTCGTTAACGAGACGAGGGCGCCGTCCTGGACACCACGCGTCTCGGCATCGCTCGGATGAATCTCGAGCAGATCTTCGCCGTGCCAGGCGACGTTCGCCGTGCGGCGTGTCTGGGCGCCGACATTGTACTGCGACAGGATGCGCCCTGTTGTTAGCAACAGCGGGAATTTTCGATTGGTTCGTTCCTCGGTCGGTACGTAATCGGTTTCGATGAACAAGCCCTTGCCACGAACGAACTGATCCACATGCATGATGGGTGTGCCCATCGGCGCTTTCTCATTGCAGGGCCATTGAACACTGCCGACTTCGTCGAGGAATTTGAAGCTGACATTGTTGAATGCAGGTGTGAGCTCGGCGATCTCGTCCATGATTTCCGCCGCACTCGCATACTTCATCGGATAGCCCATCGCCTGGGCGATTTCCTGGGTAATGCGCCATTCGTCTTTGCCCTGGCGGGGTTTCATAACCGGGCGAACGCGATTGATGCGCCGCTCTGCGTTGATGAAGGTGCCGTCTTTTTCAAGAAAGGACGTGCCGGGCAGAAAAACATGAGCAAACTTCGCGGTCTCGTTCAGGAACAGGTCCTGCACGACGATACATTCCATGTTGCCCAGTGCCGCTTCAACATGATGTGTATTCGGGTCCGACTGTGCGAGGTCCTCACCCTGGATGTACATACCCATGAATTCACCGGCGCATGCGGCATCGAACATGTTCGGAATGCGATAGCCCGGCTCTGGGTCTACCTTGATGCCCCAGTGCTTGTCGAACGTGCCGCGCACATCGTCGTCCTGCACAGGCCGGTAGCCGGGGAGTTCGTGTGGAAAGGAGCCCATGTCGCAGGATCCCTGGACGTTGTTCTGGCCGCGCAAGGGATTGACGCCGACGCCGGAGCGGCCGATATTGCCGGTCGCCATCGCGAGGTTTGCCATCCCCATGACCATCGTTGAGCCCTGGCTGTGTTCGGTGACGCCGAGGCCATAGTAAATGGCGCCATTCCTCGCCGCGCCATACAGGCGCGCCGCGCCGCGAATGGCCTCCGCGTCGACGCCGGAAATCCCGGCAACCGATTCTGGTGAATTCTCGTCCTTCAGAATCATTGCCTTCCAGGCTTCATAGGAATCCGTTTCGCAGCGCTCGGCAATGTAAGTTTCGTCGGTGAGGCCTTCACTCACGATGACATGCGCGAGTGCATTGATGATCGGTACATTCGTGCCCGGCGATAATGGCAAGTGGTACTCGGCCTCGATGTGCGCAGACCGAACGAGCCCGATTTGCCGCGGATCCACGACGATCAATTTCGCACCTTCTCGCAAGCGGCGTTTCATCTGCGATGCAAACACCGGGTGTCCCTCGGTTGGGTTGGCGCCGATGACCATGATGACGTCGGCATCCATTACACTGTCAAAGGGTTGCGTTCCGGCCGATGTGCCAAGCGTCTGCTTGAGGCCGTAGCCTGTCGGCGAATGGCAGACACGTGCACAGGTGTCAACATTGTTATTGCCAAAGCCCGCGCGTACCAGTTTTTGTACCGCGTAGACCTCCTCGTTGGTGCAACGCGATGAGGTAATGCCGCCGATCGATTTGCGGCCGTACTTTTTCTGCAGTTCCTTGAAGCGCTTCGCCGTGAAACTGATCGCCTCGTCCCAGCTAACGGGCTTCCAGGGATCGTCCGTGTTGTCACGAATCAACGGGCTCAGGACACGATCAAGATGCGATGCATAGCCCCAGGCGAATCGGCCTTTCACGCAGCTGTGGCCGTGATTGGCCTGTCCATCCTTGTACGGTGTCATGCGGACGACCTGGTCCCCTTTCATCTCGGCCTTGAATGAGCAGCCGACGCCACAATAAGCGCACGTCGTGATAACGCTGTGATCCGGCAGGCCGTTGTCGACAATGCTCTTTTCCATGAGCGTGGCAGTCGGACAAGCCTGTACACACGCACCGCAGGAGACACATTCTGAATCGAAGAAGTTTTCGTCGCTGATGCCGGCAGACACCTTCGATTTGAAACCGCGGCCCTCAATCGTCAGCGCAAATGTGCCTTGCACCTCATCGCAGGCGCGGACACACCGCGAGCACACGATGCACTTGCTGGCGTCGAACTGGAAATAAGGATTTGATGCATCGACCGGGGCGTCGAGGTGGTTCTCACCGTCGAATCCATAACGCACGTCGCGCAGGCCGACCGCGCCGGCCATGTCCTGCAATTCGCAATCGCCGTTCGCCGAGCAGGTCAGGCAATCGAGCGGGTGGTCCGAAATATACAGCTCCATCACATTGCGGCGCAGCTTTGCGAGCTGAGTGGTTTGTGTGCGGATTTTCATACCGTCTTCGACGGGCGTCGTACACGAGGCCGGATAGCCTTTGCGACCCTCGATCTCGACGAGGCAGAGGCGGCAAGAGCCGAATGCCTTGAGGCTGTCGGTTGAACACAGTTTCGGCACATCGACACCCGACTCGCGTGCCGCGCGCAGAATACTTGTTCCGGCCCGAACAGTGGCCGGAAGGCCGTCGATCTCGATTCTTACGGTATCGCTGCGCTTCGCTACCGGCGTACCGAGGTCAGTTTCACGGACGATGTTCACTTGTCTGCTCCTCGCGTCCCGGATGCGAAGTCCTCTGCAAAGTATTTTAGGACACTTCGAACCGGATAGGGCGTCATTCCGCCCATTGCACATAAGGACGCGTCTTCCATCGTGTCGCATAAATCGACCAACAGCTCATAATTCTCGTCGCGGGCCTCGCCGGCAATCATTTTGTCGATGACCTCAACGCCGCGGGTGGAGCCAATCCGGCAGGGCGTGCACTTGCCGCAGGACTCGATCGCGCAGAATTCCATCGCGAAACGCGCTTGCTGGGCCATATTGCTCAGGTCGTCGAACACAACAATACCGCCGTGCCCCAGCATTGCGCCGATCTCGATGAATGCTTCGTAGTCGAGTGGCGTGTCGAGCTGTTCGGCCGGAATGAAAGCGCCCAGCGGACCGCCAACCTGCACGGCTTTCACGGGCCGACCTGAGGCGGTGCCACCGCCAAAATCCTCGATCAGCTCGCGCAGCGTTATGCCGAAGGCTTTCTCGACCACGCCGCCCTGCTTGATGTTGCCGGCGAGTTGAAACGCGAGCGTGCCTTTGGATCTGTCAACACCGAAACCGGCGTAACGCTCACCGCCGAGATTGATGATATTGGGTACGGAAGCAAGCGTGATGACGTTATTTACAACGGTTGGCTTGCCGAACAGACCTTCGATGGCGGGTAGCGGTGGTTTGTAGCGGACGATCCCCTTCTTGCCTTCGAGGCTTTCGAGCATGGCCGTCTCCTCGCCGCAAACATAGGAGCCGGCGCCGAGGTGTACGTCGATATCGAAATCAAAACCGCTGCCCTGAATATTTTCGCCCAGCCAGCCGGCGTCACGCGCCATTTCGATCGCCTTCAGAAAAATCCTGTGTGTCAGCGGATATTCCGAGCGCAGGTAGACGTAGCCTTTGCTGGCGCCAACCGCGTAGCCCGCGATGATCATGCCCTCGATGAGGCACATGGGGTCGCCTTCCATGAGCATGCGATCGGAAAACGTTCCGCTATCGCCTTCGTCTGCATTGCAGGCGATGTACTTTTGGTCTGCCGCAGTGTCTGCGACTGTGCGCCACTTGATGCCGGTCGGGAAACCGGCGCCGCCACGACCGCGCAAGCCCGATTCGTTCACGGCGTCGAGTACGGCCTCGCTGCCGATTTCGAAGGCTTTTTGCAGGCCCTTGAAACCCTGGTGTGCTGTATAGCTTTCGACCGACAGGGGGTCGACCAGGCCGACGCGGAAAAACGTCCAGCGATCCTGTTTGATCAGGTAGGGAATTTTCTGGATCGGGCCAAGGCGACGAGCATGCTCACCGCCCTCCAGAAAATTACTATCGAACAGGCTGGCGACATCAGCCGGGGACACATTGCCATAGGCGATGCGCTGGCTATCCACTTCGACCTCGACCAGTGGCTCGAGCCACGATGCGCCCCAGGAGCCATTGCGAATCAGCTCGATGTCGCTGCCGGTCTGTTTCGACTTGCGCGCTATTGCGATCGCAACATCGTCCGCGCCTACCGATACGGCGCTGGTCTCGCGCGGGATGAAAACTCTAGTGCGAGTCAATTGCGTCTCCTCCCATGCCGCCGACAAGTTCGTCGAAGCGCAGCGTGTCCACACGACCGTAGGTTCGACCGTCGATCATGACGGCCGGCGAGCAGGCGCAGTTACCAAGGCAATACACGGGCTCGAGCGTCACATCGTCGCTGCTGCCATGCATGTCGACACCCAGCGTGTCCTGTGCGTGCGCCGTGAGTTCGCGACTGCCCATCGCCTGGCAGGCTTCCGCCTGACAAATCCTGATGATGTGTTTGCCAGGCGGCTCGGTGCGAAAATCATGGTAGTAGCTAACCACGCCATGCACGTCTGCACGCGACAGGTTCAGTTCGCTGGCGAGCTGCCTGATCGCGGCGTCTGAGACGTAGCCGAAGCGCTCGACGAACGTGTGCAGAATCTGTATGAGCATCTCCGGTCGCGCCTCGAAGCCGGCGATGAGCTCGCTGGCAACTGCGGCATCAAAGCCATTGCTGGTCATGGACATATCCGTTCATCCCCGGAGTAGATATTGAAGTTTTCGCCTCGCAGGAAGCCGACGAGCGTCATTTTGAATTCACGTGCGAGTTGCACGGCAAGGCTCGATGGCGCGCTGACGGCGGCCAGCAGAGGCATTCCGGCTACCAGGGTCTTTTGCATCAATTCGAAACTGGCGCGACCGGATACCATCATGCCGAGGGTGTTCGCGGGCAGTTTGCCGTCGAGCAGCAATCGTCCGATGACTTTGTCGACAGCATTATGCCGACCGACGTCTTCCATGCAGGCCACGAGATTGCCGTCGGTGTCGAACGCGCCAGCGGCGTGCAAGCCACCGGTTTCCTCGAACGTGGTTTGTATGCTGCGAAGGCGATCGGGCATGGCTACGAGGACGTCCTCGCTGAAAACGATATTCGTTTCGACCATGGGCTCCTGCCCTGTAACGCGTAGCGCGTCGAGTGAGGCCTTGCCACATACGCCGCAGCTCGAGGTAGTATAGAAGTGTCGTTGCAGGCGATCGAGATCCACGTCGACCCCGGTCTTGAGTTCGACCCGGATAACGTTGTGATTGCCGCTGTCCGACGCCGGCGGCCCGCAGGGTTCTATGGACACGATGTCATCGGCCGAATGAATGATCGCCTCGGTGAATAGAAACCCGGCGGCGAGTTCCGCATCGCAGCCCGGCGTTCGCATCGTGATCGAAATGCTCCTGGCGGCCCGGCCAGCGGGGGTCGAAAAGCCGAGTCGAATCTCGAGGGGTTCCTCCACAGCGACGCTGTCCGCCTGCGGGCTGCGCTGCCCATTGCGGATCTTGTTGATATCAATGGCGAAACTGCCTGCGTTCATTGCACTGCGCTTTTTCATAAAGGCGCCTGTTGGCGATCTGCGCAGACTATATCAGCGTTCAGCATTTACCGTAGCAACAGGGCCCTGCTTAGGGTATTCGACTAGGGCTTTCGCATAATAGACGAGCGGACTGCGGCCATCTCTGAGCGCGCCTGCAGCTGCACCTCGCCATCCTCGACCGTGACGCCCAGGCGACTGAGCAGAGGTCTGACATCCGGGAAGCCACTGGTATTCGCGTAGCGGCGGTAAAGTGGCATGAAAACGGGTTCCTCGATCAATGAGTCGAGCTTTTTGAACAGCTGTGTTCCTGACCAGGTTCGTTCCGAAGGCAGGCAACACTGCTGCAGTCTGTCGAGAACAGTATCGAGCGACTCTTCGCCGCTGGATCGTTGCCGGAGTTCGACGTCCGCCAACAAAGCGATCGCGGCGCCGCTCCAGTAAATTTTCATCGTGGCTTCGCGAATCCCGGCGCGAGCGGCTTCGTTCGGCGACATCTCCGGTCGCGACTGACGGCCGCGCTCGAATCCGTCCCAAAGTTTTTGCCACGCCCGTTCCTCTGTGTACCGATCGGCACGCGCCAGGAGAATATTCTGGTAATAGGTAGCGAAGCCTTCCGACACCCAGCGATGGCGCGACGTGATGTAAGGCAACATCAGGTGACTGAATTCATGCGTTGCGGTCCAGTCATCGTAAAATTCGTCGATCGCTCGGGACTGGTTGACGAACAGTTCAACCGTTTCGCCACCGTCCCGGACCACGCGACCGAACGGCACGGGCGAATCGCTCCACCAGCGGCCGCCGCCGACAGGCAGGATGACGACGCTGGTTGACGGATTGGGAAAACGCCCGTACGCAAGATTTACGTTCGCCGCTGTCTCGCGCACCCACTTGATGATGTTGGTCGACTGGACCTCATCCCTGGCTTGCATCAATGTGATCCGCAGCGTCGCCCCCGGGATATCAGTTTCGATGAATTCGAATTTTCCGAAGGCGGCGAACGCCGTCGAGCTTTCGGGGGAGTCGAGCAGCTGATAGGTGTCGATTTCGCCAGGAACCACATTCCACGGCACCGATACGCTGACGGAGTCAGGCAGTTCAAAACGCACGACGATCTCGTCATTGCCCTGCAGCTCCGGCCGCCAAAACCATGCCGCGGGCGAAACGATTATGTTGGCGTCGGACAGCGAAGCATTTCGCTGTTCGGCTGCCGCTGCTTTCTCGAGATCGACTGAGTAGCGCAGGCATGACAGTCCTTCCCTGGGCAGCAGCATGCGCCTGTTGCGTATTCGAATGCGCTCATCGCTGCTGTTACTGCAATTGCGGACATTCGTCAGGAAATCGCCCGCGTCGCGCGAGCGTGCCGCTATTCTGTCGATGCGTGTGCCGAAGCGCGCCTCGACCTGCATGTGCTGCATGTCCGCGTCGACGGTGACCACGTAATCATGCGTCACGGCCCCGGCCGCGCTTGCGCTGGCCAGTGTTGCGGCCGCGGCGAGCGATATTGCAGCGTGTTTCATGTTGATAATGATAATCGTTCTCAGCACCCATTACTTTGACTGCGGGCCACCCCACAGTTCCCCTGTGCGCCGCGGCCGTGTAAATATGGTTTACACTGGCGTCAGAATTCTAATTGTAGAGTAGAAGTTGAGGAGACTCCCTTGAGCAAAATCGCACGCCGCAAATTTATTCAGTTGTCAGCAGCCGCCGCCGCTGGCTACTTCATGCAGGACAGCCGCAAGGCCATGGCCGACGATCTGCCACAACTGTCGCTGGACGACCCGATGGCCCAGGCAATGAAATACACGCATGATGCAAGCACGGTTGACGCGAGCGCGCGCGTGAACGCCGCCGCTGACCAGACCTGCGCCAACTGTGCGCTCGTACAAGGCAATGATGGCGACGAATGGCGCCCCTGCCAGATTTTCCCTGGCAAGTCAGTCAACGCCGCTGGTTGGTGTTCGGTCTGGGCGCCGAAGTCCTGAGTTGTTTGAGTCATTAGACCCGCGTCCGACGGATGCCATTCTCGGTCTGATCGCCGAGTACAACAACGATCCGCGCCCACAGAAGATTGACCTGGGTGTAGGCGTCTATCGCACTGTCGATGGCGAGACGCCGGTACTGGATGTCGTCAAGCAGGCGGAGCGGCAGATTGTCGAGACGCAGACCAGCAAGGGCTATCTCGGCACGGCCGGTGCGCCCTCGTTTAACGCTGCGATGCAGTCGCTGATATTTGGCGATACTGCCAGTGGTGAGCGCCTGACGACAGTGCAGACACCGGGTGGATCCGGATCCTTGCGTGTTGCGGCCAGCTTGCTGAAGAAAGCTGTACCGGACGGCCCAATATGGGTCAGCGACCCGACCTGGAACAATCACGCGCCGTTACTCGGTGGTGCAGGTCTCGAGCTAAAACCCTATCCGTACTACGACACCGACCGGCACGTCATACGTGTTGACGCGATGCTTGCTGCGTTGCGTGCGGTCCCGAAGGGTGAAACGGTGTTGTTTCACGCCTGCTGTCACAACCCGTCGGGACTCGATCCGTCGGACGAAAACTGGCGCGCGATCACGGAAATAATCGTCGAGCGGGATTTGTTGCCGTTCATTGACATGGCATACCAGGGATTTTCCCGCGGCCTCGACGAGGACGCGTTCGCGATCCGGCACATGGCACAGCAGGTTCCCGAGCTGCTCGTCTCGAGCTCCTGCTCCAAGAACTTCGGGCTCTATCGCGATCGCGTCGGCACCTTGTCCATTCTGACGGCCGACGCCGCGACGAGCGCCACGATCCGGAGTCAGCTGAGTTACATCGCACGCACTATTTATTCGATGCCACCGGACCACGGTGCGGCCATCGTCAGCGCCGTACTAGGCGACACTGCACTGACCACCAAATGGCATGCCGAACTTGCGGAAATGCGTGAACGTCTGCGCGATATGCGTGTGCTACTGAACGATGCATTACAAGACAAAGCGCCGGATCACGATTTTTCGCATCTTGTCCGTGCAACCGGCATGTTTTGTTTTCTCGGCATCTCGGCCGGGCAAATCGAAGCCTTGAAGAAGGACTACGGCATCTACGTGGTGGATTCCAGCCGCATCAATATCGCGGGCATTACGCCCGCCAACGTCGACTACTTCGCCGAGTCGATCGCCGCCGTTGTTGGAGCCCGCCACGCGGGCGAATGAATTTCGTAGGGACTGTTGGAGCCCGCCATGCGGGCGACGGCCGGAATCGCCCGCGTGGCGGGCTCCAACAGTGGGGCGCAGTTTTTTTGATTACTCGTCATTATCGGTGTCGAAGCCGGGCCCCCAGAGCAGGCGGCTTTGCTCGTCAATCGATAGCCTTTCCGCCGTGCCGGCATTCAGTTCGAGCACGTAGGTCACCGCGTCGATGGAACTGATGGAACTCAATGACAGCGGCTCCGTGTTGGTCACGATGTTGGCGATGCTGCCATCGCCGCGCACGAACGCGATGTCGAGTGAGATGTAGGTGTTTTTCATCCACATCGAGTGATAATCGGCGCTGCCATAAATGAACAGCATCCCCGAGGTGTCCGGCATGTCGCGCACATGCATGAGGCCGCGCATCTGCTGTTGTCGCTCGATCGCCAACCAGACATCGAAGCGATAACAGGCAAACTCGGTGGCCTCGATAACCAGGACATCGCTTTCGAAGGCTGCATCGAGCGCTTCGTCGGCGCCTGCATCGATACTGAGTAAGACCAACAGAATCAGCGTAAAACGAGCGGCATTCATTTCGCACTCCAGTCGAGCTGCCCCGAAAAACGCAATTCGGGCATAGTGATGCTACCTTCGCCATTCACTTCGGGCAGCGGCGAAATGCAATACAGAATGCCGTCGATACGATAGCGGTCGGGACTATCATCGATGGCCCACTGCGCCTCGACGTCGGTCCAGCAGGTATCGAGATCTGCGGTGCTGAAAAAGCGCGAATTGCGTTCTTCAATGACGGTGACATTGCTCGGGAGCTCCGCGCCACTCGTCTCTCGCCGCAATTCTGGTATGCCGATTATGAAGGTGATCGGAAGCGCGTCAGCGCCAACCGTGCCGGAGAAGCGCAGGCGCGCACCGGCGCCGTTCGGCCGTGGCATACCCTGGCATTGCATTTCGTCCAGGTACCATTCGATTTCGCCGGTCAGGGTGCCGTAGAGATTCGCGTATAACTCACCGCCTTCGTCGCAGCCGCTTCCATCAATGCTGCTGTCCGGCAGCAGGGATGCAGCCGAATTTTCGGCAGAATCCCCTGAATCGACTGTGGAATCCTCTGTCGATCCGCAGCCCCCGAGGGCCAAGGCCGTGAGAAAAAAGGTGGCAAGATGCGCTGTTTCGCGAATATTTTGCAATCTGTGAGGTCCACTGGTGTCGGAAAAGGGGCCATTATCACTCGATTGGTGCCGTTGTGAATAAAATTTACGACGACCTGTTGGCCTAACCATGCATCCTCTCTAAAATGGCACGCCCATTTTTTAAGCCTTTTAATCGACCGGAGTTGTGAATGACCGTCGTAGAACAAGTACAAAAGCTGGAGGTACACGCAAGCAGCTTGATCATTGGTCAGTCCCATCTGATCAACCGTATGCTGATCGCACTACTGTGCGATGGCCACTTGCTCGTCGAGGGGGCACCGGGTCTCGCGAAGACTCGCGCGATCAAGGTACTCGCAGAAAGTATCGAGGGCGATTTTCACCGCCTGCAATTCACGCCTGACCTGTTGCCCGCCGACCTGACCGGCACCGACATATACAGGCCGCAGGAAGGTACTTTCGAGTTCCGCAAGGGCCCGCTGTTCCATAACCTGATTCTTGCCGACGAGATCAACCGCGCACCAGCGAAGGTTCAGTCGGCGCTGCTCGAGGCAATGGAAGAGCGCCAGATTTCGGTCGGCGCGCACAGCTACAAGCTCGACGATCTGTTCATGGTCATGGCAACGCAGAACCCGATCGAGCAGGAAGGCACCTATCCGCTACCCGAGGCCCAGCTTGATCGCTTCCTGCTGCATATCGAAGTCGGCTATCCGACACCCGAAGACGAACGCCGGATAATGATCCTGAACCGTGAAGAGGCAAAGGCAGCCGCGCGCGACATGTTCCAGCCGCCGGAGCTACTGCCCGTCTCCGCCATCATGCAGGCGCGACAGGAAATTCTGCGCCTGCATCTTGCCGAGGAGCTTGAGGAGTACATCGTCAACGTCGTCGTTGCGACGCGCAATGCAGGCTCCGTGGACAAATCGCTCGAAGGCCAGATCATGTACGGCGCAAGTCCACGCGCGAGCATGGGCATCGACCGCGCTGCGCGCGCACACGCATGGCTCA
>Ga0255058_10000732_pt1 | contig 18896 bp, 14 predicted proteins | sample Cases_109_9_MG_FD_188637 | JGI IMG/M metagenome (GOLD analysis project Ga0255058, IMG submission 188637) | Seawater microbial communities from Amundsen Gulf, Northwest Territories, Canada - Cases_109_9 | ecosystem: Environmental > Aquatic > Marine > Gulf | place: Canada: Northwest Territories... | reverse complement strand
GTCAGGTGTGGAGCGGTGACAGTCCTTGTCGTGTGGCGCGGGCTCTCCGCCTGGACGGTCGACACAGCCACAGTCGTCCGGTGCAGGGCTGGCCGGTGGTGGAGTGCCGATGCCTCCGGGTTCGGAGGTAAGGTCCTCATCACCTCTTGGCGCACCGGCCTCAATCAAACTGCGTGGTACATATTTGTCCACCCGCTCCAGCACCGCGGCGGCTTGGTCGAACTTCTGGCAGCCCGTACAATTACAACCCTTGCCGTGCCAGTGCAGGCGGACACCTTTGATATACGCCGCCAGCTCCCCCGCCGTGGGTTCGTCAGTCTCGTCACCGTAGGATGTAACGGTGTGTCGCTCTATTCGGCTATGCTGTTGGTCAAGACACCAGTCACGAAGCGCCATGCCGATGAAGCCCTTCCGCGTTTCTACTAGAGATTCGACTCGCAGCGTGGCGGACTTGCCGGTAGATGCATTGAATGTTATCCAGGTGCCGTCACTCTTGGGACGCACCTCGATGCTGTGCTTACGGTCGACCATATGTTCTCCTTCACCGTCGCAGTCTGGGCAGCATGGGGCGTCGATTACCCCGGTCCCGCCGCAACAGTTACACTGTTCCCCCGCCATGGGTTCGTCCTTGTCCGGTGTGTCGGCGGTCACGCTCCCTCCTTGCGTGCGGCGAGGCTACGTTTCTGCCAGTGGTGTATCTGCTCAACAACCGCATCGGAACCACCGGCCCGGTAGATGTTGACAACCATCTGCTTCCAGTTCTCCGCACCAGCCCGCTCCCCCGCCTCCCGGCCTGCGGCTGCGGCTTGTATTAGCTGTTCGTGTGGACTACCGAATGGCACGAACACCCGCTCGGCAATCTCCCGGTCGGTCTCCAGCTCCGCCGCCGCGGGTTCGTCAGTCATCGGCCCTATCCCGCTGTCCGTCGTCGGAGCGTTCTCGAAGCAGCTTAATCCCCTGCTTGAAGATGCGCTGCGAGAGGTCCAGCGCTTCCTCGGCGTTGCCGATGATCAACCCCTTGAACGCTTCGCCGTCGAGGAGTACCTGGCCCTTCCGTATCCGGATCTTGAAGTGCTGGGACTCAACCATCCTGAGCCCCCTCCCGATCTCCCGGGTCCTTGAGCTCCTCGACGCGGCGGTGTACCTCGCCCTTCAGGTCGGCCAGGAACCGCTCTTCCTTAGCCCGGTACTTGTGGCGATCGCCGCCCGGTTTGAATTCCGCGCTGTCGAGATTCTTCTGGGCGTTCTTGACGTACCACTCGAGGGAGTTGTCCGGGATGTCGGTGATCGACTCGCCCTTGCGCTTGCCGAACGGGATGCAGACCTCGCCGTCCGCGTTGACTGTCTGGGCCGCTCCACCACCCTTGCCCTTGCCATACGTGACCTTCGTTCCGGACTTGATCCCGGCGGCTGAGAGATCCTCGGGCCGCAAGTTGCGTAGGCCGGCGATCATCGACACCGCACGGACGAAGCAGTTCGTCACCGCGGCCTTGCGGACGTCGATCGGGTTGGGGGGGACCGGGTTGTCCTCGTCGTCGGTGCGGAGGAAGAACTTCTCGCCGGACCACCGGCCGCCCTCGAACGTGCCGAAACGCTCGGTCACGCGGGAGAAGACCTTCATCTGGACGATGTAGCCGTAGGTCCCGTCCTGGTAGTTCTCGCGTGCGATCTGCGGCTGATCGCAGACCAGGCCGTAGAGGTCAGCCAGTCGCTCCGCCCCCGTCGCCTGGAGGTACATGGACGTGCCCATCTGGATCCAGTCCTGGGGCTTCGTCAGATTGATCGCCTGGGGCCGGAGCTTCGTCAGGAGCGCTGCCTTCTCCTCGAACATCTTCATCGGATCGTTGGTCCGGTGCAGCCTGATCAGCTGGTCCCGGAGCACTTCCGGAAGGCTCTGATTCTCCGTCGCCGGCATACCCACCGGCACACTGATCACCTCGGGCTCGATAACGCTTTCCGTACCCTGGGGCGCTGATTTCTCGGACATTCCAATCCTCCTTGTCGATCTGCTTGGGGTCGATAACCCGCTCGCGGACCAGAAACTCGAAGACCGCCGTCCGCACCACTGCGGCCACGCCCGGGGTCGTCGGCAGACGGGCGCGATAGACGTCGATCGCCATTAAATAGGCGTCGGGGAACCTGATCGCCTTGGTCTTCAAATGGGGACTCCGTCAACGGCCCGGCGAGTGTATCACAAAAGGAAACCCCGAGGTGGGAGATGAGACCACCCCGGGGCGTCCAGCCGTCGCCGATGACGGGTGCTTCGAGAAGGAGTGAAGCTAGGAATCAGTCTATCACGAGTTCTCCCTGGCGCTGCGGGGCGTTCTCGGCTGCCGCGGCCTGGTGGGCGCCGGAAGCGATCGTCGCTCTGGGGGCCTCTGGTCGGCTCCCCGGGGCGAGGCCCGAGCCGGGAGGGGGTTGGGCTCCAGGTAGGACCATCGACCCCGGGGATCCGTCACTCGAGACCAGCATTGGCGGGTGGCGGCGGCGGGATCACCGGGATCACCGTAACGGCGTCTGGCTGGGTCGGCCCGATCACCCCTACGAGGCCCGTCGCCATGTCCGTCCAGGGGTTCGTCACCGTCACCGGAGCGCTCCCTCCCGCGGTGTTGGGCGCGAGGGTGAAGTTGACGTGGAGCTCCTCAGCCGAGATCCGGGTCGTCACACCCTGCGTCAGGCCCGGGTAGGTGATCGTGGCAACGGCCTCCGGAGAAAAGTTCGTCCCGTGGATCTGCGCGGTGTACTCCAGCGGCGCCTGCGGCAAGGTCGATACGCCGACGATCGTGGCCCGGGCCCACGAGCTGACCTCGTTGGAGCAACCGTCGGACTCCAGCCCCGTCGCGGTGTCGAACGTCTTGATGCACGCGAAGTAGGGGCCTCCGTCCAGGACCGTCGCGATGTAGCTATTGGCGATCGCCCGCTCGCTCGCGCCGTAGACCCCGGTCAGGGAGCCGACGTAGACGTTGTACTGGATGGTCGCTCCGGGGACGGTATCCCAGAAAAGGCGGAACTCGCCGGCCTGGACCGGTCCTATTACCAGGAAAAGACCGACGAGCGCCGCCATGGGGGTGCGCATTAGAAGAGCCCCTTCAGGTCTTTGAAGACCGAGTCGATCGTCTCGTAGATCACCGTCAACCCGCGCTTCTTGGATTCCGCCTTGCCGTAGGCGCGGATGTCGTCCCAGAGCTCCTTGATCTCTTCCTTCAGCTCCGGAAACATTTCCTGGATCGCCTTGATCCGACTGTAGATCGACCAGACCAGCGCGAACTTTCTCCACATAACCCAACCCCTACTTTCCGGAGCCTGTCGTTGAAATGGCTCCCAGGAGGATGACCGCCACGCCGAGGACTACCTTCGGCGATTCGAGCACCACGGTTTGAAACTCTGTCCACGTTCCGATGTCGAGCGCGACCAGCGTGCCGAGCGCTCCGATCACGCCCCGGGTCAGTCGCCCCCTCCAAGAGTCGAGCGACAAGTTCGCGCCCGCAATCTGTTTGACGTTCTCCACGGTTTGCCTCCTATTCCATGGCTCGAAGGATTCCGATGATGACCGTTATCGTTACGCCGGCAAGGATCACCGACATGAGCGACCCCACCCACGTCAACGCCCGTCTCAGGGAGTCGATCCGTTCGTCGTGGCTGATGTTCGCTTTCTCCACGTCCCGGAGTCGGTTGCCGTGATTGTTCAGACGATCGGTCACGCTGCCCTGCATCTCCTTCCGGAAGGCGTCAAACTCGCGGCGTAGCTCTGCCCGGAAGTCCTTCTGGATTCGAGCCGCCATCTGATTGATCGCCAGGACCGTCTCGGCAGGAACTTTTCGGAAGCTGGGGTCTTCGGAGTTCATTGGTCAAGCCCTCGGTTGCCACTCTACATGGATGTGCGCGTCGGGCGTGCCCCACTTCTCCAGGAGCACGTCAAAGTCCAGGCCCAGACGAGCCTTGATCTTCACCACCGCTAACTTCGCGTCGTCGTGGGTCATTCCGTGGACCCGGAAGTCCCAAGCGTTGTCGGACCAGTGAAGGGACGTTGTCCCGTGCTTCCCGTCGTCACCGGAGGAATAGACGGCCTCGTAGCCCAGCTCGTTGTAGGTGCGCTCCACCGCTCCAAAGGCGAGCGTCACCGCCAGGGCATGATCGCGGACCTTGGCCCGCCGGTTGATCGGTCTGTTCTTGACTATCACGTTTTCCCCAGCGCTTGCTTCATGGTCCTGTAGGCCCACCAGAACAGCAGACCGAAGGATGCAACCATGAGAGCCACAATCAGGTAGGTGAGGACCGGACACGCGGTTTCCGACATCCGCGCCATAGCCGACCGAGCCGCCTCGGTTGCGAGTTCCGACGCGGACGGACTACTCACGAACAGACTCCGCGGCCTTGAGCCGGATCCGCTCGCGGCGTTTCTTCGGAACCTTGCTCAGGTTATCCTCGAGCATCGTCTGTCCGGTTTCCTTCTGCAGCCGCTTGACGTAGCCGTTGGCCCAGTCCTTCTGATCTGGCGGCAGCTTCCCGAGGTACTCCTCGATCGGGCCGCGGCTCTTGAGCTCGCGGGCTTCACGTACCACCTCCTGCAGCTCCAGGCGCCAGCCGTTCCGCTGGTACTCCTCGTCGGCCTTGGCCATGCCTTCGTGCCAGTCCACCCAGACCGCCTCGTCCGTGGTTTCGTCCAGCTGGATCTCGCCGGCCTGGTCGGTGCCCATCTGGGCGGCCTTCACAATCTGCTTGTGCATCAGTAGCCGGTCCTCGCGGCTGGCCTCGAACGTGATCTTGCGGAACCGGGCGTGAAGAGTGCTCAGAACGCGGTTGGCGTCTTCGAGCGACTGGCGCTCTGCGATCACCTGGCGGTGCTCCCTCCAGTAGCGCTTGGCGTCCTCGATGTCCTCGATCTTGCGCCAGGTGTTCCGGGCCCTGCGGCTCTTCTCGAGACGCTTGTAGAACCGGTCGATGGTCCCGCGGCCGAGTTCGTCCTCCTTGACCATGAACGAGCCGAACGCCTGGTCCACGAACGTCCGCGTACCCTCGGCGCGCTTCCCGATGCCGAGATCCTTCGCCAGGTCGGGCGCGACGAGCTGCGTCACCGGGACGACGATGAGCTTGTCGATGCCCGGCACGATCCAGCGAGACCCCAGGCCGCCGGACCAGCTGCGGATGATGTGGTCGATGTTGCGCGGGCTCACGTCTTCTCCGGAGCGCGGGTCGATCCGCAAGACGCCGCTGAGCTTCTTCACGGCCGGGGCCCTGGCGGCTGCGGCGGCCAGCTTGGAAACGTCGGATGTGTAGGGCCCGTAGCGGAGCCTCGCGTCAAGGTCCACCTCGCGGCGCGGCTCGATCGGTGTCCCGCCCCACAGACGCCGGTTGCCGAAGTTCTCCACGAGAGCCCCGAGAGCGGTCGGCATGAATTGAGGGATGAAGGCGTCCCGCAGGGCGTCGGCCCACGGCGCGCTGTTCTCGTCGGCGGGAGCCGACTGGAAGGCCACCCGGAGCCCTCTGCCAAGCAGAGATCCGAACAACAGGCCGGCCTCGTGCGGCTTGGGGATCGCGATGAAGCCCGGCTTGCCAGGGACCGGGAAGTTCCAGTAGAGGTCTTTCTGGTAGTCGGAGAGCCCGTCGTACTCCTCGTTGCCCATGTTCAGGAGCCACTCCGCGATGGTCGGCGCGATGACCACCGAGGCCAGGCCCACGGCGAAGCGGTTGCGGCGCCTCGGATCACTGAGGTCGCGTAGGACCACCCGACCGAACTTGTCGATGCCGCGGATGTTGGCGTTGAGGAACGCGGAGATCTTGTTGTACTCGCGAGCCAGGGTCCCGGCGTGCGCGAAGTCCAGGGACGCCTCCCGGCTCTCGACCGCAGCGCGGAGGATCGCGTCCTGCGTCCCGCCCTCGACTACCCAGGAGTCCTCGGCCTTCTCCATCTTGACCTGACGCTTGAGCCCTTCCCAGATGCCTTGCTTCGCCTCCGGCCGGTTGAAGGCGCGCTTGGCCCGTTTGAATACGCCGAGCCGCGTGCTGTTCTCCAGGATCTCCGACATATCGCGGAGCGCCTCGATCGGGTGCATCGCTCGTGTCTTCACGAGCCCCTGGAGACTCTTGTCAGCCATCACCTTGCGGAGGTTGTGCTGGAGGTAGTTGCGGTCGAAACTCACCATCGTCGCGAACGCGCCGCCGCTGGCCTTCCACTCGACATAGTCCGCGTCGTACTTCTGAGCCGCCTTCCACATCGACGCCAGCCCGCGGACGGTATCGACCCCGGGGATGAACCCGTGCTCGGCGAACATGGATGCCGAGATCGCGTCTCGGATGAGGTTCTTCAGGAAGAAGTCCGGATGCAAGGTGGCGCCGGCTCGTAGCGTGCGCGCCGGCAGCCCCAGGGCCGACACAACCAGGCTCGTCGTCCGCTGATCCATGCCGGCGAAGTAGTCGTGGAGTCCAGAGTCGATCTCGAGGAGCACCTCCTCGCCGCCCTTCATGTAGCTGACGATCTTCTCGTTGGGGCTGATGTCCTTGTTCAGCCGCCAGACCCGGGCGCGGATGTCGAGGGTGTTGCGTTCGCGCATCTCCCCGATGAGCGTGTCGGCCATCTCTCCGCTCGCGTCTCCCATCTCCTCGAAGGTGTTGCGGATGGACGTCTCAAACTCTTTGCGGAGCTCCTGGAGGTTGAGACCGACCGCCGTCTTCTTCGGCGAGACCTCCTTGACCATCCAGCCGGTTCCGGGATGGGCCTCGCCCCACTCGTGGAGCGCTCGGCGCATCTGGTTACGGCTGACGACGCTTGAGACGAGGTACAGGTTCTTGACAATCGACTCCAGCGGGTCGATCAGCTCCATGTCGGCGCCGCGGATTCTCTTGTGCGGCTTGCCCACCCGGACGCCCTTTCCCCGCACTCCGCCGCCGACCACGTCACCCTCGAGAACGCGGTGCAGTGGGACGTAGTAGGGATTGGATCGGCGGTAGATCTTGAACTCCTTCTCGGAGATCACGCCCTCGTCCACGAGCCAGTGGAGCGCCTTGGCCTGGAAGTCGTAGAGCTCGTCGGAGACACGATCGAACTTCTCGCTCTTCAGGGTGTCCACGGCCTCTAGGAGCTCGGCGCGTGTGAAGTTGAGGCCCTTGATTCCACGCTTCTCGCTGAGCCACAACAGATGTTTGGCCGTGACGTACACCCGGAAGTTGTCGTAGTTCGCGGCGCGATCGCCGCTGATCAGGTTGCTAAACGCCTTGCCGACACGAGACAGCGAGTTGTCCTTGGCGATGCTGACGGTGAACTTCGACGGCTCGGCGACCTCGCTCAGCATGTCCTGGAGCCCGCGAGTCTGTGGCTTGAACTGGTGCTTGCTGAGCGACTCCTTCCCGGCCTCGGTCAGGTAGAGCCGCTTGGTGTACTTCGTCTTTCCCTTCGGCCTGGCCTCCAGGAGCGGCGGGAGCTGTTGGTTGTTCCGCTTGTGGATGAACTCCCACTCCAGTCGGCGGGCGATCACCTCGACGTCGGAGTCCACTCGCGAGCTGATCTTCCGGCCCTTGCCGCGTGGCGCTTCCCAGATCGCCTTCTCGCCCTTGACGACTCCCTCGTCCGTGAGGACGTCGCGATCGGCCAACCAGGAGACCAGCTTGTTCTCCTTGATGTCCACGATGCCGTGGGTGAGGCCCAGCTCGGCGCGACCACCAACGCGCCCAGCGTGCAGCGTGGCCGACGTGAGCGGGTTCATGCCGGAGTGACGGAGCTTCCCACCGTTCACGTCGCGGATGTACTTCTCCATCCAGTAGCGGTCGGAGACCACCCGGGTCATCAGGTTGCCCCAGCGCTGCGACCAGGACCCGCCGTGCCGCCTGTTCTCTCCGACGCTCATCCTGGAGCGGAGCCGGGCGACGACTGGCATGTCCCGCCAGCGGGCCCAGTCCGCGGCAACGCTGTCCATGATCTCCGCCGCCTTGATCGTGTGCTCGTCGCGAAGCAGTCGGCGGATGAATTCCTTGTACATGGCCGGAGCGTTTTTCTGCGCGCCTGGCCGGTCCTCGACGTACTGGCGGATGAACTCTGCCCAGCCCTCCGACATCAGCCCGGAGCCCGTCTTGCGTTTGCCGTAGAGCGCCTCGCCCAGCGCTTTCATTTCCGCCCGAATGAGCTTCTTGTTCGGACCGGTGTAGTCGAACATCTCCGACTTGATCTCGGGGAACATGACGTTCTGTAGCGCGTGGCCCATCTCGTGGGCCATGACCGACAGGTTCTCGGCGAAGGCCACCTTGAGTCGGATGACCCGATGGAACGGCTCGTGCTGGCCGGCAGCCGTGCGCTTGGTGATGCGTCCGATCCGCCGGACGGAGTACGCGGCCTGCTCCAGCTTCCGGACCATCTCCGCCGGCCTCGGCATCTTGCCGGGCAACTTCTTCCTGCGGGGCTGTCGGGCCAGGACGCGCCGGACGCCCTCCATGGCGCGCTCGACCCGCTCACGGAGCGGGATCCCCTCGTCCTCGGTGCCGCGCTTCTGGTACTTCCGGAGCCTCTTCTTCGTCGGGATCTTGTCGGGGACGCGAGCTCCCGGCTCGCCCTCTCCCAGCTGACGCGGCGCTTCGTCGGGGTCGATGTCGATGAGCTCGCCCTGCGCCTCCTCGGCCTTGCGATCCTCTTTCCTGCCTCTGGCGCGCTCGGTCGCCGTCTGGTCGAAGAGATCGCTCTGGCCCTTCTCGGCCGCGGCGAGCTTGCGCTTCCGGTCTCGCTCCAGCTTCGTCTCTGCTTCGGTCAGCTTCTTCGCGCCGGCCTTCAGGCTGTCGGTCTCGCCCTCGTCAAACAGGCCGCGGTCCTTGGGCATGAACGGGGGCTCGACGTCGTCGGGCGGTCCCTTGCGCTCTGCCGGTTTCGGAGGAGCCTTCTTGAGCCGGATCGGCGCCCGCGGCAGCTTCGCCGGGTCGATGACTCCGACCTTGACGCCCGTGATCCCTTCGTTCACTGGCAGGGTGTAGCGATCGCCGTCCACTAGCTCCCACCGGCGCTTGGCCTTGTTCCGCTTCACCCGGTAGAGCCCCGGGTCAATCGGCACGTCGCCGCCGGCCTTCTCTCCGATGTAGAAGATGTCGCCATCCTCGATCGCGGACGGTTCGTAGCGTTTCTCCTTGCGGCGCCGGATACCCGCCATAACCTGCTTCGGGTTCTTGCCCTCTGCGACCAGGCCCCAGGCGTCGGCGTGGATCTCCTGGGAGCGGTGGAGCTCCTCGATCTCGAGCCGCCCGTAGTATTCGCTGTCGGTCTCGCGCGGCTTGCGCTTCTGGGCCCGCTCAACACGGACCACATCTTCGGTCATCGTGAGTTCGTTCTTGAGCCAGGTGAATGCCTCTTCCTTCGACCGGAACGGGTGCCCCTCCTCCGAGAGACGTTCCGCCCACTCCTCGATATTCGCGCCCTTCTCGCTGACGACCCGCTTGTCCTTGGTCTGCTCGCGGAGGGTCTTCGCCATCCCCTCGGTGAATTCGGCCTCGACCCGGATCCCGTCGTGCGTGCTGATGTAGTTCCGGATTGCCTGCGGATCGGCGGTCTCCGGGAGGTCGGCCTCGGGCTTGCGCCCCTTCGGTTTCTCCGCGGGCTTCAGATCCTTCTCGTACTTCTCCAGGATCATCGGCCGCGTGACGCCGCGCTCGGCCTCTCCGCGATTCCAGGCCGCGAGCTCCGACTCGAAGGCGGAGTATTGCTCCGGAGCGAGCCCGGCCTTGAGCTCGGACTGTCGTTCGTTGAAACGCTGCCGCTCTTCCAGGTTGATCCGCCTGGCCTGCTCCTGGGCGACGTCACCCAGCTCGCTCTCCACCGACTGTCGCTCGCGCAGCTCCTTGACCTGGCCTTGGGTGACGAGATCCTGGTCGTTCTTCAGCGCACGTTCGCTCCACTCCTCGAAGCTGAGCGGGGAAGCCTCATCCCGCCAGCGGTTGTAGAGCTCGTCCTTGAGCACTGTGAGCGATTCGGACCCGCGGGGCTCGGCCCGTCGCTCGAGCGCTTCCTTGCGGGCGCCGATGTCTCGGTCCGCGACCTTCTCCAGAGGCGGCGGCGCGGCCGGTTTCTCCTCGACCGCCACCCGCTCCTTGGCGGCTCCCTTCAGGCGGAGCCTCCCGCGAACCTTCCCGGGGATCTTCGCGGCGAGCTTGGGCACCGGAATCATCATCAACAGCGCGCCGGCCGGATCGTCGGGGAATTCTTCCTGGAACGTCTTCCAGTCCCAACCGTGCTTCTCCAGGAACCGATCGAGGTGATCCTCGGGTAAGAACGGCATCAACTGGCGGAGCCCGTGGATGCCCTGGGCCGGCTTGCGGGCGAACTCCGTCAACAGGTGGACGGTGTCCTCGTAGGTCCGGAGGAGATCCTCCTCGGCGCCCTGGACGTTTCCCGTGGCCAGTCGGCCGACTCCGCGCGCGGCGCGACCGCCCATCTGGGCGAGGCCGGGAAGGATGTTCAGCGCGCTCGGTATGAAGTTCTCGGCGGCGCGCGCGCCGGGGGTGATCGGCTCCATCTCGGTCGGTGGCGGCGTGGGCACAACGCCTTGCGCGGCCATCCGAGCGCCCAGAGGATCCTGTGTGCCCAAGCCCGTTGGGAGCGTGGATTCTGCGCCCTGCATCCGCGGGTGCGGGGGGCGAACCGGTCGCATGGCCTCCGGGGACGTCATCCCGAAGAGCGGCTCCTCGCGGTCGATGAACTGGTTGACCCTACTGAGCGGATCGTTCTGCTGCATGATCCGGGCCTTCATCTGGTCGAACCCGTCCGGATCCTGCTGCGGCTCTTCGACGGTGAGCTCCTCCGCCGGCCGCGTCATCTCGTTGAACAGGTAGGCGTTGGCCTGGTTGATGTCGCTCAGCCCAAGCTGGTCCGGGTCCTGGCCCGTGCGCTGTCGGAACGCGAGCTTCCACGCTTCGGGGTGCTGCGGGCTCTGGAGCCATTGCCCCTCCGGCGTTACGAGCGGCATCTGCCCGCCCTGCGGCTGGACGCCGGCTCGCCAGGCACCGGGATAGTCGTAAAGGCCCTCCTTGAAGAGCTCCTGGCCCGCCCTGGTTGGGCTGACCTCTCGACCTCGGCTCCCCGATAGCTCGCCGGCGAGGTGTTGGACGTTGGGCAGTCCGGCCATCCACGAGCTGAACTCTGGCTCCTCTTCGAGCATCACCCGGCCCGGCTCCCAGTCCTGCGGGAAGTCCGACTCCAGCGGCTCCGGCTGGGGCTCCGGCTGCGGGATCTCAAGCCCGACCGGGTTCTGGAAGTCGAACCGGCCCTCGCCGGGTGTGCCCTGCTCGCCGCCCGGGTACGCGGTGGTGGGGTTCTGGAAGTCGAACTGGCCCCCGCCAGGAGAGCCGTTCTCCTCCTCTTCGGGCCGCACCCGCGGGTTCAGAAAGTCGAACTGGCCCATGAGCTCCCCTACGGGACGTCCTGTTCCAGATCCTCGGGTAGGAACCCGTACTGTTGGAAGAAGTCCCGGCGGAGCTCCTCGGTGTCAACGGGCTCGCCGTTGTAGGTGCCGGCCTCCATGATTTTCTTGTAGCCGCTGATCGCCTGCGCGATCTCTTCCGGCGAGCGCCGCTTCTCGCCGAACGTCGCGGCGATCGCCTCCTGCGGCACTTGGGGCGGTGCCGGTGGTGGACCCCCGAGGCCAACCGGACCGGCGAGAGTCCGATCCGGAACTCTGGGCACCGGCACGCGCCCGCTCATCTGTTTGAAAGGTGCCGACTGCAGCGGGTCCATCTTCCCCGCCTCGTTCAGCGACGGGATGGCGCCCTGCGGCAACTTGACGTTGTACTCGGTTCCTGGAGGAGCCTGAGACATCTCGTTGACCATCCGGGTCAACTGCTCCGGGTCCTGCGAGCCCTCGAAGAACGGATTGATCTCGGTGATCTTGCCGGTCTTCTCCAGAAGACTCTGGAGCGCTGTCTTGTCGCCCTCTGCCGCACTTTGAGCATCCTGGACCGACATTCCGATCGGGTTGTTGGAGTCATCCACGCCCCCGCCCTTCGTGCGGAGCTCCAGGAAACGCCGGGCCAATAGCTTGTCCACGTCGCTGCTGCCTTGCCCCCCTCCTCGTCCGCCGCCGAGGTTTGCACCGTAGACGTCCGCGATGAGCTCGGCCTGCTCGCGCTCGGTGAACTGCGAGAAGCTGGGGTCCTGCCTGAGCTCGTTCGCGAGCTCCTTTGGAGGCATCTTCCCCGACTTGGCCTTGTCCAGCGTTCCCATCAACCGCTCTTCGCGCTGCTGCTGTTCGTCCGGCGACAGACCTTTGAACCACGGTTGTTTGCGGAGCAACTCGAGCTCCTTCTCGGTGCCGATGCGCGTGTCCTTCGCCGGACCCTCTTTCGGTTTGAACCGCGAGAAGATGTTGGCCATCGTGTTCGCGGCGGAGCCCTGTCGGCGTTTGGCGTCCTCCTGGGAGCGAACCCTCAGCCTGGACTCTTCCAGGCCGACGCCCTGGTTGAGTCGCTCGATCTCCATGATCCGGTGCTCGCGCTCCTTGCTCTCGGAGTCTTGCTTCTCACGAAGACTTTTCAGGAACCCGGCCGGGGCGATCGGCGAGGTCCGTCCCCCTCGACGCTTTCGCTCGGCCTTGTTGTGGAGGATCTGTCCGAGCATGTGCATGCTGTCGGCGACCCCCGCGCTGAACCGTTTGCCCTTGCCCGCCTTCTCCGCGTCGGTCGGCTGCATCTCGAGACCCCGCTTCTGCGCGTATTCGCGGGCCTGCTTCTCGTCGTCTCCGATGTCGTAGGGGAGTTTGTAACGAGGCAGATTGATCTCCTCGCCCGTGGGAATCGGATTGGACCGCTCGGCCTGGCCGCGGGCGGAGTTGTAGTACTCCATCGCCTCCTTGATCCAGTCCGGCGTCGGGTCTTCTGTCAACCCGCTCGGATAGCGTCCACCTCCGAATGGCATGGCGTCCTCCTACGCGGTCAGGTCGTGCAAGGCGGCTTGCGCGTACAGATCCAGATGCGGTCGCAATTGCTCGCGGAGCCAGCCGTCTCTCTTGACGTGCTTGGCCAGGCGTGGACCGTTGCGGAGGTAGTTGTCCCTCAGCTTGTTCCCGGTGATGTTCAGGATGTAGTGGCGGACCAGGAGCCAGCGGGGATTCTCCGCGCCGTAGACGGCCCTCGCCACCCAACAAGCAGCCCCGTAGATCGCCGCAAACGCCTGGAGGTAGTCGCCCCAGTCGCTCCCGCCGCCTCCGGTCTGGGTCCCACGCAGGACGCCCTCGCTCTGGTTGTAGTTGTCCCAGAACATATCGGTCAACGAGCCGATTCGCTGATCCCCGAGCATCGTGCGGAACTGCTCGAACTCCCGGAGGTTGCGGGCCTGCTCAGCACCGCGGGCCATCTGCACGTTGCCTTGATTCATCTGGCTCACTCCGCCGTGGCCAGCTCCGGAGCTCAGGCCGAACTGACGGGCCTGGTTGCCGGCGCGGTTGAAGGCGAGCTCCGTTCCCTCGAGCATCTCGTTCAGTCGGGCGTCCGGGATGTTGTACGGATCGTTGAGAAGAGCCGCGGCCTGGCCCATGCCCGGGACGAGCCCCTGGAGAGACGCTCCAGCGACGGCGCCGAGATTGGAGTTGCCCTGTCCGATGTAGGCCCGAAAGTCGTCCCACATCTGATCAGTCCAGCTGGCGGGGTCCTGGGCGAACCACGGGGGCGTTGACAGGGTCCCCGTCGCGTTGCTGTTGGCCCCGCTTTCGTTCTGCGGTGGGGCCCACTCCTCGTTTCCTGTCGGGGGTGCGGGGGCCGCTCCGCCTTGACCCTGCGCGGGGGGCGTTCCGCCAATCGGCCCAGACGGCCCCATGCCGGGGACGCCGCCTTCGCTCGCCGGCGGGAGCGCCGGGGGCGTTCCGCCCTGTGCCACACCGCCGCCCGGGAGCTGGCCGGCGGGAGCTGGCCTACCCCCGCCGAGGAGACTCGGTTGGGCGGGCTGGCCTCCCAAGACTGGTAAACCTGCGCCGGCACCAGGCGCGCCCCCGGCCCGGGGAACCATCGACCCCACACCCCCGCCGAGTGCGCTGAGCATTCCGCCGGGCCCACCGGGAGGCTTCGCCCCACCGACGCTCGGGGGGCGTGCGCCGCCTCCGAAAGCACCGAACATTCCGCCGAGAGCGCCGGGAGAAAGCCCTCGGCCTCCGCCTCCGGGAGGCTTCGCCCCGCCCCCGCCGAGGGAACCGAGCATCGACCCGAAGGACGGCATCATCGGACCTTGACCAGGGACTCCCCCGGGTGGTTTCCGGGACGGCTTGCCGGCCGGGCGTTGCCGCGGTGCTCTGTACGTCGGGCCCGTCAGCTTTGGTGCGGCCATGGACTTTCCTCCTGCATTTCAGTTGCACTTGAACTTGACGCGGAACGGTCCAGCCTGGCCGCTGCATTTTCCGCTCGGGCCCTTTGCCTTGGCCCAGTCTTCTCCGAGTTGGCCGGCGACAAGGTCTATTGCCTTACCACATGATTGTCCGTTCGTACAGGATGCCTTGAGCGTGTTGTTGCCGGAATCGAAGCGCAGCAACTTGATCTTCCCGAGTCTGAGGTCGTCAACGTCGGTGGCGGTCGGGTTTCCGGTAATGTCGCGGATGCCGAGCTGGGACGGAAGGGTGCCCTCCGTGCGGTCGATGATGGCCTGCTTGGCGATGCGCTCGAAGTCTCCACCGAAGACATCGCCCCGGGAGACCGTAACAGTGATCGTCGCCTGGGCCATCGTCGGCGAGATACCCAGAACGAAGATGAGGGCAGCCACACAAGCAATCGTCGCTCTCATCAGTTGTTCTCCAGGGCCGTCCAGGTGTCGGCCGCCGTGCAGAGACACAGCGAGTTGTCGTTGGTCGTCGTGCAGTTGGTGTCGTCGGTCTCGTCGGTGTCGATAAAGATTGCCCCCGCGTTGCAGGTCGCCGGGGGTGCCGCTCCTGCTCTGGGAAGAGCGATCCCATCCGTGGCGTCTGCCGGGACGGACAGCTTGTAGAAGAAGTCCGTACCGTCTGTCCATAGGTGGGTGCTCGCAAGCTGGAGATGCCCGGTGTTGTACGCGCCTCCAACCATACGAATGTTTCCATCGGTTCCTACCGCGCCGTCCGCAGTCTGCGAATTGATCTTGATGGCATCGCTGTTGGTCGCCTGGACCTGATCGTTGCGCTGGTCCTCAATGTAGACCCCGCCGTGATGGACAACCGTCGTGCCCGCGGCGGTCGCGCCATTCGGGCCCTTGACGTTGATCGGGAACGCCGTATTGATCGTCTTGTTCTGGCCCGAGTTGAGTTGCACCTGGAACCTGCCGCCGTAGTTCTCGGTGATCGTCGCCGCCGTTGTCTGGGTGATCGCTGTTATAAAGTCCCCGCCGATCATCCCGCCGATGGTCGAGCCGCCGCCCCAGGTTGCCTCCTGAACGGTGAACCGTCCGCCGGCGACCGTGCGAATCCGACTGGTGTTGTTGTTCAGGTATTTGATCAGCAGGTTGACGCCGAAGATGTCGCTGTTCGTGACGATGTTGTTGTGCTTAACTCCGACCTCGACGTAGAAGGCGCTGTACTGTTTGGCCGCTGACAGGGCTCCGGTGTAGTTCTGGAGAAAGATGTTCTTGGGCTGGATCGACCCACCGGCAGGCCAACTCACAGTGTTCGCGCCGCTCTGATAGATCCCGCCGCGCCTGAATCCAGCATCGCTCATGTAGAGATTTTCTTCGTCGGTCAGCTTGAACAGGCTCGATCCGCTGTCTTGGAAGTCGAAGAAGTTTCCGCTGTGCCCGCCCGCAGTCGCGTCGAATACGTGCGCGGTGCCCGCCGTAGCCAACTCGGAGTCGAAGACTCCATCGGTCGAGACCAGCCCAGTGTGTTTCTTGTTGGTGAGGGTCTGAGCGTCCGTGGTGCCGACGACGACCCCGCTTGGAATGGCCTTGCCGCTGTCGGTCTGGATGAGGCCGATCCCATCCGTAGTCAAGAATCTGTCAGCCGTAAATGTTGTCAGCCCCGTTCCACCGCGGCCTATTGACAACGGCCAATCACTGATCGCTGATTGCGTCAGAACAATCGAGGAGAACGTGACCGTCCCAGCCGAGCTGATCCCGGACACCGTCTGGTCCGTGCCAGCCCCGGACATTGTAAAGAAGTTGGTACTGGCAATGTCGTTGTAGAGGTTGCCGAGTGCCTGGATGTCGGCCGTCTCGTCGGCGTCTCCCAGGATTAGGTTGGTGTCGAAGCTGACTCCGTCGTTGTCGTTCATGGTAAGCGCAGACGTGACGAAGTTGCCCACAAGGAGGCCGCTGTTGAACACGAAGTTGTTGCCGGTACCGTCGATGGTGACGAGCGTGTCTGGCGCGAACGATGTCAGCCCGTGCCCGCCGAACCCCATCGCGAGAGGTCCGTCACATTCCCAGGTACCCACGTTGAGTTTGCAGGCCCCGGTGGCGGTCGAAGTGTACGGGTAGTTAATAAGAATCCACTTCGTTCCGTTACAGAAGAAGTTGATGTCCATATTGGGACGACAATTCATCGTCGTTGTGCCGTCCCCGAGGGTGATGTTTCCGGTCTCGTCGAGGGCAATCTGAGGAGTCAACAGCGGCGGGCATATGACAGTCAGCGGCTTGCCGGTCTCACTGGCACTACAAGTGTTGATCGTCTTGATGGTCGCCGCGGCCTGAGCGACCGTTACGACACTAAAGTTGTCAACATTGATGGTGTTTGCCGAAACGGTTACGGGCGTGGCGTTGACCGGAAGTCGGAATAGATCGGGAGCAAGGGTACCAACCGTAACGACACCCTCGGCGCTGATCCGCATTCTCTCTGTGAGCGCCCCGCCGAGTGGCGCCGTGTGGAACAACAATTCCCCTGGCACATCTCCGAGAGACGCCACTCCATCCACTCTGCCTGTTATAGAAGCAGAGTTGATAAAGGTGGTTCCGTCTGCGCCCTGAAATTGGATGAGGCCAGTATCGTCTCCGTCAAGCAGCAGTGTGTGGGGACCAGCGCGTGGATCAGCACCAGCCCTGGAGTGTTGAAGCGTTAAGCGGCTTGAAGATGTGCTCTGACTCCCGCTGCGAGCAATGTGACTCCCATTAAAAATATAGAAGTCTGTCCCCTGCCACCACAGATTGGTAGCGTCTTTGAGAACCTTACCTGTGGTGCCGCTGAAGGACGGCATGCTTCCATCGTTGACATTGCTGACAGGACCAACAACCCCATGAGCCACCTCGTTCCAGTTCACTCCGTCGCACATCAGGTGCAGCACGGCATCAACCGAACAAGTAAAGTCCGCCTTGAGGTTGATGTTGCCGGTCGTCGTAAAGACCGTGGCGTCAGCGCCGCACTCTATGAACAGTTGACGGCCCTCGGTGCCATCGGTGACGGCGGTGCAGTTGGCGATGGTGGCGACCGGCGCGGCCGTGCCGGTGAACGTGATCCGGTTGCAAGCATCGCTGATCGTGACGGAGGCCGCGGCCAGCTCGTCGGCGCAGTCCTGCAGAACGAGCAGGTCGGGCTCTACGACTCCCCCGCCTCCGGGGGCCATGAGCAACGGCAGCAGGGCTATCAGGATCAGTCGGCGAATCTGGGCAGCCTTAGATAGCTCCACGCCCCGGACCCGCTCTGGCCGGTGATGTACCAGATGTGACCCTTGTTTGTGCTCTGTCGATTCCAAACGACGATCTCCTCCATGGTCGGAGCGACGGTGGTCGGATCGGATGTCACGATGCGAATTGCAAACTTCTTTCCTATCGAGGTCACGGCGATGAGCTTTTGCCAATCGGTGTCCTCGGCGGTCAGGTTGCGCTTTTGGTAAATCTCGTTGTCGAACTGAGCGAGCTCCCCCTTCTGTCCGAAGGTCGATCGTTCTGTCGGGTCCGCGTCGAGCTCAAAGGGAATCAGCCGCGACTTGATAGCTGCGATTCCTCGGGGTGGCCCGGTGGTGTCGAGGATCTCTTTCAGAATCCGCGTAACGCCGTTGAAGCTGTCGTAGAGCTCCCGGAGGGCGGCGCGCTCCCTGTTGTCCCGAAACAGCTCCGCGGGGAACTTGAGGACGTTGAGGGGCATCCTCATATCGGCACCGTCTCATCCCTTGTTCGCGTGACACCTTCCTCCCGCGTGAAGTCGTACTCGATCGACTCGAGCGCTGGCGGGTTGTTGGCGGAGTCCGGCGTGTAGTCGGAGCCCGTGGGCCCCAGGTAGCTCAGCCGGGTCCGGAGCCCCTGGCCGAAGGCACCGAGGAGCACCTCGTCGGATATTTCTCCAGGCCCCAGGACCGTACTGTCCGTGAGTGAGTCCTCGACCACCCCCTCCAGACTCTTGTGGACGACCGTGAACGTCCGGGCGACCCCGCTGGTCCCGTAGATGAAGCAGCGATGGGTATGGATGGCCTGGCGCTGGTTGGGCATCGAGCGGCCGAGCTCCCAGTCGAGCTGGATGTCGCCGGCGGCGTTGGTGTTCTCCTGGGTGTCGATTTCGCCGAAGTCCTGGACGTAGACCCGCTTCTCGGTGTCGTCGGCCAGGTAGAACCGGATCTTGCTGTCGAGGCAGAGAGCCTGAACTGCCATGTCCATCTTCACGTCGATCGGTCCGGTGATGCGAAGGCCCCGTTGGGAGCTCGAGTAATCAACGATGATTGCCTGGGTGTTGGTCGTTCCACCAACCGGCGTGTAGGCGATCCAGACTTCCTGCTTCGAGGAGTAGTCCACGACCTGGACGTTCTGAATGAGGGTCGGCTCGACCAGGGATTGGAAGTCAATCCACGGGAGAATCTGGCTCGCGTTGATTCCGTCCGTGATCATGATTCCGTGCTCGATGCAGACGTAGATGGTCCGCTGGGCCTGGTCGGGTCCGATGCCGAAGCTGGCCGCGGCGTAGCGCCCGGCAACCCCGTGGTCGCTGGTGACGAGCTCCTGGAGCCGCCGGGTGAAGCCGGGGTCCTCCAGGGTGGGTAACTTGCTGACGCGGAAAATCGAA
>Ga0255058_10000731_pt1 | contig 18897 bp, 17 predicted proteins | sample Cases_109_9_MG_FD_188637 | JGI IMG/M metagenome (GOLD analysis project Ga0255058, IMG submission 188637) | Seawater microbial communities from Amundsen Gulf, Northwest Territories, Canada - Cases_109_9 | ecosystem: Environmental > Aquatic > Marine > Gulf | place: Canada: Northwest Territories... | reverse complement strand
CTCCCGTGATCGGTGCTCGCGACTCGCGACTCGCGACTCGCGACTCGCGACTAACTTCTCGGCCCATGGCACTGCAACAAACATTTGTGATGGTGAAACCCGACGGGGTCCGGCGGAGGCTCGTCGGTGAGGTGATCGGCAGGCTCGAGAGCAAGGGTCTCCGCCTGGAAGCGATGCGTATGCTGACGATCGACGGCGAGTTGGCCGAAACCCACTATGCCGAACATGCCGAGCGCCCATTCTTTGCCGACCTGGTCGAGTTCATCACCAGCGGCCCCGTGGTCGCCATGCGGTGGGGCGGCGAGAGTGCGATCACGGTCGCTCGCACGCTCATGGGCGACACGAACCCGGTGGACGCTGCACCCGGGACCATCCGCGGCGACTTCGGCCTCGAGATTACGCACAACATCGTCCACGGCTCGGACTCGCCGGCCAGCGCCGAACGTGAGCTTGCGCTGTTCTTCGGATGAAGCAGGGCTCAAAAACCGAACGTTGGGTACACTCTCAGAACGCTCCCAGGTGACTTCATGAACAACCTTCTGGCCCTCGCCGGTCGGGACATGGCCATCGACCTCGGAACCGCAAACACCCTGGTGTTCGTGCGCGGTCAGGGCATCGTCCTCAACGAGCCGTCGGTGGTGGCGATCAACACCCAAGACAACCGCCCGCTCGAGGTTGGGATGGCCGCCAAGCGGATGATCGGCCGTACCCCATCACACATCCAGGCCATTCGCCCGCTGCGCGACGGGGTGATCGCCGATTTCGACATCACCGAGAAGATGCTGCGGTATTTCATCGACAAGGTGCACACCGGCCGTTTCGCTGCTCGCCCCAGAATCGTGATCTGCGTCCCGTCGGGGATCACCGCCGTCGAGCGGAGAGCGGTCGAGGAGGCTGCCTATCACGCCGGCGCGCGCAGGGCGTACACAATCGAGGAGCCGATGGCGGCTGCGATCGGCGTTGGTCTTCCGGTCCACGAGCCTACCGGCTCGATGGTCGTCGACATCGGCGGTGGCACCACCGAAGTTGCGGTGATTTCCCTGGGCGGCATCGTCGTGTCCCGCAGCATTCGGATCGGCGGGGACGAGATGGATGACGCAATCATCCAATGGGTCAAGAAGGAATACAGCCTGATGCTCGGCGAGCGAACCGCAGAGCAGGTGAAGCTGGCCATCGGTTCGGCCTGGCCGTACCCCGACGAGCCTGCTGCCGAGCTGCGGGGCCGGGATCTGGTCACCGGCCTGCCCAAGACGATCGTCCTGTCCAGCCAGGACATACGAGAAGCTATGGAAGAGCCGGTCCAGGCCGTCGTCGACGCCATCAAGTACACACTGGACAAGACGCCGCCGGAGCTTGCGGCCGACATCATGGAACGCGGGATCATCCTCGCCGGCGGGGGAGCGCTGCTGCGTGGGATCGATCACCGTCTGGTACACGAGACCGGGATGCCGATCGTGACCGCCGAGCGCCCCCTGCAAAGCGTGGTCATCGGATCGGGTGCGGTTCTGGAGGAATTTGATGTGCTGGGCAGCGTGCTCCATTCCACCGGCCGCTCCTAGGAGGGTGCTGAACAATGACGAGTGCTACGGGCCGCCGCTCCCTCGCGTGCTGTGGTGACTCGGTTTCTCCGGGACGCGACGGCTCGCCGGAGTATTGCTCGCCACCCTCCTAACCCGGTCGGCTGATGCTCCCTACCGGCAGACGGTTCGATCGCGTCACCGCGCTGTTCCTCTCGCTGCTCGCCGCCGGGTTCGTCATTGCGACCTTCGATGTGCGCACGACCGAGTCCGGGGTCGCCGAAACCCTGCGCGGTGGTACGCAGAGCCTGCTGGCGCCGATGCAGCGCGGGGCGGATCTGGTGATCTCGCCGGTGGTCGGGTTCTTCGAGGGGGTCTCCAACCTCGCCGGTCTACGCGAGCAGAACGACCGGCTCGAATCCCAGGTCCGTGAGCTCGAGCTGAAGCTCCGCCAAACCGAGGCCCTGGAGCGCCAGGTCGAGGAGCTCGAGGCAATCAACGGGCTCACGCCGCCACTCGAGCTCGCGACAGTGTCGGCGAGGGTCTATTCGTCGGGCGCCTCTTCGTACGATCATGTCCGCTACATCCTCAAGGGCTCCGACGATGGCATCGTGATCGGTCAGGCGGTCGTCGACGAGACCGGGCTCATTGGCAGGGTGGACGCCATCACCGCGACGACTGCCCGGGTCAGGTTGCTGACCGATCCCGTTGTCGCTGTTGGTGTCCGGGTCCAGGAGACCAACGAGACCGGGGTGGTGACCGGCATCGGCGCCGGAACGCTTCGCCTCGACATGTTCGACGCAACCACCGCGGTGACGGAGGGGTCCGTCGTCATCACCGACGGCAGTCGCTTTCCGCCCGGCATCGTCGTTGGCTATGTCGCGAGGTCGGCGGACGCCCAGGTCGACTTCGTGCTGCGGACCGACGTCGAGCCCGCGGCGCGGTTCTCTCAGCTCGACTATGTGAAAGTCGTCGTTGGATGGTCGCCGCTCGACGCCGAGGTCGAACCGGACTCGCCGCTGATCTCACCGCCCGAATTCGTCGACCCCACCTCGGGCCAGCGGTGAGGCGCTATCGCAACACCCTGATCGCCCTCGGATTGGTGTTGGTCTCGCTCGTGCTCCAGACCACATTGTTCAATCAAGTGCGCCCGTTCGCGGTGGCTCCAAGCATCGTGCTGCTCACCGTCATTGCCTGTGCCCGCTACCTCGAGCCCGAGTCTGCGCTGATGGTGGGATTCACCGCCGGTTTCCTCACCGACCTCGTCGGCGGCTCTTCGCTCGGGCTGTGGGCCATCACGATGACGGTCGTCGCCTATGCGACCGTGAAGCTGCGCCACCGCGAGGTCGACGGGATCCTCATCGTCGCCGCTGGCATCTTTGGCCTCACCGTGGCCGGCCAGTTGCTCTTTGCCATCGTCAGCACGCTGTTCGGCCACAGCACGATCAACCAACCAGACCTGTGGAAGCACTTGCTGATCCCCGCAGTGTGGAACGTGCTATTGGCAGCACCGATCTTCTGGCTTTCCTCGGTGACCATGCGACGCGGTGAGCGGGGGTGGGCGACATGAACGCCTCGTGGCGCATCGTGATGGTCGGGGGGATCCTGGCCGCAATGCTCGGCCTGCTCGGGCTCAAGCTGTGGACGCTACAAATCACCGGAGTGGCCGAATATCAAGCGAAGGCCGAAAGCAATCAGGTCCGCCTGGTCAACACACCGGCGCCGCGGGGCGACATCTACGACCGCAACGGCGTCCTGCTCGCCGGAACCCGCCCTTCGCTCGCGGTGGTCGTCGACATGGCGCTGGTGACCGATGACAGCGTCGACCTGCTGGCGACGAACCTCGCGGCGTTCCTCGACGAGCCGGCCACCTCACTGCTCGATACCTTCGCCACCGCCAACAGCGGCGCCCAGCTCATCCTGGCAACGGACCTGTCCGAGCAGCGGGCGCTGGTGCTGATGGAACACCGTGAGGACTTCCCGGGGGTCGGGGTGATTCCGCAGCCGGTCCGCGAGTACCCCGGGGACGATCTTGCCGCACATGTGCTCGGATACATCGGGCGGCCCTCGGCAGAAGATCTCGAGCGCTCGGACGTGAAGGGCAATGACGTCGTTGGCAAGGCCGGCGTCGAGCGGTACTACGACGAGAAACTCCGCGGCACCGAGGGAGTGGTGAAGTACCGGGTGGACGCCGACCGGACCGTGCTGAGCAAGGCAGGTGAACAGGCACCCCAACCGGGAAGCAATCTTTATCTGACGATCGATGCCGATGTTCAGGCCCAGGTCCAGGCGTCGCTGCGCGAGGGCCTGGAGTTGGCACGCCGGCTCGAGATGGAGGAACGCGTCAAGGGGCTCGAACTGCAGGATGCCCCGAGCAGGATGGCCCTCGCCAGGGAGGAAGCGATCGCCGATATTCGCGAGACCGCCGCCCGGGTGGCGGAGGTCGCCGATGACGAGGAGGCGCCGCCCGGGTCGGAGGCCGCGGCACTCGCCGAGTTGGAGTCGCTTCCCAATCCCGACGAGCTCGAAGAGGGCGACGTGCTCGGGGCGCTCTACGACGGGTTACCCCTCGACTCCAGCGGCGTGTGCGTCCCGGTGCAGCGTGTCACGCTTCTAATAGGCGAGCGCTCTCAGCTGAGCGGGAGAATGGGGCGCTCGACCCGGGTAGTCAGTGTGAACGAAGGCAGAGCCGACGAGCGCTCCGTGGTCCTGGTCGTCGACGGGGAGCGCTTTGTCGCAGGCGAGGGTGACCGTTTCGCTACGACGCTTCGCGTCGTCAGCCTCGAACCGGACCGTGTGGTTCTGAACCATTCGGACCGGTACTGCCCGGTTCGGGCGGTGTCGGTGGTCCAGGATCCCCGCGATGGCTCGATTCTCGCGATGGCGTCCTACCCCACGTACGACCCGACGGCTTTTGTCAGCGGGCTGACCTCGGAGGAGTGGCAGACGCTCGGCACGGCAAACGCATTCACCAACTTCGCCGTCCAGGGACTCTATGCCCCGGCGTCGACGTTCAAGGTCGTCGCCTACATGCTGGCCATGGAGGAGGGGATTTACCCCCTTGACCGTCCGACCGGTGACCGGGTTCTCGGGGAAGACCAGCCGGTTGACGAAGAGGGCATCGAGTTTGGAGGAGAGCAACCGCCGATCGAAACGCTGAGCCCGCTGGTGAGCGACACCGACCTGTACGCCTGTACGGGCTCGCTTCGCTTCGAGTTCAACGACGGTTCGTCTCAGGTATATCGGGACTGGAAGCGGGCAGGACACGGTCGGCTCGACCTCCACGGCGCCCTGCAGGCCTCATGCGACCTGTACTTCTGGGAGATCGCCCTTCGCGTTTGGAACGAGCGGGCAGACGACACCGGCATCAACGACGAGAATCTCTGGCAAGAGTGGGCGCGCAGCTTCGGATTCGGGACGGCGAGCGGTGTTGACCTTCCATTCGAACAGCAGGGGCTGATTCCCGACCGTGCCTGGTTCCGTGAGGAGCAGCGGGCCGGGACCGGTCGTGTCCGCTCCACCGGCCCCTGGGTGGGCGGCGATCTCATGAACGCGGTCGTCGGACAGGGAGCGGTGCTGGTGACACCACTGCAGCTGGCAAACGGCTTCTCGACGATGGTGAACGGCGGCACCTTGTGGCAGCCGCGAGTCGTCGATCGCATCACCGACCAGAACGGGACGGTCATCGAGGGTGGCGAGCCGATCCCCCTCGGCTCCGTCGAACTGGATTCGGCGACCATTACCGCGTTCCGCAGCGATCTTCAGCAGGTGGTCAGCGGGCCGCGAGGGACCGCCCGTGGTGCCTTCGCCGAGTTCGGTGAAGGTTTGAATCTCGTCGGCGGAAAGACCGGGACCGCCGAGATCATCAAGAGCGACAACGAGTTCAGCGAGGTAGACACCGCCTGGTTCGTCGGGGTGGCGCCCGTGTTCAATCCGAACTACGTGGTCTCGGTCGTGGTCGAGCGGGGGGGCTCCGGGGGGAGGATCGCAGCACCGATCGCCAGGCAGATTCTTCAGCATCTCCTTGGTGAAACAGTTACGGCACTGAGTGAAGGAGAAGAGGCGGATTGAGCCTTCTCGACGAACCTTCTAAGCCCGTCACCTTGCTCCAACGCGAGCGGGCGATGCGCCCCGACCTGGCCCTGGTGGCCTCCTATATCGCGCTTTCCATCCTCGGGCTCCTCATGGTGTACACGGCTTCGATCTCGCGGCTCGAGGAAGCAGGCATCAGCCCCACCCGCGACCTCGAGCGGCAGGGGGCCTTCGTCGTTGCCGGATTTATCGCTTTTGGTTTGATGTCGGCAGTCGACCTTCGATTCCTGCAACGGTGGGTGCCGGCGATCTACGGGGCGAACCTGGTTGCCTTGGTTGCCGTGCTCACACCGCTTGGGGACAAGGTGCGCGGCGTGCAACGATGGATCGATATCGGGCCGCTGCAGTTTCAACCGGCCGAGCTGGCCAAGGTCGCGGTCATCCTTGCCGTTGCCGCCTTGCTGGCGGTCGCCCCGCGGCCCATCACGTGGATCAGCGTCGCCAGGGTCGTGCTGGTGGTTTCGGTTCCGGCGATGCTCATTTTCCTCCAGCCCGACCTCGGCACGATGCTCGCGTTTGGTGTCATCGCGATGGTGGTGATGTTCGTCGCCGGCTCTTCGTGGCGGCAGATGGCGGCGCTGATCATCACCGCTGCGGTCGTAGCAGTGGCGCTGTTCCAGGTCGGTGCCATCAAGGAGTACCAGATCTCACGCTTGACGGCTTTCCTCGACGCCGGCAGCGTTGACGCCAACGCCCAGTACAACCTGCAGCAGAGCGAGATCGCCATCGGCACCGGTGGATTCCTCGGCAAGGGTCTCTTCAACGGGACGCAGACGAACCTCGGCTTCGTGCCGGAGCAATCAAGCGACTTCATATTTACCGCGGTGGGGGAGCAGCTCGGCTTCTTCGGCGCCATGGTTGTGCTGGTGTTGTTTGCGGTGTTGCTGTGGAGAGTCCTCAACGCATCGCTCAACGCCCGGGATCGCTTCGGACAGCTCGTCGCCGTCGGCGCGGCAGCATTGATCACCTTCCATGTCTTCGTCAACGTCGGCATGACGGTCGGGGTCATGCCGATCACCGGACTGCCGCTTCCGTTCATGTCGGCGGGAGGCACCGCGTTCGTCGCGATGAGCATCGCCCTCGGCATGGCACACTCCGTCTGGCTGCGGCGCTCACCGGTGCCCGGGGAACGCACCGTCGACTGAGGTCGGCGAGCCGGACTCTCTGCAGTGGCGGCGGATTCGCCTGGCAGCGCGTTGCGAAGGGGGGTTCAAAGGGGTCGCGATCCGCCACAACCCCGCACCTGGCCATCGGCCCATCGCGCCCACGGCGCCGCATGGTGTGGGTGGCTCCGGGGCGCTTTAGTTCGAGGGTTACATTTGGGGCCGACCGGTCTTATGAGCTCGGAGCCATGTGGCTCGCCAACGGGAGGGTGTTATGCCTGAGCAGGTGGATGTTGTGGTGTTGGGCGTTGGTACGGGAGGCGAGGATTTGGCGTTGTGCCTGGCCGACGCAGGACTGAACGTCGTCGGCATCGAAGGATCCCTTCTCGGTGGTGAGTGTCCGTATTGGGCTTGCATCCCGTCCAAGATGATGATCCGAGCCGCAAATATGCTTCAGGAGGCTCGTCGCATCGACGGTGTGGCCGGCCATGCCGAGGTGACGCCGGATTGGGCGCCGATCGCTGCCCGGATTCGGGCGGAGGCCACCGGCGACTGGGATGACAGCATCGCCGTGGCCCGATTCGAGGGAAAGGGCGGCCGGTTCGTGCACGGTCGTGGGAGGCTCGTCGATCCCAGGACGGTGGCCGTGGGCGATGAGACCTTCACCGCAACCCGGGGTATCGTGATTGCAACCGGGTCCAGACCGTTCATCCCGCCGATCCCGGGCCTTGCCGACGTCGACTATTGGACCACCCACGACGCCATCGCGGTCGAGCGGTTGCCCGAGTCGCTGATCATTCTCGGTGGGGGAGCGGTTGGCTGTGAATTGGGCCAGGTGTTCTCCCGATTCGGTGTCGCCGTCTCCATCGTCGAAGGGCGCGATCGCTTGCTGGGGCTGGAGGAGCCGGAAGCGTCCGCGGTCATCGAATCGGTGTTCGAAGCCGAGGGCATCTCGCTGCATCTCGGGAGCCGCGTCGAACGCGTCGAGACTCGCGACGAAGGGGTGCTGGTGACGATGGACGACGGGACGGAAGTCACCGCCAACCGGCTGCTGATAGCCACCGGCCGGGTCGTTGACCTCAGTGACCTCGGCCTCGAAGCCGCGGGGCTCGACCCCTCGTCCCGGTTCATCGAGGTCGACGATCGCCTGCGCGCGGCGGACGGCATCTGGGCGATCGGTGACGTGACGGGAAAGGCGATGTTCACCCATGTCGCCCTGTACCAAGGCTCGATCGTGGCCGCAGATGTTCTCGGCCTCGAGCCCGCTCCGGCCGACTACTCGGCGCTGCCGCGGGTGACGTTCACCGATCCCGAGCTCGGCTCGGTCGGCATGACCGAACAGGAGGCGCGAGAGGCCGGCATCGACGTGGCGGTCAGCGTCAAACAAGTACCGGCGACATTCCGTGGCTGGATCCATGGCCCCGGCGCCGAAGGCATCATCAAACTGATCGCAGATAGAAGTGACGGCACACTCGTCGGAGCCACCTCTATGGGGCCTCACGGCGGAGAGGTGCTGAGCATGTTGACCACGGCCATCCACGCCAAGGTGCCGCTGGCGACGCTGCAGCGCATGATCTACCCCTATCCAACATTCTCCGGAGGAGTGGGCGAGACCTTGGGCGCGTACGCCAGGGGGATCGGCACGGTCATCGACCCCGATGCCGCACGCGAGGTCTTCGATCTGGCGGGCTAGACCCGATACCGATCACCCAAAGCTCGCCCCAAAGCCGGCCGTCTCGGCGACCATGGGCTCGCGCAGTGGATCGTCTTCGTTACTGTTCCGATCTGTGTTCACCGATGAGGAGCTCGAGCTGATCGACCGCACCATGGAGGTGTCGATCGAGACGCGCTCGGGTGATCGCGTTTATCGCACCGTGATCTGGGTCGTGGTTGACGGCGAGATCGTCTATGTGCGGTCGGTCAGAGGTGATTCGGGTCGCTGGTACCAACGGACCCTGGCCGACCCCGACGTGACGCTCGATCTGGGAGACGTGCGAATCGCCGCCCGAACGATTCCTGCCGTCGATGACGAGTCGGTGGCGGCCGCCTCCGACGGATTCCGTCGTAAGTACCCCAAGAGTGGCTCGCTCGACGCGATGGTCCTCCCCGAAGTGCTCGACACGACCCTGCGGCTCGCGCCGATCCGCTGACCCGGTGCGATCGTCATTCGGGCGAATCGGAGACTTCGTTCTACTACGCTCGCATTCCATGCATCGACGCACGGAAGAGGGCTGGCTGGAGGTCATCGCTGGCCCTATGTTCTCGGGGAAGAGCGAGGAGCTGATCCGCCGGGTCACCCGGTACGAACTCGCCAGAATCCCCGTCCAAACCTTCAAACCGGCGATCGACGACCGCTACGCCGACACCGAGGTGGTCTCGCACTCCCAGCTCCGGACCGCCGCCATCCCCGTCGCCGACTCCGATGAACTGCTCCGTACCGTCCAGGATCGAACCGTGGTCATCGGCATCGACGAGGGGCAATTCTTCGACGATGGCCTGGTGGACGTGGCCACGATGCTCGCCGGCGCCGGCAAACAGCTGATCGTTGCCGGGCTCGACACCGACTACCTCGGCCGCCCGTTCGAGCCGATCCCGTCGCTGATGCTGGTTGCCGAATACGTCACCAAGACCCTGGCGGTTTGCCATCGGTGCGGAGGCCCCGGGATGTTTACCCAGCGGGTGATCAACTCCGACGAGCTGGTCGTGCTCGGCGCCACCGACGCGTATGAGGCCCGCTGTCGCCGTTGTTACGACCCGACCGAAGCCGAGCAGCCCAAGCTCGAGGCAGTAGCAGAGTAGGCCGCAGTCTTGGTCTCCCCGCGAAGCGGGGCTGTCTTGGTCTCCCCCGCGAAGCGGGGGAGACGCGTTGCGTCGACAGACGCAACGCAGAGGGGGTTGGTTGCGGTAGCCCCTTTCATGGTTCATAGATCGAGTCCTTGTTTGCAGGCAGTTCCGTCTCGATCCATGAACCATGACACGTTCGGCGACTGCGCCTTCCCGCGGCGCTGCCGTTAGCGGGAGCGGCGACGCAGGGATCCTCGGCCTAAGGCCGAGTGCTTGCTACCCTCAGCGCAACCCGACCGCAATCCGCGGTCAACCGTTTCCGAGAACGGGACGAATTCGTGGCCGAAAGCTTCATCCATCACCGGCGCCATCGAGGGATAATTGGCGCCCCCCTCTTGGATGCCAGCCCGGCCGCATCGCTCCCGATCTACCTCGAAGGAGTTCATTCATGGGTCTATTCAAGAAGAAGAGCGCACAGGTGGTGCGCCGCGGCTCTTCGATCGAAGAGCGCACCGTTCGCGACGTCGACGGCGAGCAGGTAGTAGTCCGGCGCTTCACTGACGCCGATTCGCCGAAGCAGAAGACGGCGGGAAAGAGCCGCAAGCAGCGCCAGGAGCCCTCGAGGCGCCCTGCTGAGAAGCGCACCCGGCGCCCCCGGCACGTCGAGGTCGCTCCACCACCCGACACTGCGCGAAAGCAGATGCTGGTCCGCACCCTCCCGCACCAGACACAAATCGTGGTCATGGAAGGCCCGGTGCTCGTCGAGCACTATGTCGCAAGCTCAGACAAGAAGTCGCTCGTGGGCAATGTCTATCTCGGCAAGGTCAGGAACGTGCTTCCGGGCATGGAGGCCGCGTTCATCGACTTCGGTGAGGGCAAGAATGGCGTGCTCTACGCAGGGGACGTCAACTTTCCCTCCTTCGAGCTCAACGGCAAGCCCAAGCGAATCGAGTCGGTGCTCCAGCCGGGCGACCCGGTTCTCGTACAGGTGGTCAAGGACGCCATGGGGCACAAGGGCGCCAGGCTGACCAACCAGGTCAGCCTCGCCGGTCGCTATCTGGTCCTTGCGCCCGACGCCAGCGTGCGGGGGATCTCGCGCCGGTTGCCCGACGAGGAGCGGCGCCGTCTGCGCGACCTCATCGCAGAGCACCGTCCCGAGGGCATGGGAGTCATCGTGCGCACCGCAGCGGACGGCGCAAGCGCCGATGACATCAAGGGGGACATCGGTCGTCTTCAGGAGGTGTGGCGGACCATCGAATCCAAACACAAGACTGCCTCCGCACCCCAGTTGCTGTACGAGGAGCCGCCGCTCGTGCTGCGAGTGATTCGCGAACACTTCACCAGAGACTTCAAGCGGCTGGTGATCGACGATCAGCGTACCTATGACCGGGTTGTCCAGTACCTGAAGGGCACCGAAGCCGACTTGCTCGAGCAAGTTTCGTACTACACCGACGAAATGGCACTCTTTGAACGATTCCACGTCGAAGACCAGCTGCGCAAGGCGTTGGATCGCAAGGTCTGGTTGCCCTCCGGCGGTCATGTCGTGGTCGACCGGACCGAGGCCCTCACGGTGATCGACGTGAACACAGGTCGGTTTGTCGGCACGTCGAACCTCGAAGACACGGTGTTGGCCAACAACCTCGAAGCCGCCGAAGAGATCGCCCGCCAGCTTCGGCTGCGCGACATCGGCGGCATCATCGTGATCGACTTCATCGACATGGAGACGATGAAGAACCAGGAAGCGGTGCTGCTGCGGCTTCGCGAGCATCTGGCAAAGGACAAGACGCGCACCCAGGTGTTTGACGTGTCCAACCTCGGCCTGGTCGAGATGACCCGCAAGAACGTGTCCGCAGGCTTGCTCGAGTCATTCTCCGAGCTGTGCCCGAGGTGCAGCGGCCGTGGGGTTCTCCTGCATGAGGAGGCGGCAACGATCGGGGTCCGGGTCGGGTTGGAAACCGAAGAGGCAGACTAGAGAGAGTCTTCAGCAAGAGAAAGTCTTCAGTCGTCAGCCGGACGATCTTCGGACTGAAGACTGTTGACTGAGGACTTTTTACTGATGACTGTTGACTGAAGACTGAAGACTTTTTACTGACTGCCGACTCATGACTGTTGACTGACGACCACTATGCTCAGTGGCGCCCGGCATTCGCCTGGGCCCTACCGATCATCGGAAGAATCATGTACGCCATCATCCGCGCCGGCGGAAAGCAATCCAAGGTGAGCGAGGGCGACGTCATCGATGTCGAGCGTGTCAAGAAGGACGGCACGGTCTCGTTCGTGCCGCTGCTCATCGTCGAGAAGAACGGCACGGTTATCTCGGATCGCAAGGTGCTGAGCAAGGCGAAAGTCACCGCAGAGGTGCTCGGCGAGTCGTCCGGGCCCAAGATCGACATTTTCAAATACAAGGCAAAGACCGGCTATCGCCGCCGCGCCGGGCATCGCCAGAAATACACCCAGCTCAGGATCAAGAAGATCAATATGCCCGGCGCCAAAGCGCCGGCGACGAAGAAGGCCGACACCGAGAAGAAGGCTTCCACCGCCAAGAAGCCCGCGGCCAAGAAGCCTGCGGCGAAATCAAGCGCAGCGAAGAAGCCGGCGGCCGAATCCACTGCCAAGAAGTCGGCGACGAAATCGACCGCCGCCAAGAAGCCGGCTGACAAGAAGCCGGCGCCGAAAAAAACCGACGGCGAGGGAGCCTGATATGTCAAAGACCAAGGCCAGCGGTTCATCGAAGAACGGGCGCGACTCAGCAGCCCAACGACTTGGCCCAAAGGTATTCGACGGTCAGACCGTTCGGTCGGGAGCCATTCTCGTCCGACAGCGTGGAACCAGGATCCATCCCGGCGGCAACGTCAGCAAAGGCGGCGACGACACCCTCTACGCCACCGCGGACGGAGTCGTCGCCTATGGCAGCAAGCGGGGACGCCGCCAGGTTTCCGTTGTCCAGGAGCCCGTACTGCAGTAGCCGAGTAGATCAGTAGCCGGGTAGCCGAGCTCAGCTACTCCGTTACTCAGCTACTTTCAATCCGTGGCTTCTTTCGTTGACCACGTAACGCTCCATGCCCGCGGTGGCAACGGCGGGGCGGGCGTTGCTTCGTTTCAGAAACGCAAAGGCAAGCCTCGGGGGCGTCCCAACGGCGGCAGTGGAGGCAACGGGGGCGCCGTCATCCTCTGTGCCGACCCCAACGTCGGCACGCTGCTCCGCTACGACCGTAGGCCCCACTGGCAGGCCGAAAGCGGCGAGCACGGTGAGGGCGAGCTCCGCCACGGGAGCACCGGGTCGGATCTGACGCTCATCGTGCCCATGGGGACCCTCGTGCGCGATGCGGCTGGAACGCTGCTTGCGGATCTCGTCGACGAAGGCCAATGCGTGACCGTTGCTCGAGGGGGCCACGGCGGCCGCGGCAACGCGGCGTTCGTCACCCCGAAGCGGCGGGCGCCGTCGTTCGCCGAACAAGGCGAGTACGGCGACGAGCACGCGGTCACCCTCGAGCTTCAGCTGTTGGCCGACGCCGCCCTTGTGGGCTACCCGAACGCCGGCAAGAGCACATTGATCTCCCGGGTCTCCGCGGCGACACCGGAGGTTGCGGACTACCCGTTCACCACCCTGGTTCCGCACCTCGGTGTGGTGGCCGTCGACGACCGCGAATATGTGCTCGCCGACATCCCCGGTCTCGTTGAGGGTGCCGCCACGGGAAAGGGGCTGGGCCACGACTTCCTGCGTCACATCGAGCGAGCGCGTGCGCTCGTCGTGCTCCTCGATCCCTCCGACCTCCAGGTCGACTCGCCCGAGCGCCAATACCAGGTCCTGCTGGCGGAGCTCGCTGCGCATTCTCCCGAGCTCGCCGCCCGCCCCAGGCTGGTGGTGATGAACAAGGTCGACCTCCTCGACGGCGACGTGGTTGCCCCGGTAGGCATCGATGAGGAAGTGCTGGCGGTATCGGGGGTGACCGGAGACGGATTACCCGCCCTGCTGCACGGCATTGCCGACCGGGTTGATCTCGCCAGGAGAGAGGCGCCGGCGCGTGAGAGCTACACGCTGCATCGCCCCCTCGATGTGCCGTTTACGGTGACCCGGATCGAGGGAGTGTGGGTGGTTACGGGCAGGGGTGCGGAGCGTGCCGCCAACCTGGATGACCTCACCGTGCCCGAGGCCGCCGATCTGGTGGCGCGCCGGTTGCGGTTCATCGGCGTCGACGAGGCGTTGCGCGCAGCCGGCGCCGAACCCGGCGACGACGTGCGGATCGGAGATCTCGAATTCACCTTTGATGAGTCGGACCCAGTGACCAGTGGCCAGTGACCAGCAACGAGTGGCCAGTGACCAGTGGCCAGTGACCAGGTTCTCGCGGCTCGCGACTCAGTGACTCACAACTCAGTTACGCTCGGTTGATGCCCATCTGGGAGAGCGCAGCGGCTGCAGCCGCCGATCTGGAGGCGGCCGGTTATCTGACCGACCCCACGATCGAACAGGTCGTCTATCTGGCGGACCGCCTGGAAAAGCCGATCCTCGCCGAAGGGCCGGCCGGGGTCGGGAAGACCGCCCTTGCCCTGGCACTCGCCGAAGCGACCGACCGGCGCCTGGTTCGCCTGCAGTGTTACGAGGGGCTCGACGAGGCGAAGGCGCTCTACGAGTGGAATTACCACAAGCAGCTCCTCCGCCTCCAAAGCGACGAAGGCAAGACCTGGGATGATCTCGAGGCGGGGATTTTCAGCGAGCCCTTTCTGCTCGAACGCCCGCTGCTCGAGGCCATCCGCTCCGAGCACCCGGTCGTGCTGCTGATCGACGAGGTCGACCGCGTCGAGGTCGAGACCGAGGCGTTGCTGCTCGAGGTGCTCGACTCCTTCCAGGTGACGATCCCCGAGCTCGGCACGATCAGCGCCGCGACCCGCCCGCTGGTCGTGCTCACCTCGAACAACACCAGGGAGCTCTCCGAGGCCCTCAAGCGACGCTGTCTCTACCTCAACATCGACTATCCCGGCATCGACCGGGAGCGAGCCATTCTCCGCGCTCGGGTGCCGGAGCTCGACGAGCAGTTGACGACCCGGATCGCCGAGACCGTTGCCGCAATGCGCTCGATGCCACTGCGCAAGCCGCCGTCGGTGAGCGAGTCCATCGACTGGGCCAGGACCCTGATCGCGCTTGGCGTCGAGTCGATCGACCAGGAGTCGCTGGAAAGCACCCTCAACGTGCTGCTGAAGTACCAGGCCGACATCGACAAGGTGAGCAAGGAGCTCGCCGTCGACTCGTGATCGACCGGCTGACTGCTTTCGCTGCGGAACTGCGGGAGGCGGGGGTGACGGTATCGCTCGTCGAGATGATGGATGCCGCCGATGCGTTGCAATTTGCGGACCTGAGCTCCCAGGAAGGTCTTCGCGCCGCCCTTGCCGCCACCATGGTGAAAAAGGCAAGACACCGTCCGGCATTCGACGCCGCCTTCGACGTCTTCTTCGGTCTCACCGGACCATCCACCGCAGCAGGGGCACCGGCCGATCTAGCCGACGACGACCTGCGCTCCCGTATGGCCGATGCCCTGCTCGATGATGATCTCGACGAGCTCCGTCGGCTGGTTCGGGAGGCCGTCGCGCGGTTCGCCGCGGTCGACGCCGAGCGCCCGGTCGGTGGCCGTTATCACCAGTACCGGGTGCTGCGACGCATCGATGCCGAGCGGCTGCACCAGGTGCTGCTCGCGGCGCTCGCCCCGGCCGAGGACGCGGTCGACGAGCAGCTCCATGCTGCGGCGGCGGACCGGATGATCGGCACGGTTCGCGACGAGGTTCGCTCCGAGGTGCTGAGGCGCCTCGTCACCGAGCGGGGAGCCGAGGACGTCGCCCGCTCCGTGCGCACGCCACTCGTTGAACAGATCGACCTTCAACACGGGACTCGCCAGGAGATCGAGGCCGTCGAACAAGCAATTGCCCCGTTGGCGCGACGGCTGGCGACGCGCCTGTCGCAGCGACGCCGCCACGGCAAACGGGGCCGCCTCGATGTCCGCCGGACCATTCGGCGCAGTCTTGCTCATGGCGGGGTCATGCTCGAGCCGTCGTTCCGCCCCCCCCGCAAGGGCAAACCCGAGGTCGTCGTGTTGTGCGACGTGTCGGGGTCGATGGCGACGTTTGCCCGGTTCACCCTCCAGCTCACCCATGCCATCCGCAGCGAGCTTTCCAATGTGCGGTCCTTTGCCTTCATCGACGGCGTGGACGAGGTGAGCGGGTTCTTTCGCCCCGGAGCCGACTTCGAGACCGCGGTGGCGGCGATGGCGACCGATGCCGACCTGGTGCGCGGCGACGGGCACTCCGATTACGGCCGAACGTTTGTCGAGTTTGTCGACCGGTACGCGTCGGCGATCACGCCGCGGACGACCTTGATCGTGACCGGCGATGCCAGGACCAACTTCCGCGACCCGGGCGCCGACGCGTTCCGCCAGATGGTGGGACGGGCCCGGGCGGTTTTCTGGCTCAACCCGGAACGACGGCGGTACTGGAACACCGGCGACTCGGTGATGGATTCCTACGCCGATGTGTGCGACGAGGTCGAGGAAGTGCGATCCCTGGCGCAGCTGGAGCGGTTCGTCGAGCGGGTCGTGCTTCCGTCGACGACGACGCGGCCCATTGCGCAACCGAACGATTTGCATCAACCGGCGGATGCCGGCGGCCGATGGAGTTGGTGAGACGAACCCACGCACCGAAGGGTGAGCGTCATGCCACGCATCTTGATCATCGAGGACTCACCGGTCCTGCACCGATTCATCGAGATCAGCCTGCGCGGCCAGCAGTTCGAGGTCGAATCGGCGGACAAGGGTGAGGCAGGGCTCGCCGCCGCCATCGACAACCCCCCGGATCTGATCATGCTGGATCTCGGCCTACCCGACGTCGATGGGTGGGACGTGCTCGACGAGCTGCGTTCGGACCCGGCCACTGTCGACGTCCCCGTGCTGGTGTCGACGGGCTGGGAAGGTGAGGAGATTGCGGTGCGTGCCCACTCACGGGGCGCCGAGGTGCTGCCGAAGCCGTATGCGGCGTCGGATCTGAGGACCGCCGTCATCGCCATGCTCGGTGCCGAGGCGTCGGCCGCCGGCTAGCTCCGACCGACCCTCTTCCAACCGCACCGCGTTGTCGGTACGGTGTCGCGGCGGCGACCGGCAGGAAGGGATCGCCCTGCCCATCGTGCTCGTCATCACCATGCTGGTCCATGCCGGTTGCGTCGGTCTGGAACCGCCGCTCCCGGGACCGATCGATGCGGGTTTTGCCCCGATCGGCCGCTACGGCGGTCATTGGGGCGCCGACTACCTCGTCGAACAGCGCACCGCAGTGCTCGCAGCAGACGGAGGCGTGGTCAGCTTCGTCGGCACCGTCGTCGGCAACCGGACCGTGACCATCGACCATGGCGGCCTGAAGACGTCGTACTCATTTCTCACGGCGGTAGTGGTCCGGCGGGGGGATCGGGTGATCCGCGGCCAGGTCGTCGGCCGCTCCGGTTGGCACCGCGGACGCCCGGCGCTGCACTTCTCGACCCGGATCGCCGGGGAATACGTCGACCCGGAGCCGCTGCTGCGATGCGACCGAAGCCCGGGACCCGGGCTGTGGCTGCGCGGCCTTGCGTATCCTCTCGAGAATGCGGGCCATTATGGGTGGGACCTTCGACCCACCACACGTAGCGCATCTCGTCGCCGGAGAAGCCGCTTACCGGCAGCTCGGTGTCGACGTCGTCACCTTCATGCCTGCGGGGTCCCCGTGGCAGAAGGCGGCCGATGGAGTCTCGGCGGCGGAGCATCGCTGGGAGATGACCCGGCTCGCCGTCGACGGCGTTGAGTACTTCGAGGCTGATGACCGCGAGGTGCGCAGGGAGGGCTGGACCTTCACCATTGACACCCTGGAGAGCTATGGGGACGAGGACCTCGTCGTCATCCTCGGCGCCGACACCGCAGCCGGTCTTGCCTCCTGGGTTCGTGGTGAAGAGATCATGAAGCGGGCCCGGATTGCGGTTGTGCCCCGTCCGGGAACGGACACCGGAGCCGTTGAAGCGGCAATCGAGGAGCCGTTCACCTGGCTCGACATGCCGCTGCTCGAGGTGTCGGGAACGATGCTGCGGCGGCGGTCCCGGGAGGGTGGCTCGATCCGCTTCCTGGTTCGCGACGCGGTGTGGCAGTACGTCGTGAAGCACGACCTCTACCGTCCGTGACCGTGCCCGGCCCGCCGGCCTAGGATGGGCGACAGCTGTATTGGCGAGGAGTGCACATCACAGCCAACCAAGAGGCCATCAAAGCCGCCAGGGACGCCGTCTCCGCCATCATCGAAAAGAAGGGCGAAGAACCCACCATCTTGGACGTGTCCGATCTCCTCGTCGTGACCGAACTGTTTGTGATCGCCACCGGTTCCTCGCGACCGCACCTTCGTTCCCTGGTCGACGAGATCGAGGCGCAGCTCAAGGTGACCGGCGAGCGGGTGCTGCGGCGTGAGGGGGTTGAGTACGGCAAGTGGGTGCTGCTCGACTTCGGCCACTTCGTGGTGCACCTCTTCGACGAGGAGACCCGATCGATCTACGACCTGGAGCGGCTATGGGCCGATGCCCCTCGGGTCGGGATCTCGCAGCCATCGGCAGCGGCAGGGTCTTGATACAATTCCGCTCCCTTTTGGGGCTGTAGCTCAGTCCGGCAGAGCACTTGACTGGCAGTCAAGGGGTCAGGGGTTCGAATCCCCTCAGCTCCACCGGAGAGACAATCGTTGAAACCCTTGCTACGGCGGGGGTTTCAGCGCGTCCGGGTGCCAAGACTCGATGGAGTCAGTTACGCGCCAATTGGTTTTCTTGGTTGTTTTCTTGGTCCAACGGCCAGAAGAGTGCGGCAGTCTGACAAACTCGTGTCGCGATTTCTGGGTGATTTCTTGGTCGACGTAGGCGCACCGACCACGGGTTAACGGCTTCGCATCTGAAGCTGATCCCGTTCTCGCTGATTATCCCGGGGATGATTCGGTCGAGGTTCTGTCGAATGCAGCGGAGGACTCCGGTCTCACAAAGCGGAGGCGTCCCGCCGCATCAGCGTCGACCCTAGTTGGCTGGGGGTCAAGAGGTCGCCGGTTCAAATCCGGCCAGCCCGACCGGGAGAATCCTTACGCTGCACGGGTTCTCTCGCTCTAGGACCTGACGCGTGATCAGTTTCATACGCGCGTTCTTGGCCGCGTTCTTGGTCGAGCGTCGATTCTGGGCATCATCAGTGCTTTTCCACTCGAGTCGTGGCTGTCGGCAGTCGAAGGACTGTGGATTGGAAGGTTGGGCGTGCGGAGAGGCATCCCCCGTGCAAGGGATCTCTTGCTATCGATTGGGCGTGAGCATCGCGTCGTCGCGTACAGATTCGAAGACCAGCTTGGGTACTCAAAATGGCGATTTCTTGACAAAGCGTCTTGGG
>Ga0255058_10000730_pt1 | contig 18898 bp, 18 predicted proteins | sample Cases_109_9_MG_FD_188637 | JGI IMG/M metagenome (GOLD analysis project Ga0255058, IMG submission 188637) | Seawater microbial communities from Amundsen Gulf, Northwest Territories, Canada - Cases_109_9 | ecosystem: Environmental > Aquatic > Marine > Gulf | place: Canada: Northwest Territories... | reverse complement strand
AAACCGGCTTATGGCCTATTATCGCGAGACATCGCCTCTCATCGGCTACTACTTCGCCAAGGATAAACTCAGGAGCGTCGATGGAATGGCCCCAATTTCGGAGGTTTCCAGCCAAATCGAGGCAGTCATAGCTAACAGCTGACCGCCCCAAAAAAGCCGGTTTCGCCGGATTGACGCGGACCTGTTGCTCAGTTACAAGTCCGCGTTTCATAACGCGCCCTTTATGAGGTCTGGTCCGGTAGCCTGCGGGCCGGAGTGTGGTGCGTTTTTCGCGTGGGATTAATGCAAGGCGGGTGCCTGCATCCGGGATGTTAACCCGGGTACGGCCACTGCCCTAAGTTTAGGAGAGAAGTGTGGCCCGTATCGCAGGCGTCAACATTCCGACGCAGAAGCGCGTCGTCATAGCGCTTCAATATATTCACGGCATCGGACCCAAGTTCGCGAAGGACATCTGTGGAAAAGTAGGTGTTCCCGACGAGCGCCGTGTCAACCAGCTGACCGACGCCGAGGTTCTGCAGATCCGCGAGTCGATCGACCGCGACTACTTGGTTGAGGGCGATCTGCGCCGTGAAGTAATCACCAATATCAAGCGCCTTATGGATCTAGGCTGCTACCGTGGGCTGCGCCACCGCAAAGGGCTGCCGGTGCACGGCCAACGCACGCACACGAACGCGCGCACTCGCAAAGGCCCGGCAAGGGCAATCGCGGGCAAGAAGAGAGCTTGACGCTGCAATCATCGGGGACGGCCGTCGGCTAGTCCCCGTTTGCGTATGACGGGAGCCGTGCAGAGCGCGGTCTTGGGAGACCTGACGAAATGGCTAAAGAGCAGACCTCGGGGCGCACAAGGGTCCGCCGTCGCGAGAAAAAGAACATCACATCCGGCGTTGCACACGTTCGCGCCTCGTTCAACAACACGATGATCACGATCACAGACGCTCAGGGCAACACAATCGCCTGGTCTTCGTCGGGAACAAAAGGCTTCAAGGGCTCGCGCAAGTCGACACCCTATGCGGCGCAGGTTGCCGCGGAGGATGCCGGCAAGAAGGCCATGGATCACGGCATGAAGATCCTGGAGGTCCAGGTGTGCGGCCCTGGTTCTGGCCGCGAGTCGGCGCTGCGTGCGCTGCAAGCCGTCGGCTTTCAGATCACGGCCATTCGTGACGTGACTCCCATTCCGCATAACGGTTGCCGACCGCGTAAGCGCCGGCGCGTATGATGTGCCGTGTGGCTGGCATTTGGCATCGCCAGCCCCGGCTTTGCGATCGCCAATTATGGTGATCGGGTACCCCACTGATGTGGCTGCGGATTTGATATGATGCAGACCACGCGATAAGCGAGGATCCCCGTGGTAAACGTGCTGCAAAAAAACTGGCAAGACTTGATCAAGCCGACCAAGCTCGAGGTGACGCCAGGTCGTGACCGTGAAAAGCTGGCCACGGTTGTTGCCGAGCCGTTAGAGCGCGGTTTCGGCATGACGCTTGGCAACGCGCTGCGGCGTGTGTTGCTGTCGTCGCTGCAGGGCGCGGCGATCAAGACTGTGCAGATCGACGGCGTTCTACACGAGTTTTCCTCAATCCCAGGCGTGCGCGAGGATGTGACGAACATCATCCTCAACATCAAGGAGATCGCCCTGCGCGTGCACTCTGAGGGTGTGAAGCGCATGGTCCTCAAGAAAGAGGGCGGCGGACCGGCGCGGGCCAAGGACATCGAGGTGGGCTCAGATGTGGAGATCCTCAATCCAGATCATGTCATTTGCACGCTAGATGAAGGCGCATCGATCCGGATGGAGTTCATTGCCGACATGGGCAAGGGCTATGTGCCCGCCGACCGCAACCGTCCAGAGGACGCGCCGATCGGCTTGGTGCCGGTGGACAGCCTCTACAGCCCGGTCAAGAAGGTCTCCTACAAGGTCGAGAACACACGTGAAGGCCAGATCCTCGACTACGACAAGCTGACTCTGTCGGTGGAGACGGACGGCTCGGTGACGGCTGAGGATGCCGTTGCGCTCGCTGCGCGCATTCTGCAGGACCAGCTCGCCGTTTTCATCAATTTCGAGGAGCCCAAGAAGGCTGTCGAAGAAGCGCACCATCCGGAACTGGCCTTCAATGCAGCACTTTTGAAGAAGGTCGACGAGCTGGAACTCTCCGTACGCTCAGCCAATTGCTTGAAAAATGACAACATCGTTTACATCGGCGACCTAATTCAAAAGACCGAGGCGGAGATGCTGAGGACCCCGAATTTTGGGCGCAAGTCCCTGAACGAGATCAAGGAGGTTTTGGCCTCCATGGGGCTGCACCTGGGCATGGAAGTGCCCAACTGGCCGCCTGACAACATCGAGGAGCTGGCCAAGCGCTTCGAAGATCAATACTGAGCTTCCCAAAAATCGGAGCTAGGCAGTAGGCAAGCAGGAGGACCTATCGCCGATTTCTTATTGCCAAAGACTGATCAAACGCGAGGCAGCAGAACCTCGCCATTCGACAACGAAAAGGAAGTAGTATGCGACACAGGAAGCTAGGGCGGCGATTTAGTCGCGATAGCGGGCACCGCCAGGCCATGTTCTCCAACATGGCGGCCTCCCTCATCCGTCACGAACAGATCGTGACGACCCTGCACAAGGCCAAAGACCTCAAGCGCGTGATGGACAAGTACATCACGCTCGCCAAGCGCGGGGACCTAAACTCCCGGCGCCTCGCCGCCAGCAGGTTGCGCGACGAGGAAATGGTCAAGAAGCTCTTCGATACGTTGGGCCCGCGCTACAAGGACCGTGCGGGGGGCTACACGCGTGTTCTGAAGGCTGGCTTTCGCTATGGCGATAATGCCCCTCGCGCGGTGATCGAATTGGTGGACCGTGACCCCTCCGTAAAGGGCAAGGAGGACAGAGAACGTCACGAGGCCTCCGTATCGGCACAAGCCGAAGGCTGATGTGACGCTTATCGGCGTCCTAATGCCCTGGTGCTCGCCGCGCCGGGGCGCTATTGGTCCACCTCCGATGCTACACAGTCGCACCGCCGCGGGTCGGCCATGAGGTGTCCGCTTCCGGGAAAGACGGCAGCGTAATTTAAGAATGCTTCAGCGACGGTAGGGAAAGGCCATGACCACCCCAAAGGTTCTCGTCACGGGAGCATCGGGCTTTATCGCCAAACACTGCATTGCTGAACTGCTGCGGCGCGACTTCCCTGTACGAGGCACGTTGCGCGATCCTGGCCGTGCCGACGAGGTGCGCCGCGTCATCGCGCGGATTGGCGTCGATGCCAGCTCCGTCGATTTCGTGGCTGCCGATCTGTTGCACGATGACGGCTGGGACGAGGCGATGGATGGCTGCAGTCACGTGCTGCACGTCGCATCGCCCTTTCCCTTGAGGGAGGAAGGGGATCCCAACGACGTCATTCGCCCGGCGCGCGAAGGCACGCTGCGCGTTCTGGACGCCGCCACAAGAGCCGGCGTTAAGCGCGTCGTGCAAACCTCTTCAATCGTGGCGGTCACGTTGCCTTGGCCCGAGGTGCCCGTGGAGCATGTGTTCACCGAGGAGGACTGGACAAACTCGGACCGCCCCGACATCACCTCCTATGTGATCTCCAAGACGCTTGCAGAGCGCGCCGCATGGGATTTCGTCAAAGGCCGCGCGGACGCCCCAGAGCTTGCGGTGGTCAATCCCGCCTTCGTTCTGGGGCCCGCGCTCGATCCGGACCTGTCTACATCGCACGAGGTGTTGCGGTTGATGGGGATTGGGGCCTATCCGGCCACACCAAAGGTCGGTTTTCCCGTGAGCGACGTGCGCGACGTTGCCGTGACGCACGCATTGGCGATGGTCCATCCGCAGTCCGCCGGGCAGCGGTTCATTTCGGCCAATGGCTTTTTGCGCCTGATCGATCTGGGAAACCTGATGGTAGACGTTCTGCCCGATCTGAAATCAAAGGCGCCGAAATTCGAGATGCCCGATTTTCTTGTGCGCGCGCTTTCGCTCATCGACCGGCGCCTCAAAGCCGTCCTTCCCGACCTTGGACATCCACGGTCGGTGTCAAATGACAAGGCCACACAGATCCTTGACCAGTCGTTTCGATCGGCCGAGGAGGCGGCCAGATCCGCCGTCGAAAGCCTGCGGAAGCTGCGCGTTATCTAGGTTCTGGAACTCGCGTGCCTCGGTGCCCTGCGCCGGCCTTGTTATGGCCTTTTGATCGCTGAAGATCGATTCTTCGGTGCGAATTTGCGCCGCCCGCCCCGGCACTCATTTGCCTGGGCTTCCGCCGCCTTGGGCCTTGTCCTATAGAACGGGCGACCGTTCATGACCGCATCTCATGGAGATGATCAGGAGTTTTTAGGAATGATGAGTTTGCGTACGCTTCGGTCGGTTCGCGCACGAATGGCCCCGCTGGCTGTCGGTTGCGCGGTTCTGGCGATGCTCTGTGCGCCGACACTGGCGCAAAGGCGGGAGCCGCCGTCATCGCAAGCAGCAATTCAGCACTCGTTCTCACCGATCGTACGCCAGGCGGCGCCGGCCGTCGTCAATGTCTACGTGCGTTCGAGGGTGCGCACGACACAATCACCATTTGCAAATCATCCGATCTTCCGAAAGTTCTTCGGAGAGGGTTTCGGTCTGCCGCGCGAGCGGGTGTTAAGCTCGCTAGGCTCAGGCGTCATCATCAGCCCCGACGGCGTGATCGTCACAAATACGCACGTGATTAAAGGACGTGGCAAAACTGAGATCCGCGTTGCGCTGGCCGACAGACGCGAGTTTGACGCGATAGTTGTGACAAAAGATGAAAAGACCGACATCGCCGTTCTCAAGATCGACAATGGCGGGAAGGATTTTCCGTTTCTCGAATTCGCCGATTCCGACAAGCTTGAAGTCGGCGATCTCGTGCTGGCGATCGGAAATCCGTTTGGCGTGGGGCAGACGGTGACGAGCGGGATCATCTCCGCGCTGACGCGCACGAAAGTGGCACGCTCGGACCGGCAGGTATTTATCCAAACGGATGCGGCGATCAATCCCGGCAACTCTGGCGGTGCGTTGGTCGATATGAGTGGGGAGCTGGTTGGAATCAATACCATGATCTTCTCGCGCACGGGTGGTTCGGTGGGCATCGGCTTTGCAATCCCGTCCAACCTTGTGCGGCTCTACGTCGATAGCGCACTAGCGGGCCGCAAGATCGAGCGGCCCTGGCTTGGCGCGAAACTCGACACTGTCACGCGCGAGTTGGCGGAGGGACTGGGGCTGGAGCGCATTGCCGGCGCCGTCATCGTACGCCTGACAAACCGTGGGCCGGCATCGAGAGCGGGGTTCAAACTGGGCGATGTGATCGTGCGTGTGGACGGCTTTGAGGTAACGGACGCCCGTTCGGTGCTCTACCGGTTGACAACCCGAGGTGTGACCAAGACGTCGCGGCTTCAGATCATCCGCAAAGGGAACCGCATTGATATCGATCTTCCGCTGGTGCCGGCACCCAAACCGGGCCGTGACGACGTCCGCAACCTTTCCGGTGACCACCCTTTCGATGGCGCGCGTGTGTCGAACATCTTGCCGAGCGTGGCCGACGAGTTTGAGCTGGATGAGACCGAGGGTGTCGTTATTGTTGCTGTGCGCAGCGGTGGTGCGGCAGCCCGCCTCGGATTCCGGCCAGGCGATGTTATCGTGCGGGTTGGGCCCACAGAAGTCAGCGATGTCGCCGTTCTGGACGAGATCACCAGAAAGCCCCAACGCATGTGGCGTCTCGCCATCAAGCGTAGTGGTCGCCTGATTAACCTTCAGTTTCGAGGATAGCGGCCGTGGCCACGCTGTTCGAAGCCGCAGGCCTTGATAAGGGTGCTCCACGCCCCCTTGCGGACCTGCTGCGTCCTAAGGTATTGGCCGACGTTGTCGGACAGGATCATCTCGTCGGCGCACAGGGCACTCTGACGCGTATGCTGAGGAGCGGCCGGTTATCGAGCTTAATCCTTTGGGGCCCGCCCGGTTCGGGCAAGACGACAGTCGCGCGCCTGTTGGCCAATGAGACACAGCTGGAATTTGAGCAACTCTCGGCGATCTTTTCCGGCGTGCAGGATCTGCGCAAAGCGTTCGAGCGCGCGAAGGCGCGTCGCGAACAAGGAAAGGGGACGCTTCTTTTCATCGATGAGATCCACCGCTTCAACCGCGCGCAGCAGGACAGCTTTCTGCCGCACATGGAGGATGGAACAATCACCCTTGTTGGCGCGACAACCGAGAATCCATCGTTTGAGCTCAATGGAGCCCTTCTGAGCCGCGCTTCGGTTCTGGTGTTCCACCGTCTGAATGAGCCAGCGCTTGAAGAACTGCTTGAGCGTGCTGAGCGAGAGGAGGGGTGCCCGCTCTCCCTCGATGCAGATGCGCGCGAGGCGCTTATCGTCATGGCTGACGGTGACGGGCGCGCTGCCATCAATCTTGCAGAAGAGGTATATGCGGCCGTTGCTCCGGGCGGAGCGGTGCTCGACCGCGCGGCGTTGACCGACCTCGTGCAGCGGCGCGCGCCGATCTACGACAAATCGCGCGAGGGCCACTACAACCTTGTCAGCGCGCTGCACAAGGCGGTGCGCGGCTCCGATCCCGACGCGGCGCTCTACTGGCTGGCGCGTATGCTGGACGGTGGTGAGGACCGGCTTTTTCTGGCCAGGCGCTTGGTGCGCATGGCGGTGGAAGACATAGGTCTGGCCGATCCGCAAGCTATTGTGCAGGCGATTGCCGCCAAGGACACGTATGACTTCCTTGGCAGTCCCGAAGGCGAGCTAGCGCTGGCGCAGGCGACGATTTATCTGGCAACGGCGCCGAAATCGAACGGGGCCTATGTCGCCTATAAGGCGGCGATGCGCGCCGCCAAGGAGCAGGGCTCGCTGAGCCCGCCCAAGCACATCCTCAATGCGCCGACCAAACTCATGGAGGAGGAGGGGTACGGCGAAGGTTACGAGTACGATCACGACACAAAAGACGGTTTCTCCGGCCAGAGCTACTTTCCCGATGAGATGCACGAGCGACCGCAATTCTATGATCCGCCTGAGCGGGGTTTTGAGCGCGAGATCAGAAAACGGCTTGAGCATTGGGCCAAATTGCGCCGCGCTCGCAACGAGGGGCGCTAGGCGCCTCGCGGGTGTCAACACGACTTAGAGCAATGCGTCGCCCGAAAAATGCACGAGGTGGCCATGCGAGCGAAAACCGTCGTCATCTCCGGGGCAGGAATTGCGGGCCCAACACTTGCATATTGGCTCGCAGACCGCGGTTTCGAGCCGACGCTGGTGGAATGCGCACCGCAGCTGCGCACCGGCGGCTATATCATCGACTTCTGGGGCGTTGGCTACGACATCGCGGAGAAAATGGGGCTGCTGCCGGAGATCCACCGCGAAGGCTACGATGTCGGGGAGTTGCGCCTGGTCGACACGCACGGCCGGCGCGTCGGCGGCTTCAGCGCAGATGTCTTTCGAAGGCTCACCAATGGGCGATACGTGAGCATTGCGCGCAGTGAATTAGCGCGGCTGCTGTTTGGCAAGATTGAAGGGCGCTGCGAAACCATCTTCGGTGATAGCGTGACGAGAATCACGCCCGACGGTGACGGTGTGAGCGTCGCGTTCGAGAGGGCTCCCGAGCGGCGCTTCGATCTTGCGATTGGTGCCGACGGGCTTCATTCCCGCGTCCGCGAGTTGGTGTTCGGGGCCGAGGACACTTTCGAGAAGTACCTCGGGTACATGGTCGGGGCTTTTCAGGCCGAAGGCTATCGGCCGCGAGAAGACCTCGTCTACGTTAGCTACACGATTCCAGGTAGGCAGGTGGCCCGCTTTGCCATGCGCGGCGATCGTACGATGTTCCTATTCGTACTTGCCGCAGATGAGCCAGTGAACGTCGGCGCGCACGATATGGCCGCGCAAAGGAAGCTGCTGCACACAGAATTCGATGAGGCTGGGTGGGAATCCTCAGCCATCCTGAGGGTGCTCGACAGCAGCGAGGACCTCTACTTCGATCGCGTCAGTCAAATTCACATGGAGGCATGGTCGAAAGGGCGCGTGGCGCTGGTTGGCGATGCCGCGTACTGCGCCTCATTGCTCGCAGGTCAGGGCTCTGCGCTGGCCATGGTTGGGGCCTACGTTCTGGCCGGGGAGCTTGGCCGGTCGCCGGACGATCCCGAGGCGGCCTTTGCGCGCTATGAGCGGCTGATGCGGCCGTTCATAGCCAAAAAGCAGAAGGCGGCCGTGCGCTTTGCCGCCAGTTTTGCGCCGAGGACGCGGTTTGGGGTTTGGTTTCGCAACCAGATCACCAGCGTGTTCGAAATCGCCTTTATTGCGCAGCTCTTTATCGGTCCAGATCTTTTGGATCGGATCGACGTTCCCGACTATACGCGGCCCGAAAATCAAGCCTGATCCGCCGCCATTTGGGCGCCCTGGTTCTGTGGCTTGTGGCGGCTTATATTGACATGACGCCGGGTTCTCGGGCGCGCACGTGCACACGTCGAAAAGAGGCAGTCGGTATGGTTCAGTTCGTTGATTTATGGCGCGGGCATCCAATCAACGAGTCTGTGTCCACGCCTTGCATCGCGCCCCATAACCTCACCAACATGGAAGGCCGGCAAGTATTGATGGGCTTTCCTGTCTTCTCCAACCAATGCGCAATACGTATGGGGGTCGCCTTGCGACGCGCCGGCGTGCAGGCGGACCAGCTCGCCGGTTGCGTGCATTGCGGCGTGCACCCCGTCGAGCAGATGCACTTCATTCGCGCCAATCAGCTCGCCGAAAGAATTGCGAGTGCAAATTTGCCTGGTGTGGGGCCGACCGAGAGGATCACGGGAACGGACCCTGCCGAGTACTACAAGAAGCTTTTTGGGCGTACCGGAATCATCTTCGTTAAGGACTATTGGAGGCGCTCATCCGACAGCGGGCGCCCGACGGGCGATCACATCGATGTTTGGAATGGGTACCGCTCTTCGGCAAAGTGGCTGTTGGAATGGTTCTCCTGGCTCGGTTACTACTCAAATTATGCCAAGGCCGGTGAGATTTGGTTCTGGGAAGTGAAGTAGGCGGCGCGGCGCCGTTCCTCAGGGGTACGCATGATGCGCTATCTTGTGGCTATAGTTTTCGCTGTGATCGGCGGGGCTCTGGCGATGGTTTTTGTTAGCTCGCAGGTTGCCGATTGGGTCGTGGCACACCAGACCTTTGAAAGCTCTGATGACGCCGAAACCATGAACATGCTCGGCTTTATGGCGAGCAATATCGTCGGGCTGATCGTAGGCTGGCTGGTTGGCTGGACCATTACTGGGGGCCGCAGCGCCGACAATCAGCCGTCCTGACACTTTCCCGCAAGCGACCATTTCGTTAGAAGAGCCCACGGATCAATGGTTCGAGGCTCCCATGAGGCTATTATTGTTCGCTGCTGCGGGTGGCGCCATCGGCGCGGGCGCGCGTCATCTCGTCAATATCGGCTTCGGCCGGGCGTTGGGGGCGGGATTTCCCTGGTCGACCCTGTTCGTCAACGTCTTAGGTTCGCTGCTCATGGGCGTGCTGATCGAGATACTCGCGTTGCGTCTTAACGTGTCGCCAGAGGTTAGGACCTTGCTCGTGACGGGCGTGCTGGGAGGCTTTACGACCTTTTCGGCCTTCTCACTCGATTTTGCCGTGCTCATTGAGCGCGGCGAGACGCTGAGCGCTCTGGTTTATGCGCTGGGCTCTTTCGCGGCCTCAATCGGGGCCCTCTTCATTGGACTGTCATTGGTGCGTGCCATCCTCACATGAGCGAGCGGGTCGAGACGATCGAGGTAAAAGGGAGCGAGGCCGGCGTTCGGCTCGACCGCTGGTTTCGCATTCACTTTCCCGATGTCGGCTACGTCTATTTGCAAAAGCTGCTGCGGTCGGGCCAAGTGCGTGTTGACAGCCGCCGCGCCTCGGCGGGCGACCGGCTGGAAGCGGGTGCGCAGATCCGCGTGCCAAAGATTGCGCGGGTCGCCAAAACGAACGCGCCTGCGGCGTCTGTACCGGCGCTTTCCAGGGCCGACCGCGATCGCATCGAAAATATGATCCTCTATGAGGACGAGCATGTCCTCGTCTTGGACAAACCGTTTGGCCTAGCGGTCCAGGGTGGTACGGGTACGAAACGGCACATCGACGGGATGCTGGCAGCAATGGCGGAACGCTTTGGTGACCGGCCGCGTCTTGTGCACCGTCTCGACCGGGATACGACGGGTGTGCTTTTGGTTGCAAAGCACCGCAATGCGGCTGCCAAGCTTGGCCGCATTTTCCAGACGCGCTCGGCGGCTAAGACGTACTGGGCGCTCGTCAAAGGTGTACCCAGGCCGCCCCAGGGCAAGGTGGAGGCCGCGCTCGTCAAAGTCGCGGGTCCGGACGGGGACCGGGTGAGAAAAGCGCTGCCGGGCGAACAAGAGCAGGCCATGCACGCGACGACGCACTATGCGGTGATTGACCGTGTGGCGAGCAAGGCAGCGTGGGTATCGTTAAAGCCGGTGACGGGGCGTCAGCACCAGCTAAGGGCCCATATGGCGCTGATAGGACACCCGATCGTGGGCGACAACAAGTACGGTGGGGATCAAAACATGCCGGCGGAACAGATTCCGCCAATGCTGCACCTGCACGCGCGGCGCCTCATGTTGCCGCATCCGATTACTGATGAGACGATCGATGTAAGCGCGCCGCTGCCCGAGCACATGCGTGCCACCTGGGACCTTTTGGGTCTTGATGCGGAACGCTACGAAAGGGAGGCTCGATGAAGCTCGTCATTCTCGATTGCGACGGCACCATCGTCGACAGCCAGAACGGCATATGGGCGGCTATGACGCTTGCGTTCTCAGGGCTAGGGTTGGCCGCGCCGACGCGGGCTGAGACGCTAGCGGTCGTGGGACTATCTCTGCCCGAGGCGTTCGAAATCCTGGCGAAAGGGCACGATGATGACGTTCGCGCGGCGCTTCCGGAGCAGTACCGAGCAGCGTTTCGCGAACTCAAGCGCGATCCGGCGCATCACGAGCCGCTGTTTGAGGGTATGAGGGGTGTGATCGAGCAGTTCAGCTCGCGAGACGATCTGATGCTTGGCATCGCGACGGGTAAGTCGCGCCGCGGCATTGATCGCCTGTTCGAGCGGGAAGGGTGGACGGATCATTTCCACACCATCCAGACCGCCGACGACCACCCCTCCAAACCGCACCCGGCAATGATTCATGCGGCAATGGCTGAAACCGGCGTTGGGCCGACGAGGACGGTCATGGTGGGTGATACGACCTTTGACATGGAGATGGCGGTAGATGCAGGCGTTGGCGCGTTGGGCGCTGGGTGGGGTTATCATCAGCCAGACGAGCTACTGGCGTCCGGTGCCCTGGCCATTGTGGAGACGTGCAGCGGTTTGCCCGCCGAAGTCGACGCCGTCTTTGCCCGCCAGGATCGCGTCGCGTGAGCGGTCGCAAAGAGAACGGCGCCGAGCCGATCAAGGTGCCCGGCAAGGCGGCGGCGACGGCGCCGTTGCCCAAGCGCTTCTACGCGAATGTGGCGGTTGAGTCCGCCGCGCCAGAAGCGGGCTTTGCTATCCTGCTCGATGGGCGAGCGGTACGCACCCCTACGAAGAAGCCGCTTGTCGTGCCGACGCTGGCGTTGGCAGAGGCGATTGCAGCGGAGTGGGCTGCGCAAGGCGAGCGCATCGATCCCCAAACGATGCCTTTGTCAAAGCTTGCAATCACCGCGATCGATGGTGTCAGAGGGGCGGTGGCCGAAGTCGCCGCCGACATCGTGAAATTTGCCGGTAACGACCTCCTCTGCTACCGCGCCGAAGGCCCCGAGGGACTGGTTGAACGACAGGCGGACGTCTGGGACGCGATGTTGCAATGGTGCGAGGTGGAGCTCGGCGCACGCTTCATACCCTCGCAAGGCGTGATGCCTGTGGAGCAGCCCCGCGAGGCTCTTGATCGCATTGCAGCCGAGGTGGCGCCCTTCGACGCGTTCGCTCTGACAAGTCTTCACGTGATGACAACTCTCGCAGGCTCAGCGCTGCTTGCGCTCGGCCATGCTAAAGGGCACTTGTCAGCCGAAGAGGTCTGGGCCGCAGCCCACATCGACGAGGATTGGCAGATCAGCCAGTGGGGTGAGGACACCGAGGCAGCCGGCCGCCGTGGTGCGCGCTGGACCGAAATGCAGGCCGCCAGCCGGTTTCTTGAGCTTCTCAGGCGAGACTGAAAGATCTACAAAAAAGGGTGCCGCGCTGTCCGCGCTTACCATGCTCCGCACTCAGCAAGTCTGGCCGCTTTCTCTGGCCTTGCAGCCCGTGCTATGAGCGCCCGTGATCGTCACGCACGTACTGACCCGAGGGACTCGCAATGAAAGATATCATCGAGGAATTGGAAAAGCGCAGGGCCAACGCGCGGCTCGGTGGAGGCCAGCGGCGCATCGACGTGCAGCATAAACGCGGCAAGCTCACCGCGCGCGAGCGCATCGAGCTATTGATGGACGAGAACTCGTTTGAAGAGTTCGACATGTATATCGAGCATCGGTGCACCGACTTCTCCATGGAGAATTCGAAAATCCCCGGCGATGGCGTGGTGACGGGCTGGGGCACGATCAATGGTCGCGTCGTTTATGTGTTCGCCAAGGACTTCACCGTGTTCGGCGGCAGCTTGAGCGAAACGCACGCCAAGAAAATGACTAAGATCCAAGACATGGCGCTGCAGAACCGCGCACCCATTATTGGGCTATTCGATGCGGGTGGTGCGCGCATTCAGGAAGGTGTGGCGGCGCTGGGTGGTTACGGCGAGGTCTTCTTACGCAACGTGCTGGCCTCCGGCGTCATTCCACAGATTTCCATCATCATGGGTCCGTGCGCAGGTGGCGATGTCTATTCGCCAGCCATGACCGACTTCATCTTCATGGTGAAGGACACAAGCTACATGTTCGTCACCGGCCCCGATGTGGTGAAGACGGTCACCAACGAGACGGTGACGGCGGAGGAATTGGGCGGGGCCAAGGTGCACACGACCAAGTCCTCGATTGCCGACAGGGCATACGAGAACGACGTTGAGGCGCTTTTGCAAATGCGCCGCCTGATGGACTTCCTGCCGTCCAATAATGAGTCAGGTGTGCCGGTACTGCCCACCGCCGACAGTGCGGACCGTGAGGAGCACTCACTCGACACGATTATCCCCGACAACACGAATAAGCCCTACGACATGAAGGAGCTGATCTTAAAGGTCGTGGACGAGGGCGACTTTTTCGAGATCCAAGAGGGATTTGCCAAGAACATCTTGACGGGCTTTGCACGCATGGAAGGGAGCACCATTGGTATCGTCGCCAATCAGCCGCTGGTGCTGGCCGGCGTGCTCGATTCTGACGCCTCGCGCAAGGCAGCGCGCTTTGTGCGCTTCTGCGACTGCTTTGAAATCCCGCTAATCACTTTCGTAGACGTGCCGGGCTTCCTGCCGGGAACCGCTCAGGAGTACGGCGGTCTCATCAAGCACGGTGCCAAGCTCCTATTTGCGTTTACCGAGGCGACCGTGCCCAAGGTGACGGTGATCACGCGCAAGGCCTACGGCGGCGCTTACGACGTTATGAGTTCCAAGCACATCCGGGGTGATGTGAACTATGCCTGGCCATCGGCCGAGATTGCCGTGATGGGACCGAAAGGAGCGGCTGAAATTCTTTTCCGCGCCGACTCGGGCGACCCTAAGAAGATCCAAATGCGCATCGCGGAGTATGAAAAGCGGTTCGCCAACCCGTTTGTGGCAGCAGAGCGCGGTTACATCGACGATGTGATTCCGCCGCGCAATACGCGCCGGCGCATCTGCCGCGCGCTCAACATGCTGCGCGACAAGCATGTCGAGAATCCCTGGAAGAAGCACGATAATATTCCGTTGTGAGGCCTCCTTCGGAGCGCATCTTGGCCACATGAACGCGCCCTGCAACCTGCATTCAGAGTGGGTTCAATCGCACTTGCGCATCTTCTCCTCATCAAGACGAGACGGACACCCCCGCCGGGGCGGGTCTCACAAACCGAGGAAGAAGAGAGGTCTATGATGACTAAGATTGGTCTGATCGCTGCAAGTTTGCTGATTGCAACTACAGCCGCCGCGTCTGCCCACAGCACCAGCATTGATTCGCGTCAGAACTGGCAGGCCAAGCGCATCGACTCTGGGCGTCAGAGCGGTTCGATCACGTGGTTCGAAGGCTTGAAGCTTCGCGCAGAGCAACACAAAATCACCCGCCTGAAAGCCAAATACCGGGCAGATGGCCGCCTGAGCTATTCGGAGCGCAAGGAGCTGCAACGGCTTCAGTATGAGGCCAAGACGCACATCAATAACGAAACGTACGACAGTTGGCGTCGCGTTCGGTGGCTGCCGCGCTTCGGACTGTAAAATCCTCCACTTTTGCCCCTGCAAGCAAACGGCAAGGGGCCGCCCCCAAGCGGCCCCTTCTTCTTGCTCCCAATCGCTACAAAGGGCCCGTTCCACACGTTCGCGCCGCAATGGAGCAGCCGTTAGCCAATTGGTAAGGCAGGTTTCCTATGCTCGGGATACAGGGTTTTTGATTCAATTGCGGGGTTGGTGATGGGGTTGTTGAAGTCGATTTCGGTCGACGAGATCATGAAGCGGGGCAGCATCAAGGATGTCGATGTCCTCAGATTCAGGGCAGCGTTCTACGATGATGACGTGATTTCGGCCGAAGAAGCCGAGTCGCTGTTCGCTATAAACGATGCCTGCCGCGTGCAAGACCCCTCCTGGGTCGATTTCTTCATCGCGGCGATCACCGACCACATCGTCGACCAGACCGAGCCTGAAGGGTATCTGACCGCGGAAAACGCCAAGTGGCTGATTGCCCATATCACCCGGGACGGCAAGGTTAAGCGCAAGACGGAGGTGGGTCTCCTCGTTAACGTGCTTGAAAAGGCCCGCTGGTCGCCCGTCAATCTGGTCCGCTTCGCGCTGGAGCAGGTGAAAGCCGCAGTCATTGAGGGCGAAGGTCCCCTTCGTCCCGACCAGTCGCCTCCCAAGGGCCAGATTAGCGAGTCCGAGGTCGAGTTGGTGCGCCGCATGCTGTACGCCTTCGGTGGTGACGGCAACGTGGCCGTAACCCGAGCTGAGGCCGAGGTGCTCTTTGACATCAATGACGCTACGGTCGACGCCGAGCCGAACCCGGCCTGGACGGATCTTTTTGTCAAGGCCGTCGCCAACGTCGTCATGGCGGCTTCGGGTCAGGTGGTTCCGACCCGCCAGGAAGCCCTGCGGCGCGAGAGGTGGCTAGCCGATCGCGGCGAGCTGTCCCCCGCCGCCATGCTGTCGGCCATGGTGACCTCGAGCCTCGACGCCGTGCGTGGGGCCTATCACGATCAGTCGCCAGAGGAGCGCGCCCTTGCCCGGCTGGAGCATCAACGAATCGAGATCATCACCAACGAGGTGATCACGGCGGCTGAGGCTGAGTGGCTGTGCGAGCGCATAGGCCGTGATGGACACTTGACGCCCAACGAGGCCGCACTCGTGGCTTACCTGAAAAAGGAAAGCCCCAATATCCATCCCGATCTCCAGGCCACGGTGGATCGGCTTTCGCAGGCCGCCTAAAGCCACAATTTCTTCCAAAACGCGGCGTTGCGACGCGGGCGGTCTTGGCGCTTGGCATTGGGCCAAGCTAACCTTACGCAGTATCACCAACCTTAACTTCGGGTGCGGTAATGTTTACCGTGCCCCTCAGGCCGTTTAGAACGACATTCCACACAACCGAACGGCCGCCTAGCTCGGGCGCGCCCAACCAATTGGGCCACAAGGGGTTATGTTCAAGAAGATCCTGATAGCGAACCGTGGCGAAATTGCTTGTCGCGTCATGAAGACCGCGCGGAAAATGGGCATCAAGACCGTTGCGGTCTACTCCGATGCGGACCGCGACGCCTTGCACGTCGAGATGGCCGACGAGGCGGTGCATATCGGGCCACCGGCAGCAGCAGAATCCTACCTCGTCATCGAGAAGATCCTAGAGGCTTGCAAAGCGACCGGCGCGGAGGCGGTTCATCCAGGCTATGGGTTCTTATCGGAGCGCGCGGCTTTTCCCGTCGCCTTAGCCAAGGCGGGCATCGTCTTCATCGGGCCGAACCCGAAGGCGATTGCGGCCATGGGCGACAAGATCGAGAGTAAGAAGGCGGCGGCGGCGGCCAACGTCTCGACGGTGCCTGGCTATCTTGGAGAAATTGCCGACGTTACGCACGCCGTCAAGATTGCCGAGGAGATCGGTTATCCCGTCATGATCAAGGCCTCGGCCGGCGGTGGCGGCAAGGGCATGCGCGTTGCCTGGAGCAAGCAGGAGATCGCAGACGGGTTCACGTCATCACGCAACGAGGCCATGGCCAGCTTCGGCGACGACCGGATGTTCATAGAGAAGTTTATCGTCAATCCGCGCCATATCGAAATCCAAGTTTTGGGCGATAAGCACGGTAATGTGGTTCACCTCGGCGAGCGCGAATGCTCGATTCAGCGGCGCAACCAGAAGGTGATCGAAGAGGCGCCTTCCCCGCTGCTCGACGAAAAAACCCGCAAGGCGATGGGCGCGCAGGCTGTCGCCCTGGCAAAGGCCGTGAACTACGATTCGGCGGGTACCGTAGAGTTCGTCGCCGGTCAGGATCGCAGTTTCTTCTTCCTGGAGATGAACACGCGTCTGCAGGTTGAACACCCTGTGACCGAACTCATCACAGGAATCGATCTCGTCGAGCAAATGATCCGAGTGGCGGCGGGCGAAAAGCTCCCCTTCAAGCAGTCCGACATCAAGCTCAACGGCTGGGCGGTCGAAACCCGCGTCTATGCGGAGGACCCCTTCCGTAACTTCCTGCCCTCGATCGGCCGCCTCGTGCGCTATCGGCCGCCGGAAGAACAGGTCAAGGACGGCGTCACGGTGCGCAATGACACGGGCGTGTTCGAAGGCGGTGAGATCTCGATGTTCTATGATCCCATGATCGCCAAACTCGTCACCCATGCTCCCACTCGCGAGGCGGCTATCTCGGCCCAGTCCGACGCGCTCGACGCCTTCTATATTGATGGCATCCAGCACAACATCCCCTTCCTCTCGGCGCTGATGCAGCACCCGCGCTGGATCAAGGGCGCTCTCTCGACGGGCTTTATCGCGGAGGAATACCCAGACGGGTTCAAACCACACAAGGCGGAAGGGGCGGAGCTGGAAGTCGTGGCGGCCGTGGCAGCCGTGATCGATCACCTCAACAATTCGCGCCGGCGCGAGATTACCCACCAGATGTCGGGCGAGCCTGTTTCCTTTGCCAAGCGGCGCGTTGTTAAGGTCGGGGACACTGAACTGCGCCTCGAGGTCTCCGGCGCCAGCGAGGGTCCTAACTTTGTGTCATTTATCGACTTGATCAATCGGCCTGGCCAGACGCTGGAAATCACGTCCTCGTGGCGGCCTGGTGATCCTGTATGGGAAGGGAAGGTTGGAGATAAGAACGTGGCGCTGCAGGTGCGCCCGGTGCTCAATGGCGTCAGTCTGGCCTTCCGCGGCGTTCAAGAGCGGATCTACGTCTATACCGAGCGCGAGGCGGCGCTTGTGGCTTTGATGCCTGAGAAGCGCGCAACCGACATGTCCAAGTTCCTGCTTTGCCCGATGCCGGGGCTGGTAAAGGCCATCCATGTGAGCGAAGGGGAAGATGTGCAGGTTGGCGACGCGCTTGCGGTTGTAGAAGCCATGAAGATGGAGAACATCCTGCGCGCGGAGCGGGACGGCTTAGTCAAGAAGGTCAACGCCAAGCCAGGGGACAGCCTAGCGGTTGACGAGGTGATCTTAGAGTTCGCGTGATCTCCGGCAGGGTTACCCGCGCAAACTTTCGTTGTTCGACGCTTTTGTCCCCTCTCTTAGCGGGGCACTTTGGGGAACGGCCTTAAGGCCGCTCCTTTAGAGGCCGCGCGCCCAAGGCCGTTTGATATGGACTGGTGGTCTGCACGGGATTACCGCTACCTGGATGAACAGACGCACTATTCAAGTCCGGATAGAGGGGCGGGTACAAGGCGTTGGCTTTCGTGCATTCATCGAGATGAATGCCCATGACCTCGGTCTTGAGGGATGGGTTCGCAATCGGCGGGATGGATCCGTCGAAACTGTGTTTCAAGGAGCGCCTGACGCAGTCGCAAAGATGCTGCAACGGTGCCAAGAGGGGCCGCCGGCGTCAAGTGTGACTCGGGTGGAGCACATTGGCGAAGGTGTCGGCGCCTTTGAAGGCTTCGAGGTCCGCCCAACCGTTTGAACGGCAATCAGTTGAATTTTTCCGCCTTACGCCGAAGACCGTCGAGGATCGGCTCGTAGGCTTCCTCGTCGTGGGCTTCCGGGTAGACCACGTAGACGGGATAGACGAACTTGCGTGCCCGTTTCGGCTGCCTGAGGCGGCCACGCGATAGGTATGAGCGCACGAGCCGCAGGGGAAAGTAGCCCGAGGACTCGTTGGCAAGCAGATAATTGATCCCAGCCGAGCCCAGATCGAGGTTCAGTCCCGGATTGGTCAGTTCAGGGTAGGCGGCGGCGTGGTCTTGCTGGAAGTCCGGGCCCCAGTCGATGAACACATAGTCGCCCGCCCCGCGCCGATGCGCTGTCGGGACGCTGGTAACCAGCACGAATTCCTCATCGAATAGATGCTCGATGGCCAGACCCGGAGGCTGAGCCGGCCGGTACATGACGGCAAGGTCGAGTGTGCCCTCCAAGAGGCGCTGAGTCAGCACGGCAGACAGCCCCGAACTGGCAGAAACCGCTATATCGGGGATACTCGACCTCAGCCAAGAGATCCATTTGAGAAGGAACCCATCCCACAACGCGACGGGAGCGCCGACGGCTAAGTGGTCGCGATGCTGGTCAGAAAGACCAACCTCGAGCTGCGCATGCTGCCAGACCCGGACAAGCGCAAGCGCGTGCTTCTGAAACTGTTCACCAGCCGCTGTGAGTTCCGCACCCG
>Ga0255058_10000727_pt1 | contig 18964 bp, 18 predicted proteins | sample Cases_109_9_MG_FD_188637 | JGI IMG/M metagenome (GOLD analysis project Ga0255058, IMG submission 188637) | Seawater microbial communities from Amundsen Gulf, Northwest Territories, Canada - Cases_109_9 | ecosystem: Environmental > Aquatic > Marine > Gulf | place: Canada: Northwest Territories... | reverse complement strand
ACGCGAGCGAGTTGCTTAATCAAACGGCTTCATAACGTGAGCCCGGCGATTGCCGGCGTCATCCCACGTCCAGCCGTCGCCGTCCCGTGTGCGCACTCGCTGCATATCAAACGTGCCGAATTCAAGATCTTTTGGATCGTAACTCGGATCGACATTATTTTTGTACTCGTCGATCAATTCCTGCCGAGCATTAGCGCCCATGAATCGCGGCGCTGCCTCGATAACATTGTGCGCTAATGCTGTCTGAATGTACTCGACGAGCATGTGCCGTGAAATATTTTGCAAGATTGCGGGCAGCGGCGGCGCGATGCCGACTGTTTCCTCGGTTAGCGACAAGAGTCCTGATCGAGTCTGCGTCCCTCGCGAGTATGTTGCGGGCTGATCGTTGATGTACTGCACCCATGAATGTTCGCCGTCGTACCACGGCATCCAAAAGTAGCCGGGCTTATTTGCGATGCGGGCGCTGTGCCGAATGTCGCGGCTATCAATGCGCGCCTTGTAGAATCCGCCTGCGCCCATGCCGTGCAAATTCATCATGGATTTGACGCAATAGAAACCGTCACGCGGCGCATTCATGCCGGTCGGGCCGGCTTCGATGCCGAGCCGTTCCATGAGTTCGAGCTTATTGAAAATCCAGCGATCGGCCTGCGGGATCTGCGGGTACAGATCTTTTTCGTAAATATAAGGCGGCAATGTAAACATGCGAAGTCCTATCGTGTAGCCGAGCAATCTACTTCAAATGATGCTAACACGACGAGGCTCGATGCGTCGCGGATCTCAAAGTTTGCAATGCACTGATCTGTGCCGATGCCCTCGCCGCCCTTGCCGCCGGTTCGATTCTCGTGCCACTCACGATTTGCCGACAAACTGATCCACGTACCGACGACTGCGGCCTGCACGTCCCACGATCCCGACACGAGCGACGCGCAGCGAATATCATAATTCGCGCCGACGCCCACTACCGGGTTTAGGCTCCACCATTCCGACGTGTGATCGACGGCATCGAGATCCGTGCCGAGTTGCGTAAATATATTGTTCGAGTTGTCCTGAATCGTGCCGTCGCTATCGAAACGCACGCCGCAAACTCGCGGCGCTAGGGTAATCGTTGAAAGTCGAATATCCGTCGCGCCTACTGATCCCAATCGCAGCGCCGTCAACACGTTTTGAAAGTGAATGATTGACATTAAATATCTTCTGACGCGGCGAGAATATACGACGCGGACGCGATCGCGCCGCCGCTCGATCCTTTGCGGATCTCGCCCGTAAATCCGCATGACAGGAATTCGACGCCGACTGTCGGGCCTAGCCGCATTGTGAAGTTGCCAAGTGACAATGCGCGCCAAACGTCCTCGGCTGCGGATGCGAAATCTAGCGGGCTGCCGCCGAAAGCCGTGTAACGGAATTCGTAATCGTCGGGCGCTGCGCCGTTCGGAATGATCCAATCTGTTGACGGATGCAATTGAATGAGCGGGCCGGAATTTTGCCGCCCGTCTATAGTTCCGTCGCTATTCCAAAATAGCTCTGCGGTTGCCGCGACCGGAGTTAGCGTAAAAGATAAAACCGAATTGCCGAGCAGCGATACTACATCGACAGTCGGGACACCAACTACATTTTGAAAATGCTGAATCGACACACTAGGTAACGCCCGAGCCCCAAATCCACCATTCAGTATCAGTGTATTTGTAAATCGTGGCTACGCCGGCCTCGGCGAGTGTGCGAGATCCCGTCGGCGGCGCTACGCCGCCGCCGTCAAACCATCGAAGCGTGACGCCGGTCGCTGCGGCGATCGTTAGATCTTCGGTATCTTCATTCGCGACCGTGTACGTCGCGCCTTGCGGTATTGTTGCATCGTTCGGGCAAGTAAACGTCAGTGCTGCGCCGGCATCTTTGTGCCAAATCCGCCCGTTATAAAGCAGATTAAATGACTCGTTTGCGTCCTGTTCGAGCACGGGCATGACATTCATTCCCATTGGCCGCGACGTGCCGCTCGCGTCCGCCACGAATCCAGCCATGCCGAAGTCGGACACGTTGACCTCGCGGAAGCCGCCGCGAACTGTGCCATTAAAACTAAATGTCGATGTATCGAGTTGCGGATCAATCGCAAGATATGAGCGAATCACGCCGCCGTCATTTGCTCGCAAATGTAGCTCGCCATTCGTGCGCTGATTCTCAACGTCGAGTTGATCGCTTGCGTTAAATCGGAATACTGCCTGATTGACATTATCCGCTCGGGATAGCGTCATGCTGATTGAATCCGTTGCGCCGTTGCCGGTTGCTTTTATGTTTGCGATCGCAGTGCCGAGATTCATTGTCTCGATTGCATTCACGTACATGTGCATTGACGAATTGCGGCGGAATTCGATTAGCAGATCTTCGGATGCGCCGGCGGATGAAATCTGCCGAAGCTCGCCGTCGCCGCTTGTTAGCTCGGCGACGAGTTGAATGCCGCCCGCCGAGTTACGTGCGCGCATGCCTGTTTCGCCTGCTGCGCCGCTGCCGTTGATATCGAGCAGCGAGCCGGTAATTACTGCGCCCGTTACTGACGTTGCGAGCCGCACGATGTTGTTATGGCGGAGACTGACTTCGCCTGCTCGCACAAAATTGATCCACGCTGCTTCGGATGCGCCCGCCGCGTCGCCCTGTTGGAATGTGACCGCGCCGGCGGCGTCAATTAAAATTATCGCGCTGCCGCCGTCCGATCGCACGCCGTAGCGTGCCGTTTCGCCAGCCGCCGCGATCAGATCGTTAATTGCCGGCACTGCCGCGCCGCCTGAAATGTCGATACCGTTGACCGTTGTCGCAAGTACCGATGCGCCGTTGAAAAATGCTTGCGCCGCGCCGTCGGGATCTGCTTGGAATAATACTTGCGACGCGCCGGCGGCGTCCTCGCCGTTGATCTGCACAAGCCCGCCGTGCGCTCGGTTAATTAGTCGCAGCGTTGTCGATGCTGCATAGCCGAGCGCAGAGTATTCGTTACCGTCTTGCGAATAGATCAGCGAATCGAACGTGATTGCATCCGGCACGGTCGGATCGCCGCTGTCGGTACTGAGCCCACGGAATTGATCGACGTTTGACTCAAAGACAATGGACGCGCTATGAAAGCCGCGAACTAATCCTGAGCCTGTTTGCGCGCCGATTAAAACATTGCCGCCCAAAGCATTGAGCGCAAGTGCGGCTGCGGTACTAATATCCGATTTCGATTGAATATCAAGCGGGCCGATCTCAATGTGCTGCGCCGCGTCGGGATCTGCTGCGCCGATGTTGACTGCCACATCGGTATCGACGAGATCCGGGTTATTCGAGTTCGTGAATATGCCGCTCGCGACGACGGCTGCGCCGACGATCGAGCCCATGAGTTGAAACTGCACGCCGTCATATCGAAGCTCGTAAATGCCGCCGCTCACAATTTCATTCGCCGAGAGCGGATTGCCGCCGCGATCGGTTATGTCGGCGAGTCCGATAGCGTTGACGTTGATCGTCGTCGGCCCGGTGTTCGCCGCGTTGAATGCTGCGGCGATATACATGCCCGTGAAGTAAGCCACGTAAGCCGCGTTAAGCGTGAGCGTGTAAGCATCGGCGACGCCGCCCGTCGTTAGCGAGCCGTTCATATCTTGGAAGTAACGAGCGACGACTGCCATGCCCTCGCGAGCCGTGTTGTTGACCTCGGAATACGCCATTGTATTTTCGGGCCAGCCGTCAGGCGGCGTGTCGTTATTGTTTGCGGCTAGTATCGCCCAATCATTGATATCTGGCATTGCCTTACCCTAAGTTAAGCTGCGGACACGCTCGGCGAGCACTTCTGTATGTCCGTAAACCGTAAAATTAACATCGCCGGCTGAATCGACTTTCACGCCGAGACTGCCGCCGGGCTTAATCATAATACCACTGCCCGGATGCTGCGCCTGAAATGCCCCCGAGAGCGGATCGTTTTGCGCTCTATTGATATTCGCAATGATCGAGTCATCGTCGAAGGTTACGCCGTCGTCATCATGATAAATCTGCACGGCGATCGGCCCGGTCGCACCCTCGATCAATGATATTGCGATGTAAGTAATTTCCGTGCGCAATTGCTGCGACGTGTAAAGCGTGACCGCGACCACGCCCGCCGGGCGGACTTGCGCGAGCAGTTCGCCTTGCGCATGGGATACGTTAATGCTCATTCAAGCAAGCCCTGCATCGCCGGATTCAAGCCGGTAGCGAGGCCGGCAGCCGAAGTCGGGACGCCCGTCCCGAGCAGCCCGCCGAGCGTCTTAGGCCGCATGAGATCGTCGAGGCCGCCGCCCATGAGCAAGTTAGCCTGATTGCCCGTCACTTGCTCGTAAGTCTGTGCGGCGCGCTTCGGGAGCCCTGTGGCTTGATATGCGCGCCCTGCCATGTGTCCGCCGATGCTTGGCGGGACAAATCCGCCGAATCCGAGACTGACACCATAGCCGCCGAGCTTCGCAAGTTGCTCGCCGAAAGTGGTTTGCGCCTGCGCCAGCCGGCGAGCCGTTGCCGAATTACCGACTGCGACCTCGAACGTGCGCTGCATCTTTGCCTCGCGCCCGAGCAGATCCATGAATTCATCGAACTGCTGCTTTCCGCCGAATACGGTTTCAAGGATCTGCCGATTCTTGCGCTTGCCGGAAAGCTCGCGAACGATATCCGCCGTATCGACTTTGTTCGCCAGTTTGTTTTCGACTTCGCGCAACACGCCGACGCGGAAATATGTTTTTTCGCCCTCGCTCATTTTCGCGAGATTGGCCGCCGTGAGATCGAAGTCGTCACGGAATGCTCGCCGCCCGAGCGTCAGTGCTTCGTTGCTTCGAGCATGCCCGGCCCATGCGTTGCGCGCTTCCTTAAATGCCGGGTTTGCGTCGTAGAGCATTTCCTTAAACTCGTCGCGATTCGCGGCGGCAGCGCGGGCGAGTTTGCCCTTGCCCGGTTTTGAAAACAGTCGGTTTACGTGATCGTCCATTGACTGCAAAACATAGTCGAGCCGTTCCATGCTCGCCATAGATCCCTGCTTGCCGACCGGCGCAGTTTTCTTACGCAATTCGTTTTGCAAAACTTGCGCGCCTTTGAGTGCGGATCTGCCGACGCCCGTGCCGTGCAGAATGCCATTCATGCGCGCCGTGACGCGAACCGGCATCGAGTACGCTTCCCGATACATCGGCTCGGCAGCGTCTTTTGCCGTGTCCATAATCGTGCGCATGTGATGCTGAAACATGCTCGGCTTGCCGCCCGTGCCGAGTGCTTCGCTGACTGCCGGCATGATGCGATCGTATTGCCCGACTGCACGCTGCTCAAGTTGCTCGCGCACGCCGCGCCCGGCTGCCGTCGGCGTTTGTGCAATTGTTTCGGTAAGCGCCTGCAAATTCGGCCCGAGATCCGCGACCTTCATTCCGGGCGTAGTGGCAAGCTCGCGCTTCGCTTGCGCGATCGTGATATTGCCGGCGGCGAGATCTTGTTCGAGTGATTCCATGACTTGCCGGCGACCGGCTTCATTCAGTCGGGCGTTACGAGTAAACGGCATCGAAATGACTCGCGCCGTGCCACGGATCATTGCGCCGGCAACTGGCAGCCCTGCGCCGAGTGTTACGCCAAGTCCCGCGCCGACGGCGACGCCGACGCCTGCCTCTTTGAGTTCGTCGAGTGCTTTCGTATAGTCGCCCGTTTCGACGCCGCCCGGCATAACTTCCTGCAATGCGGTCGCGATCGGATCGCCTTCCGAGTAGCCATAGCCGGCAGTCGCGCCGAGTCCCGCGCCGAGCCCTGCGCCGCGTTTGATACCTTGTCGAAGCCCTTGCCCGGCGAGTGCTTTCGCGCCGCCGATGCCGCCCGTTCCGAGTCCGCCGGCGACTTCGGCAATGCCGGTAGTCCACGGATCTTCGCGGCGTGCAGTTTCGAGCGCGTCACGTTGCGAGCCGAGATTTGTATTGTATCGCTCGCCCATGCCGGTAAAGTAATCTTTGATGCCGCCCACGCCGCCGATATTCTCGCCGCCAATCATCGACGCGATCGGATCGAAAAGTGCCGAGCGCACGCCCGCGCCGAGTTCGTCGCCGAAACCGAACGTCGCGCCCTGCCCGACGCCTTGCAGTGCCGAAGCGACGCCGCTCGATTCTTGCTCGTAATCTTTTTCGCGCAGCCGTTTTGCGAAATGCTCCGCCGCCTCGTCGTCGCCGGATTGATCCGCTTTAATGAGTGCGTCGTAAATTTCCTGATACTTCGCCATTAGTCGAGCCCGTATTTTTTATTGAGTTCCGCTTCGGTTCGTGCCGGTCGATCTGCAAGCGGGCGCTCGTCGTCGCCGCCGCCGAGTCCGCCCGGCGTGCTGATAGTCGTCGGCTGATTTCCGTGCAGCGGCACGTCCATGTATGTGCCGAGTTGATTGTATTCGTATTCCTGCCGCTCGATCTCTGCGATCAATCGGTCGAGCGACGCCCCGGTGAATTCCTCGGTTCGGCCTGCGCCGAATAGCGCCTTTTTCTCGCCTTCCACGTCGGCATCGGTCGGTCGGATCTCGCCGTTTGCTTTCAGGCGGGCGCGTGCCGTTCGTTCGGCGAGCGCGTCGAGTGCTTCCATATCTTCATTGCGCCAAACAAGATGCAGCACTTGTTTGTACTGCCCTACATCAAGCTCGTCCTGCCCGAGAATCATGCGCAAGCGTCGCGCTTCGCTATAACTTTCCTGCCGTTGCGATTGGCCCTCGCCGAGAATCTTGTAGCGTGCTGCAAAGCCCGTGCCGACGCCTTGCGCTGATTTCAAACGGCGCGCCGCATCTTCCTCGGCGCGTGACTCGGAATAAACGTCGCCGCGTGGATCTGCGCCGCCGTATTGATCTGTGCCGCCGCCGCCGAACAGTCGCAATTTATCGCCGCCGAGATCTTCGAGGCTGATCCCGCGTTTCATTTCGAGATACATTTTCTTATCGGCGTCGCTCAGCGAATTGTAATATTCCCACTCGCGAATGTTGCTCGGCTTGCCGCCGTACTGACTGAGTTGCGCGTTCGATTGCATCGCACGCACGTACTGATTGCCGACTTGCGCGGGATCATCCGCGCCGGCTGCGAGCAGTCCATAGATCTGCTGAATATCTTGCGTCGGCATGTGTTGCACTTGCTGCCACATTTGCTGCGCGCCTTGCGGGCCGCCGAGCAGCCCTTCCATGCGCTTGCCGCCGGGCGGCGCAGTCAATTGCTGCTGCTGATTTTGCGGCACGCCCCTGCCCTGTAGCTGAGCGATCTGCTGCTCAAGCAATGTGATTTGCTGTTGTGCTTGTGTCTGCTCTGCCATGTTCGCGCCCTATTGCTGCACGGCTAAAAACGCCATTGCGTCTTGAATATCTTTGTCGCTCGGTCGCTGATTGCCTTGCATCATTAAAAATTGCATCGCTTGATCTACCGGCGTGGCTGCCCCTTGCGCTTGTGGCGGCTGGCCTTGCATCGGCCCCGCGATGCCCGGCGTTTGCCCCGGTACGCCGCCGCCCTGCTGTTTCAGCAATTCCATAATGCCGCCCGGCCCTTGTCCCGGCTGCATCGGCGCGGGGCTCATTGGCGGCTGCCCCGGTGCTGGCGTCGGCGCGCCTGCGCCGCCCTGCTGATCCGCGATGATCTTCGCTAACTGCTCGCGCAATTGCTCGATGCGAGTGCGATCCTCGGCTGCCTGCCGCTGCTCTTTGGACGAGCTAAGCCCTTGCATAATTCCCGCCGCCGGATTTCCGCCAAACGCTTTATTGTTTTCAGATAGCAATCCCATTCCCATTTGAAACCACGGATTTTCGGTTGCCGCTTGCATTTTTTCGGGATCGGTTAGCAAGCCTTTGCCTGAATTTTTCAAACCTTCCCATGACCAATCGAGTGCCATTACAGTAATCCTCCGAGCAGTGCTAATTCTTTACGCCGTTTTTCTTCCTCGTCCTCGTCGAGCAATCCGAACGGTAATGATCGCGGCGGCCTTTGTGCAAGCGGCAATGCCTGCGACATTTGCACGCCCGGCGAGCCGCCAATTTGCGGCATCGGGCGCGGGCCTGCCGGTTGCTGTTGCTGCTGTTGTCCGCCGCCTTGCGGCATCATATTCATCATATCCATGTACGTGCTCGGATCGCCCCAATCCATGCCGCCGAAATCGAACATGCCGCCGCCGCCGCCAGCGATCGGCTCGCCCGCCGCGTTGATAAATTCGCCGCCGCCTAAAGAGCCGGTTTCTGGCAGCGCAAAAGTTGTGGCGCTACCTCCGCCCGCGCCGCCGCCTGCTGCTCCGCCGCCGCCCGCGCCTGCGCCGCCAATATTGCCGAGCCCGCCTGCTGCGCCTGCTGCCCCGTAAGAGCCTGCAATTACTTCGGCGAGATCGTGCATTTGCGTCGCCGGCCCGGTATCAATTCCGGCGGCCCGAGCATCGGCGTAAACGCCGCCGCCGCTGCCTAATCCCATTTTGCTTGAGCCGCCATACGGGCCGCCGAGTTGATTCACGATCGGCTCGTTATCGGTCACGCCGAGCGTATTCCAAAGTCCAGTGCTGAAAGGATCGACGCCGAGAATCAATTGCTCGGGATTGTCTTTCAGTTTGCTAAACATATCCTTGAGATTGAATAGCTCGAAATCTAAGTTGTCGCTGAGCCAGCCCATTTAGCCGAAGCCTCCTAAGATGCCGCCGGCTGCTGCGCCCCACGGATTGCCGGTCGCGCCCCAACCCGACATTGCGCCGCCCATCATGCCGCCGAGTCGAGATCCGCCCGGTTCGGTTGTCGTTTGCGTGCCGTAGCCGCCCGGCAAACCGTAAACCGTATTTGCGTAGTTGCCGAGATTTTGCCACGGCGCATTCTGACCGAAATTCCAGCGATCTTGATTCGCGCCCATTAGCCGCTGCGCTTGATCTTCTTGCATTCCGCCGACGCCCATTAGCCGCTGAATATCGCCGTACTGCATATCGTTGTAACCCGGTACGAGTGACGCGCCACGGAATTGATTTTGCGCGACGTTATTCCACATATCGCCCATTTGTCCGTATGCCTGCATTCCCATTTGCCCGAGCCCTTCCGCCCCTTGCAGGCCGAGTTGACCTTGCCCGAGTCCTAACTGCCCGAGTTGCGACATTGCATCCTGCCCGAGTCCGCGTTGCCCTAAATACTGCTGCGACGCTAACTGCCCGCGCCCGAGTTGCGCCTGATTCATTTGTCCAAACGCATCGACGCCGAGCCCGGCTGCGCCGAGTCCAGCCTGCGAGCCGCCTTGTGCTGCTTGCTGCATTCGGTTGCGCTCGGCTTCGTATGCCGGCGAATAAATATCCGCCGCCATGCCTTGCAGATCTCGTCCGAATTGTCGCGTCGCATTCTCGCCCATTTGTTGATGAATGCCGCCGCCGGTTCGCCCGGCAGATCCGAACTGTGCCGCGAGCGCCGGCATTGTCTGCTCGTTAAATGCCTCGCCCGCTCGGCCCGATGCCTTGTCGAACATTGCATCGAGATACGGGTTTGAGCCTAAGTATCCGCCGCCTGCCGTTCGCGCTAATTCCTGATTGCCGGCAGCGCCGACGCCCATTTGATTTTGCGCATACTGTTGAGAGGAAGGCAGCGCGCCCATATTGACGTTGCCTGCGAACTGCTGAGCCTCGCCTAACCCGCCGTATCCCATGCTGCCGCCTAAACCCTGCGACGCGCCGCCCACCATTTGATTCGGCATCCCTGCATTCGCAAACATATTTTGCGCCTGCCCGATGCCGCCGGCGGCTCCACCTAAGCCACCATAAATTTGTGACGGGTCAAGATTTTGCTGACCCATTGTGTTGCTAAGATACTGCCCGAGTTGATCTTGCTGCGCCGAGCCGCCGAGCGCCCGCTGCGTCATCAAGTCCATTCCCTGCATTGTCTGCGGGCTGAATGGCGCTACCGTTTGACCGGGAAAATATTGCTGCGGGCCGCCTTGATAAAGCCCCTGCGCTTGCGCGAACAGATCTTCAAGAAACGGCTGCTGCCCTTCCCACGGGCTCGATTCTTGAGTGGTAGTTTTATCGCTCTTGCTGCCCATTACACTTCCCTTCTGTATGTCGTGAGTACCGGCTTAAATTTTCGGTACTTCGACTGAAATTTGTTCCAGCCTTTTCGCCCGCTAAACTCGACGGCGACGCAATCATGAGCGCGAGCGTATTCGACGAGTACCTTTTCCCAATCGTCGAGCCAATCGGCCATATCATTGCCGGCGATAAACTGATTCCATAAAACTTTGTGCAGCGGGCGCAATTGAATTTCCGTAACTGCGACCGCTTGAAAATCGCCGATGACCCATAACTGTTGCTTAGCCATTTGCAAACTCGTCAATACATTGTCCAGCGAGTAGCCGGTTTCTGGCTTAACGACTTTGCAAAGCATGGGCTCGACTCGATCCCAAACTTTCATGATTTGATCGGGCGGCACGCCTCCGATTGCCGTGTCGATCTCGTCGAAGATTTTTTCGGCGACTGCTACCACATCGAGCGCCCGCCGAAGCCGCCGCCGCCGCCGCCATATCCGCCGCCGCCGCCGCGCCATACGTCAGTTTGCATCGGGTACTGCTGCTGCTGGCCCCACTGCGGTTTTTGCATGCCCTGATCGCCGCCGAATTGCTGCTGCATTCCGCCGCCGAACTGTTGATATTGCGGCTGCTGAAATTGCTGCTGATACCCGCCCGGCTGATACCCGCCGCCGTAGCCGCCGCCGTAGCCGCCGCCGCCGTAGCCGCCGAATTGCTGCTGCATTCCGCCGCCGAATTGTGGCTCGCCGCCGTACATGCTGCGTTGCCGTCCGCCGCCGCCGCGTCCGCCGCGTCCGCGATCGCCGGGCGGAATTCTGCCGGGCGGCGGGCCGCCGGGGCCGGGGCCGGGCGGGGGCTGTTGCATTGCATACGGATTTCCATACGGCGAATAGTTGAACTGCCCGCCGCCAAAGCCGTAATTTCCCATGACGTTTCGCGACATATCCTGCGCGAGCGTGTTGTAATTTCCCTGCTGCCCGTAATTGAAATTTTCGCCTTCGCCCGGCCCTTGTCCCGGCGTTTGCCCGGCAGCCGGGGGCGGCACGTATGGATCTGTAGTCTCTTGCCCTTGATTACGCAATTGGTCAAACAGGTTTGATAGCCCGCCGCCCGATGCTCCGCCAAAACCGCTCATTATCTCCGACCTCCATTGATCCTAGAATTCACACGCACGCCGTTCGCGTGATCGAATCCGCCGTCAATCGTTGCGCGAAATCTTTGGTAACGAGAATTTTCTCGCACGCTGATTTCGCCGTTAATTCCGTTTTGCCCTTTGGCAATCCCAAAAACTACATTGTCTTGTAGTCGGTTTCGCGTGCCGACTTGCATCTGCACGGTCGCTGAATTCGGCGACTCGACAAGCGGGCGCATGCTGTTCGTAAACATGCGCGAGTTATCCGGGCCGCTGATCTCTTTTGTGTCGATCGTGGACGTTAGCGGCGAGCCGTCAAACGTCGCTGCCTGATTGCTGCTGTCGAAAGCCTGAATGTTAATTCCGCCGCCGGCGAACTGACTCGAATCGACATTGATCGAGTCGAGATCTATGCCGAGCGGCAGCGGCCCGTCGAGTGCGTCGAGCGAGAAACCCGGCGACACAAACTCGTCGATGATTTGCGTATCGACTACTGCCTCGCTCCACTTGTCCGCGCCCCAATTGTAAATAATCAGGCGATCGTTAATCGGCGCACTCGTGCTCGACTTGTACGCCCAAATCACGAGGCGATTCAGTCGGTCGATCGCGCCGCGCATTGATTCGAGTGCGTCGGGCGGCGCTTCGCCGGCAAACCAATTCGACGTGCGGTTGTGACTGATCGGCGTCGATCGCTGCCCGTCGAAAGCATAGAAACCGTCCCATCCGTAATAAAATACCGTGCCGCCCGTCCATACCACTGAGTTTGGCGAGGGAGTTCCGCGTTTGCGCTCCACTTCGTCGAATTGGAAAATTACAGGCGGCCCGGCATAATCTGCTCGGAAAATCGAATGCTCTAAAAATATAATTCCGTACTCGCCCGGCACAATGCGCTGCACTTTGCCGCCGCGTCCGAATAGCTCTTGAAAGTCAGATTGCGTTGCAATGCTCGGCGTCCAAAGCTCGGAGTTATTGAAGCCCGACCACTGCACGAAATTCGCGCCGAGTCCGCTAATGTTTCCGAGCATAACGAAATCGCGAACCGTCGCGATCGTCGCGGCCTGCGGCGGAGATCCGGCGAGATCCGCAAAAGCGGCGCTCACGCTGAGATCCCAAAACTGCAAAGGATCTGAAATATTCGCCCCGATCACTCGATTGCCGAATTTCGTAAATTGCCAATCTTGTGCCGCATACGGCGCACTCGGGCCGCTAACGTCCGCCCACGTATCGCCGCCCTGCAATTGATAAAGCGTGTCCACGTCGCCGCAAAAATTGAAAACGATATTGTTATCATCCTGCGCCCAAAAAGCGCCGAGACAAACGTCGCCGAGCGCGTTCGTAAACGAGCTAAGATTGTTCAAGCCTCGATAGCTTTGGATCTGCGGAATGACATTCTGCGCAATCAATGCGCCGGCATTCATGTACTCGGGCAGATCCGGCATCCATTCGCCGAACGGAACCATTTGCGCTTGCGTGCTCAAATGATTGACCTCGGGCTGCCGTATTGCTGTTTCGGGAATGCCGCGAACCGTTTTCGATTCTCGTGCTTGTGTTGCTTTTCGACGGCGCGATCGTACTTGCCGGCGTAGCGATCCTCCAAAATATCCTCTTGTATGTATTCGCATGCCGCTCGCAGCGCGGAATACAAATAAATATCGAAGTGATTGGCGAGCAGCCAGTTCGTATCGGCATCGAGCACGAGCCCGGCAAACCGGGCGTAATAATTTACGTCGATACTGAGCGGCGTAGTCACGCTCGCCGGGCCTGCAATGACCATCTTCACGCGCTCGTCGCCCGGCACAGTCGGATTGCCTTCGAGCGTGTAAAACGCGCCCACGCGCCGCCCTGATTGCCACGCTGACGACTCGCGAAGCGCCTGCGGCGTCATGTACTCAATGCGCCGAATGTTGTCGTCGATAAACGGGTTTCGCACTTCGAGAAAATTCGCCGGCATATCTTGCTCGCGCCCGGTGAATACAAGCGTGCTCGATGCTTCCTGAATGATCGCGTGAACGTCCCGAGCAATGTCGGATTCTGCGAGCAGCATGATCGTCGAAAAGTCTGCATTCGTCACTGCAACATCGTCGCGGCTTAACCATCCATCGACGGCATTTTTCAGAATGAGAAACGTGCTCATAATAGTTTCCCGAATGCGCTGCGTTGATGCCCCGTGCGCAGATTGCAATTGTCACGACTGTTTAATTTTGTGACCTCGAATTGCGGCCACGGAATTGTTTTGCATGGGCCGGCGGCCCATTCTTTTTTCCAAAGCTCGTAAGTGACGATCGGAATTCGGGCGGCGTGTTGAAAGTGCGCACCCTTACGCTGTACGAGTCCGCGCAATTGCGCGCACCCGTCTAGGATCTCGGATTCTAGTTCCCCGGATTGATACTCGATCGACGTAAAACCGTCGCCGTCGTCGTCGATCTCTACTGAATGACGTACTCCCGTTTCGGATACGTCAAGTAGTAAGTGCTTCCCCACGGTTCGCCGCCTGCAATGCAGCCCGGCGCTCGGCACGTCGATTAGTTGCGGGCAGCGGCGGCAATTCTGCCGCTACAGTTTCCGCAGGATCGTCGGCAAGCTCGGGCTGTGCGTCATCGGCGGGCGATCCGGCTTGCGCCGGCACGTCTGACTGTTTAGCCATGCGGGCATGTACTGCCGCCCACGCTTGTTCGACTTGGAGATCTTCATCGGGGCCGCGAGATTTGAACGTCGGCGACGTGAGTTGCCCTTCACGATAGTTTATAAAATCTATCGGGCGCGTCGGCTTGTCGATTGTCATTTCGAGCTTGCCAGTTTCCCACAATACATCGAGCAGAGATTTGTCGGGCGCATGCACATTCATTTCAAAATCTTCGGAAATGTCTATGACTTCGCCCGGCTGCAATTTGCGTCGGTTGTCGCCGCCGCCCATGTGCAGTCCGTCAGTCGCCACTCGTTCGTCGAGTTGTTTAATCTTAATACACGGCATCGAATTTGCTCCTGCGGGATTGAAGATCCGGGCGGGCGAACCCGCCCGGATTTGCCTCCGCTCTTAGTCGGTTACGGAACCATCGCTACGGTTTCGTCCACGTCTGCAACGACGCCGCTCGCGGCTTCGTTGTGTGACGCGACGCACCAATCGACGAGTATGTGCCTGCGTTCGGCGTCGCCGATCTTTGCGATCGTTTCCGTTTTGTAGCCGTCGAGGTAGCAGATTTCCCAATACTCAGTATCGAGAATCCACACGTCGCGCTCACGTTGAAAACGATTCGGCACAATGTCCAGCACTGTGAAATCCGACACGTAAACGTCAACGGCTCCGATTACCGAAACTCCGCCACGATTGACCGGGCCTTGATCCTGCCGCTGCGTTGCTACGCGAGCTTGGGGAGTTGCCTGATCGAAAACGTAATTGGAGAATCGCTGTTTGACGGTAGGCCCGACCATTACCATGTTCGGGTTTCCGCCTTGAATGTACGCCTCGCGCAGCACTTGAAGCATGTTCGCTTCGGAGAATGCAACGGGCGTCGCTGAGTCGCCGGCTGCGGTCGTCGGTTGCCCGAACGTGCCGCCGGAAAGTGTCGGGTCTGTGCCGCCTGCGCCGCGAACAGTGTTCGTCGCGATCCAGCCGCCGAGCCCGGCAGTGAGTGAGGCAGTTGTCGAGTTACCTTGCAACGTCGCTTGATTGAGCGTTGCGATTGCCTCTACATCGCGACGTAGCTCTTTGCCTTTTTTGGCAATTTGATACGCAAGCTCGGACTTGCGCCCGGCTTTGTTCACGATGTTTGCGCGTCGTGACACTGCAATGTATTTAATTGAAATCTGATTGAACACTCCGATGCGTTGCGCCGGATCGCTCGAATCAGCCCCGAAATCAGCGCCGTCGATTGCTGCATTCGCAGTATCGACCGCTGCTAATTCGTCGATCTGCCACTCATGCAATGTGTTATCTGCATTGCCTCGGCCCGCGTTCGCTTGGAACGGGACTTCGGTCGGGCTGATATTGTAAATTACGTCTGTGAGATCTTCACGGACGTTATCGCCCTCAGTAGCGAGATCGAATCTGTCAAAGTTAGTTGCTGCCATGATTGGCTACCTTTTAGATCATTGTCTCGATTACACGTGCAGCATCGTCAATTTTGCCGGACTTTTTCGCCCGTTGTCTGAGCCGTTGTACATTCGTTCGCTTAATACCTTTCGCCCGCGATTTTTGCTTGCCGGGCTTCGCCAATCTCGGCACGTCTTTTTTGACGCGCTTCACGACGTTTGCCGCATCGCCTTTTAACTGGCGAAGCTCGGCGACCTCTACTCGCAATGCTGCGAGTTCGAGCGCGCCTTGAATGACACGGTGATCGAATACGTTGGCGATTTCGCGCCCGTCGTATCCGAGCGTGGACATGAGATCGCGGGCAATTGCTCGATGCGGCTTACCGAAATCCGGTATCGCTTTAAGCAAACTCGCTTCCTCTGTTGCACGCAATTGTGCCAGATTGGTATTAGTAAACTGCTCATACGCTGCTGCTGCCTGTTGGCGCTGCCCGCGAAGATAGTTAAGTCGCTGGCCGATCTCGTCGCGTCGCGCTGTCCATTCAGCGGGGTCGCGCTCGCGGAGTTCGGCTAGGGCTGGCGTTTCGAGTTCGGCTGCGACAATTTGCTCGGCAGTCTGGAAGCTAAAAGCCGCCATGTGTTGCTGCTGGTTAAATGCCTGCATCCGGTTCGCATACTGCCCCTCTGCATCTTTTCTATCTTCGGCAAGTTTTGCCGTACTACGTCTGTAATCAGCATCTTTTTGGTAGCCTTTTTCCAATTCCGAGAGCGTGACCGAAACTTCGCCGTCTGCCGCATTGAATGTATGCGTGAGCCCGTCTTTTAATTGGTCAACTGTGACCTCAAGGGCTTCCGCTAACTGCGCCAGCGTTTGAATGTCGCCGGTTTCTCCGTCGTCGGTAGAGGCGTCATCGCCTGCCGATGTTGCTAGATCCTCGTCAGTGTCGCCGGCTGCGTCGCCGGCGTCCGCGTCAAGATCATCGCTAACTGCGTCATCGTCGATTGCATCCGTTAAATCGGTTGCGTCATCTTTGATGTAATCCTGCCCGCCTGTATCGTCGGCGGGATCTTGGTCGCTCGCAGCTTGTTTCTTAAAGCGGCCTCGATCGTCACGGTCATTGTCGGGCGTCTTAGCCCTCGGATCTTTGCTCTCGTCGTAATCGGGATGCCCTCGACTTAACTGATCGGGATTCGGATTGAATTGCCCGTCGTCGTCGAGTAGCCCTTCGATTTTGTGTGCAACTGATCGTAAATCCGAGCCTTCCGGGCCGCTTGTCGGAACCGGAGATTGTCGGTTTACTTCATCTGCATTCGCTGACATTAGCTATCCTTTTCGGGCTCTGTGGATCTGAAATCCGCGAGCCGTAATTGCTGCCCTTGTACGCCGAGTGCGATTGCACGCTTAACGCTTTTCAGCGTTCGCAATGTCCTGCATATCTCAGACTCGTAATCGAGCATCGTTTCGCTGCCGTCATGTTGCAATCCCTCAAGCTCGTTAATCAAGCCGTCGCGAACTGCGTCATAGGCCCGCACAAACGCGGGATCGTCGAGCAGCCGTTGCGCATCTAGCGCCTTGAGATCCGGCGACTGCCGCCGGCTCTCAGGCTTGCGAATATGCGCGTTCGATGTATCGGGTTTCGCCACTTACTTGTAGCGATCCGCTGCAATACGAGTGCGCTTGTTGCCGCCTCGCGTCTTTGCCCCTTTGTCGCCGATCGGCTTGCCGTAGTTCCCCGATTTGCCTTCCATCGGAGCCGACTTGCTGCTCGACTTCGTTGTGCCGCTCATTTTGCTATCGCCGTGGCTGTAGCCTTGTCCTGCTGGCATGATGATATACTCCTGCTCAGTTTGACTTAATCACGCTGCGAAAAGTACCACATCGCAGCCCCTTGCGCCTAATCTGTCTCAGACCGGATGCGCATTCCTATACGGTTCCCGTCATCGTCATCGACGAAAAACACGTCAAAATTTGTTGGTCGTTCCGGTAGCTCGACATTGATATCTCGCTCTGCTATCGCCTTGAGTAGCGTTTGATGCTGCTCTGATACCTCGACAAGCCTTTGATCGTGCTTCGCCATTGCATCGGCGATGCCGGTCAAAATCCTTTCGATTGAGCCGAGCGCAGCCGCAAAGTCGCGAGTCTCGACAACTACCTCGACCGCTGCCGGCGCGGGCTTACTCGTCGCCGGCTTCGGTTTCGTCGTCGTCGTCGCCGTTTTCAATCTCGCCGGCTTCGGCGTTATTTTCGATCTTGCTTGACTGACCATCGTTCAATTCCGCGCTCTGTGATACCACTTTGACTGCCTGCTGATACGTTTCGCTCGCCTCGACCACAACGGCGGCAGCTTCCGCCATGTTGCGATCGGCCTGCGCCCGTTTGTTCTGCGTGTCGGCCTCGATATTTTCGATCTTCGCCTTGAGTTCGGTTTTCGACAAAATGCCGTCGCGTTCGAGTTCGTATTCCTTGAGCGCAAGCTCGCGTATTTTCAATTTCGTATCTGTCTGCGCTTGCTCGGCTTCGGCTGCCGACTTCGCCGCGTCGGCCTGCATTTTCGCAGCGTCCGCTTGCAGCTTTGCGCCGTCGGTTTGCTGCTTCATTTGCGCTTCCATGCCCTTGCGCTCTTGCTCTTGTCCGAGTGCTTGCGCCTGCGCTTGTGCGAGGATCAGATTCGGATCAGGCGGCGGCTCTGGCGGCTGATACTCGGGCGACTCGGGATCGACAAAGTAATTGCGAACGTCGCCGAGTCCGCCGGCATTTATGAGTTTTTCCGACGTATGATAAATGTGTTTCGGCGCAGCCATGCCCTGCTGCGCTGCCTCTTTTTGCATGCCGAGCAATTGCGTGAGCATTCCCATTTGCTGCTGCTTGGTATGGAAGCCGAGCCCGACTTCGACCGTCATATCAGTGCGATCGCGCCAGCCTTGCGGATCAACGTCAACCCACTTGCCGCGCAGCTTGATCGTTTTCGCGATATCCCAATGCGAGCGCAGCAATTGATGCACTTTCAGCATGAGTTGCCGGTAGCCGGTTTCGGCGAAGATCCGCACGAGCATTTCGATACGCTGCGAGGCTCGATCCATTGCGTTTGAAAATACTTCCTGCCGCACTTCCTGCAAGGCATTCGCATCGACTTGCGCCTCGGGCTGCACGCCGGTTCGAGAAACTTGCTGCGCCGAGAAGTGCTGAATAACTGGCAGCAATTCGCCGATTATAGATTGCGTCGGTTCCGGCACAAAAGCATTCGCCGCCGGGCCGCGTACTGGTATGAATTCGGCCTGCGTGTTGAGTATGGCTTCCATCGTTGAGCCGTCCTCGGTAAGCGCATCCTCGGAGAAAACTTTTCGACGTACATTGATTTTATAAATGTTGTCCAGTAGTTGACGGGTTAGCACGGATTGCAGAATTTGCAGATCCTTCATAATGTCGATGTAGCCCATGCCGTTGTGCTTGTGCTGCATGAGAATCGCCGACATTGCGATCATCGGCTGATAATTCGTTTCGATATTCTCGAAAATGCGATCGCCGATCAGCGTCACTTGCCGCTGCTGCGCCGTGCCTACGCCCTCGAAATCAAACCATGCGTAACACTCATGCACCCAAAACGTGCGCATGCTCGGATCGTCCTCGTCCTCGGCGTCGGGATCTTCGTCCTCGTAAAAGAGTCGCGTCACGCGCTCGTCATTCCATTGGTAATCTTCGCCGAGCCCGATTTCGTCGAGTTCGTCGGGATCGTGGCCCTCGTTGACTAGCTGCGTGTACGTTTTGCGCACGCGATGACAAACGAAATCGGCCTCGTCGAGATTTTGCGTCGTG
>Ga0255058_10000726_pt1 | contig 18969 bp, 19 predicted proteins | sample Cases_109_9_MG_FD_188637 | JGI IMG/M metagenome (GOLD analysis project Ga0255058, IMG submission 188637) | Seawater microbial communities from Amundsen Gulf, Northwest Territories, Canada - Cases_109_9 | ecosystem: Environmental > Aquatic > Marine > Gulf | place: Canada: Northwest Territories... | reverse complement strand
GACGTGATGATCGGGTTGACCGCGTGCTTTCGGTCGTACGCCACGATCGGCACACCCATTCGCAGCGACAGCATCACGTCCCAGCCCATCATGTACATCCCCACGCGCACCAGTGGCACCGACACGTGCTGGCCCTCGCCAGTGCGTTCGCGCGCGTAAAGCGCCGCGGAAATCGCCCCGGCCAGCCCTTGACCCGTCATGTGATCGCCCATCCCGCCCCGTTGCTGCGGGATCTCGGCGCCCTGCGGCGTCAGTGCCTGCGCCACGCCCGCCTGCGACCAGAACGCACCCACGTCGTACGCTGCCGTGTCACGCGATTCGGTGTTTGGTCCGTATCCTGTCACCTGGCCGTAAACAAGGCGCGGGAAGCGTTTGTGCAACGTTTCGTAGTCTAGGCCGTGCTGCTCCAGTGCCTTCGGTCGCATGTTCGTGATGAACACGTCAGCGTCGGCGATCAACTTGTAGGCGATATCTCTCGCCTCGTCGTTGTCGAGCTGCAGAACGACGCTGCGCTTACCGCGGTTGTCTAGCTCGAACGGTGGGTTCACGTCGACAATCGCCCCGAGCGCTGATCCGAACAACCCCCTGAACGGGTCGCCGGTCGGCGGCTCGATCTTGATCACCTCTGCGCCCCAGTCCCCCAGCATCGCCGCGGCCGACGGCCCAGCGACCCACAGGCCCAGTTCAACTACCTTCGTTCCTTCCATCGGTCCGGCCATAGATACCACCTCTCATGCGTGATGCGGGGATTGTAGCCACGAGCGCGCCGCCTATGCAAGAAAGAGGACGCAGAAGCGGGTTCTTGACATCTCTCGCGGTTCGGTTAGCATAGGGCACGCCCGTAGAGCCCTACGCCGCGTCTGAAGTGAGAGGTCGATCTTGCGCCACTCGACCCCAAATGAACGTCAAGGGACAGCCAGACCGCCCGGTTCGGGAACTGCCTTTATTGGGCGCGATACTGAGAAAGAGTTCCTGCTCGGGCGCTTCAAGCAAGCCCAGGCGGGGCGTCCGTCGATAGTTCTCGTGTCTGGCGAGGCAGGCATCGGCAAGACACGTCTCATCAGGGAGATCGCTCCTGAGCTTCATGCTGACGCCCTCGTCGCCGTCGGACACTGCCAGGAAGACCTCGATCTTCCATACTTCCCATTCGTCGAGGTCGTTCGCTCATGTCTCGATCAGTGCGCCGAGGCGACCGGTTCGCTGTCTGACGAAGAGGAGCGCCTCCTTCTGGAATTCAGTGGCCGGAAGCGCCCGGAATCGCCTCCAGGTGGTGCACCTGCTCGGCCTGGTCCGGAGAAGGGCATTCTGACCCTGGCCATTTCTCGCTTCCTCTTAGCCGCCGCTAACGTCCGGCCACTCGTCCTGTTGATCGAGGACCTCCACTGGATGGACAGGCCGTCCATGGCCATCTTCGCCCATCTCGCCTTTGCACTATCTGACGAAGCCTCTCGTGGATCCGCCCCTCTGATGATCGTCGCCACTTACCGCCCGCACGAACCGCCTCCGCACGTTGCGAGTGCTGTAGCGCGCCTCAAGAGAGAAGTGGTCAGCAGCGCGATTGATCTCGTGGGTCTGACGGAGGGAGAGGTGCGTGAAGCCGTTAGGCGGATGGTCGGGCCACGGCCGTCCCAAGAGCTTGTGATCTCAATGATGACGGCCACTCAAGGCAACCCTCTGTTTCTTCGGGAGGCGATCGCGCAACTGTTGGAGAACGACAGCCTCGAAGAGAAGAGCGGCTATCTGGTCTCGCGGCTCCCGGCGTCCCAGCTTCGATTGCCCGCGGTGCTCAGAGACGCGATCAGCGAGCGGCTGGGCACGCTGGAGCCCGAAGCTCGTGACGTCCTTCTCACCGCAGCCTGTCTCGGTGACCCGTTCGTGCCCGAAGAGTTATTGGCTTGTCGTCCCGACGAAGAAGTCGTACTCGCGAGCTTGGACGACGGCGTTCAACGTCGCTTCCTCTTCAACGAAGGTGCTGCCATTCGCTTCGCACACCCTCTGTTCCGGAGTCTGTTGTACGAGGAAGCTAGCGTTCCGAGTCGCCAGCGAGTTCACCACCAGATCGCGCAGGCGCTGGAGCGCCTGTACTCGGACGATCCAGATCCTCACGTTATGCGTATCGCAAATCATCTCGTCGCGGCTGGTTCGCTGGCGCCGCACGAAAAGGTCGTCGAATACACCAGGGAGGCGGGCGAACGTGCTACGCAGGTCTTCGCCTGGGGTGAGGCTGCTGGATTCTTCAGCGTCGCCGCTGACCGTGCCAGCGAATCCGCGAGTTTCTCGCCGCATGATGTGGCCGAGTTGCAGTACCACGCGGGGTTGGCTCACTTCCGTGACATGGATCCTGCGCCGGTTCTCGATCGTCTCGGACGTGCCATTGAGGGCTTCGGTACCGTCGGCGATTCTCATGGCGTCCTCCGCGCCGAGGTGCTGAAGGCGCGAACGCACATGACGATCGGCGACCTCCCTGTCGGCATATTGATGGACGTGGAGCCCCTCAGGACGGCGATAGATGCGATCGAAGATGATGAGATCGGGCTCACGGGCGAGGGTCTCTGGCAATTAAGTCAATGCTACTGGCATGCTCAAAGACTGGACGAGGCGACGGACATGGCCGAGAGTGCCCTGAGGGCTGGGCGTGAGGTACGTGACGAGCGTCTATGCGCTGAAGCCCTCACCACGCGCGGCCTCATCCACTTCTCTTCGATCGAACTCGAGGCGGCAGCGGATGACCTTGCGGAAAGCGCAAAGATTGCGCTCTCCTTGGGCGATCCATGGCTCGCCACTTATCCTCTTCCGCGACTCTGCCCCGCTCTGATCTCGCTCGGGCGGCTCGATGAGGCATGGACCGCCGTCGATGAGGCATGCCGGGTCACGGCGGAAGTGCACGACTGGGCTGAGTACTCGTTTGCCCTCGCGTACAAAGTCGCTAAAGCCTACCTGCTGGGTGACCTCGAGTCCGTGGAGCGTCTTAGCGCGGAAGGGCTGGCCGCTGCCCGGAGATCGGGCTACGTCTGGGGCCCCGCGGTCTTTCTCCCTACACTCGCCTGCGCCCGCATGGCACGGGGCCTCTCCGACGACGCGGCGGATGCGCTAACACTCCTCGTCGAACCCGGTGCTATCACGGAGGAACCCGATCCTCAATTTCTGACGCTCGCTCTTGCTTTTCGAATCCTCGTCTCAGCAGCAACGGGCGAGCGGGATACGGTCGCACAGCTGATGAGCGTGGTCCGCGCCCAGTTGCAAGGTCAGCTGCGCCACGACATCCACGCTCTTTCCGCCTACTGTGCTGTCGCGGAGGCATGTTCCTTGCACGGCGATGCCGATCTTCTGAAAGCACTTGCCGAGCCCCTCCAGTTCGCCCGTGATCGGGGCGCTGTCATCTGCTCCAGCGGCGGGTTCCTACTGCCCAGGGTTCTCGGTCTCATCAGAGCGGGACTCGGTGACTTCCGTGGCGCAGAAGCGCACTTCCAGGAGGCGCTGGAGATCAGCGAGCGATGGGAGCTTCGTCCCAACATCGCGCTCACCAGTCTCAACTACGCCGAAATGCTAGCCGATCACGGTAAATCGAATGACAGAGAACGGGCCGCGACTTTGATCCTGCGGTCTGCCGAGATTTCCGAAGAACTCGGAATGGACTTCTTCGTCCAGCGGGCGAGATCCGTCGGGGCGTCTCTTGCTGCAGCGGTGCCAAGCTCATCCACCCGGCCGACCAAAGTCTACCCGGACGGCCTCACCGGTCGAGAGCTTGAAGTTCTGCGGCTCATCGCAGAAGCGAGAACCAATCAGCAGATCGCCGACGAACTCGTCCTCAGCGTCAAAACCGTACACCGCCACGTAAGCAACATCTTCGTCAAAGCTGAAGTAACGAACCGAGCAGGAGCCACGGCCTACGCATTCGAGCGTGGGCTGATGGCTGAGTAGAAAGGGGATCCCAGCATGGGAGTCATGGACATCGCAGACCGAGAAAAGATGGTGATCGGGCTTCGTCTCGAATACCTGTCCCGCTCGGCGGAAGTCAGGGAGGACGTCCGCAGTCGGCTCAGTTCCGTAGATCCTTTCGTAATCGCCGATAGTATCTCAGTTCCAGACCCCTCGGGATCTGGAACCATTGACTTCAAGGTGTTTTCGGACACGAGGGATGTCTTCGCCGAGAACCTGCAGAAACTGTTGGGCGGAACCGCCGGCGAGGAGTATATCGTCGATCAGAACTCGATCGTGCCGTATAACAGCGATCACACGGGTAACAGGGATCGAATCAAGAATTGGTGGCAGGGGTTGTCGGCCCCTGCTTTTGTCAGGATCAGAGATGAACTGACGGACGCTCTCGACAAGGCCCTCAAGCGGAATCTTCCTATCAGGATCTTCTGGTGCTGCGAGCTTTCGTTTGGCTCGGAACCTACGATCGTCTACCGCGAGGAGAATTTCAGGGGGAATCTGAAAACCGGTGGTCATCCAACGATCTTGTTCTTCACAGACAAGAAACCTGCAAACGAAGGTGGCCCGATTTCTGATCCGAGCTTGGCAGACCAGATTGATGGCCCGGAGGATCCCGTACCGGTCTTCCAAGGGCCTAGCCCCTCCTAACCTGTTTCTCCAGCCTCATCCAATACTCATTCCTGGCGAATGGGTATTTCTTCCGATGCCCGCCTCCAGCCTCCCGAACTAGATTGCTTGTAGACACAGCAATCTAGAGGAAAGGAGGCAGACATGAGGGTCGCACAACAGACCACAATCCCACGACGCGTGGTGCGCGGACACAGCCCCATCCCTGCCATCGCGGCAGCTTTGAGAGCGGCGGTTCGGCCTCTCTCGCGGGCAGGCCGCTGGTTCGTCCGTCCCGCGAAAGGCCCGCGTGGCTATCACCGCGAAGGCTTCCCTGAGATCGAGCTCCAACAGATCATGGCGGGCCGCAAAGACCGCTTCGACGGAATGCGCTAATTTCCGACGCCCGTGCCCTCTTCGCGGCAGGCCCTGCCTCATAGGCCGGTCAGGCCTGGGAAACCTCTCCCCCCAGGTGCACCGGTACCGGCATCCGGTATCTGATCGGCCTCTGCAGCGGGGCCTGCCGCTATCTGACATCATCCAGATCGCGATCACCGCTATGGTAGAATACTGCCTCGGTGCGCCAACCTCATGCGGCGGCGCGATAACAGGAGGTCTGGACGAGTGCGATTCTTCAACTTTCATCTCATGCCATACCCGTCGCTTCCCGACGACTACGACGGTCCAGCATGGGTCACCTGCCCCAACGAACTCTTCGATCCCGCCGTTGGCCAGCAGGTCTACAACCGCTACCTCGATGAGCTCATCTACTCCGACGAGCTCGGCTTCGACGGTGTCTGCGTCAACGAGCACCACCAGAACGCCTACGGCATCATGCCCTCCCCCAACCTCATGGCCGCGATCCTCGCCCGCCAGACCAAGAACGTCAAAATTGCCGTCGTCGGCAACGCCCTGCCCCTCTACGATCCGCCCACACGCGTCGCCGAAGAGTACGCGATGATCGACAACATCTCCGGCGGGCGCCTCATCGCTGGGTTCGTCGTCGGCGGTGGCCCGGAGTACTACTCCTTCTCGATCAACCCCGCCTTCGGCCGCGAGAAGTTCGCGGAGGCGCACGAGATCATCATGAAGGCATGGACTGAACCCGGCCCGCAGGAATACATCGGTAAGCACTACAAACTTCGCATCCTCAACACCTGGCCCAGGCCCGTTCAACAACCGCACCCCGAAGTCTGGATTCCTGGCGCTGGGTCCATCGAGACCATGGAGTTCGTTGCCAAGCATCACTACGGCTACATGGGCATCCCCTACTTCCACATCGACATCTTCGACCGCACCTTCAAGATGTTCAGGGACATCTGCGAGAAAGAAGGCTACGAATACGACCCCATCCAGGCCGGTTGGCTCACTCCAATCTACGTCGCTGAGACCGACGAGGAAGCTCGCAAGCAGTACGAGGAGCATTTCTGGTACTTCATCCAACGCCTCCTCCCCGGCATCAACGTCAACCCACCCGGCTACACGTCTCTGCGGTCGATCCAGTCCATGATGAAGGGCATCGGCACCTTCGCCATCGCCCTCAAGACCTGGGAAGAAGTCATGGATGGCCACTACGTCGCCATCGGCTCACCCAGCACCGTCCTCGAAAAGCTCGAGGCAGATCTCGAGCGCCTCGGCACCGGCAACCTCCTCGGCCTCTTCCAGCTCGGGACACTTCCGGAGCACCTCACCAAGCGGAGCCTCGAACTCTTCGCCAAAGAGGTCATGCCCAAGCTGCGCAAGCGCTTCCCGGACGGCAGACGGATGCTCAGCTCCAGCGCGAGGGTGGCGTAATGGCAGACATCAACACCGATCTCTTCGAAACCGACGTCGGCAAGGTCCAGTTGCGGCGTGGCGGCACCGGCGATCCACTCGTCTACCTGCACTCCGCCGCGGGCGAGGGCCAGGGCCTCACCTTCCTCAACGAGCTCGCCGATCGCTACTCCGTCTACGCGCCAATCTTCCCCGGCTTCAACGAGTCCGAAGGCATCGAGCAGATCGACGACATGGAAGATGCCGTCTTCCACCTGCTCGACCTCCTCGAACGGCTCGAGCTCGACGCCCCCAACGTCGTTGGCCTCTCACTCGGCGGTTGGATGGCCGCGGAACTGGCGACCCGTTACCCGGACCACTTGTCGAGTCTCGTTCTCATCAACCCCGCCGGCCTCTACATTCAGGGCGATCCCATCAAAGACATCTTCGGCCGCAGCCCCGCGGAGATGGCCAAAGACCTTTTTGCCGACCAGTCCCATCCCATCGCTCAGATGATGCATCAAATGGAGCGAACGATGGCGGACTCCGGCTCCCTCAAGGACATCCCCTTCGAGCTCATCGAACCGCAACTCAAATCCATGGCTGCTGCCGCCCGCCTCGCCTGGAACCCATACCTGCACAACCCCAAGCTTCCGAAGCGGTTGAAGCGCATCAAAGTCCCGACTCTCATCGTCCGCGCCGAACGGGATACGCTCATACCCGCAGCGCATGCCCGCGCCTACGCCGATGAGATCGCCGGCGCAAAGCTCGTCGAAGTGCCAGACGCCGCACACATGATCTCCATCGAAAAGCCAGCGGAACTGGCCACTGTCGTGACCGACTTCCTATCGCGGGTTCCGGAACCCGCCTAACTCCGCGCCCTTACGTCCCCGTCACGCTCCAGAACGGCCCCGTCAACCCAAGCCTGCCCGCGTTCGCGATCATCTCCGGTGCCCACTCCATCCAGTGCAGGAGGTAGTCCGGCTCCAACCGCCGCTGGAACACCGGCGTCGTCACCAACCCCAGCGCCGTCGCCAGCGGGATCGTCCCTTCCTTACTCGCCGGATCGTAGAGCGGGAACCTCTCGACGTGTTCTTCCGACCGGAAGAGGTTGATCGTCGTTCAGGTCTCGGCTAGATCGTTACGCCACTGCGAGAACGGCAGCTTCGAGTGCGCCACGATCCCGTCCGGCGTCGACTCCAGTATCTCGCCGTCCCGCATCCGCACCCGGATCGGCTCCCCGCAGTCGAGGCACGGGCAGTCAATTTTGACTTCCTTCCCCGGATACAGCCAGCTGACCGCTAGCACCTCGATCCCTCACTGCCCGTACCAGTTCTTGACGCCATCGACCGACACCTCGATGTGCGTCGGGATGTTCGAAAACGGCGCGAACGACGCAATCAGGTCCCCCTGGTGCAGCCAGATCGCCGGAACCCCGGTCGCCGCCAGTTCGTGCAGTGCCAGTCGCGCCTCCTCCGGCGCAACGCCCAACTCGTTCCCAAGCTTCGCGTAGTGCGGCGCACGCCCGTCGCGCACGATCGCGCTCAACGTCGTGTGATAGAGCTTCGCGAGAAGTTGTGCGTCTGCCATCAGCGCTCAGGCTACCCCATCGGCACGACGTTGCCAACGAGCGACGAACTCTTCGATCTCCCGGTCCGACCTCAATTCAACCACCGTCGCACTCGGACCGATCGCCTCCAGCGCCTCCCTCATCTTCTTGAAGTGCGCGGTCCGTTGCGTAATCGACCACCACAAGATCGACTCCCGGCTCAGAAACGACTTCCGCCACGACTCACGGTTCGTCCCCCACAGCAGCTCCCGCGACAACGATCGCCTCACCGTGCGTTTCAGCAGCCGCCAGAACGTCAATCGAAACGGCAACCGCAACCAGACGATCGTATCGGCCCGTGACAGCACGATATCTCCGACCTGCGAGGTGTAGTTGCCCACGCAGACCCAGGCTCCGTCGTCGGCGGCCAGCGCGCCGGCAACCTTCTCCCGGAACTCATCAGTCGGCGTCGGCTCCCAGTTCGGCCGGTGGAACAACGCATCCAGTTCCACTACCCGCACTCCCATGACCTCACCCAACCGATACCCAAGCGTCGACTTCCCCGACCCCGTAGGGCCGAGGATCGCGATTCTTTGCACTGAAGCCGCTCTGTCTTCGATCAAGATCCTGCCTGACGCATGATCGACCTCCTCTGCTATACCCGAAGGATTGTCATCCTGTCTGCAACAGATGTCAAAGGGTGTAAGCGGCGCTGGGGTCCAGATCCTCCGTTGGGGGCCAAACGTCATCACACCGGCGGGCCTTTCGCCTCTCGGTTCCGCACTGCGCCGAGTACAGAATGGCCGTAACGACTCGCGTATAGCTTATGCGTGGGACTCTGCCTCATGTTAGGGAAGTCCCGCAGCGGAGGTGAGCCATGAAGATTCACGGTGGAGAGATGATTGCTCGGATGCTGGACCGGGAAGGTGTGAAAAACATCTTTGGCCTTCACGGGGGACACATCGACCCGATTTTTCAGGCCGCCTACGACCACGACATACGGATCATCGACACCCGGCATGAGCAGGCAGCCGGCCACATGGCGGATGCCTGGGCGCGTACAACCGGCGAGCCCGGGGTCGCCGTAGTGACCGCTGGCCCAGGAGTGACCGATATCGTTACGGCCGTGGCGAACGCCCATATCGACTGCGTTCCGATGGTGATCATTGGCGGACGTCACCCGGTTGCGCAAGAGGAGCAGATGCCGCTGCAAGAGCTGCATGGGCTGCCGATCATGGAATCGATAACGAAGTGGTCGCGCTCGGTGAGAGATCCGGCGCGCCTGCCGGAGTACATCAACATGGCGTTCCGCCAGGCCACGACTGGACGTCCCGGGCCCGTGTTCTTGGAGATACCAGCTGACGTTTTGGCGACACCGGTCGAAGAGGATGACCTGCGCTTCCCGGAGATCTTCCACCCGGACTCAGCGCCAGCGCCCTCCGCCCAGGCCATCGAGGCCGCCGCCGACATGATCGCGAAGGCAGAGCGACCAGTGATCTTCGCGGGCCGTGGCGTATGGTTCTCGCACGCCACCGAAGAGCTCAGGGAGTTCTCCGAACTAGCGAACGTACCGGTGTGCGCCAACGGCATGACGCGGGGCGCTGTGCCGGAAGGCAGTCGCCTCGGGTTGGGGAGCTTCATGGTAGCCGGCCGCTGGCTGTCGCTCGCAGGCCCTCCTGACGTCGTCCTCCTTCTGGGCGCGCGGCAAGGCATGTTCACCGGCGGCAGTAAGTCGATTATCCCGGCGGACGCCAAGGTCATTCAGGTGGACATCGCTGCGGAGGAGATCGGCCGCGGCCGCGCCGCGGACCTCGGGATCGTTGGGGACTGTAAGGAGACGCTAAAGGGCCTGATTCGTGAGCTGCACGGGCGCGAGATACCCGCACGCGACGAGTGGCTCGATCGTCTGGGCCAGGCTCGCGAGGCGGCGAAGGCTATGCTGGCGAGCACTAATTCGACGAGCGATCGCATCCACCCGTTCCAACTGGCTCAGGAGGTGAGCTCGTTCGTCGAAGAGGATGGCGTGCTGGTAGCCGACGGTGGCGAGACCTTCGTCTGGGCGGAGATGGCCCTGGAGGCACGCCGGCCTGGTCGCTATCTGGGTCACGGGTACCTCGGTTGCCTCGGGACCGGTATACCGTTCGGGCTGGCTGCCAAGCTCGCCCATCCCGACGAGCGCGTCCTCGTTATAACCGGCGATGGTTCCGTTGGCCTGAACTTCACGGAGTTCGATACGGCTGTCCGTCACAACCTACCGATCACGGTCGTCGTCAACAACGACGCCGCTTGGGGCATGTGCAAGCACGAGCAGCAGCTGAAGTTCGGAGACGATAGGGTCATAGGCACGGACCTGGACGCCACACACTACGAGAAGGCGGCAGAGGCGTTCAACGTGCACGCGGAGTTCGTGGAGAACGCGGAGCAAATCTCACCGGCGATCGAGCGTGCGTTCGCAAGCGGCCGCCCCGCCTGCATCAACGTCATGACGGACCAGAGCGTAATTTCGCCGGCGGTTCAAGCAGGCGAGATCGCCTAGTCAGTCCATCGGCCTCCGATACACCGTCCCCGGTCGTCTGTCACCACCGTGGCGCTTGACGCGGGTTACGAGGTCGAACTGACCGCCGACGATACCGGAGCCGCCGCCCCGTGGTCTTCGCTCACCTGAAACACGAGCATATGGTCGTAGACCGGGCAGCACCACTCGTCGACGCTGCCTCTCGAGGCATCTGCCGCAGCGCGTCGCAGTGCGAACGCCGCCGGTGCGCAAAGCAGTGGCGTCACCCCGCCCGCAGGCCCGACCTTGATGACGTCCCCGGTCTTCCTCCCCAGCGTGCACTGGCCTCTGCTGTCGACCACTTTGAAGTGCGCGACGGATTCGAACGGTACTGTGGACTCCGCTTCGAGATCGCGGTAGCGCGTGTAGATGACGTAAGACACCGCGATCGCCAACCCGTAGGTCAGTGCCGGAATCAGACCGTACGTCCAGTTGTAAATCAGCGCTACAACTAGCAGCCCGACAATCACTGCCGCGCTGGCAGCAACCAACAACTCTGCCAAGCCTACGCGGAAATTAACGGTACACACCTCACCGTACCACCGCCGCACGACGCTGAAAATAGGGAAAATTCACCACTTCGCACAAGGTGCGGAAGCTCGGACTACGGCCTGGGTGGCGGGCCAATCCTCCTCCGCCGGTAAACCCTGGGCCGTCGGGTCAACGGGCCGAATGACCCTCAGAATTCGAGCGCTTTGGCCCCCGCGTGAGCGTGTCGTCGTAGTGTACGGTCGAGCCGCCAGCCGCCCTCCCAAAGTGGCTTGTTCGAGGTAGGAGTCTGGATTACCCGGCTCCTACTTTGCTTTAGTGGGCCTCCAAACTTGATTGCCACCGTTGACACTCTCTTCACGCCTGTGCCAATCTGACGCTCATGAGCAATTTCACGCGAATCAGCTTTCGTCAGGACAAACGGTTCCGGTTGGCGGTCATCGGTGGTTCACTCATTGCCTTGGGTGTCCTCGCCCTCTCCCTGTCATCATGTGGCGGTGACTCAGAGTCCATCGACGACGAGGCCACCCCAACACCCACATCGTCGCCAGGCGAGTCAGGAACGCAAAGTGTCAACGGCCCACCTTCGGTCACGGGCACTCAAGAAGAGACCGCAAGTGGCCTCAACTACATCGTCATAGAGAGTGGAAGTGCCGATGCCCCCGGTCTGACAGACACCGTCGTCGTCCACTACACGGGCTGGCTCGAGTCGGACGGCACGAAGTTCGACAGCTCGGTCGACAGGGGCGAGCCAGCAGAGTTCGGATTGCAGCAGGTCATCGCCGGCTGGACCGAGGGACTACAGCTCATCCAACAGGGCGGCACAATTCGTCTCATCATCCCGCCGGACCTCGCCTACGGAGAGGCCGGACGTCCGAGCATACCGCCGAACTCGACGCTCATCTTCGACGTTGAGCTGTTGGAGATTAAGTGAACTAGCTCCGCACCGTCAATCGGCGTCTATGGCCGGGTACGCTCCACCATCAGAGCGCGTATGGGGCCACGCCCTACACGATAGCGACACAACACCCTCAGACGAAGGTTGATGCGTCACCTACTCGGCCACGTTGGCGCAGAGCACACTGACGCCGATCCCCCAGGGCTCGAGTCCGGCCGCGGTCGCCCCGACCTGCCAGTCAATCTCTTCAAACTGTTGGAGCGGTCGGCTCAATGTGACCTCGAGCCCAGGGTCGCCGCCGCCGGAGCCTAAGAAGATCCATCCACCTCCGAGAGGAACCTTGCCCGCCGGGCACGGCACGAAATGAGTGTTCCCGAACGCTGAGATAATCGGGCTTGCATCCGATACCAACTCCCAGTCGCTGATCCCCGGCTCGCCCTGTGTCTCCGTTGGACCCTGCTCACCTTGCGGCCCCGGCGGTCCTTGCGGCCCCGGAATCCCTTCGCCCGCCGGAATCACGTCTGCAACGTCCGTACAGGGTTCCTGCTGATTCAGCGCGTCAAGCGCCGCAACGTTCACCAGAACGCCGAGTCCGTCAACGGCGTCGACGTCACCGTCGCAATCGGTGTCTCCCTGAAGCTGGTCGTCGGCTTCTGAGGTCGGACTCAAATTCCCAAGAAGCGAGTTTGGCTCATCGGACGAACTGACACTAGTCGCACCGAGTTGGTTCAACGCGAGAACGCTAAGAACCACCGTTACTACTGCCGTGAGTGCCGAAACGATAACTGTCTGACGCATGACTGACCTCCTTCGTGTGAAGGATTGTCAGCCTACGAAGGTCTCGTGTCTACTGGGCCACGTTTGCGCAGACGGCGTATACGATGATGCCCCAGTCAAACGGCGGCGGATTGGACACGTCCGCGACGTGAACCTGTCCGAACCAGCCGCCGAGGTCATCGTGTGGCCTGTTGTCCACGGGCGCGAGACTGGCGTATCCACTAGGGTTGCCGATGCCACCACCCAGCACCTTCTTGCCATCAGGACACTCGGCGTTCGCGAATTTTACGTTGAAGCCGTCCGCCGGATACGCTTCGTCAACGAGTTCTATGTCCGTGACCCCTGCTGGCCCCTCAGGTCCCGGCTCACCCTGTGGCCCCTGAGGACCGGGCGGCCCGGCTGGTCCTGGAACCCCCTCTCCCGCTGGAATCACGTCTGCAACGTCCGTACACGGTTCCTGCTGATTCAGCGCGTCAAGCGCCGCAACGTTCACCAGAACGCCGAGTCCGTCAACGGCGTCGACGTCACCGTCGCAATCGGTGTCTCCCTGAACCTGGCCGTCTTGGCTCGACGTGAGATTGCTCGACGCCGGGATGTCTGGGGCACTGGCGGAACTTACGGTTCCAGCTCCTACCTGGTTCAAGACGACGATGCTGAGAACAACGGTGATTACCGCCGTGACTGCCGAGACGATAACTGTTTGACGCATATCTGACCTCCCTATGAGTCGTTTCGGGCATTGTCAGCCTCCAAGCGGCCGGTGTCTACTCGGCCAGGTTGGCGCAGGTCGCAATCACCGTCAGCTCCCACTCGTCGCCAGAGTTGAAGGCGATCTCTTGGGCTGTCGCGGACCAGATCGCCGGCAAGTCTTGCGGGAATAAAGGACCGTTCGAAACGATGGCCACAGTACTGATCATGCCTTCCACAGCGGCTCCGCCACCGATCAGAGTCTTGCCCTTGCCGCTAGTGACAATTAGGCGCACCGCATGATAGCCTGCCGAGCACCCTGATCGGAGAGTTTCCGTCAGACGACATTGGCAGTTGCACCATCGGGGCTGCTCGCGAAGCTGTATCATGGTGAGGTTGCTTACTATCGAGGTCCACCTTGTCGGAGTACGAGATCTTTCGAGGCGATCCCGAGCTCGTCCGAGGGAACGTGTGTGAGAGCGCTAATCGTGGGAGCCGGTGCGGTCGGAATCGTCTACGGGTTCTATCTGCAAAAGGCCGGCGCTGAAGTCAGCTTTCTGGTGAAGGAGCAACATCGCTCTGGCCTTCGTGATGGCGTTCGAACCTACGTCTTGAAGATGTGGGGCCGATATGCGACGAGCGTGTTCTCGGGATACGGCGTGTACTCGGACGTCGCGGAGCTGCGTGGTCGAGAGTTCGATCTCGTCGTTCTGACGGTCGCATCCGACGCGCTCGAACACGATTGGCTAGCCTCCCTCGCCGCGAGTGTGGGCGAAACCCCTCGCGTGTTGACTCTGCAGCCCGACATCAACGACAGGGCCAAGATCGATCAGCACTTCCCTCCCGATCGTGTGACCCAGGGTCTAATCAACTTCCTCTCCTTCCAGGCCCCCCTCGCGGGCGCGGCCCGCCCCTTGCCCGAAGACTCAACGCCCGGCATAGCGTGGTTCCTGTTGCGTCCACATGGCCACTTCGAAGCGAACGAGACGGGCCGCTGGCTGCAGGCCGAACTGGCAAAGGGCGGATTCCACGCGACCGTGATCCATGACCTGTCGGGAGTCTCGGCTCGCAGGACGGCTCGATCGACTCCCATCACTGCCGTCCTGGAGCTTGCAGACTGGAAGCTGGCGCGTTTGCTGTCACCACGGTTCTGGTCGCTGGCAATGGCCAGCTCGCGGGAAGCAGATGCGGTTGTCTCCGGCGCCGCTCTGAAAGGGCGAGCTCCTTCGAGATCGGTCCTACGACACTCTCTGCGGTTCGCCTTGCCGATCATCAAGCGGATGGCCCCGTTCGATATCGAGGGCTATCTCGCGTTTCACTTCACGAAGGTCGGTCCGCAGACCCTTCTCGTGTTGGATAGCTTGATCGAGGCTGGGGGGGCCACACCGTCCGGGCAGGTGGAAGCGCTCGTGTCCGTCCGGGACCGGCTCCGAGCGAAGCGGGTTGCGGGGTAAGCTGGAGGACGTGCGTCTGATTAACGAAGTGGAGCGGGAGATGGGCATCGAACCCTCGACCCTCTGCTTGGAAGGCAAGTGGCCTGGCGGGATGCGCACTAAGTGGCTGGTATTCTCGCAGGCGTTTTCTTAGATAACTCCGCCCGTTTGTGCCATGCGGGAGGCTCTGATGTCCCCTTCGTGAGTGTCTCCCGTGTGGCGATTGCAACCAATCTTCCTGCTAGGATCGTATCTTCAGACAGGAGGAGAGCCATGAACGAATACGCACATCTGAAACTGCATAATCTGGAGATGGATAAGCTTGAACGGATGGAAGTCAAATGTGCCCCGGTCGAACTGACGCGGGGCGGTCTCCACCGCTTACTCCACCGTCTGAGCGGCGGCGGTTCTTGCGCCTGTACCGTCTAGCGATCCACGCTGACCTCAACGATCGTATCTGTAACTGAAAGCGCTCTGGAAGTCGCACCCCCTCCCTTTGGTGAAGAGCCCAGAGCGCTCTTCCTTTTGCGGCCTCAGTGCCTCATCCCCTTCGGATCGAACGAACCGACCCCGTGCCCGAGATGCCACGACTCCCCAGTTGCCTTGAGGGTTCGTCCCTTGGTGCGATCTAAGGCGTGCCAGCACCGCCTACAGAGAGGTTCGATCACGCGCTGCCACGAGTCTCCCGACTGACGAGTCAGGGCGTAGTTGCCGGCGGAGGGATGGGGACAGAACGTGCATGGGGCCATGCCGTACACCGTAACGACCCGACACCCTCAATCGAAGGTGGGTGCGTCACCTACTCGGCCACGTTGGCGCAGGCGACCCATACTCGAATCCCCCAATCTGCGCTCGTGGCGTCGATCTCCTCCGCTGCGGCTGACCAGCCAATTGGGAAGCCACCTTCGCCCATCAACGGATGGGAAGCGATGAGGGCGACTTCGATTGTTTCCCCAACAACGTCCACGCCCCCGGTAAATGCTACTTTGTCGGCCCCACAGAAAGCGTCCGTGCTCTTGAATCCTTCACTATTGAAGCTTTCCTGGAGTGTGCCCGACGAAAAGCCGCTGAGTCCCGATTCTCCCGGCGGACCTTGAGGCCCCGGTTCACCTTGCGGTCCCGCTGGCCCTTGAGGCCCCGGAACACCATCACCCACCGGGATGACCGTTCCGATGTCGGGACACGGCTCCGTCTGCGCGAACCCCAGCGCAGCGACGTGCTGTAAGTCCTTAAGCGCATCGACTGCATCGACATCACCATCACAGTCGACGTCACCTTGAATCAAGTGGTCGGTTTCCGTGGCTGGACCTACCAGACCAGCAGGCAACCCATCCCTATCTGCGGAACTCACCGTCCCCGGCTCGAGTTGGTTCAAGACGGCCACGCTTAGAGCGACTGTGACTACTGCCGTGACCGCCGAAACGATGATTGTCTGACGCATGGCTGACCTCCTTGGCTTCGTGGCAATACGATGCCCAAAGCCAAGGAGCATGGTGCTGCACCCACCGACGCACCGTAAGAGTCGAAAGTCACGAAACTCGCACGTAACCTACTCGGCCACATTGGCGCAGATAGCGTAGGCTAAGGCTCGCCAATCGCCATTGTTAACCTGCGTTTCCAGTGCATAGACTCGCCACCCTGTAGCGATGGGGTAACTATTCCTCAGAACGAGTCCGACCACAGACCCAAGGACACGCGCGCCACCCGCAATGACGCTCTTCCCTTCGGGACAAGTGGCTGTCACCTGCTTCTCAGGGCTACTGCTCGATACGCTCTCCACTTCCACAACCTCCAGTCCCGAAAGACCGGGCAGCCCCGACTCGCCCTGTGGGCCGACTGGCCCTTTCTCACCCTGCGGCCCCGCTGGCCCCTGCGGCCCCGGCATCCCTTCGCCAGCCGGAATCACCGTGCCGACATCAGGACACGGCTCCGTCTGTGCGAAGCCCAGCGCAGCGACGTGCTGCAAGTCCTTTAGTGCGTCCACAGCATCGACGTCCCCATCGCAATCGACGTCCCCTTGAATCAGGTCGTCGGCTTCGGAGGATGGATGAAGTGACGCTGCGCCCTCAAAGGGCACTGGGGCAGAGCTTGCAGAGTTCACCTCAGCAACCAACGCGTTGAAGGCGAATGACCCTAGCGCTCCTGCGAAGAGAGCAACGACCGTGGTTAGAACGATGATGTGACGCATGACTGACCTCCCTTTGAACCGTTTGGGGCATTGTCAGACGCGGTGAATCAGCTGTCAAAGAGAAGATCGGTGCGCCCTGGATCCTGAGGCGCGCCGCTCGTATACGCGCACACCCGGTGGGCATGGGAGCTGACAATGCAGCTAGCAATGGTGCCGGGGGGCAGATTTGAACTGCCGACACCGCGGTTTTCAGCCGCGTGCTCTACCCCTGAGCTACCCCGGCACCGAGAACCCATTCTAGGAACCGCTCATTCCGCCCGTCAACCAGACCGGGCACTGCGCTACAATCGCATCTAGCCCTGCAATCGCAATTACGGAGGCGTCGGTGAAGGTCGGTACGATCAAAGAAACGAAAAACCAGGAATACCGAGTCGGCCTCACCCCGTCGGGCGTCGCAGCCCTCGTCGAAGCCGGACATCACGTCCTCGTCGAACGAAGCGCCGGCATCGGCTCCGGCTTCTCCGACGAAAAATACACCGAAGCCGGGGCCAGCATCGTCGACACCGCCGGCGAGGTCGCTGCCCTTGTCGATATCCTCGTCAAGGTCAAAGAACCCCTGCCTCCGGAGTACCCTCTTCTTCACGATGGCCTTCTCCTTTTCACTTACCTGCACCTCGCTCCCAATCCTGCCCTGACGAAAGCGTTGCTGGACTCTCGGGTCGACTCTATCGCCTACGAACTCGTCACCCAGGAAGACGGTTCGCTACCCCTGCTCATCCCCATGAGCCAGGTAGCCGGCCGCATGGCCGCCGAGATCGCCGCTCAACACCTCAAGAAGCCCGGACCCGGGCGCGGCAAGCTCCTCGGTGGCATCACTGGCACCTCCCCTGCGCGGGCCGTCGTCGTCGGCAGCGGCCACGTCGGCACTGCTGCCACCCGCGTTCTCGTCGCTCTCGGTGCCCGCGTCCTCGTCACCTCTCGTGACCTCCAGCGTCTCCACGCCTTCGAGGACATGTTCCGGGATCAAGTCGCCACCCGCGTCACAACGCCCGTCGTCCTCGCGGAGGAGCTAGATGGCGCCGATATCCTCATCGGCGCCATCCTCGTGCCCGGCGGCGTTGCGCCAACGCTCATCTCGCGAGAAATGGTGCATTCGATGGGTGAAGGCGCCGTCATCGTCGACGTTTGCATCGATCAAGGCGGCATCGCCGAGACCTCTCGTCCCACCACTCACGACGATCCCGTCTACGTCGAGGAGGGAGTCGTCCACTACTGCGTGCCAAACATGCCCGGTGCCGTCCCAAGGACCTCCACGGAGGCCCTTACTTCCGCCACCCTTCCCTACATCACTAAGCTCGCCGAAGGCGGCTTAGGCGCCGTTCGTGGCGATCCCGCACTCGCCAGCGGCGTCAGCACCGTCAGAGGCAAACTCATCACCGAGGCGGTAGCCCGCATGCAGGGCCTACAATTCACCTCCCTCGACGACGCTCTGGGGCCGTAGTCCGCTCGTGCTATAATTCACGAAGTCATGACTAGGATCGTCCTGACGTCCCCTCGTCCCCTCTCGGGAAAGACCACTGTCGCCGCCGCGTTTGCGGCTCAAGCGCGCTCGCGCGGCGTCGGTTTCACTCTCGAACGCTCGGGCGATGATGAGAACGCAGCCGCCGACAAGGCCCTCCTTCGCACCCTGGTGCCCGTAAGCGAAAACGCCCAGCTCGCAATTATCGAGACTCCTGCTGGCGACGCTGCCGTTCAGGCTGACAGCAAGACGATCGTCATCACAACTTCGGATGCAGCAGTTGATGAGATCGGCACCTTCGCTAAAGAATCGGCCGGCGTCGTTGTCAACAAAGTCCCAGCGCGGCGTCGAGACAGTATCGAATCCGCGTACCGGGCAGCCGGCCTTAAGGTGCTTGCCATCATCCCCGAAGACCGGACCCTCGGCGCACCCTCTCTCTCCGAGGTCGTGCGGGTCCTCAACGCCGAAGCAAGCCACATCCACAACGGTGTCGGCCTCCTAGCCATCGACAAGCCCGTCATCGCTTCGATCAGCGCCGATCCCGGACAGACCTACTTCACCCGCGAAGACCCTTCCGCCGTCATCGTTCGCAGCGACAAGCCGGACCTCCAGCTCTCCGCCCTCAACGCCGGCGCCCGTTC
>Ga0255058_10000724_pt1 | contig 18984 bp, 13 predicted proteins | sample Cases_109_9_MG_FD_188637 | JGI IMG/M metagenome (GOLD analysis project Ga0255058, IMG submission 188637) | Seawater microbial communities from Amundsen Gulf, Northwest Territories, Canada - Cases_109_9 | ecosystem: Environmental > Aquatic > Marine > Gulf | place: Canada: Northwest Territories... | reverse complement strand
CGCCGGAGTAAGGTTGACCGGCTGCCTGCACATGACGATCCAGACTGCCGTGCTCATTGAGACGCTGACCTCGCTCGGCGCTGCTGTCCGCTGGTCGTCCTGCAATATTTTCTCGACCCAGGACCACGCCGCGGCAGCTATCGCAGCAACCGGCGTGCCTGTATTTGCGTGGAAAGGTGAGTCCGAGGACGAGTACTGGTGGTGTATCGAACAGACCATCAACGGACCGGACGGCTGGCGACCCAACATGATCCTGGATGACGGCGGTGATCTTACGCTGATTTTGCACGACAAGTATCCGCAACTCATGCAAGACATACGCGGCCTGTCGGAAGAAACCACTACCGGCGTAAAACGTCTGTACGACATGCAACGAGAAGGCAGCCTGCTGTGCCCTGCTTTCAACGTTAACGATTCAGTGACCAAATCCAAGTTCGACAACCTGTACGGCTGCCGCGAATCACTGGTCGACGGCATCAAGCGTGCGACCGACGTAATGATTGCCGGCAAGATTGCCGTGGTCTGCGGTTATGGCGATGTTGGCAAAGGCTGTGCGCAATCTTTGCGCGGGCTCGGCGCCACCGTTTGGGTAACCGAAATTGATCCGATCTGTGCCCTGCAGGCAGCGATGGAAGGTTATCGCGTCGTCCACTTCGATGAGGTCTGCGAGCAGGCGGACATCGTGGTTACGGCAACTGGCAACTATCACGTTGTTTCGGGTCCACAGATGGAACGCATGAAGGATCAGGCTATCGTTTGTAACATTGGCCACTTCGACAACGAGATTGATGTCGCCTACCTGGGCAAATTCGAGTGGGAAAACATCAAACCGCAGGTCGATCACGTTATTTTCCCGGACGGTAAACGTATTATCCTGCTGGCCGAGGGGCGGCTGGTGAATCTTGGCTGTGCAACCGGTCATCCGAGTTTCGTCATGTCGAGTTCGTTCAGCAACCAGGTTTTGGCGCAGATCGAACTGTGGCAGAACGCGGACAAGTATGGCAATGAGGTCTATGTATTACCGAAGCATCTGGATGAGAAAGTCGCGAGGCTGCATCTTGATCGCATTGGCGCCAAAGTGACCGAACTCAGCGACGAGCAGGCAGGCTACATCGGTGTTGACAAGAACGGCCCGTACAAGCCGGAACATTACCGCTACTGATCAAGCCGGATACCGACGCAAATTGGCCCGGGTCCCGCCAAAACGTTATCATCGCCAGCTAATCGACATCGACTTAAGCGAGCCAAAAAGCCATTCAACAGTCGCCTGAGCCAGTCCGGGTTTTGCATGTTACAGACCCACACCTGTTTGCTGATTCGGATTCCAGTTTCCGCGGCATCGTAACGCATGCATCGCTTTGTCGCGTGCTCGAACATATAAAGCGCAGCGAATGGCGCCCCGATTTAATAGCTGTTACCGGAGATCTGATCCAGGACGACACGCGTGCCGCCTACGATCGATTCTGCACCCTGTTGCGACCACTGAAGCTGCCGGTTTACTGCGTCCCCGGCAACCACGACGTGCGTGCACTGATGCAGGATGCGTTGGCGGATCCGCCGTTTTATTATTGTGAAAGCGTAGTGCTGGGTGACTGGTTGCTTGCGGGAATCGACAGTTGCATTAAGGGCGAAGCTGGCGGACGCGTTGCCGATGATGAAATGAAGCGGCTCGACGATATGCTGACACAGACGGCTGCAAGGCATGTGCTGATTTGCCTGCACCACCCGCCGCTGCCAGTAGGCAGCAAATGGCTGGACCAGGTGGGCCTCAGTAACGGTGAGCAACTGCTGCAGGTGCTCACCGCAAGCGGCAAGGTGCGCGCCGCGATTTTCGGTCACGTGCATCAGCATTTCGAAGCCACCCGGGGCTCCGTCCGGATCGTCGGTACACCGTCGACCTGCCGGCAGTTCAAGGTTGCCAGTAATGACTTCGCGGTGGACGATAACCCGCCGGCCTACCGTCGTATTGAGCTGCACGCAGATGGTCGGTTTGCGAACGAACTCATTCGTGTAGCAAATGCATAAATGCACAATCTGATCAGTTACGCAGCATCCCACTTGCGACAACTTTTGTTGGCCGGCATCCTTTTGCTCCCCACCCTGGTGGCAGGGAGCGAGCATCTCGTCATGCTGTGGCAGGCAGACGGGGCGCGTAACCGTATCTACCTGCTAGGCTCGGTACACCTGCTGCGGAAGTCGGATCATCCGTTGCCAGCGGCGATATACCGAGCCTACGAAGATTCCGGCACGCTGATCATGGAACTGGACATGGATGACATCGATCCGCTGGCAACCCAGGCACTGATCAACGAACTCGGCATGATTTCTGACGGCAGTGAGCTACGCGAACTGATGGGGCCTCGCTTGTATGCAAAAGCGGAAGAGCATGCGCAGCGTGCCAACATTCCACTCGCGATGCTGGCCAGTACGGAGCCCTGGTTTGCAGCACTGACAGTCGAAAACCTGCTGCTGATGCGGATCGGCTTCAACCCGGTCTACGGACTCGAGATGCATCTGTCACAGCGCGCCAGGGCCGACGAAAAAGAGGTCCTGGGTCTTGAAACAGAACGCCAGCAAATGGAAATCCTCGACAACCTGACCCTGGAGGCACAGCGGCATCTGCTACTGCAGTCGCTTGAAGAAGGCACAGAATTGGAAGCAGTCATGAACGAGATGATTGCCGCGTGGCGACACGGCGATACCGAATACCTGGAGCAATACCTGCTGAGTGGATTGCAGGAATCTCACGAATTGTTTGATGCTCTGGTCGCAGACCGCAACCGCGACTGGGCTGAACAAATCGACAAGTTACTCGCGGAAGAAGAGAACTACCTGATCATCGTTGGCGCTTTGCATCTTGTCGGCGACATCAGCGTACCGGCACTGCTCGAAGAACGTGGGTACACGCTCACTCAGCTTGGCGACGTGAATTAAGACAGCGGGGACAGTCCCCTTTGGAAATGGTGGAAATGGGGACTGTCCCCGATCTCTTCTGTCAGATTTCGACCATTTCGAAATCTTCTTTGCCGGCGCCGCAGTCGGGGCAACGCCATGAAAGCGGCACATCCGCCCAGCGAGTCGCGGGCACTATTCCGAATTCCGGATCGCCCTCTTCTTCATCGTAGACATAACCACAAGTGAGGCACATGTAGGCTTTCATATTGCGACAGTGTGCTGAATCCGTGCCTCTGTCAAATTAATGTAGCAACTGTTGGGTCAGCGGGCTTCCGCACGCAATGTCGCTTCTGTAGCATGCACCATTCACCAGCCTGGACCTGCCTATGAGCCTTTTCGATGAAGCCAGAAAATACATTGCCGGTGGCGTGAATTCGCCGGTGAGGGCCTTTGCCGGCGTCGGTGGCGATCCGCTTTTCGTACGCAGCGCGAAAGGTGCTTGGCTGACGACAGAGGATGATCGAAAACTCATCGACTATGTCGGTTCCTGGGGTCCCATGATCCTGGGACATGCCCATCCTGCGGTCATCTCTGTAGTGAAGAATGCCGCCGATGCCGGACTGAGTTTCGGTGCGCCAACGGTGATCGAAACGCGCCTGGCACAGAAGATCACGCAAATGATGCCGTCGATTGAAAAAATCCGCATGGTCAGCTCGGGCACGGAAGCGACCATGAGCGCCATACGGCTGGCGCGAGGTTTTACCGGCCGGGACAAGATCATCAAATTTTCCGGCTGCTATCACGGTCATTCGGATTCGCTGTTAATCAAGGCGGGTTCCGGCGCCCTGACGCTCGGTGTGCCGAGTTCTCCCGGCGTCCCGGCAGGACTCGCCGAACACACGGTCACCGTCGACTACAACGATGCGGATGCCGTGAGTTCGGTTTTCACCAGGCTCGGTGAGCAAATTGCCTGCGTCATCGTGGAACCGGTTGCAGGCAATATGAACATGGTGCCTCCTGCAGACGGTTTCTTGCCCCTGCTCAGCGAGCTATGCACGGACCACGGGGCCGTGCTGATTTTCGACGAAGTGATGACCGGTTTCCGCGTTGCCAGGGGTGGCGCGCAACAGCTGTATGGCGTCACGCCGGACTTGACGACACTCGGCAAAATAGTCGGCGGCGGAATGCCGGCTGCCGCATTTGGCGGTCGAGCGAAAATCATGGCCTGCATTGCGCCGGACGGACCTGTCTACCAGGCGGGTACGCTGTCCGGTAATCCACTGGCGATGGCGGCCGGGCTGGCGACTCTTGAACAGCTCGAGTGCGACGGCTTCTATGACACGCTCGCAATGCGCACGCGCAGCCTGATTGACGGCCTGCGCTCGGCGGCGGACGACGCTGGAATTCCGCTTGCGGTCGAAGCGCTCGGTGGCATGTTTGGCTTCGTCTTCACCGACGATGCGCCGGTACGCAGTTACGAGCAGGTAGCCGCTGCCGATATCGATCGGTTCCGGCGGTTTTTTCACGGCATGCTTGAGCGGGATGTCTACCTGGCGCCATCGGCTTTCGAGGCCGGGTTCGTCTCCGCCGCGCATGGCGAACAGGAGATTGCGCGAACCCTTGATGCAGCATCCGCGGTATTTGCGACACTGGCAAGCTGAATTCAGTCAGTGGAGATTATTTCCGGCCCGCGGACGCTGTTCAGGACTTTGCGCACAATCTTGAGACGCGCGAGCGGGTCGTCTACTTCCAGGCAGGACTGTTTTTGCTCTACGCTAATCGGCAGGATTTCCGCAAAGCGGTAGCCGACCCAGCCGGCACTGTCATAGTTTCTTTCGAGGGACTCGTACAAGCGGCCAAGATCGTCGAGTACGCCGGACAGGATTTTTGCCAGGGGCTTACAGTCCTCGGGCAGAGCCATGTCGGTTTCAGGTGGCAACAGTTCGATTTCACCAATATTCAGGCCATCCTCGCGGCGCCTGCTCGAGACCAGCCGAAATCGTTGCTCGCCGATGGCCGTAATGCCCAGCAAGCCGTCGCTGCCCTGATACCAATCCGTAATTCGTGCCAGCGTCCCCACATCGTAGGTCGTCGCCCGGTCGTCTTCCCGACCCTCGCGAATCAGCAATACCCCAAACGGCTCATCGTTTTTCACACAAGCGCTGATCATGTCGAGATAACGCGCTTCAAATATCCGTAGCGGTAATGGACCACCTGGATAAAGAACCGTACCTAACGGGAAAAGCGGGACCTGCATAAGATCTCAGCCGGTGATTGTCGAATGCGACTCGCGGGCAAGTTCGCGCGTCAAGTCGCGCCCTGACAGTAAGTATAGGATGCGAAGCCGCGAAAGCGAGCTACCTTAGCCAGATTCCTGGCTGATGGCCTCGCGATCTTTCTGCAGGACCATGGTCAGTTTCTGGCGCGCCGCGCCGAAGCCGCCGTTGCTCATGAAAACAACCTGGTCCCCGGCCAGCAATTTACCGGCCAGCCCTGCGACCAGGTCGTCATAGTCGTCATACAAGCGCAGTCGGCTGCCAAGCGGCCCCAGGGCCTGGTCAAATTCCGCTGGAAAATCATGCGGCCGGTAGATGCATACGAGATTGGCATCGTCCAGCGACCGGGCCAGCGTTTCGTTGTGCACGCCGAGTTTCATCGTGTTCGAACGCGGCTCGAGCGCAACAACAATTCTCTGCGCCGGATAGCGCTTTTTCAGCCCGGCAATCGAGCGCCGTATGGCCGTCGGATGATGTGCGAAGTCGTCATAAATCGCGATGTCTGAAACGGTGGCGGTTCTTTCCATGCGCCGTTTGACACCTTCGAAGCGGGACAATGCATCGACCGCCTGCGCCACATCGACACCCGCTGTCTTTGCTGCCGCGACCGCGGCCAGCGCATTTTCCAGGTTATGCCGACCACCGAGCTTCCAGCCTCCCTCCGCTGTGGTCGCGGCGTTTTCCACTGCAAAACGCCGTTCCGCCGTGTCGGTAAAGCAAGCGCTCCACTCAGCGCCCTTCTGCAGGCTGAAATACTCGATCGGTGTCCAGCAACCCATATCCACGAGTGCGCGCAGATTTTCGTCTTCTTGTTTTGCAACAATGCGCGCATTTGACGGCACCGTTCTCAGCAACTGATGAAATTGCCAGAGAATAGCGTCGATATCGCGATAGATGTCGGCGTGATCGTATTCGAGATTGCTCAATATCAGCGTCTGTGGCAGGTAATGTACGAATTTCGCACGCTTGTCGAAAAAAGCTGTGTCGTATTCGTCGGCTTCGACCACGAAAAATTTCGATTTGCCGAAGCGTGCCGACAGCGAGAAATTTACCGGAATACCACCGATCAGAAACCCGGGCGCCAGCCCGGCATCTTCGAGAATCCATGCCAGCATGCTGGCGGTTGTGGTCTTGCCGTGGGTACCCGCCACCGCCAACACGTGACGGTTTTGCAATACATGTTCCGACAACCAGCGCGGTCCCGAGCAGTAGGGAATGCGCCTGTCGAGCATCGCCTCGACCGCGGGATTGCCACGACTCATTGCATTGCCGACGATTACGTAATCCGGCGGCGGTTCCAGTTGCGCCGCTTCGTACCCTTCGCTGATCTCGATGCCCAGCTGCTTCAGATGGCTGCTCATCGGCGGATAGACATTCATGTCGCTGCCGGTCACCTTATGACCCGCCGCCTTCGCCAGTGCGGCGACACCGCCCATGAAGGTTCCGCAGATGCCCAGTATGTGTACGTGCATTGGTCGTATCGAGCCTCAGGCCTGCGGGGAAAAGGCCGATTGAAATCCAATCTGCAGAATGAAAACGGCCATAGCGATGGCGATACCGACGAACCAGTGCCGTTGAATCGCCCGTGCAATGATATGGCCTTCAACAGGAACGGACCAGAAAATAATAAGGGTCGCGATGATTCCTGCGAGCTGACTGCCAAGGAACGGCTGAAATAGCACGAATTCTGCGACGAACATGACAGTCAGCAGCGAACTGCAGCCAATGATCGCGGAAATCGTCGGCAAAAACCGATTGGCGAACCCGGTCGCAAACAACACCGCGGAATAAAGACCCAGCCCGAGCAGGCTGGATAGAATAGTAATTGCGTGATTTTGCTCGCTGCCCGCGTCTATAAGCACTGTGGCACTGATGGTTGCAAATACCATCAGCCCCGCCGACATGAAAAATATCAGCCAGGATCCGGGAACGTCTTCAGGTCCCTTGCGCAGCACGATAATGTCCAGGAATGTGCGGAGAAGAAGTTGCAGTGTTCTGTCACAATAGAATTATGCTTGGTAGCAATCATCTCACGATAGTGGCCACAACCGAACCCCCCGGCAGGCTACTGATATGACGGAGTTCGAATTCGTCAATATTACCCGGGACGGGACACTGTTGAACGCACTGCAGGGGCAGCAGACAATCGGCCTGGACACGGAATTCATGCGCGAGAAAACTTTCTTCGCGCAGTTGTGCCTGGTGCAGATTGCCCTCGACGGCAAGATTTATTGTGCGGACCCGATGACAGACGGTGACCTGCGGCCATTCTGGCGCCAGCTTATGTCCTGTTCCTGGGTCGTGCACTCTGCCAGACAAGATATCGAAGTTATTTATCAGACTGCACGGCATATGCCGGCGGCGATTTTCGACACCCAGATTGCAGCCGCTTTGCTCGGTTATCCACCGCAAATGGGCTATGCCAGCCTGGTCGCCGAACTGTTCGACGTCCAGCTGGCAAAATCACATACCCGTGCAGACTGGTCGCGGCGACCATTGCCGCAGGCAGCACTCGAATATGCGGCGGAAGACGTTGCATACCTGCTGCCGGCATTCGAAGTCCTGTCCAAACGGCTGCAGCAACTTGGCCGGCTCGGTTGGGCCGAACAGGATTCGGCCGATTTACTGGACGTTTCCCTGTACGACAATGACCCGCAACTCGCGCTGCGGCGATTGAAAGGGGCAAGAAATCTGCGTGGCAAGGCGCGGGCAGCCGCCCTTGGTCTTGCGGCGTGGCGTGAGCGCGAGGCGCTGCGCAGTAACAGGCCGCGCCAGTGGATTATGAAAGATTCGATCCTGCTTGAAATAGTGAGCAACAGCCCCGCTTCGATAAAGGACTTGCGGACGGTACCGGGCCTGTCCGAGCGAACTGTGACGCGTGCGGCCGACGAGTTGCTCGAGATACTTGCAACGGCGCAAAACGGTACGGACGGCTACGAACCGCCGCCGCGCCCGGATGCACAACAGAAAGCGCTACTCGGCAATATGCAGCAAGCGGTTGCAGCCTGTGCGGAGGAACTGGGCATCGCCACGGAAGTCGTCGCAGCGAAAAAGGACCTGTCCGCGGCGCTTGCCGGGAGCCGTGAACCGCGGGTGTTCCGCGGCTGGCGCCGCGAACTCATCGGTGACGATTTGCTGGACATGCTGGAGCAAAGCCAGACGTGAAGGTGACCCTGAGGCAGCTGCTGGTACTCCATCACGGTGAAAATGACGGAGTACTAGAGTACAGCGAGCAGGCGCTCGTGCACCTCGTCAATCGAGCCATCTGCATCGACGGTTTGCAGCTTGCCGCGTGAGCGGTAGTAGCTAACCACCGGTTCGGTCTGGGATCGATAGACCTCAAGCCGGCTGCTGATGGTCTCTTCATTATCGTCCTCACGTTGCGTCAACTCGCCGCCTGCACTGGTGCACTCGTCAAGCTCTGCCTGCGGTGAGTAGTAGATATTCAGCAACTTGCCGGTTAGTGAACAAGTACGGCGGCCGGTCAGCCGTTTCATCAGGGTGTCGAAATCGACATCCATCAACACCGCCGCATCCAGCGGCACTCCCAACTGATCGAGCAGATCTTCAAGGTCCAGCGCCTGTTTTTCGGTTCTCGGAAAGCCGTCGAGAATGAATCCATCCGCTGCGTCGGGCTCCAACAGTCGTTCGCTGATGATGCCGAGCATGATGTCGTCGGACACCAACTGACCCGCATCCATGATTGTTTTGGCCTGTTGCCCGAAGCGCGTGCCGGTACTGACTGCAGCGCGCAGCATGTCACCGGTCGATATTTGCGGAATATTTCGCGCTGCTTCGAGCCTCTTGGCTTGCGTGCCTTTTCCGGATCCCGGTGCACCTAACAGGACGATGCGCATGCGACTGCTCTCCCTTGATATCAATTGTGCAGAGCCCTCGGAGGGCGGCATAAGCTACCGGCAATGATGGCGCAGGTCAATGTATACAGCTGCCGTCAAGCGATGAAGCCTGCGACGGATTCCGCTATGCTTCGCATCAGTTCAGCCATGCCAAAGGTAGCGGGACTCATGTCAAGAATGAACGCATTTTACGCCCAGTCCGGTGGGGTAACAGCAGTGATTAACGCAACTGCATGTGCCGTTATCGAAACCGCCAGAAAAAACAGGAATCGTATCGCCAACGTTTACGCCGGCAGAAACGGCATCATCGGTGCACTGACAGAGGACATGATCGACACTAACCGGGAGCCGGCCAGCAATATTGCCGGCTTGCGTCATACACCCGGCGGCGCATTCGGCTCGGCGCGCTACAAGCTGAAGAGCATCGAGGAAAACCGGGCGCAATACGAACGTCTGATCGAAGTATTCAAAGCGCACAATATTTCTTACTTCTTGTACAACGGCGGCAATGACTCCATGGATACGGCCCACAAGGTGTCACTCATCAGCAATCAACTCGGGTACCCGGTCACCTGCCTGGGCATTCCGAAGACCGTCGACAATGACCTGCCAGTCACCGACAACTGCCCCGGATTCGGCTCGGTCGCAAAATATGTGGCGGTATCGACCCTGGAAGCCGCACTCGATGTGCTGTCGATGGCGAAAACATCAACAAAGGTGTTCGTGTTGGAGGTCATGGGACGGCATGCCGGCTGGATAGCAGCCGCGGGCGGCCTGGCGGGCTCCAAACCGGGAGACGCACCACACATTATTCTCTTTCCGGAAATTCCGTTCAAGAAAACGGCATTCCTGCGACGGGTCAGGGATTGCGTCACCCGCTACGACTACTGTGTCATCGTGGTCAGCGAAGGCGCGCGCTACGCCAACGGCAGATTCCTGGCGGAAGCCGGCACCACCGATGCTTTCGGTCACGCGCAACTCGGCGGAGTCGCTCCGGTCGTCGCTAACATGGTTCGCGAAAACCTGGGATACAAGTATCACTATGCGGTCGCCGATTACCTGCAACGTTCGGCCCGGCATATCGCCTCGGCGACCGACCTTGCGCAGGCGTACGCGGTAGGCAAGGCTGCCGTGCAGATGGCGCTGGCCGGAGAAACCGCAGTAATGCCGGTGATCAAGCGCATCTCCGAGCGGCCGTACCGCTGGCGCATCGAGAAAGCGTCGCTCGCCAGAATAGCTAACAAAGAGAAAATGTTGCCGCGGCGGTATATCTCCAGTGATGGTTTTTCGATCACCGGAGCATGCCGGCAGTATCTCGAACCCTTGATCCGGGGTGAAGATTACCCTCCATATATCAATGGCTTACCAAAATATGTGCAACTCAGGAATGTGCCTGTCGCGAAAAAGCTAAAGACAGATTTTGTGGTATGATGCGCCGCCTGTCGCGGATGGGGTCTTGGGTTCGAGTCCCGGGAGCAGCGGCAGGCACCGCGGAAAAACAACGAAAAGCCGTTATCTGACGGTTCGTAGCCGCAGACAAACACAGTTCGAATTTGTAAAACCCCGAGTCGCCCTGGCGTCGGGATCGCTTTTATGATCGGGAGGCAATCTAATGACAAATGAGTTGGCACTGTGGCTTGCCATTGGTGCGGGCATTCTTGCGGTGCTGTACGGGCTGCTGTCCGTGCAGTGGATTCTAAAGCAATCCGCCGGCAATGAGCGTATGCAGGAAATCGCACAAGCTATCCAGGAGGGCGCGAACGCCTACATGAACCGCCAGTACTTTACGATCAGCGGGGTCGGCGTGCTTCTGTTCTTCATACTGGGTTTTGCAATTGGCTGGTATACGGCCGTTGGCTTCGCAGTCGGCGCCATTTTCTCAGGGCTCACCGGTTACATTGGTATGTATGTATCCGTGCGCGCCAATGTGCGCACGGCTGAGGCCGCGACCAGAGGCGTGAATCCGGCCTTGAATATCGCATTCCGCGGCGGCGCGATTACCGGCATGCTTGTAGTCGGCCTCGGACTGATCGGCGTTGCCGGCTACTACCTGGTCCTGACCAGAATGGGCCTGGCACCTGACAAAGCAATTCACGCATTGATCGGACTGGCCTTCGGCGGCTCATTGATTTCGATTTTCGCCCGACTCGGCGGCGGTATATTCACCAAGGGCGCCGACGTTGGCGCCGACCTGGTGGGCAAAGTCGAAGCCGGCATTCCCGAAGATGACCCACGCAATCCCGGCGTGATTGCCGATAACGTCGGCGATAACGTCGGCGATTGTGCCGGCATGGCGGCCGACCTGTTCGAGACCTACGCGGTAACCATCATTGCGACGATGTTGCTTGGCAGCATGCTCGCCGATCAGCTCGGTGCCACTGCAGTACTCTACCCGCTGGTACTCGGCGCCGTGTCCATCGCCGCCTCGATCATTGGTACGTTCTTCGTTAAGACCTCCGACGGCGGCAAGGTCATGGGCGCCCTGTACAAAGGCGTAATTGTTGCCGGCGTTCTTGCGGCGCTGGCTTTCTACCCGATTACCAACATAATGATGGCCGACAGCGGCAACGCGAGCGGCATTTTCGGTTCGGCCCTCATCGGTCTCGCCCTCACCGCAGCGATGGTCGTCATCACCGAGTATTACACCAGTACCGATTACAAGCCGGTCCGGACGATCGCCGAGGCATCTCTGACCGGTGATGCGACCAATATCATCGCTGGACTCGGCATCTCCATGAAGGCGACAACGCTGCCGGTGCTGGCAGTGTGTCTGAGCATATGGGGTGCATACGCGCTGGCCCCGGCCGGTGACGCCATGGCGGGTTTGTACAATATCGCGATTGCGGCCACCGCGATGCTGTCAATGACCGGCGTGATCGTCGCACTGGATGCATTCGGCCCGATCACGGATAACGCCGGTGGCATCGCGGAGATGGCCGAACTGCCGCCGGAAGTACGCACCATCACCGATCAACTGGACGCCGTCGGTAACACCACCAAGGCAGTTACCAAGGGGTATGCTATCGGGTCCGCCGCCCTCGCGGCACTGGTGTTATTTGCCGACTATACGAATGCGCTGGAAGGCGCCGGCATCCTGGTCGATTTCCGCCTGGACGATTACCTGGTAATCATCGGACTGTTCATCGGCGGCCTGGTACCGTTCCTGTTCGGCTCGATGGCGATGGAGGCTGTCGGTCGCGCAGCAAGTTCGGTCGTGAACGAGGTTCGTCGCCAGTTCCGCGAGATCGACGGCATCATGGAGGGTACCGGCAAACCCGATTATGGCCGTGCCGTTGACCTGCTGACCAAAGCAGCGATCAAGGAGATGATTGTTCCGTCTCTGTTGCCCATCCTGGTGCCACTGGCCGTTGGTTTGCTGCTGGGCCCGAAAGCGCTGGGTGGATTGCTACTCGGTACCATCATCACCGGTTTGTTCCTGGCGATATCCATGACTGCCGGTGGCGGCGCCTGGGACAACGCCAAGAAATACATCGAAGATGGTAACCTCGGTGGCAAGGGCTCCGATGCTCACAAGGCCGCAGTAACCGGAGACACAGTTGGCGATCCGTATAAGGACACCGCCGGACCGGCCATCAACCCGCTGATCAAGATCATCAACATCGTCGCGTTGTTGATGGTGCCTTTGCTGTAGAAAAACGCTGTTCGGGGACGCTGTTCGCGGACAGTCCCCTTTGCCAAAGGGGACTGTCCCCGATTCAAAGGGTTCGATAGCTGCCGGTCGTGGCCGCACCCAGTATGGTTGGGGGGTCTACAAAATTCCCCTGCACGAAATCCACCCCAATGTCGCGCAGCCAGTCAAAATCCTCCTGCTGCTCGACCTGCTCGGCAACCACCCTGAATTCCATGGTGCGCGCCAGCTTGATCATGGCTGAAACCATCTCCTGGTTGATCTGATCCGCAGAAAGGTTGCGTGTGTGGGTGCCGTCGATCTTCAGATAGTCCACCGGCAGGTTTTTCAGATTCGAAAACGCACCAAGGCCGCTGCCAAAATCGTCCAGTGCGAATTCACAACCGATGCCGTGTAACACTTCGATAAAGCGCTGAGCTTGTTGCACGTTGGCGGAAATAGCACTTTCAGTAACTTCGAAACAGATACTCGTCGGTGGCACACCGCTGCGATCCAGCGCGTCGACGACAAATCCAAGGAAACCTTCATCACGCAGGGTTTGCCCTGAAATATTGATCGCACAGCTACGATCGCCTGCGAGTTTTATTTCGCCCGCATTGATCGCCGCCAGCGTCGCATTAACCACCCAACGGTCGATCTGTGGCATCAACTGATAGCGTTCCGCGGGGCGCAGAAACTCAGCGGTATTGGCGCTGCGGCCATGCTGATCGGGTAGCCGGATCAGTACCTCTGCGGACGGGCCGGATTCCTTGCCACTACCCGTGGCGAGGATCGGCTGTAATGCCAGCTCAAATTTGTTTTCGTGCAATGCGTCCTGTAACTGACGCAGCCATTGAATGTCACCGCGCTCGCGCGCGATCGCCTCATCGCGCGCGGAATACACGTGAACCTGCCCGCGTCCGCGCTGTTTGGCAACGTAGCAGGCGGAATCCGCAGCGCTTATGACATCCTGCAGGGTTCCAGTCGAGTGCGCGATCCCGACCAGTCCGATCGAGATGCCGATGTTGAAGATCTTGTCTTTCCACACGAATCGGTAATCAGCAATAGCACTACAGACGTCCGTGGCAATTTGCCGTGCCTTGTCGATCGGGCAACCGATTAACAGCGTGCCAAACTCATCGCCACCGAGACGTCCGACAAAATCGGAATCGCGGACCTGATCCTTGATCAGGGATGCAACCTCTCGCAGCATGTTGTCGCCGGCCAGGTGTCCACAGCTGTCATTGACTGCTTTGAACCGGTCCAGGTCCATGTAGCACAGGATGGCCACCTGCTCCTCTGCCTGGGCAGAGTCCATCGCCGCCTGCAAGCGGCGCTCAAATTCCCGACGATTGATCAGCCCGGTGAGCGGATCATGAGTCGCCTGATAACTCATCTGTCTTGTCAGGCCGCGGATCTCGCTGACATCATGAAACACCACGACGGTCCCCGAAATACTGTTGCCGGGGCCGCGAATGGGCGAGGCTGTAATTTCAACCGAATGCTCGTACTCGCCGTCACGGCTTACCAGTAACGCGCGGCGTCCCATGTTGACGCGCCGCCGCATCGCCAGGCTGCGTTCAACCGGGTCACCCAGTGGTCGCCGGTCAGATTCGTCAACCAACGAAAACAGTTCCGCGATCTTGTGCCCCATCGCTTCTTCCCGGTTGGCGCCGGTCATCGATTCGGCAGCACGGTTCATGTAATCAATCCGACCTTCATTGTCCGTGGTGATTACACCCTCCGAAATCGATTCCAGTGTGTACTGCGCCTGCCGCTTGCTGCGACTGAGTGAGACCTCCAGGCTTTTGCGATAGCTGACGTCACGGGCGATAGTGAGAATGGCGGGTGTGCCCAGGTACTCGATAAATGAACTTTGGGCCTCGACCCACAGCCCTTGATCATTACCGTTGATCAGTTGAATCTCGATCTGCTCCGGTACGCTCTCCCCGGCCAGTCGCTTGGCCATGGTTTTGCGAAATAGCGCCCGATAGGCGGGTTTAACCAGGTCCGCGACCTGCCTGCCCTCCAGCTGATCCGCACTGACTCCGATCAGTCCCGCCGCACTCTCGTTGGCCAGCAGGATTTTCTCATCGTGTACGAGCACGATTTCCGGCAAGGTGCGGGCAAACTCCGCAAACAAGCGATCACGGTCCTGGATCTCCTCGTCGCGCTCGCCAAGCGCATCAAACAGGCGATTGATCGTGTCGGACAAAGCGCCGATCGCACCATCCCTGTCGGAGTTCAGCCGCCGGCCGACCGAGGCATCGCCCGAAACCGCAACCAATTCCCTGTTTAACTCGCCCAGGCGCCGCCAGGTTCTGCGATGCCGCCGCCACTGCTGTATTGCGCCAAACAGCAGCAGCAATGCCAATGCGGCCAGAATCGCGATTAGAATGTCAGCTGACACGCAACACGCACCGCCGCGTCATCAGACGCTCCGGTCCGGCGATCGAATGAATAAGAAAATTGACCATCACAGCGCAAGATTCGTCGTTCCCTGTCCGGCCATCGCGCAAATGATGCCGTGACTCGATCATTTGTTATTATTGGGCACCCGTTATCACTCTCCGACAATGGAGGTTCGAGGTACTTCAGAGCATTTTTTTTGCGCACAGCATAAGCATATCCCAGCTATCGGGACGCGCTGTGGCGATTCACCATAATTCACAATCCACGACGACTTTCCCGCCTCACCGGACTGTCGCTACTGCGGCCCAAAAAGAGAGAAACACCCTACTTTTAATAATCTACAGGTTTTCCATCGCATGAACACAGAATTCGCCAAACACCAAATGGTTGCGCAGCAACTCCGTACTTCACACGTGTCCGACCCGGCGGTACTCGAGGCCTTGCGTGAACTCGCCCGGGATCATTTCGTCCCCGCGGACTACCAGCACCTGGCGTTCGCCGACACGGAAATTCCACTGCCGAACGGCCAGAAAATGATGACGCCGATGGTCGAAGCCAATATGTTGCAGGCGCTGCAACTGAAGCCTCAGCACCAGGTACTGGAGATTGGCACCGGTAGCGGATTTGTAACTGCCTGTCTTGGCAGGCTGACCGAGGCCGTCACCAGCATCGATATTTTTCCGGACCTCGTCAGTGGTGCACAAGCCAGTCTCGACGATGCGGGCGTGAGCAATGCAACCCTTTTGTGTATGGATGCGACCGCGGAGTTACCACCGGAGCAATTTGACGCGGTTGCGGTGACCGCCTCGATGCCACGTTTCGACGATCGTTTCCTCAAGGTACTGAAGCCTGGCGGCCGCCTGTTTGTAGTGGTCGGCGAGGCGCCAGTGATGGAGGCACAGCTGGTCACGCGAATCGATGAAGTGGCAACGCAGGTCCAAAGCCTGTTTGAGACGAATATCGCAGCGCTGGTCAATGTGGCGCCAGCACCTGTCTTTCGTTTCTAAACGCTGAAACCACTTGCCAGTTTGCGGCATCTGAAAACTGTCACACTCGATACGCTACCGTGACCTTTGATGAGGTGCAGATCCGCCTTGACTGATTTAGTGATATAGTTGACCATAACACCTGTTGCCAGGGGCTGGCGGTGATTGTATTAATGGAAAAAGCAAAAATGATAAAACATATGAAATTCAGATATTTGTCTCTTATTCTCACGGCGGTACTGGTGCCGGCAAGCGGCTCCGCAGAGTCGCTGCTCGAGATTTACCAGCAGGCAGTGCAGAGCGATCCGCTGATCCACGAGGCTGACGCGAGACGGCTGGCGGCGTCCGAGGCCGCGCCTCAGGCTCGTAGCGCGCTGTTTCCGCAAATCGAGGCCAACGCGAGGTACACGACAACCGAGTCGTCCGGAAATCGGTTCGTCACGCAATTTACGCAGGACGGAGATCTGGTCAGTGGGTCCGCGCCGTTCGACTCGGAGACGGACACGGAGTTCTGGGACATCGGGCTGCGGCAAACGATCTTCCGCTGGGACCAGGTGGTCGGGCTGAAGCAGGCTCATAAAGTAGTCGCGCAGGCTGAAGCCGACTACGAGGCCGCGCAGCAGGACCTGATGATTCGTGTCGCGACGCGTTATTTCGAGGTGCTGGCTGCAGAAGACGTGTTGACCTCCATCCACGCCGATCGCCTGGCGATTGCGCGGCAGCTGGAGCAGGCCAGGCAACGATTCGAAGTCGGCCTGATCGCCATCACGGATGTGCAGGAATCGCAGGCTGCCCACGATCAGTCCGTTGCCGATGAAATCGGCGCAAAGCGTTCGCTGGCGACTGCGCGTGAATTCCTGCGGGAAATTACCGGCCAGTATGTCACCGAGCTATCCGCACCCGTCGAGGATTTCCCCCTGATATCGCCAAATCCGGCGAATGAAGCAGGCTGGATCGATCTCGCCTTGAGCCAGAACCTGAGCCTGGTCTCCAGTCGCCTGGGGGAAAAGATTGCGCGCGATGAAATAGCCTTCCGCCGCACCGGTCACTACCCAACGCTGGACCTGGTGCTAGGGCGGGCATCGACTGACAACACTGGTGATTTTAATTCAGTAAACCTTGATGGAACGCGCTCATCGGGCCCGATCGAAGGTAACTCTGTTGATGATTCCATTTCGGTTCAGTTCAGGTTGCCGATATTTAGCGGCGGGCAAACGTCATCACGAGTACGCGAAGCCGTTTACCTGCACCGTGCATCCAGAGAACAGTTACAGCGAGTGGCACGGGAAACGGAGCGCCAGACACGTGATGCCTATCTCGGCGTGCTGGCGGAGATCAGCCGTGTCAATGCGTTGTCGCAGGCGGTGGTGTCCAGTCGGACCGCGCTCGAAGCCACCCAGGCCGGATTCGACGTCGGCACGCGCACTATTGTCGACGTACTCAATTCACAATTTGCGCTGTACTCCTCCATCACCAACTATTACCGCAGCCGCTATGCCTATATCGGCAACGTGCTGCTGCTGAAGCAGGCAGCCGGTTCATTGCAGGTGCAGGACCTCGAAGACATCGATCGCTGGCTCATCGGGAGAAAACCGCCGGAACAGGTTATCGCCGAAGAAGAATCGGCAAGCAACGAAAGCTAGGAGACATTCCTGAGCAGCGGCTCCAGAAGTAACAGGAGCCGCTGCAACGAGCCCCGGTTCTTTTGCACGATCTGCTGGCCCCGGGCGCCGATATCGTCCGCCTTCTGCCGGTCACAAAACAGCTCATGCAATGTTGTGGCAAGCTCGGTATCACTCTTAACCACCCGCGACGCCCCCAACTCCGCAAACATATCCGCGATTTCCTGAGTGTTGAAAAGGTGCGGCCCGGTAATGATGGGCCGGCCCAGCGCCGCAGGCTCCAGCAAATTATGACCACCGATGGGTACCAGCGTACCGCCGACAAATGCCAGGTCGCTGGCGGCGTAAAACAGTGGTACCTCACCCATGGTGTCGCCGAGAAACACTTCCGTTTGCGCAGAACACGGCGACTCATCGGTGCGCGCAACAATATTGAATTGCTGCTTCTTGAGCAGTGACCGAACGGCGGCGAATCGCTCGGGGTGCCGCGGCACCATGATCAGTAAGGCGTCCGGAAGTTTTGCCTGCAACATGCGATGCGCTGACAGGATCTGTTCTTCTTCCCCTTCATGGGTGCTCGCCGCAATCCAGACGGGGCGGCTACCGAACAGCCGCTGGCGCTCGTCACGACCTTTTTCTGCGAGCCGCGGATCCAGCTCGATGTCGAATTTGATGTTGCCGGTTACCCAGGTGCGCTCCGGGCTGGTGCCCAATGATCTGAAGCGATCCGCATCCGCGGCCGACTGTGCAGCGATCACGATGCCGTAAGAGAGGGTCTCACGAAACAGCGGCAGCATCCTGCGATAGCTGACAACGGATTTGGGAGAAATGCGCGCGCTGACAAGTATCAGTGGAATATTGCGTTTTCCGCAAGCGTAGTAAAGATTCGGCCAGATCTCCGTTTCCATCACGAGCGCCAGGCGCGGCCCGGTTGCGACGAAAAAATTGCGAACCGAATGCGGTGTTTCAAATGGCATGTAGCAATGGGTCACAGCATCGCCGAATAACTTCGATACCCTGGCAGCACCGGTCGGCGTCACGGTCGTGATCAGCAGGTGTCGCTCCGGAAATTGCTTCGCCAGCGCACGCACCAATGGTGCCGAGGCCTGCACCTCACCCACCGAAACCGCATGAATCCAGATACAGCCGCCGGCCAGTTTTGGATAACCGAAGCCGAAGCGCTGCCCGAAACGATCAAGGTAGGCGCGTTCGCTGATGCCGCGAAACAGCCAGTACAGTGCGTATACGGGAGACAACAGGTAGGTAAGCAGGGCGTATGCAAATCGCATCAGGTTCATCGGCCGGAGA
>Ga0255058_10000722_pt1 | contig 18988 bp, 17 predicted proteins | sample Cases_109_9_MG_FD_188637 | JGI IMG/M metagenome (GOLD analysis project Ga0255058, IMG submission 188637) | Seawater microbial communities from Amundsen Gulf, Northwest Territories, Canada - Cases_109_9 | ecosystem: Environmental > Aquatic > Marine > Gulf | place: Canada: Northwest Territories... | reverse complement strand
CCACAACGGGAACGTCAGCAACAGCATGATGTACAACCCGAATACCTCGAACGGCGTGGCCATCAACAAGGCCTGGGCCGCGCGGAGGGCTCGCAACGAGGTCGCGACGGAGATCATCCAGACCAAGGGGCAATCGGATACTCACCCGGCCCTGTCCCCCTATGATGAGTTCGCCGACTTCGAGCTGTTTCAGCATCTGCTCGGCACGGGCGGGGTGCGCGGTAAGATAGACTTCAGCTACGTGCGTCAGGCGCTGATCAATGGCGTCGGCTTCCAGGAGGCCATTGGCGCCAACCCGTTCAAGTACGGCATTGTGGCCGGCGCCGATGCGCACACCGGCTTCTCTGACAACGAGGAGTTCAACTACACCGGGGTCCACGGTGTAAACGACGACACGGCCGAACGTCGCCTCTCCGGAGCGGGGCAGACGGCCGGTGAATCGGCATTCGTCTTCGGGACGCCGGGCGCCACGGGGGTTTGGGCTCCCGAGAACACCCGAGAAGCGATCTTCGACGCCATCAAGAGCAAAGAGACCTTCGGTACCTCGGGCCCGCTCATTCGGCTGCGCTTCTTTGGCGGCTGGAGCTACCCGGCTGGCCTCGTGAAGGACGACAAATTCATTGAGAAGGCCTACGCCGGCGGCGTCCCCATGGGCGGAGACCTGCCTGCAAAGCCCAAGGGTGCCAAGGCGCCGACGTTCGCGGTCTGGGCACTGAAAGACCCGGCGAGCGGCAACCTCGACCGCGTGCAGATCATCAAGGGCTGGTACCAGAGCGGCTACGGTCGCGAGAAGGTCTACGACGTGGCGTGGTCGGACGACCGCAAGCGGGCAGGAAAGGACGGCGAGGTAGTCGAGATGGTGACCACCGACGGCGTTCGCGTATGGACAGTCGACCGCGAGATCCCGGCTGGCCAGCTGCCGCCGGTCGGCAATACGGTCGACGCCAAGAACGCGAGCTACACCAACACCATCGGCGACAGCCAACTCATGGCGGTCTGGACGGACCCGGACTTCGATGCGTCGCAGCACGCGGTCTACTACGTGCGCGTCTTGGAAATCCCTACACCGCGCTGGTCAACCTACGACGCAAAGGCGCTGGGGCGCCCGCTTCCTGAGAGCGTTCCGGCGAGTATCCAGGAACGCGCATGGTCGTCACCGATCTGGTACACGCCGGCTCCGGAGCTCGTGAAGAAGCAGGATTTCTATCCCGGCTTGCGCCAAGTGCTGCCTAAGTAACGCGCTAGTGAGTAGCGAGCTCACACGATGACCTTCCGCAAGAGCAAGCAAGCCGTGATCTGTGCGGTGACGGCTTCTTGGTTGGTCTTGTGCATCGCTAGCCCGTCCGCGGCGCAGGCTGAAGACAGCGAAGCGGACGCAGCCGACGGGGAGGGCGCCAGCAAGGAAGGCAGCGGCAAGGAAAAGAAAAAGTCACGGCTCAACAGCGTCCGTCTGTCGGGGGCCTACGCTTTTCACCTTCTTCGTGACCGTGACTCGGCAGTGACGGGGGAACCGTTGCACACCCGCGAACACCTCGGTGGATTCGAGGTCGCTTATGAAAGGGAGCTGATCGAGGACCATCTGTCGCTCGAGCTCGGGTTCGATTACGTGTACCTCCCCACCGACCCCGTCGTGACTCACGGATTCGACGTCGCACTTGGCGGCGTCTACCACTTCTAAGATGATCCGATGCCCAACCTCGTGTATCGCCGACTCATGACACAGCGAGTGGCTGCTATCGGGGTCATTCTCGCTGCGTTCCTCGGCACCCCCCAGACGGCCTCCGCCTTTGAGTCACCCACGAAACAGGATCTGGCCCTCTGGAGCCTTGCCTTCGTCAACGAAGACTTCGGCAAGAACTGGTCCGTGAGCTTCCAAACGGAGGTCCGCGTCAAAGACGAGGTGACGACCCTCGACGAAGCCATTTTCAAGCCAGGGGGCTACTACCGCTTCAACGATTGGCTAGAGCTAGGCATCGGCTACAAATACATCTACAAGAACGGCGGATCCAACGAGAATATCGCGTGGGAGGAGCTCTATCTAAAGCATCCGTTCTCGCTATTCACCGTCACGCACCAGGTTAGGTTGGAGGAGCGCTTCATCCAGGACATCAGCGGCACGATCCCGCGCCTGCGCTACCTCGTTCATGTGACGACTCCGCTAGGTCCACGGTTCTACTCCGCCTTGTCCGAGGCCTTCCGTTACAACTTGGTCGATAAGGGCACCGGGCCGGTTTACGGCTTCGAGCAAAACCGCCTCTACGGAGGCTTCGGCGTCCACGCGACCAAGTACCTCAGGGTCGAGCTCGGCTACCTGTGGCGTTACGAGCTCGAGCGAACTCCCCCAAACAAGAGCGACCACGTCATTCGCGTCCAGTTACATTTCGCCAGGAACGGCCGCCACCCCTCCCGCGGAGGGAGCTAGGGGAGATCAAGACTTCGTGAGCGGGCAAGAGCCTCTTTTCAAGTTACTCTCGGCAGATCCAAGTCTTGAACGGACAATACGAAGCTCCTGGATCGAAACGGGCCGATTGAGGGGCAGGGACCCTGGGCGATCTCGCTGAGAAACAACATGAAGAAAGCCGCTCTATTTACCATCGTCATCTTGGCCTCGGCCTTGTCGCTGACGCAGTGCGCCTCCGCTCCGGAAGGAAAGTACGAGGAGAAGCGCTTGAAAGTTTCGGACGACCTTGCGCTCTACTATGAGACTACCGGGAAGGGTGCCACTCCCATTGTGTTTGTGCCGGGTTGGACGATGTCCTCCGCGGTCTTCGAGCGGCAACGGGCGCATCTCGCCAACTCGGACCGATTTCGCTATTATTCCTATGACCCCCGTGGGCAAGGTCGGTCTTCCAAACCAACGCAGGGGTACACCTACGACCAACACGGGCGAGATCTCCATGCCTTTTTGGAAGGCCTGGGCCTCAAGAACGTGGTGCTCGTCGGGTGGTCATTTGGGGTGCTGAAGGTCACATCCTACCTCGAGCTGTTCGGTGCTGACAACGTGCGGGCACTCGTGCTGATTGATGGCACACCCAAAACAACCGGGAAAGATTCCACCAAGGATTGGGCGTGGGTCGGGGACGACAACTGGCTCTCTAACAGCCAGGTCTATAGCGTCGATTTGCTGACGGAGAAGCGCGAGCAGCGCATCAGGGAGTTCTGTGAATGGATGTTGGAGAAACCCACGCCCGAGGAGGTGCGCTGGTCAACGGCCATCTCACTTCAGACACCGGGCTGGATCGCGGCGCTCACCAATGCCACTGCCAACAACGCGGACTACGAGGATGCGCTCAAGGCGCTTGACCCAAAGCTGCCCTTGCTTTTCGTGATGGGTGAGGAGCACTGGCACCCCGTGGTTGATCAATGGATAAGAGCCAACAAGCCCACGGCAAAATTGGTAACCATGGGTAAGCACCTCATGTTCTGGCAGCGTTCGGAGCAGTTCAATGCTGAGCTGGACAAGTTCCTGGATTCGTTCCGGTGAACGAATGAAACCTCTACTCAACCGTTTCCTCATGCAGCGCTCTCAACCGCCAGCCGAAAGCCGAGTTCGCGGAGCACACGGGTCAACGTTTCAAGCTCAGGATTGCCTTGCTTGGACAGCGAGCGGTAGAGTGCTTGTCTGCCGAGCTCCGCGTCGTGGGCAAGCTGTTTGATCGTTAGCCCTTGAGCCTTTGCGACTAGTCGGAGGGCTGCCAGAAAGTCCCCGGTAGGGTCTGCACCGTCCTCCGCAAGGACAGCGTTCAGATACTCCACCGCATACTCGCGGTCGCCAAGCCTTTCGAGCAACGTCTCTTCATAGTCCTGTGCACGTCTACCCATCACTCAACTCCGGTAGTCATTCCAGTAGGCCCTCGCGCGTTCGAGGACCAGTTTCCGCGACCGGACCTCCACCACTAAGTGTCCTCTAAAAGGGACACGACGTCAACTGGCTGAAGAAACATCCCTTGACCATCGGCCTGGCTCCCTTCGAGTTGCCCCGGATCACGGCGGATGCGCGGCTAGTGGTTCGCGGAATAGGAGAAATCTGCCGGGTTTCAAACCTGGGAAAGTGGCCGCTTAGCGCGGCAGCCACTCCAGCTTGGATGAGCCAGGGACATGGAGCAGCGGGTCATCCCAGTACTGCGGGGTTTTCATTCCTTCGACCTGCGAGCCCGGCTTCGTGAACTCGCCGTAGGCGGTCATGCCGCTGATGAGGTTGGGCTTTAGGATCTGGTGTTCCTCGCCGAGGCTTTCCAGATTCTCGATCGTCTCTTTGTCGTTCAGACCGAGGCTCATGATGAAGCTGCAGCACTGGGCTAGGGAGACGTCTACGCGGTAGCTGCCGCCTTCTTTGGCGCGCCGGAGCAGCGCGGCCTTGACCCCGATCGCGCCGAGATAGCCGGTCATGATGTCGCAGATCACCTGGACCTGCTGCGGAGGCAGAGGTTGATCCGGAGTCCCTTCGGCCGTGGCGAGGCCCGTAATCCCGTGCGCGTTGATGTCGAACCCAGGCCAATGCGACCAGGGCCCCCTGTGCGCGTTCAGCTTGACGCTGACAGCGATGATGCCTGGCTTTCGCTCCGCGAGAGCTTGCGCCGAGTAGCCTTCGGTGTCTGCGACTCCGGGCCGCAGGTTGTCGACGAAGACGTCGGCGTCTTTGATCAGGGCGTAGACTTGCTTGCGGTTCTCGGCCTTGCGCGCATCGAGATAGGCTTGCCGTAGCCCGACGTCCGCCTGGTAGAAGAAGTTCCCGTACTCGATCCAATCGGGCATGTTGAGGTTCAGGCAGTCTGCCCCCTGACCCGCCAGGGTCCGCGGACAGCACGGACCGGCGACGGCGTGCACCATCGACAACACGCGAAGGCCCGAGAGCGGTCGCTCGCCCTGCGGCAATGGAATCGGATCGCTTTCTCCGATCTTCTCGATCGAGATCAATGGGGTCTGCGCATTGATCTGCCCCTGCTCCGAGGCTTCCCACTCCTCCCGAGTGCGGATCATCTGGAACGGCACCTGCAACGCCTCCGCCGCAGCCTCCATCTCCAGCGCGTCACGCTTGATGGTCGCCGCGCGAAGCTGCGACTCATCGGGCCCGCAATTCAACAGTCTGAGGATCTTTCTTTCCTGGGACGGGTACAGCGGGCACATGATCATGAAACGCCCGTCGCGGGTCGGACACTGCGGGTTCAAGACGACGTAGACGCCGAAATTGAACATCTTGGAGGCGCCGTTGATGATCGTGTACGGGGCGGCATCGAGTTGCCACGGGCTCTGTTCGATCCACGCCTTTCGGAGGTCGACGTGGATGTCCTGCCCCTCGCCGGTCCTTTCCTTCCAGATCGCCGCCTCGGCGACGGCGTTCGCGGCCAGAATGATGGCGGGCGCGGCGCCGGCCTTCATGGTCGTCTTGCGAACGGGTTCCGCGCCGGCAAACGAGACCTTTCCGCCGCTGTCTCCGATGCTGAGGCCAACCTCTCGCAAGATGTTGTCGGTGACCTTGCGGAGGTCGTCGTGGTCGTTGACGGGCTGATCGGTGATCACTGCTTGTTCCTTTGCTATTCTGCGTTGCGCTGCTGCGTCTGCATTCGGTATTCGTGAGGGCTGACTCCGGCGATCCTTCGGAAGGCTCGCGCGAAGTGTGAAGGGTCGCTGTAGGCGGTGGCCTGCGCGATCTGGAGCGAAGGCGCGTCGGTTTCGGTCAGCATTCTCGACGCGACGTCGAAACGTGCGCGGTCGACTACCTCGGAGTAGCTAGAGCCTCGATCAGCCAGTCGCCGTTGCAGTGTGCGAACGCTCGTGCCCGCGATCTCAGCAGCGAGCGTGACCTGTGGGTAGCCATCCAAGAAGTGGGGCTCCAGGCACTGCATCAGTCTGCCCGCGAAGTCCGCCTCGGCCTCTTTGCCGCCGTAAGTGCTTGGCAGGGGGCCCGGTCGGTCGAAACGGGAGTCGCTGCCGTGTCGGTATCGGCTAAGACTCACCATCGATCGTGGAAAAGCAATGTAGACCTCGGGCTGCCCAGTCAGAAACTGAGTGTCGCCGAATGCCTCCTTCGCGGATTCGGGAACTGGGCCTCTCGTTCCCAGAGAGATGCGGCTTGGCTGCCAGCGCGGCCCCGCGAAAAGCTGGACGATCGTCACGACGCCCATCACGCCGATCCACTCGGTTTGCGTGTATCCGAGGACCCCGGGCTCGAACGTCCTGTGAATATGGACCCGTATTTCGTCGTGGCTCTCGACGATCCAGCTCCAAAACTGGGAGGCCTCTTGGTTGACCAAGCGGCAGAAGGTTTGCAGCCCGTGAAGAAGCGTCGGGGACTCGTAGACTTTCCCCGCTAGAGTCGGTCCGAGGAGACCGAGCCCCTCGGCATACGCCACTCGGAAGCCGAGGTCATCGATGCCTTCTTTGCGCGCGGCCTGTCCGATGAATCCGAAAAGCGAGGTGGTGGGCACGTAGCAGTTGGGCGTGGAGAGAAGGCCACCCGGCAGGCGCATCTGCTCCAAGGCGCGCTCGATCGGGGCCCCAATCCGATCGAGGAAGCGCACGTACGGGACGAGGTGCGTTGCATGACTTATCGGTAGGTCAGCATTCGGCATGGGGATTCCGGGCCGAGCCATTATGGCGGTCGTGGCGCGAAATGGCCAGGCTCGGTAAGTGGCGCGAAATGGCTGGCGTGGACGAAACCGCGTCGCGTATGCTACCCCCTTCGATTCGAAAAGGAGGAGAAGCTGCATGGCGACTCACCAGCTCAACGGACAAATAGGGACAGACCCGAACTTCACACCGACGACCCACACCGGCCATTCGCGGAGCCACGTCAAGGCGTCGCACGATCATCCGAAAATGAAGCTCACGCCGGAGGAGCAAGAGATCTACGACGGTAAGCAAACCGACCCGGGTTGAGCAGAAAGTCGAATCGTCACGCAACAGAGACGCGCGCCTGACCGATAAAGAGCGCCCCGCGCACGCGAACCAATCCGCCAAAGTAGTTTGCACGCGCGACTGACACGGCCACGCTTCACTGGCACTGGCACTGGCACTGGCACTGGCAAGTAGTGGAGGCGGTGGGAATCGAAAACATCGGCTATCGAGCCGATTCGCGCAACTACGGGCAATCACGGGAAACTGGATCCTGACCCAAGGGAATCCAAAGGCAGCGAAAAGCACTTTCGGGAAACCGCGTTGCCAACTGGCAAAACCGAAGCCGAGACTACGCGGGGAGGGGCGAACGTGGTAGACGTGCCCACCGCGGAGACCTTAGGCACGTTGGCGCGCAAGGTCTTGTCGCGCTCTCGGCAGCCCGAGTCGCGAGAGCTGGCGCGTGCCGTGTTACGGCTACTGGCACGTTCAGAAAAGCAATCGTGCTAGAAACACATCGAGAACGCTAAGTGGAGGATGGAGCACATGAACATCGAAGCATCGAACAGACTACTCGTAGCGAGCTTGGCGGCTCTGTCGATGAGCGGCCTGGCAGCAGCCGGCTGCAAGCAGCCGTCCGAAAAGCCGACCGACCAGCCGCCCGTCGTGCAGCCCGCCAACAAACAGCCGTCCGACAAACAGCCGTCTGCCGAGCAGCCTCCCGACGAGCAGCCGCTTGTCGCGCAGCCGTCTAACGCGCCACTGCCTGGCAAACTGCCAGCCGACATGAAGACGGCCGCCGACATCCCAGCGGGGATCGCGATTCCGGACGAAATGGACACCCGACTCGGCAAGTTGACGTTCGTCGACGGGGCGCCCTCGAACGACACAGTCGAGAAGGTCTTCGATCACCTCGATTTCACGAATGCGCTCAATGCTTACATGAACGGCTACCAGCTGGCGTCGCTAGGTGCGATGCGCAATGGACTCGAAAGTGTGGGCGTCGAGGACAACGGTGGCGTCCTGCTGTTCTCGGAACTGATGGATTCGCAGTCCCTGTTCCTCACCGCGAACGCCGACACCGTCTACTACATCTTTGTGATCAATGTGAAGGATGGACCGGTGGTGGTGGAGACGCCGCCGGATGCACTCGGCCTGTTTGATGATTTCTGGTTCCAGCACGTGATCGACTTTGGCAGGCCGGGACCGGATCGCGGACAGGGCGGGAAGTTCCTGCTGGTGCCGCCGGGCTATGACGGTCCGCTGCCCGATAGCGGCTACCACGTGGCGAACAGCAGCACCTACAGAATCATGGCCTTTGGCCGGAGCTTCTTGAAGGACAACGATCCCAGGCCCACGGTCGAGACGATCCGGAAGGCGATGAAGATTTACCCCTATACGCCCGGCGGCTATGGAACGAGTATCGCGACGCTGCTGCAAGGCAAGACGCCGGTCGGCTTGAAGGCTCCCCCCATCAAGCCGGTCAAGTTCGTCGAGGGATCGGGGTTGGCGCTGAACACGCTCCCCCCGAGCGACCATACCTACTTCGACCTGATCAACGACGTTGTGCAGTCCGAACCGGGCGGCACTCTGTCGGCTGAGATCATGGGTTCGTTCGCCGCGATCGGCATCATCAAGGGCAAGCCCTTCAAGCCGGATGCGCGGATGAAGAAGATCCTTGCCGAAGCCGCCGAAGTGGGTGCCGCCACCGGACGGTCGCTGAACTGGCGTTTCCGTGAGAAAGATGGCTGGGGCTATTACCCGGGCTCTGCCTGGTACAACATGCTGTGGCAAGGCGGCTCTGGATTCGAAACGCCGCCGCCTGCCGTGACTAAGGACGGCATCAAGCCGTATCCGCCGACTGGTTACCGCACCCTCGATTCCCGCTTCGGGTTCTTCTCGGTCGCCACCGGGGTCACCCCGGCCATGTCCATGCGGCTGACCGACGTCGGCTCGCAGTACCTCGTCGCCGCCGTCGATAGCGACAAGAACTACTTTGATGGCGCGAAGACCTACAAGGTGCGGTTGCCCAAGAACATTCCGGAAAACAATTTCTGGTCGTTCACGGTGTACGACAATCAGACCCGCTCGATGCTGCGCACACCGCAGCGCTATCCGCGGGCGGGCAGTCAGTCCTATCCGTCACCGGCCGCCGTTCCGAACAGAGACGGCTCCCATGACATCTACTTCGGGCCGGAGGCGCCGGAGGGCAAAGAGGCCAACTGGATCCAGACGGTGCCCGGCAAGGGCTGGTTCACGATCCTACGCATCTATAGTCCGCTCCAGCCCTACTTCGACAAGAGCTGGAGGATCGGCGAGATCGAGTTGGTGAAGTAGACATGATGAAACCGAGAACAGCGAGCAAGCTAGCCTTGATCGGGGTCATGACCGCCACTCTGGCGGCGTCAGTATCGGCAGAAAAGCTGCCCACCGATCCAGTCGGTGGCAAACCGCCAGTCGGTTCGAAGCCCTCCGTTAAGAACCTGTCCGACCAGGTGACCTACCAGCGCGCCTTTGAGGCGGTGGTCTGGTCGATGCCGGCGATGATCAAATACGGGATGCGGCGCGCCTCGATCGAGATTGGCGCGGGTGACAATGTGATCATGGCATGGTCCGGTGGCGCCACCGCCCTGCTCGAAACATTGACGCCGAACAACGTGACGCCCTACGTGAGCTCGACCACCGACCTGCGAAAGGGCCCAGTGGTGCTCGAGGTACCAAAGGCCACCGACAAGGCCAACCTGTTCGGGCAGGTCGCCGACAACTGGTACATCACCATCGCCGACATCGGCCCAATCGGCGTCGACAAGGGCAAGGGCGGCAAGATTCTGCTGACCCCGCCGGCCTACACCGGCAAGGTCCCGACCGGTTACATCGAGGTGAAGAGCCCGAGCTACATCCTGGACTTCGCTTTCCGTTCGATACCGACGCCAGCGGGTAGCCCCGCTGATGCTTATGCGCTGAGCAAGAGCATTAAGATGTACTACCTGTCGGAGCTGCCGAATCCGAAACCGACCAAGTTCATCGACCCGATCAAAACCCGATGGTCTACCTTGCCACACTACGACGAGCGCTGGTTCGAGGATCTGCACGAGATCATAAACGCCGGACCAACACGCGAGCGCGACAAGGTGATGATGGGCATGCTGAAGCACATCGGCATTGAGAAGGGCAAGCCGTACAAGCCGGATCAGAAGACCAAGAAGATTCTCCGGCGGGCCGCGATCGATGCCTACTACTACATGCAGCACCGCTACCTCACAGTGGAGCCCGAAGAGCTGTACTGGCCGGACCGGCGTTGGCGCAACGTCTTCTACAGCGATCCCAATATGGGTTTCAGCTGGGACTACGTGGGGATGCTCGATTACGACAACCGGTCGGTTCACCCCTGGTTCACCGCGATCTATTTCCCCAACAAGGTCACCGCAGAGCCACCGACCATGTACCTCGCCACGGCCCGGGACAAGAACGGCAAGGTGTTCAAGGCGGGCAAGACCTACAAGATGACGGTGCCAAAGGATGTGCCCATCAAGCAGTTCTGGTCGCTGACCATCTATGACATGGAAACCTGGGCCTTCATCTACACCAAGGAAGAACGCCCCGGGCTGTCATCCCGCGACATCGCGAAGATGAAGCAGAACGAGGATGGCAGCGTCACGCTCTATGTCGGCCCAAGGGCGCCGAAGGGATACGAGAGCAACTGGATCCCGACGGCGGGCAAGGCGCCTTACATGATGTTCCGCTTCTACGGACCTAAGGAGGAGTTCTACAACAAGACCTTCAAGCTGGCGGACGTGGAGCTGGTCAAGTAGTCGAGACCGACCACGATCCCTGTCGTTCCTCAGAACGTTGTCCGTCGCGTGTTGTTGTGCGGGACGTAAATTGGATCTTCTACGAGAGCCCTGAAAGTTCAATGTATGTGAACGATCCCAAGTATCGAGCCGAAGTCGATCCGCTACTTACCATGTTGAGCAATCCAAAGGATCTACTGGATGCATTTGTGAAGCGTCAACAGTTGGTGGACCATCGAGTGAAAGCCTACAGACGCGCCCTTGCTCGAGCGAAGCAAACCGGTTACCGCGCGGATATCACCGATATTTGGCGCGGCGAGCATCCGGACGACACGCCCATCATCACCATGATTCGTCATGACGACAACGCCTATTCGATAGAGGGAAACTGGGTTCCGATGGATTATCCGAAGGCTATCTGGCTCATGAATCTGCCCATCATGGAGCACGCCCTTTATAGCGCATACATCAACTATGACCTTTACGGCGACTTGAACTCGCAGATATTTAGCGCGCGTATAATGTTCGGACTCACGCGCGTCGATGGCGAGCTCAATTTTCTTCGGTTTCTTCCACGCAAAGTCCGCCGTCCAATGTTCCACAGTTGGTATATGGGTCCGTTGTCCAAAGAGCGGATGGCTCAAGAGGGTATTAAGCCGGATGATACCATTCCGACGGATATCAAATACTCCACCGATGACCCGAAGCGCGAGTTCTACGACAAGGTGCTGGCGTATATGGGAACGCGCGTAAACGCCAATGATCCGATTAACCGGCCCAAGCCCGGGGATGATGCGGATCGCATCACCAAAGCGCTAAGATCGATCGCTGCCGCTTCGAAGGAGCAAAAGCCCACTTGGCGCAAGTTCAAAACTTTTCTGCCTGAAGCGGTTTTCCTCCGCATCGACAGATCTGGGCAAGAACCAGGGATCTATACCATGACCCATAACCGGGATTATGCGACCAAGGCGTTTATCACAATGAACTTGGAAGAGGACATTCCAGGCAACGCAACGGTCTCGATTCTGGAAGGCGCGTATACCAGCTATCCCAACTTCATGTTTCGTATCAGCGAGGATGAGATCGAGCAGTTCGCGTCGACATTGATCGCTGCCGATACTCAGAAGAAATTCACCGCAATCGTCGAGCGTTGGGGCATTCGACGGTCGAGCCCGGACTTCTGGCCTGTGTTGAACAGTGTGACCGCATACGTGGAGCGCACAGCCCCAAGGAGAGCCGGAACCTTCGACGTCAACCGGTATAAGAATCTTTGAGTTCCACCAGCGGCACTTCCCAGTGATCTCCGTCGAGCGCCTTGAGGGCAAGAGTCTGAATGAATGCCCTCTCAGGCGCTTCGGCGCACTGCGTTGCGCAGAACTCTCGCTCTGTCAGGAGAATGGGCCGTTTTTGGGCCGTTCCGGCTCACGTGGTCGCCGGGCAGCTCTGGTAGCGTCCGGACCATCGAGTTTGATCGATGGCGAGGAAGCAACACCATAGCCCGCCGACAATGAGCGGACCGGCAATCTACCAAATCCGTGTGAGCGGACGCGTGGACCCGCGGTGGATTGAGAACGTTTGCGGGATGCAAGTCACTCACGCCATCCGCTCCCCCGGAAAAACCGAAAGTGTCCTGGTAGGGCGACTTGCCGATCAGGGCGCGTTGAATGGGGTGCTGAGCGCGCTTTACGAGAAGCACTTGCCCGTGATCTCCATCGAGTACCTTGACGGGCAAGAGTCTGAATGACGCGAGGAAACAGAAAAACGCGAGGAGAGGAACCATGCGGAACGACACCGTAAGAAATGAACCACCCACGCCTCGGGGCGTATGCGCACTTGGTCCGCTCCGCGTCGCATTGGCGGTCGCGGGCTTTGCGGCATGGACCCTCTTCGGAAGCGTCGGCTTCGCACAGACACAACCCGAGGAAAAACCCGACGCTCCGGCACCGATATCGACATTGGAGAGGGCGGCGCCGCCGAGCACGGGAAGAAAGGCAAAGGCCATTCCCGCAACCACGGGAGAACACCATCCTCATGCCACCGCGGAGATTCCAACAAACAGCGACGCTCTTGCGGCGAAGCTCTCCAACCCCTCTGCACCAATCCTGTCCTTTAGAAGCTTCATGGACATCACCGCGTATCGAGGATCGGCCGCTCCCGACACCGCAAAGTACTCCTTCACGCTGACTACTCAACCGGCGTTTCCGGTTTTCGTGGGACCGGCCGCATTCATCTTCCGACCGACCATCAACATTCAGTTCGGCGCACCTTACATCGACTCGGGCGGAACCGTTCGCCAAGCAACCGGGATTGGGAACTGGCAACTCGACACGCTCTACGGCAAGACTCTCAAGAACGGCCTGATGGTCATGGGAGGTCTGCAAACGCAGTTCCCAAGCGCCACCAAATCAGAGCTGCGCGCGGACTGGGGGTTCGGGCCCGAGGCCCTGCTCGGCTACGCCAAGGGGAACGTCGTGTTTGGCATGCTCGTCTCGTACACCTGGCAGTTCAAACAGGAGCCGGGCCTGAAGAAGCAAACCGTCGGAGCGCAGTATTTCTACGGCATCAACATTGGGAACGGATGGCAGCTCAGCGCGTGTCCTAACTGGGTGTTTGACCGCGACACCAGGCAACTCACGTTTCCACTCGGGCTCGGCGTCTCCAAGATGGTCATTTTTCCAAAGAGGAACAAACCCTTGCAAGTGGGGGTCCAGGTCTGGGCCTACCCCGCGCAGGACAATACCCTGGGGCCGGCATGGGTTCTTCGCTTCATGCTCGTGCCCATCGCGCCTATCCCTTGGCAGAAGAAGACGCAAGCAGAAATGGCCGCTGCCGCCACTTCGATGTCAAGGCCGCCACCACGATTCTAACTGTGTGAAGGGAGATCCCGAAAATGAAGACTGCCAACTGGACCCTGTTGATGGCCAGTGCGGTGCTGCTGTTCCTGGCCGCCACCGTCTCCTGTGACCGTGGTTCGGCTCCCGACACGGCTCCCGAGACGCCCACCGCGGCACCCGATGTCACGACTGCCAAGGCAGCTCTCACCCCGGCCGAGATGAAGAACCTCGTCCGGCGCTCGTACCAGTACGTCGCCCTGTTCAACACGCTGAACAACTTTGCCGTGAACGCAAAGAATCCGTTCGCCACCGGTGGGTGGAACAAGACCCATTACCCTCAGGGCCTGATGGACGCCTCGGTCCGCGCTGTATCCCGTCAGCTGAACTCGGACACCAAACGGCTCTGAGTTAAGAGACACTGTGTCAACTCCCCGAAGAGCATCTCTTGCCTATCGGCCTGTCTCTCACCGAGTTGCCCCGGATCACCCAGGACGTGCGGCTAGTGGTTCGCGAAGTCGGGAAAATCTGTCGCGATCCGAACCTTGTATCTCGGGCTGGCGCTATAGGGGGTCAGGTGGGAACCGTCCGATCAGGGCATCCAGGGAACCTTCCCGGGTTGAAAGCGGGATAAACTAAAGGGAAACCGCAGCCACGAGCGGCCGATGTTGAGGCATGGGTCTGTACGACAACTCCATTGCCGGACCGAACATCTCGGCATATACTATTGCATATGTGGCGGATCCTTGAGACAAAGGCCGTCCGAAAAGTGGTCGAACGCGCACCACGACAGGTTCGCATTCGATATGAGGCATGGAAGAGAGTCGCCGAACAAAGCGGACCGCAGGGGCTCCGACTCATCAAGGGGTTTCGCGACGAGGCTCTGCGCGGGGAGTGGAGCGGTTTCAGGTCCTCACGTCTCAACCGTCAGTGGCGGCTCATTTACAGAGTCCAACGCTCGCAGCTCGAAATCCACGTCGTCGAGGTGAACCCGCATGAGTACTAGGAAGCAAGCAATCCAGAAGGCGAGCCGTCAAAGGATTTCGAGCGCGGAGCTCGTTCCGGCGCGCGTGGGTATCTCCATCACACCGGGGGAAATGCTGCGCACCATCCGCGAGCTTCAGGAGCTCACGCAGAGCGAGCTGGCCGCGACGACCGGGATCGCGCAGTCGAATCTGTCAGCGCTCGAAACCGGGGCGCGAGAGCTGGGTCGCGAGCGGGCGTTGGTGCTCGCCAAGGCCCTCAAGGTACACCCCGCGGTGCTTCTGTTTCCCGACTTTGACGTGTCGGAAGTGGCGTGAGCTAAGCGTCGCTTTCTTCGCTCACGTCCCACCCTGGGAAGAGCAACACCGCTGGATGAACACGAAGAGCTCGCGCCAAGGTCTTGGCTCGTTCCGCGCCGAGCTGCGTCCGTCCGTTCTCGATGTTCGAGATGGTCGAGCACGGAACGATTGAGGTAGACTAGCCGACCTGCCGGGCATGACAGACACCTCGACATTGGACGCGGAGCCAGTCGCGCAGCGTAGCGCCACGTTTGCTCTGTCCGCCAACGCTAAAGAGGGCATCAAAGTCGGTCTCGCGATCGTCATCACATACGGTCTCGCGTTGCAGTTCGCATGGATGAGCTCGAGCTGGGCCGCGATCGCGGTGGCATTCATCGCCCAGCCTGGGGAAGGGCAGTCGCTCTACAAAGGCCTGATGCGCGCGCTTGGGACCTTCGTGGCGTTCTTTTCGAGCCTGTTCCTCTTGGCGCTGTTTCCCCAGGATCGCTGGATGCTCCTCATCGCGACGTCTCCCGTCATGGGGTTCTTCGCCTACAAGATGAAGGGCCAAAACGAGTACCTCTGGTTCGTTGCCGGTTTCGTCACTCCGATGATCATGATGGCCGGTCCTGCTGAGCCGGGGCACGCTTTCGAGTTCGCAGCGTACCGCACCCTGGAAACCCTAATCGGTATCGGAGTGTGGGCTCTGGTGTCGACTTTCCTCTGGCCCGTGACCAATCTCAGCACGCTGAAGTCTGCAACGGACAAATTGCTGGCGACACATCGAAAGGTACTGCACGACTGCCAACAAGCGATAGCCCACGCCCCATCGGCGGGGTCGCTGTCAGGCCTTCAGAGCCAAGAGGCCCAGCTCGTGACGCAGGTCGGCTCGCTCATCGACGTCGTTGCCGCGGAAACCTACGAAGTCCGCGGGGTGCGTCAATCTTGGAAGCGTCTACACGACGCAACTCGGTCCTTCATGCAGAGGTCGAGCCGACTTCATTCGGGCGCTTCAGACCTTCGACAGATCGACACGGAAGCCGTACTGCCGCGTCTCCGTGAGCTCTTTTCCGAGTTAGACGCGCGATTCGGGGAAGCACGGAGCTTGTTCGAGGGTAAACCACCGGCGCGACCTTGCCAGCACGTCTCACTCGACGTTCAAACGAAAGCGCTGCCCGCCCTCGACCACTTCCAGAGGGCGGCGGTGGCAGTAGCGAAGACCGAGCTCGAGGCTCTCGACAAGCACACCCGAACGATGGTCGAGTGCGCGCGGGACATCAACGGGCACGAAAAGGCAAAGCCAATCGCTCGGGTCGCTGCAGAACGCAGCAAGATTCGCGGCCCACTCGGTTTGCGGCCTCTCGACCGAGACCAGCTGGCGGCGGGGGTCATCGTTGTCATCTCCATGTGGGCCGGAACCTTGATCTGGATTTACGTCAACCCACCCGGGCACGTATCGTGGTTCCAGTTCATTCCCAACATCACGCTTGCGGCCCTGAGAAATCCGCAGGCGCGATTCTTCCCCTTGAAGATGTTTGCGTATTGCTATCTGGTGGCGATGGCGGTGTACGTCTTCATCATGCCGCAGTTGTCGAGCTTTGCGGAGCTTGGGGTGGTGCTCTTCGTGTTCTCCTTTATCACCGTCTACTACTTTCCCAAGCTCTCGGCTGTGTTGTTCCTGTCCATGTTCACCATGTTCGGAATCTCGAACCAGCAGACCTATGACTTCGCGAGCATGATGAACACCTATGCATTTACCATGTCGGGGATCATGCTCGTCTACGCGCTGACCTACCTGGTGGGATCGCCCCGACCGGAAAAGACGTTCTTGAAGCAGACGAGGCGCTTTTTCCGGAGTTGCGAGCGCCTCATGTCTCACGCGGCGGAGCCGGGGTCCTTCGTAGAGCAAGTGAAGCGGGCTTACCACCGGCAAGAGCTACGAACGCTTCCCGGCAAGATGGCGATCTGGGGGAAGCAGATCGACTCAAAGAAGTTCCCCAAGAACAGCACCGACCAGGTAACGAGCCTCGTCGCGAGCCTGTACCTACTCGCCTACCGAATCGAGGATTTTCTCGAGGTGCAAGGCGTGCATCAGGCGGATGTCTTGGTTCGCGAGCTGGGAGACGACATTCGCACCTGGCGCGCCGTCGTCGAGCACGCGTTCCAGCAGTGGTCCGACGTCCCCGAAACCGATCCGGGAAAGGACCTGCGCGGGAGCGTTTCGGAACGACTCGCCAAGTTGAATGCCCGCATCGAGGAGGTGTTGGCTCGAGCTCGCCCTGGCGAGGTCGGCGATACGGAGAGCAGAAACTTCTATCAGCTTCTCGGAACTTTCCGTAATCTGACGCAAGCCGGAGTCGCGCACGCGGACCACGCGCGTGATATGGACTGGGCGCATTGGCGAGAAGAACGATTCGAATGAACAGGGATAGGAGGACGCATGCATTTCATTCCAAGTGAGTTCGCAATCGGTGGGGTCTACATGCCGCCGCTTCTGGTCGCATCCGTGCTCGGGATACTGCTCGCCACCTTGACTTCGCAACAACTCAACCGCCTTCGCCTCTCCGACCGCTTCTTCTATCCGCCGCTGGTTTACGTTGCGATGGCAGTCATCTATACGGTGGTAATCGGCTTCTTCCTCATTCCGGCATAATCATGGACAAAAACAAGAGAAAGAAATACCTCGCCACCGGTGCAGTCGTGCTGCTCGCGGTTCTGCTCGTCCTGCTCAAATACTGGGATTACGTCGTCAACCCCTGGACCCGAGATGGGCAGGTGCAGGCCGTCGTGATCCAGATCGCGCCGCGGGTTTCGGGGCCCATCGTGGACCTGCCGATCAAGGACAATCAGTTCGTCAAGGCCGGCGATGTGCTCTTTCAGATCGATCCACGCACCTTCGAGGTTGCGCTCGAGCAGGCGAGGGCGGAGCTTGCCGAGACGGGTAACACCTACAACGCGCTCGGCGAACAGGTCGCGGCAGCAGAGGCCGCGGTCGAGTCGTCCGGCCATGCCGTGACGCAGGCTGCCAGTGGTATCAAGGAAACCGAGTCGGACCTCGTGAAAGATCGGTCGGAGTTCAACCGCCAGGAGGAAATGCTTCCTCGAAAAGCCACCTCACAAAAGGCGTTCCAGCGGGCCCAAGCGACCTACCAGGTTTCCCTGCAGCAGCGCAGGACCGCCATCGCCGGTTTGGCGCAAGCGAAAGCCAATCTCCACGAGGCCGAGGCGAATCTCGCAGAGGCCAAAGCGAATCGCGGTGCCGCTGGCGACGAGAACCCTCAGATTAGGGCGGCGCTAGCTTCACTCAAGCAGGCCGAGCTCAACCTCGAATTCACGACGGTAAGGGCGCCGGTGGACGGTTACATCACCAACCTTGCGCTTCGCAAAGGAAGTCAGATGGTGGCGAACCAGCCGGTGTTGGCCCTCGTTGACGTCAACAGCTACTGGATCACCGGCTACTTCCGAGAGAACTACATCGAGAATATCGCGCCTGGCGATCGCGCCGTCATCACGCTGATGAGCTACCACGACAAGCCGCTCGAGGGCCGCGTGGTTAGCCTCGGCTGGGGCATCGCGCAGCAGGACGGCAGCACGGGTTTCGAGTTGCTGCCCAATGTGTCGCCTACCTTCGAATGGATCCGGCTCGCGCAGCGGATTCCGGTCAACGTGCTCATCACCGAGCTGCCGGAAGGCATCGCGCTGCGGGTCGGGACCACGTGCTCGGTGCTCGTCGAGACCGGCACCGCGGGTGAGCAGACCGAGAAATCCGTCACCGCCGTGCCAAGGGCGCTTCAGTGATGTGTAGGGTGGAGGAAGAAGATGCGAAGCATCCACGCAACTAACCTGCTCGGGATGGTGCTGGTCGTTATCGCCAGTCTGCTTTCAGATTCGGCGCACGCGCAATGTGGCGAGCTCAGCTGGCTCGAAGCGATCAACCAGGCGCTCGATGCGAATCAAGCACTCGTCGCGGCACGGCAAACACTCGACGCGCAGCAGAAGGACATCGCGATTGCCAGGGCATCCATGCTGCCGGGCATTGGCTTCGCCGGGCTGGTGCAATTCAGCAAGGACCGAACCTTCAGCTCAACCGCAGGTGTCATTCCACAGCGCACCGTGCAAGTGGCCGGCCAAATCACGGAGACCCTCTACAACCAAAGCTACATCGATACCCTCGGGACTCAGAAGCACCTCTACAAGAGCCAGCAAGAGACATTCGAGAACACGCGAAACCAAACGATCGCGGAAGCCGGGCAGGACTACGTGGGCGTGC